>ERZ1090865.1050-NODE-1051-length-14276-cov-10.775192_pt1 | contig 14276 bp, 14 predicted proteins | sample MGYA00478478_ERZ1090865 | MGnify/ENA primary metagenome ERZ1090865 (study PRJEB33644, sample SAMEA5815715) | chicken gut metagenome | biome: Chicken; feature: Gastrointestinal Tract; material: Caecum | place: Ireland | collected 2019-01-01 | study: A study of... | reverse complement strand
AAATAGGACTCCACAAATATGTTTATTTATGTTATATTTTTAAGTAAGGTAGGGTGAGAGGGGATTATGCAATATAAAATAAAAGATTTTATTCAAAAGGATATATCCAAATTTTATATTTTAGCGGTAGGAATTCTTTGTTTATTATTATTAAGTAGTTATTTTTCTTATGCATTATTTACTGTGACCAAAGAGAAAAAAGAAGCGATAAGTATGGTTGTTGGTAATATTAACTATACTTTAATGGTGGATGATACCCAAACAAGTACTTTAACGATTTCGGCGAATTCTGTGCAAGAGTTTACAATTGTTCTTGCCAATACGACTAGTATACCAGCAAAGTTTAACTTTTATTATATCGGAGATCTTCCTGCGGGCATTACAGCAGGGTATGAAGTAGTGGAAGGTGTTCAAACGCCTCCTGCGGGGGAAGGTATTATTTTACAAGCGGGGGGTTCTAGTGACTCTAGTAATACTTATCTTCTTAAAGTATATAATAATTCTAGTACTGAGAAAACAATTACTTTAGGAGTAAGTGCAGGACTTTCGAATAATGATCTAAGTTTACCTAGTGAGGGACATTTATTTGAAGAATTGAAAAATACTGTATCAGAGGTGTTATTGGCTAGTTTGCCAGATAGTAATCAATATGATGATGGACTTGATACTTATATTGTAGGAGATGAGTCGAATAATTATATTTGGTATAGTGGAAAGTTATGGCGTGCAGTTTCGGTAGATGATAGTAGTCAGACTGTAAAATTAGTAACGCAATGGGATATTTCTTCGGTTGTTTATTATTCCAATAATCATACGGCTTTTGAATACTTATGAATATCAAACAAGTTGTCTTACTACGAATTATGAGGATACTTATTTAAATAATGGTTTGGAATGGTGGACATTGACTCCATCTGATTCTTCTAGTGTCTGGACGATTAATTATTTTGGTTATACTTATGCGGAGACTCCTACATCGGCTGGGGGTGTTCGTCCTGCTATTGTTTTACAAACGAATATAGAAATTGTGGCTGGAGATGAAAGTGAAAATAATCCTTATCGTTTAAAGGGGGATTATGATACCGATCTAGCTGGGACATCACTATCCTCGCGATATAGTGGAGAGTATATTCATTTTGGAACAGGTGTTAATAACTTATATCGTATTGTTAGTCATGAAACAAGTGGCTTAACTAAAATAACCAGTGCTGATCCTTTGAAAGATTCTGTAGGTTTTCTGACTTCGACACTTGGGAATGCTAGTTTTTCTAGTTCTTCTACCATGGGAAGAATGTTAAATGGAACTTATTTGACTAGTTATGTGGGAAATACTTATACTAATATGTAGTACTTGGTATTTAGGAACGGTAGCGAATGGGACGGATTATCGTTTAGCGAAGTATCGAAATACTAGTATGTCTAGTTATGCGACTAGTACTTCTTCAAGAATTGGTTTACTAAGATTAGGAGAATTAATGGCTGGACAATTTGCTACTTATGATGCTACAGCTCCTTATTGGATATTAACGCGTTATAATAATACTTATACTTGGCATGTTGATTCAGCAGGCTATTCTTATTCTGAGAGTCCTTCTACTGCTTTTGGAATCAAGCCAGCCTTGAATTTAAAATCGAATGTGGTGATCGTTTCTGGTGATGGAACGAAAAATTCGCCATTCGAGATAGAGTTAGGATAAGCTTGTTTTATCCTTTTAAAGGGGAAAATAGAAAAATGAATGAATTGTTTCAAGAAATTTTAGAAATTGGGAATTCCAATTTAACAAACGATCAAAAACATCAGAAATTGTCTTATTTATGGACGGCAGTTTTTAAAAAAGCCAAACCTGCCGATTATGATAATATTTATAACTTGTATCTTATGAATGAAGATACCAGTTTTGCGATTGATCAACCTCCTATTTTTAAAAACGTGTCTTTTGAGGCAGTAGAAGAGGCTCTCGACCATTATCATGAAAATGGATATTTGACAGAAGAAGAAGCAGTTACTCTTCTTGATTACGATTTGGATCAGACTAGAAAGTCTTTTGGTAATTTAGGTGTTTCTATTGAAACGTCTTCTTTGGATGGTTTTTGTGAATTGGGGCAAAGTTTAACGGTTCGTCCTTTTGAAGAAGCAGGTTTTTCTGTTACTAAGAATACCGCAAAAGATTGTTTTGATTACCCATCTCTTCATTGTTTTGGGACGGTAACTTTGCCTATTTTTGATGGAACAGAAGTAAACGATCGTATTTATCTATTAGATAGTACTTATCGTCAATTCTTTTCTACGGTTCATTGTAATGCAGGAATGTATGATGCTCCTTTGGATGTGTTTTTACAAAATACGCCTTCGCCAGGTTATTTTGTGAAAGATACTTCTTTCGCCGAAGAACTTTTAGCGAATGGTTATATTGAACTAACCAAAGAAAATGCGAAGAAATATGGAGAACCCTTTTTCCTTTCTTCCTTCTTGAAAGGAGAAATTCCGTATGAAAGAGATGACTATTTTGATAATATTATGACAAAGACTAGTGATTATGCACTTGGTCATTTAGAGGAGTTATCTGCTTCGTTTCTTGCCGGAAAAAATATAAAAAGATAGTGGATGAAAACACTATTTTTTTGTATATATTTTTTCTTCTCTTGCATACATTAAATTAGAGGAGGGATCAGTGTGGCATTTCGTGAAATTGTTACGAAAGCAGTAATTGGCAAAGGGAAAAAACAGTTTGTTGACCGTTTATCTTTAAAAACTGCTGACGAGCAACAACCTACTACCGTGCTTGGCTGTTGGATCATTAATCATACTTTTTCGGGTACAAAGATAGGAAATCGAGTGCAGATACAAGGTAGTTATGATATTAATGTTTGGTATTCCTATGATAATGATACTAAGACAGAAGTGTTGAAAGAAACTTATCCATATCAAGAGAATATTACGATTACGGGTAATGCTGGGAATCGAATGGATGAAGAAATTATTGTACGAAGTTTAAGTGGGCCTAGTTGTGTAAAAGCGGAGATTGTAACAGATGGAATTGAATGTAGAGTAGAAAAAACATTAGGGATAGAATTAGTAGGAGATACAAAAGTAAGAATTAATGTTGATGAAGAGACGGATGATAATTGGGATGAAATTATGGATAGTGAAGATACAATCGATCAAGCGATTGATCAAGAAGTTACGGAAGATTATTTAAAAGAATCAATTGAAGAAGAAGCGAAAGAAGAATAAGGCTTCTTTTTTTCTTATAATAAAAAATTATCTTGTTGATAGAATCAAACTATGGTAAGATGAAGTTAAGAAAGATAGAAAAGAAGTGGATAAGATATGAAAAAAAGAAATTGTTTTATAAAATTAAAAGCCTATGAAAACAATTGTTCGATGGGGGGGGGGGAATTTAGAATTACCTTATAGAATAAGGCTTTTTTCAGTGTGTTCAAAAAGAATGGGATGTCGCGATCCTGTTCTTTTTCCTTTTCTTGAAAGATTTTATGTGTTAAAAAGTATAGATGAAGAGGAAAGGGCTGTTGAGTAAAATGAAAAAGAAAAAAAGAAAAAGTAAGGCAAAGAAGTTTTGTAATAGGAAAAAAATAATTCTGGTTATTCTGCTTTTGCTCCTTTGTTTTGTAGGAATCTCTTTTGCTTGGCTAATGACTTCAATCCAAGGAGAAAAAGAAGTAAGTATTCTAGTTGATACCATCAAGTTAGAATTAGATGAGTCAGCTTCTGAGGGCATACAATTAGTAAATGCAATCCCCATTTATGATGACGAAGGAAAAGCAAGTAGTCCGTATAAGTTTTCTTTGATTAATAAGAATAACATTGATTTCTATTATTCCCTCTCTTTGGTTGATGATGAAGATTTAAAGAATAATTGTCAGACGACCGATGGAGAGTCTTGTCAATTATTAGATCCGAAAGATATCCGTTATGAAATAAAAGTAGGAGAAGAAAGCTATACAGGGACATTATCAGAATCTCCTGTTATTTATCATGGGGTGATTGATAAAAATGAAACAGTAGATTGCGAATTAAGAATCTGGTTAAATATTAAGGCGGGAAACGATGTCATGGGGAAAGTATTCTTAGGAAAACTAGAAGTATTTGCTACCCAACAAGTTGCAGAAGATAAATTTATCCAAGATAATGAAGAAGTAAATGAACCAGAGATGGATAGTAATATGATTGCCGTTCGTCATGATGGTTATAATTGGGTAAAGACGGATAAAGAAAATGGATGGTATAACTATGGAAGAGGAATATGGGCTAATGCAGTAACGGTAAAAAGTGATAAGTTAAGTGAATATCAAAGCGCTGGAATTGGGACAATTATTCCTATGGATGATATAGAAACCATGTGGGTATGGATCCCAAGATATAGTTATACGATAGCAAGTGAAGATGGAGGAAGCCATTATTATGGAAAAAGAGGTGTCTATTTAAATAGTACTCCTACTCAAGATTTACCAGGAGAGATTGATATCAAATTTATCGGGAAAGAGATAAAAGAAAAAGGAACGGCTCAGTATTTGGCAACGGAAGAACCCAAAAATTGGTATACGCCGGATGCTTTTACTTTTGGGGATACAGAATTAAGTGGTATTTGGGTAGGAAAGTTTGAAACGAGTAGCAGCAATCCGAGTGCAGGAAACGGAGGAGGAAATGTTACGAATCTTGATTCGATGATTAAACCGAACGTTATTAGTTGGCGAAGCATCAATGTAAGCAATATCTATCAAGTAGGACGAAAAGTTAGTGCTGATGGAAATCGATATGGTTTTCATAGTAATATGAATTCTCATGCCATGAAAAACGATGAATGGGGAGCGGTAGCTTACCTATCTCAAAGTGCTTATGGAAAATTAGGGAATGTTAATTTTATTGGATCAGAGAAAGAAATTTATCAAAACAAATCAAATTATTATATTACCGGTTGTAGTAGTGGAGCACCAAGTGCAAGCGGTAGTGCTGGTCCCTATACTTATGATGATAATACAAGAGATGAAAGTGGTGTCTCAGGCAAAGGAGTAGGAGCTAGTACGACTGGAACCATTTACGGAATTTACGATATGAGTGGAGGCTCAGGTGAATACGTAATGGGCAACTATGACGATAATATAGGATCGAGTGGTTTTGGAGAAATGCCAGATCTCATCTATTACGATAAATATACAAGTACTACAGCCAGTCAAGCTTGTAATGGAGGCATATGCTATTCTCATGGTTTATCAGAGACAGGAGGCTGGTATCATGATTATCAAACGTTGGCAACAGAAACGAATCCTTGGTTGCTGCGCGGCGGGTATTGCAACGATGCTCCTGGAGCTGGTATATTCAGTTTCAGCCATAGCAATGCTACTGGTAGTGGCGACAACGGCTACTCGTTCCGTCTCGTGTTAAGTCCTGATCTCTAAATTTTCTTCTGAAGAAGCTGTTGTTAGTGTTTTGTGTTAATGAAAATTTATTGACACTTCCTTTTTCTTGTGTTATAGTAATAGTCGGAAAAGAAAGGAGAAGTCATATGGCTGTAAAAATTAGACTTACTAGAATGGGTGCTAAGAAAAGACCATTCTATCGTATTGTAGCGACAGATAGTAGAACGAAAAGAGATGGAGAATATCTTGAACAAATTGGAACTTATAATCCAATTGAAGGAAAAGATAATGTTAAAATCAAAGAAGAGGTTGCTCTTAAATGGTTAAATGAGGGCGCTATTCCATCGGATACCGTACGTAGTTTATTTCGGCAAGCTGGTATTATGCAAAAGTTTGCAGATCAAAAAGATCATAAGGATAAGAAATAATGAGTTTAAGAGAATTAACGGAAAAGCTTGTAAAGAGCGTTGTGAAAGATGAAGATGCTGTATCGGTAAAAGAGTTTCCTAGTGAGGATGATGATACTTGTCTTTTGGAAGTATTAGTTTCTGAGGATGATATGGGTAGAGTCATTGGAAAAAGTGGAAAAACAGCGAATGCGATTCGTACTTTGGTACAAGCAAGTAGTGCTTTGCATGAAAATAAGTATGTACGTATTAATTTTGATAAGTTTTAGAAGAAACTTTACTGTTTCTTTTTTTGATCTTTGTAAAATCTGTTGTAGAAAATAGAATTTTATATTATACTTGATATTAGAGAATGGGAGGAAGAAAGATGAAAAAAAGGGTTATTAGTGCTATTTTTATCGTTTTAATTTTTGTGCCAATATTATTATTAGGTGGAGTGACGTTTGCTATTTTTATGACGGCTTTGTCTTTATTAGGTTTGTATGAGTTTATTCATATTCGGGAGAAGAAAAAGGAGTTTCCTCTTATTGTAAAACTTTTTGCTTATATTTTAGTGTTAGCTTTTTCGTTTATGAATTATAATCAGAATGTTTTTAGTTATACGATTGATTATCATACGATTGCGTTTATGCTTTTTGCTTTTTTGCTTCCCCTTTTATTATTTAATCAAAAAAAAGATGTATATGATATTAATGATGCTCTTTATTTAATTGGGGCTGTCCTTTTTATGGAGTTAGCGTTTAGTTTAATGATTTTAATTCGTAATTATGATTTAAATTATTTGATTTATCTTTTGCTTATTACGGTTTTTTCCGATACTTTTGCTTATCTTACGGGTCGTTATATTGGAAAGACGCCTTTTGCTCCTACGATTAGTCCGAAAAAGACAGTAGAAGGTTTTGTAGGTGGTATTCTTATGGGAACTTTTGTTGGTACTGTTTTCTATTTTGAGGTTATTAATCCTAGTATTTCTTTAGTTCTTTTAATCTTTGTTACTTTGTTCCTTGCTATTGTAGGTCAGCTTGGTGATCTTGTGTTTTCTAGTGTAAAACGGACCTTCCAAGTGAAAGATTATTCTGAGCTTATTCCAGGGCATGGCGGAATATTAGATCGTTTGGATAGTCTAGTGTTTGTTGTTTTAGCATTTATTTTAGTATTAGGAATTCTTTAAAAGGAGGATTTATGATTGTTACATTATTATTGTTTATTATCATCTTAGGTGCGATTATTTTTATCCATGAGGGAGGTCATTTCCTTTTTGCAAAGTTAACGGGGATTTATGTGCATGAGTTTTCTCTTGGAATGGGTCCTAAACTTCTTAGTAAACAGGGAAAAGAAACCCTATATTCTTTAAGAGCGATTCCGATTGGAGGGTTTTGTCAGTTAGCAGGAGAGGAAGGAGAAGAAGAGGAAGGAATTCCTCTTGAGAGAACTTTACAAGGAAAAAAAGTTTGGCAAAAGTTTTTAGTTATGTTCTTTGGGGCTGGTTTTAATTTTCTTTCGGCGATGCTTGTGTTGTTTTTTATAGGGCTTATTTGGGGAAGTCAAGATATGACTCCGGTTTTAAATCAAATAGAAGAAGGATCTCCAGCGATGGAAGCCGGATTAAGTATTGGTGATAAGGTGTTGTCCATCAATGGACATTCTGTTTCTACGGTGGATGATATTTCCATTTATATTGCTTTAGATAATCATAAAAAGGCAACTACGTTCAAGGTAGAAAAAGAAGATGGGAATGTTGTTACTTATGAAGTAACTCCTGAAAAGCAAGTGAATGAGAAAGATGAAGTCACCTATCATTATGGAATTGCGATGGGAGGAGAAGCTCGAACTGGTTTTCTTTCCGCTTTTCGATATATGTTTGAGAAGACGGGATCGTTATTGAAGCAGATGTTTATTACTTTTGGTAATTTGTTTACAGGGAATTTACATTTAAATCAATTGAGTGGCCCGGTAGGAATCTTTCAAGTTGTAGGAGATCAAGCGAAAGGGGGCGTGGCGAATTTACTTTATTTGTTTGCGTTCTTATCGATCAATGTCGGGTTTATTAACTTGATTCCTTTTCCTGGTTTTGATGGAGGACATATTCTTTTTATCATTATCGAAAAGATTAAGGGTAGTCCAGTTAAGCCAGAGTTGGAGGCAAAAATTCAAGCGATTGGATTATTCTTGCTTATGATTTTAATGATTTATGTAACCTTTAGCGATATCTTGAAGTTATTTTAAGATATCTTTTTTGTTTCTAACAAAGAAGAAAAAGAACCAAGAAAAATTTATGAATTTAAGTTGACGAACCTCTGTTCGGGTGGTAAGATGAATTCACAAGAAAAAATTTAGGAGGGATTTTATGGTTATTAGTGTTCTTGTAGAAATTGCAAATAAAAATGTAGATAAGCTTTTTGATTATAAAGTTCCTTCTTCTTTGGAAGATCAAATTAAAATTGGATTAAGAGTCCTTGTTCCTTTTGCGTCTCGGACGTTAGAGGGTTTTGTTTTGAAGATCAAAGAAAAAAGTGAAGAAGATGTTTCTTTGAAAGAAGTTCTTGCCGTGTTAGATCAGAATGTCATTTTAAATGATGAGTTGTTAGATTTAGGGAAGTGGTTGGCTAAGAAGACTTTATCTTCTTTAATCTCTTGTTATCAAGTAATGTTGCCTAAGGCTTTGAAAGCGAAAAAGGGAAGTCAGGTGTCTAAAAAATATGAGAAGGTTTATGTGATTCATCGAGAGGTTTCTTGTCCTTTGACAGAGGGTCAGAAAGAAATCGTTCAATGCTTTGAAAAGAAAGATGCTTTAAAAAGAGGGGAGTTAAGTTCTTTTTCCAAGGCTCGCTTAGATACTTTGGTAAAAAAGGGGGTTTTGGAAGAAGTTTTAGAGGAGGTTTACCGTCTACAGTATGATACTACCCAATCGTATGATCTTTCTTTAACCGAAGAACAAGAGAAAGCGGTAGAAGAAATTTTGCAAGGTTCTTCTTCTTGTTATTTGCTTCATGGGGTTACCGGAAGTGGTAAGACGGAAGTTTATATGGAGTTGATCGCTAGGGCTTTAAAGGCAGGAAAAAAGAGTATTATGTTAGTGCCTGAGATTTCTTTAACCCCGCAAATGTTAAAACGATTTCAAGCTCGTTTTGGAGATCGGATTGCGGCTTTGCACAGTTCCCTATCCGATGGCGAGCGTTATGATGAGTGGCGACGGATTGCAAGGGGAGAAGTCGATGTTGTCATAGGGGCGCGAAGTGCTGTTTTTGCTCCGCTTAAGGATCTTGGTTTTATTATCTTAGATGAAGAGCATAGTGATTCTTATAAACAAGAAAGTATTCCTCGTTATGATGCAAGGGAAGTAGCTTTGAAAAGGATACAGTATTATCCAAAAGCAAAAGTTGTGTTAGGAAGTGCTACTCCTACTTTAGAAAGTTATGCTAGGGCGAAAAAGCATGTTTTTCAATTGGTAGAATTGCCCCATCGCGTTAATGGCAGAAGATTACCAACTGTAACTTTAATTGATATGAATCAAGAAATAAAAAGAAGTAAGGGCCACTTTTCTTCCATCTTATTAGAGGCTTTAAAGGAATGTTTCGAGCGAGAAGAGCAAGCGATTTTACTTTTAAATCGTAGAGGGTATTCTACTGTGATTAGCTGTCGTAATTGTGGTTATGTCGAAAAATGTCCTCATTGTGATATTACTCTTACTTATCATAAAAGTAGTAAAATGTTACGTTGTCATTATTGTGGATATGGGACACCAATCCCTAAAGTTTGCCCTTCTTGTCATGAGGATTCTTTACAAGATTTAGGGGTAGGGACAGAAAAAATTGAGGAAGAGTTGAAAACTTTTTTTCCGCAAGCTCGGGTTTTACGCATGGATGTGGATACGATGAGTCGCAAGGGTGCCCATGAGAAGATGATCAATTCTTTTCAAAAAAAAGAAGCAGACATCTTATTAGGCACCCAAATGGTAGCGAAAGGCCTTGATTTTGCCAATGTAACCTTAGTTGGAGTGATCAATGCCGATACTTCTTTAATGATTCCTGATTTTCGGAGTAGTGAAGTTACTTTTGATCTTTTAAGTCAAGTAGCAGGGCGTTCTGGCCGAAGTGAAAAAGAAGGAAGAGTTTATTTTCAAACCTATAATAAAGATCATTATGCAATTCGGTATGCGAAAGAAAATAATTATTTAAAATTTTATCAAGAAGAAATGAAAATTCGAAAAATGATGAAGTATCCTCCTTACTATTATTTGGTGCTCTGTACTCTAGCGAGTAAAAATCAAGAAGAAGCTTTGAAAGAAACGAAACGTTGTGAAAAAGTTTTTCAAAAATATCTTGATCAAACGATTTTATTAGGACCCACTCCAGCCTCTATCTTTAAAAAGCAAAATATTTATCGTTATCAATTGATTTTAAAATATCAATATCAAGACAATTTATATGAGGTATTAGGGAAATTAGTTGATTATTATGCTTCAAACTATAAAGTTAAACTAGAAATTGATTTTCATCCTCTTCATTTGTAAGAAGAGAATATTCTTCTTTTTTCGACATAAACTATTATTAGGTGAGGTTATGTTATTTCAGTTGTTTGATAGTTTAAGAAATTTTTTTGCTTTTACAGCAAGTTATTCCAATCAGGTTTTTAAAGAGCCTTTAACCAAAGAAGAGGAGGCTCGTTGTATTAGTAAAATGCAACAAGGAGATAAGAAGGCAAGAGATGAGTTAATTGAACATAATTTGCGACTTGTTGCGCATATCGTAAAAAAATTTGATTATAAAAACGTCGATCAAGATGATTTGATTAGCGTTGGAACAATTGGATTAATTAAAGGAGTTGATACTTTTTTAAGTAGTAAAGGAAATCGTTTGACTACTTATTGTGCGAAATGTATTCAAAATGAAATTTTAATGTATTTTCGGTCGAATAATAAAAATAATAAAAATATCTCTTTGAATGAACCAATTGGTTTTGATAAAGAGGGTAATGAGATTTCCATTTTGGATGTTTTAAAGACACCCAAACCAGATTTTCTTGATGAGATTCAGTTGAAGGATAATGTGCATTTATTGAATCAATATATGAATGTTTTGACAGAAAGAGAAAAAGATATTATTAAGAAAAGATATGGTTTGATGGGACAAGAAGAGCAGACACAGAAAATGATAGCTAGCAAGATGCATATTTCAAGAAGTTATGTTTCAAGAATTGAAAAAAGAGCACTTACAAAAATTTTAAGGGAATTTATTAAAAATAATCATTATGAAGATTTTGATCATGGATTTTAAAAGTCATAGCTAGAAAAAGAAGAACGTGATATAATAAGCGAAGGAGTAGAAATGAAAGCAAAAATAAAAATAAAACCAAGAATTATTTATCGTTGTCGAAAGAAAGTAATCATAGGAGGAATTCTTTTTAGTCTTGTCCTTCTTTTTCTCATTTCTTTTTTTCTTCTTTTTCCTCGTATTACTTTGAAAGGGAAAAAGACTTTAACGATCCCTGTCCATGAAGCTTATCAAGATCCGGGATATTCGGCTCATGCTTTTTTACAAGATGTTAGTGATAAAGTAAAAATTAAGGGAAAAGTTGATGTAGATCAAATTGGAGAATATCAAGTAGTTTATCAAATGAAGGTACATGGAATTAAGACTAAGGTGGTTCGGAAGGTGAATGTGGCGGATTTAGAAGCGCCTAAAATTGAACTAGTGGGATCGACTAAGGAGTTTGTTTGTCCCGGAAAAGAATATCAAGAGTTTGGTTATTCAGCGATCGATAATGTGGATGGAGATATTACCGATCAGGTAACGGTAGAGAAGAAAAAGAATAAGATTATTTATCAAGTAAAAGATAAAGCAGGGAATAAAGCAAAGGTTGAGAGAACTCTTATGGAAGGAGATGAAACGGCACCGGAGATTTTATTGACAGAAGGCTCTAACGATTTTGCTTTTTTAGGAGAAAGTTATTCCGATCCTGGCTATCAAGCGATCGATAATTGTGATGGAGACATTACGAGTCAAGTTTTTGTCTCTGGAGGTGTGGATACGAATAAAGTTGGGGATTATACGATTCATTATACGGTAAAGGATCAAAAAGGAAATGAAAGGAAAGTGGAACGAACGGTTCGGGTTCGAGAAAAAGGAGCTCCAGGTACGATTTATCTTACGTTTGATGATGGGCCGAAAGCTGGTACAACCGATGTAATTTTAGATATTTTAAAAGAAGAAGGAGTAAAGGCAACCTTCTTTGTTACGGGAAGTGGTCCTGATTCTTTGATTGTTCGAGAATATCAAGAAGGACATACCGTTGGATTACACACGTACAGTCATAATTACGCTCTTATTTATGATTCGGTTGATTCTTATTTTCAAGATTTACAAGCGGTACATGATCGGGTGTTTCAATTAACGGGTTATGATAGTAGAATCATTCGTTTTCCAGGGGGAAGTAGTAATACTATCAGCAAGCATTATGAAGAAGGAATTATGAGTATTTTGACGGAGGAAGTATTAAATCGTGGCTACCAATATTATGATTGGAATATTACGAGTGGCGATTCTGGTGATACTAGCAATGCTGATGAAGTGTATCAAAATGTTATCAATCATTTATCCAAAGAAAAGGTTAATATGATTTTAATGCATGATACCAAACCTTATACAAGAGATGCTTTACAGAAAATTATTGCTTATGGAAAGGAAAATGGTTATACTTTCGATGCCATTACTTTAGATACCGCTATGGTTCGGCAGAGGGTAAATAACTAGCTTTCTTCTTTGTTTTTCGGTATAATAGATTAAGAGGTGGCCATCATGCAGTTAAAACCAGATATTTATCAAAAAGATATTTATCATATTAATTATGATTCTTTATATCAAAAAGGAATTCGTTTTTTAATCTTTGATTTAGATAATACAGTAGCAGCGTTAGATGAAAAAGTTCCATCCGTTTCTGCTTTAAAATTATTTTCAAAATTAAAAACAAGATTTTCTTGTCTTCTTCTCTCCAATAGCTTGAAAAAAAGAGTAAAGCCCTTTGGAGAAGCTTTAGGAATTCCTTATTTGTCTTGCGCGATGAAACCAATTTCTTTTCGGTTAAAGCATTATTTAAGAAAAGAAAAGATTTCTTTAAATCAAGTGGCAATTGTTGGAGATCAATTTATGACCGATATGGTATTAGGAAAAAAATTAGGTATTGTTACTATTTTTGTTGATGTTTTAGCGAAAAAAGATTATAAAATTACAGGTTTTAATCGTTATCGGGAAAAGAAGATTATCGATCAATATGAACAAAATCATTTGTTTGAAAGAGGTAAGTATTATGAATGAAGAAAAACATTGTTTGGGTTGTGGTGTGAAATTGCAAGATGAAAATGTTTTACAGGAAGGATATACAGCAAATCTTGATCATGATTTGTGCCAGAGATGTTTTCGTATTAAAAATTATGGGGATTATCAAGTGGTAGTAAAGAGTAATGAAGAATATCTTTCGATTTTAAAAGGAATTGGACAAACGAAAAATTTGGTTCTTTATATTACAGATTTGTTAAATGTGGAGAAAGATTTATCAGAAATTCGACGTTTAATTCCAAATAAAATGATTTTAGTCTTAAATAAAAGAGATGTTTTACCAAAATCAGTAAATGATGAAAAGTTAATCTCTTATTTTCAAAATCAAGATATTCCATTTGAAAAAATTATGGTGATTAGTACTAAGAAAAATCAAAATATTGATGAATTATTAAAACAAATTAAGCTTTATCAAACAGGAAAAGAAGTTTATGTTGTAGGACATACTAACGCTGGGAAAAGTTCTCTTATCAATAAATTATTAAGAAACTATTCTACAAACACTCAAGAGTTAACAATGTCACCGCTTCCTACTACTACATTAAGTACTGTTCGGATTGCCATTAATGATTACCTTACTTTAATTGATACCCCAGGACTTGTAGATCCCCATAGTATTGTTAATTATCTAGAGCCAAAGATGCTTTCAAAGGTTTGTCCGATCAAAGAAATAAAACCTAAAACTTATCAAGTGAAACCAGGACAAAGCATTTTAATTGATGAGTTTGCAAGGATCGATTATGTAGAAGGAGAGAAAAATAGTTTTACGGTTTTTGTTTCAAATGATTTAAAAGTAAAAAGAGTATCTTCTAAGAATGATTCTTTGAAAAATATGGAAAAGAGAACATATGAAATGAAGTATGGTGAAGATCTTTGTTTAAGTGGTCTTGGTTTTGTAAAGATTGTGAATAAAGGAACTGTTGATATTTATATGAATCACAATGTAGATGTCTTTACGAGAAAAAGTTTAATTTAGAAGGAAGAAAAAATTATCTTGTTGATGGAATTAAACTATGTTATGATCAAAATAAGAAAGATAGAAAAGAAGTTGATAAAATAAAAAAAGCAAAGTTAACTATATGTTAAATGGGGGGGGGGGCATTTTAGAATTACCTTATAGCATAAGGCTTTTTTCGCGTGTCAAAATAAGAATGGG
>ERZ1090865.1049-NODE-1050-length-14290-cov-16.045381_pt1 | contig 14290 bp, 19 predicted proteins | sample MGYA00478478_ERZ1090865 | MGnify/ENA primary metagenome ERZ1090865 (study PRJEB33644, sample SAMEA5815715) | chicken gut metagenome | biome: Chicken; feature: Gastrointestinal Tract; material: Caecum | place: Ireland | collected 2019-01-01 | study: A study of... | reverse complement strand
TGTGGAGTTCTTCCTGAACGGGGCAATCAACATCGACGATTACGTCAAGCTGGAATCGAAGTCTGTCACGGGCTATTTCCGGGTCTACTCACTCGACATCGCTGGCGATAATATGTCAGGGGACTGGACCTGTTCGGCAAGGTTGCTGGAAGTGGAAGAATGAATTTCCTTGACAACGATATATATTATCCATATGCTATGATAAATAGACTGTGTGGAGGCAAACGTATGGATAACTTCAAAACCATCTACAAAATTCTAAAATATCTCGAACAGGCTATGGACTACGATGAGCCGGATCTGGATAGAATTTCCGCCGACGCTCTCGGCATCAGCGAACAGAGATGGGCTGCCATCATGGAAATGCTTGCCAAGGAAAAGTACATCGACGGGATTGCCGTGAAAAGGTCGGCTGACGGTAACGTATCCGTTTCGGTTCCGCATCCGCGCATCACGCTGCGCGGACTTGAGTACCTGCAAGATAACTCGGCAATGCAGAAAGCGGCGCGTATCGCCAAAGGCATCGCTGAAATCGTTACATGATTCAAAACATCAAGGGCGACGGATCAATCCGCCGCCTGTTTTGCTTGGAGGAATACTCATATGATGCAGGAGTTTGTTCACGAAACCAACAAAGCCATACAAGAAGCTCTGAAAGGTGTCCACACATCCATGCCGGGCAAGATCGTCTCATTCGACCCGTCAACCGGGCTGGCTACCGTTCTTCCCACGATGAAGTTCCGAAAGCCAGACGGCACCACAATGGAGTACCCACAGATTACGGGCGTTCCGGTCATGTTCCCGCAGTCTATGAATCAGCAGGCCACCATCGCGTATCCCATCAAGCCGGACGACGGCTGCATCATCCTTGTGGCTGAGCAGAGCATTGACTACTGGATGTACGGGCAGGAGACAGATACAGACCTTGATTTTGACCTGACCAACTCTATCTGCATCCCTGGTCTGTTTGTGCCCGCCAATCAGGTGATGAAGAAAGCCTGCGATGAAAACGCCATCATCGCAGATTTGAAAGGGACATTTACCAAGATTCGAGAGTCTGAAATTATTCTCGACGTCAAGGGGACCAAAATCACCATCAAAGAGGGCGAGGTTATCATCGACGCTGCCAAGGTAACAATTAACGGCAACGTTCAGCTCAACGGCCAGGAAGTGGCCACAGGCGATGTCAAGGCCAACACGGTAATCAGCCTTGCTACGCACACCCATACGGGCAATCTGGGAACGCCTACATCGCCGCCACTCTGAAACAGCGATTTTAGGCCATCATACAGGCGTTCTAAGGCTTACCCTTAACTCACCATTACCGCACGGTAAAAATTCTTTCCGGGCCGTCAATGGTCGGCCTCACGGCACAATGGAGGGAATCTACAATGAGCACCGCAAATGCGGTCAAGATACAGCTCCAGGCGGCCAGCCTTCGCCGCAAGGTCAGGAAAATGCGCAGACGGCGCGGGTTGTCCTCAGACTTGAAGAAACCCATCGAGCGATGCCGCAAGATTTCCCCAGGAGCCGCAGACGGCCTTGAGCGGGTTTTATACCCAAAGCTCGACCGGGACGCTGCGGTACTGAAAAACGTCCCTACCCGTCAGTTGGTAGAAGAACTGGCAGGCAGGGAAGGAGTTGACCGATTTTGGGCTGAGCCTTACGAAGAGCTTCCACTTTCCGTATCTGGCCCGGCAATCGTTCTGGTCGTCATCGACTAAGCAAATTTGATTACAAGGAGATAGAGCTATGGAACCGGCAGACATCATGAAAATCGGCATGAGCGTGGATGAGGCCAAAGAGGCTTTTTCCGCGTTGCCAGAGGACAACCGCCTCCGAATGGCACCAGAGCAAATTGCTACCATAATCCTGTTTAACAATCCAACGCCAGCACAAGCGCAGGCGGCACTCGTACTGGCGTGGAATCACTTGCTCAGGAACTCAGACCTTAGATTTCATCCGTTCGATTATCCAAATTGAGGTCTGATTCAGAAACGGAGATTGAGAAACCGTCGCAACTGTTTGGGACCATTGATAACGCACCGATGGCGTTTTTCAAAAGCATCCAGTAGTCTGCCGGCATACGCTCCCTGCAATTTGGGCAGGTGTATGCGTTTGCTTCCATCCATGTAGGTGGGGATAGTTCTGCCTTGCACTTGCATTTCTCGCAGGTAATCACGATTTTGCAGTCCATAAAGTTCACCTCCTTTCCGCACCCATTGTACCACGGCAGGGGACTGACCCTCAATCGCAATCAGCAATTTTAAGGCCCCATACGGGAGCTTTGGGGAAACCATCCCCTTTCATTACCGACTGTCAAAAAGAGTTTCCAGACCCATCAAATTCGTTCTCACGGCCATTCAAGGAGGCTTTCAGAAAATGTCCGATATTCGATTGGATAAAAGCGGCGATATTGAGGTTTCTCCCACCGGGGACATCTACTTGACCGAAAGCGTCAGGCAGGCGGTCCTCATCCGGCTGCGCTGGATCTGGAATGAGTGGCGGCTTGGGCCGGAGCTGGGCTTCCCGTGGTTTGAGGAAGTGTTCGTCAAGAATCCGAACACTGTGAAGATCCGGTCGCTTATCCGAAACGAAATCATGCAGGTAAAAGGCGTGACTGCCGCGGAGGTTACTTCGGTCTCCTATGACCGGGCCAAGCGGGCAGCCACGTTTGTTTTTGTCTGCACGGTAGGGGATGCCACATACAGGGAGGAGGTGACGCTCTATGAGCACCTATGGCATAACGCCTGAAGGCCCGAACATCAAGCGTCTTGATGTGATTCTGGACGAGATGCACAATGACCTGTCGGAAGAGTGGGGCGTCAACACAAGGCAAAACCCACAGTCCTTTTTGAACCACCTGCTGACGAACGTTGCAGACCAGTTTGCGGATGCCTGGGAGTTTGGCCTTGACATCTATCACTCACACTACCCGTCCACGGCCGAAGGCGTGAGTCTGGATAATGCGGCGCAGTATGGAGGCTCCACGCGAGAGACGGCAGAGAAGTCCTATTACCCCATTCACTGCACAGGGCGTGACGGTACAACGCTTGCGGCCGGAACCATGATATCCTCCACCATGAACCCGACAACGCAGCTTACGATCACTGACGCCCGCCAGATCACGCGCAGCGCGTTCAATCGAGCGGACATCAAAGTGGCGGCGCTCGGCGCCGGGGACGTATACACCGTGGCCATCAATGGCGCGGTGTATTCTTTTTCGCCGAAGGACCTCGACGCTGTTTCAATCTTGAACGGGCTGGCAGATGCCATCAAGGATGACGATTTCGCTGAGAGTGTGGACGAGGAAAACGAGCTGCTGCACATCGAAGCGAAAGATGTTACCTCCACAAACGTTCTGGTCCTGTCCGAAAATCTCACAACCGACACGGTGACGAGCATCATTACCTTCGGCACCGTGGAAACGGGGGATATCCTGCTGCCGGATGGGGTCATCACCAACATCGTCAAGGCTGATGCCGGGCTGCTGAGCGTCGTAAACCGGTGCAGCTACATAGCCGGACGACAGGAGGAGACAGACGCAGAGCTGCGGCAGTCCTACGCGGACAAAATCTTCAACCGCTCCTCTATGATGCTGGAGAGTATCAAAAGCGCCATTCTCCAAAACGTCCAGGGCGTCACGAGTGTGGCCCCCTACGAAAACCCGAGCCATGAGTGGGACGAATACGGACGGCCGCCGCACAGCATCGAGATTGTGGTGGACGGCGGCGATTCGACCGAGATTGCAAAACAGATCCTCGAAAAGAAGGCGGGCGGTATTAACACGTTCGGAGACGTGGAGGTGGTTTTGCCCGGCGCCTACGATGAAGATATCACCATCCGGTTCAATCGGCCCACGGTCATCTACACCTGGTTCCATCTCGGAATCACGCTGCACCGGAACGAGGCTATCCCGCCCAACTACGTCGATCTGCTGCGGGAAGTCGTTTTGGAGAACATGAACGCGCTGAACGCCGGAGAGGATGTTGTGCCGCAGGAGTTTGTATCCGAGCTTTACAAAGCCTGTTCCGGTATCAGCTATATCGACGTGAAGCTCTTTGCCACGTCGGATTCTGGCCAGGAGCCTACCGAATACCCCGACCGAAGCGTGTATATCACTGCCCGGCAGAGGGCCTACACTTCGGAGGATATGATCGAGGTGGAGATTGATGGATGAGCGAATCGACAAGAAAATCGAAGAGCTTGAGCAGAGGCTCCAGACGTTCCACAGCGACCTCATAGAGCAGTTCCGCGGCAAACCCCACATCGAAGGTCTGGTCCGCGTAATCGAGCGGCAGTTCCGCGACCTCTACGCATTCTACATCCAGCTCCGCGACGAGCTGAACGTGAACGATGCGGTCGGAAAGCAGCTTGACGGCGAAGGCGATATCGTGGTCATGACCCGTAAAGAGGCGGGAGAATTGGCGGGAAATCCTATCCCGTTCGACGTGATCGACGATGACACGTACCGGCAGTATCTCATCTACAAAATCCTCAAGAACACCTGTGATTGCACCTACCCGAATATCATCAAGGCGTTTCGGATGTTCTGGGACAAACCCCTCTACTACTCAGAGGACCCGGAACAGCCGGCCACCATGATATTCGACACGGGCGAGATGAGCGCCGATACCATCACGACGCCGTTGTTTAAGGTGCCCCTGATCCGTGCAGCCGGCGTTACGCTGAAGCTCTACGCCAGGACCACTGCGGATATGGGCGTTGCAAATGTGCCCATTGCAAGCGGGCTTGGCTATGCAGTCACGGTCACAACGCTCCCGTATCTGGAACGGCTCATTGACTACGGCGCAAAAGTCCATGTGAGGACCGGCGTGGCAACCGTCGCTGAGGACACACTGCCCGGCATCGAGCGTGAGTATAAATTCGGCCATAAGCTGCGGCTTGGCTCTGGCGTCCAGAGCGTGTCGCAAGATCGTCTCCCGTTCGTTGAGCGGGAGATTTCTTATTCCGCAAATGTCGATGCTGGCAGCGGTGTTTACAGCATCATGGAAACCCCAATTAACGGTATCCAGCAGCAATAACGAAAAGGAGGAAGTCCGCACATGAGTTACTACGGCGGAACAGTCACGGTCAAGGGCCGAGATCTCATTACCAGACTGATTGCTGGCGAAACCATAACGCTTACCCGCGTTATGGTCGGTTCCGGCAAGATGCCGGAAGGAGTAGAGCCTATTGACATGGAGGCTCTTGTCAACCCCATAGCCGAGGCAACGACCACGGTCCCGATTGTCGAGAACAACGTCCTCTCGATGATCGTCGAGTACAGAAACGACATGAACGGGGGTCTGAAAGAAGGGTTTTGGCTGAACGAGTTCGGTATCTTCGCCAAGACCGACAAGAGCGATGAGATTCTGCTCTACTACGCCACCCTGGGCGACAGCCCGCAGCCGGTCAACGCATATCAGGATAACCGGTACGACATCCGGCGTTATCCCGTTACCATCGCTCTGCTGGTCGATGCAGACCTTCAGCTCAGCTACACCCCTGGCGCCTTTGTTACGTCCGCAGAGGCGCAGGCCCTCATCGAGGCGATGGTCCGGGAGGCCGTTGCGCAGATCGCGGGCAACGTTGGCGCGGCCATCATCAAGGAAATCACCATTCCCGCCGAGGGCTGGGCCTGGGACGAGACCGGCGGGGAAGAAGCAGGCGGCATGGGTATGGACGAATACCGGATGTACCGCGACGTAGCCGTAGCGGAATCCACAGAGGAGCTGTTCGCAAACGTCGCCCTGCACAAAGACGCACTTGAAACCTCTAAGAGAGCTGGCCTGTGTCCTTCCGTACAGACGCTTGCCGGCTCTCTCCGGTTTTGGGCAAAAAATCAGCCGAACGCGGATATGGACGCTACAATCGCGCTGCTGTCCGAGTCCGGCGCAGGAGGAGGTGGAAGCGGCAGCACCTATGTGCTGCCCGTCGCAACAGAAACAACGCTCGGCGGCGTAAAAATCGGCGAGGGCCTTACCTCCACAGCGGACGGTAAAGTCTCGGTCGAGGGCGTTCCCATCGCGGACAGCGAGAAGGCGACCCTGGAGGCAACCAACGCCGTGCTGGATGAGGTCTACGATGACGACGCCGGGCAGACCCCGTAACCCAAAGAAAGGAGAAAAAGCATATGCCATCTTACGATGAAAACTCCGTGCTCACTCTGGCTGGCCTGAAAACCGCGCTGACCCGCGCCAAAGCGGAAACGCTCGCGGCCATTGCCGCCGCTGGGCACCTCAGCAAGAAGATGGTGGACGCGCTGCCGGAAGCGGCAAGCGCGGAGGAAAACACCTTCTACTTCGTCAAGAACAACGATACCGGCCATTATGACATCTATTTCAAAATCGACGGCGTGATGGAACTCATCGACGATACCACCGTCGATATGGAAGGGTATGTCACCGACGAGGCGCTGGCCGAAGCGCTCAATGGCGTGGGCGGCGGCGCTCTGTACAAGGGGACCAAAACCGACCTGTCCACGGCCGACAGCGCCGTCATCGAGGCGTACTTCACTGAGCACAGCGATGTGACACCAAAATCCGGTGATGTGTTTATCGTAGCTACCGTCATCAGCGGCGTTACCTACGAGCAGTCTGCCTACCAGTACAACGGTACTGGCTGGGAGGCTGTAACTGGCCCGGTGGACGCGGACAAGGTCATCCTGCGGGAGAATATCACGTTGGCCGGCAGTTATACGCAGTTTGGCAACCTGACCAAGAGCGCCAACGGAACCGCCACCCTGGAGGCCAAGGGCAAGAGCGTTTCGGATGTGCTGACCGAAATTCTGAGCAAGCGCCTTCAGCCGGGTACGCCGACCCAGCCGTCCATCAGCGGGTTTAACCTGAGCGGCGCGAAGGCTGTGGAGGCCGGCACCTCTATGGCTCAGGCCAACTACACCGCCGGCACCCTCAACAAAGGCTCGTACCAGTACGGCCCGGACGATACCGGCGTTGTCGCCTCTAACTGGGCAGTCCAGCGCATCACCGACAAGGGCACCGAGCAGATCGCCAGCGTCGATGCGGCGTCCCTGGATGCCGGCACAGACAACAACGGCGGCGAGGGCTTCGTGATCGGCGACATGGGCGGCGATGATAACGTCGTGTCCAGCCTGAAGTACAAGGCCATCGTCACTCACGGGGCAGGCGTGACCGCCAAGGACAACCTGGGCAGTGATTCTGACCCTGCCGTGAGCATTGCCGCCGGTACGAAGGAGAAGACCACCAGCTCGTTCACGCCCTTCCGCAATGTCTTCTACGGCGCGTCTACGGACAAGCCCACGCTGGACAGCGCGGCCATCCGCGTCCTGACCCCCACCGGCAAGGCATATGCCGCCGGCACCCTGACCATCAACGTGCCCGCTGGCGCGCAGCGCGTGGCTATCGCCTGCGACGCCACCAAGACGGGCGTGACCAAGGTCATCAACGAGAGCGCCATGAACGCCGACGTTACCTCGACCTTTGTGCAGTCTACTGTCGATGTCGAGGGTGCGGAGGGCTATACCGCCAAGCCCTACAAGGTGTGGGTGTTTGAACCCGCCGTCCCGTATGAGAATGCCGCGACCCTGAAGGTCACGCTGGGCTGAGAGGAGGGAATGAAGTATGGCTATCAATAACACGACCGGCAGCTTCCCCTTTATGGAGTTCCCTATGGCCTTCTCCCGGCAGGATTCCTTCCCGTTGGATAAGACCAGCGTTTACGGCTCCCTGGCGGCGGCGCAGACCTATGCGCAGACCAGCCCGCTGGCCTACGTTGGTCAGGTGCTTTCCGTGGTGGTAGACGGCGTTGCTACCATTTACCAGATCAAGAACACCGCCGGTGAGCTGGAGCCTTTGGGCACCGGCGACCTGGAAGGGGATGTGGCGTCCGTCATCAACGCCAAAACTGCATCCACCGAGAATATCAACGAGATGATCGGGGAGGTCTACGGGGCCGAAAACGAGGCCGAGGGCTGATCCCCGCCCGTCATATAAACCACCCATCAAACAACAAAACAGGAGGAAAATACCATGTCGTACAACACCAACAGCCTGCTCACCCTTGGTGGTCTGAAAACCTACGCCCAGAAGGTCAAGCAGGAGGCCGATACCCTCGCTTCCCGCGTCACCGCTCTGGAAGGCGTGGGCGCGCAGGCTAACGTCCTGGAGTCCGTCAAGGTCAACGGCGTCGCACTGGCCATTGCCCAGAAGGCGGTGGACATCCTGATCGCCACCGGCGCAACCAACGGCACCCTGTCCGTGAACGGCGTCGACATCGCCGTCAAGGGTCTGGCTGCTCTGGCCTACAAGGCGCAGGTGTCTGAGGCTGACCTCGATACCGCTCTCAAGGCGGTTGTGACCAGCGTCGGCACCCTGATTGGCTCCGACGCCGGCAAGAGCGCCCGCACCATCGCCAATGAGGAGCTGGCCGCACAGCTCATTCCCGAGAGCGCCCAGGAGTCCTTGGACACGCTGGGCGAGATTGCCGCCTGGATTCAGGAGCACCCCGGCGATGCGGCTACCATGAATGCCGCCATCGCCGCCCTTCAGGGCGTTGTTGCCGGTATCGGCGCCGAGCAGGAGTATAACACCGTGCTGGCCGCCATCGAGGGCAAGATTGCCGCTGCCAAGACCGCCATCTATGCCGCGATCACCGCCGGCGACACCAACGGCCACCTGAAGGTGAACGGTACTGACGTGACCGTCTACACCCACCCGGCGCACACCGCGAAGCAGAGCGGTCTGTACAAGGTGACTGTGGATGCTGAGGGCCATGTCTCTGACGCTCAGGCTGTCACCAAGGAGGACATCACTGGTCTGGGCATTCCTGCTCAGGACACCACCTACTCTAAGGCAACCGCTCAGGCTGATGGTCTGATGTCCAAGGAGCACTTCACCAAGCTGGAAGGCCTGAATGCCAGCACCACCGAGGAGGTTCAGGCCATGCTGGATGAGGTTTACCCCCAGACTGCCTGATCGTCCTACAAAACAAAGCAAGGATGACCGGGTGGGTGGTATGTGGGCGTCATCCTGGATAGGAGGTGGACAAGTTTGGGCCTTATCAACCTGGACCATATGAAAGCTCTTGCCCTCAGAACGAAGGCGTACATGAGCGGCCATCTGGCTACGCTGGCGCAGGAGATCGTGAACTCCCTGGAACAGATGGACGCCGTAAAGGCGAATAAGCCGCTGGCCGTGTCCGTCACCATCCCGACCACGGGGTGGCAGACGGACAGCACAGAGGGCGCGGTGTATCCGCAGTATTACGATATCCCCGTCGAGGGCGTTACATCGAAAGATATCCCGCAGGTGTGCATCGCCCGTGCAAGCGAGGCGGCAGCCAACGCCTGCGGCATGAGCCGGACGTGCGAGACCGTGACGGGCGCGATCCGCCTGTGGGCGGGCAGCGTCCCGACTACTGCGATTCTGGCGGAATACGTCATCGATGAAGGCAGAAATGAGAACACGACCGCAGAGAGCGGAGGTGAGTAAAACACATGGCATTTGGTATCGTGAACGTCGGCCAGACGGCCGAGGAAAGAAACGACGTGCTGACCAATGAGCAGGTCGGCGTACCGGGCGGCCTTGCTACCCTGAACGCCGACGGCGAGCTGACCGAGAGCCAGAGGTGGGACATCGACGCCTACACCAAGGCGCAGGCGGACCAGAAGACCGCCGACGCGGTGAGCGCCCACAACAGCAGCCCCACGGCGCACCCGGCCATTCTGGCCCGGCTGGCCGAGGTGGAGACAGAGGTGGAGGCGATCAACCTCAAGTTCGGCACCGAGGTCAACGGCAACCCGTTCACCGTCACATTCGTGACGCTGGACGACGTGACGGTTTCCGGCGTCTGGAATCAGGCGCAGGCCCGCATCGAGTTCTGATATGACGGAACGGATCGAGTTTTCGCGCCCGGCCGCCGAGCTGTCGTGCATCGTCTGCAACCTCTTTGAGGCACTGGAACCTCCGTGCGGGGTATCCGGCGGCAGAGATGACATCATCGTGGTGTTCGGGCGTACCCGCTCCGGCGAACACGCCGTGCTGCGGGTCCTGCCGGACCGGTGCGTCTACACCGGCCCGCGCGAGGATTTGGACGCCGTGCTAAATGGCAAGTGTCCGGAAGAATGGAGGTGCAAGCATGGCGGATAAGGAATTTCTTCTTATCACCAAAGCGAGAGAACTTCTCGTCTACACCCGCGCCGCCACAAAACCCATCAACAGCGATGTGCCGTCTGGCGACGTGCAGAAAGTTCTTCACAAGATTGCCGGCCTCGATGATCTCGGGAAAATGCGCGAAGTATGTATCGTTACAGCCTCATCGCTCCGTAAGCGGAGAAAGGATGGCTTCTCAAAACACAGCTTCCGGGATTTTGGCCAGGATATGAGAGACCTGACCAAGAGTATTTTGCGCGGCGTCCATGCGGCAAACGACGTGATGTTTGCCGAGGAACCGGAAAAACGCCTGAAACTGATCGACGATGTGCTCAGCGATACGGCCCTGCTGCTCGATTACATCGTTACCTGCAAGGAAGCCGGCATTATCAGCACCAAAACGGCTGGGATATGGTCAGGCAAGGCGACGGATGTTAAACGCATGGCCGCTGCATGGCGTAAAAGCTCAAGCCAGCGTGCGGAAGCGATTTTGAGAGAGAAGCAGGAAGCCGCAGACCGTCACACCGCAGAGATTGTGGCAAAGGTCGCGGCGGAGACCGTTCGGAAGGCTCTTGCCGAAGAAAGAGCCGAGGTCTTCTAAGAATACGCACGGCGGAGGGTGAGTCTCCGCCGTTTGTATTAGGGAACGGCCCGTAACGGTCGCCGGCCGAGTGGTGGTCGCGCTCTCCGAACTGCAACAACAACATCAACGACAACAACAACGCCTACACGGTCACGTCTTCGGGCGACTCGAACAACTGGAATGTCACGAATTCGTATGGCGTCCGGCCCGCTCTGATGAAAGGTGAGAACGAGTATCCCTTTGCCGACAGCAGGGGAGAAAGCAGCGCCCCATCAATCAAAGGGGGCCGTTTCCTGTCGGTTGGCCGCTGAGGCGGTCTGCCGGTAAAATACAACGTACCGAGGCCAACGTCTACCGAGTAGGCGCAGTGGCTGCCGCGAAAGCGGACCGGTGCTGGCCCCGCGTTCAATGCGCGGGGATTTTATACGCATGACATACGAAGAACTCTGTGACTTTGAAGTGCTTTATGCCGCATATCTGGTCGCCCGCAAGGGCAAGCGCAAAAAGCGCCGGACTGCGGAATTTGAAGCCAACCTTCTCGACAACCTGCAAAGCATCCTGATGGACCTTTTAGACGGTACATACTTGCCTGGGGAATTTGAGCGGTTCAAAATATTTGAACCTAAGGAACGGGACATTGAAGCCCCTGCCTTTAAGGACAAGGTCGTCCTCCATGCCATTACAGACAACGGGCTGTATGACGCTATCACGACCGGATTTGTGCGCAATAACTGCGCAAACCAGAAAGGGAAGGGTACGGCGGATGCTGTCATCCGCCTGAAACAGTGCCTTGTCCGGTACTATGCCGAGTATGGCACCGCCGACGGATGGGTGCTTAAGTGCGACATCCGCCATTTCTTCGCGTCGATCGACCACGACATCATCAAGGCGAAACTGCGCCGCGTTTTTGAAAAGCGCGGACTGGATATGCGCATCTATGACCTCTTGGTGGTCTACATAGACAAAACGGACGGCCTGCCCCTGGGCTACCAAACCAGCCAGCTTTTCGCCCTTTTGATGTTGGATGGCCTTGACCACTACATCGAAGAACAGCGCGGATTCAAGTACCACGTCCGCGGCATGGATGACTTCTGTATTATCGCCAACGACAAGGCCGATCTGAAAGCCCTGCTGAAAGAAATCGAACGTGAAGCAGGAGACCTCAAGCTGGAGCTGAATAGCAAAACGGCGATCTTTCCGCTCAGATGCGGGCTGGACTTCCTCGGCTACCATCATTACCTTACGGATTCCGGCGCAGTCATCCAAAAGCTGCGCCGGTCCAGCATCAAGCGCATCCGCGCCCGCGTCAAGCGGTGGCGGCACGACTATGCGGAAGGGAAGATCACGGCCGAGGAAATTCGAGAGAGGTTTTTGGCATGGGATGCCCATGCCGCATTTGGAGATTCTTACTCGCTTCGCCTCAAGTATGCGAAGCAGGTAAGCGAAATCATCGGTGAACCTATCAAGATTCACCGCAAACTCAATTCTACACGCGCCCAGAGAGAGGCGAGACGGGCAAAGCAAGACCGCTGCATAGCCCGCAAAAAGCAACGTGCTTTTGCGCAGCAGGCGGGATATCGCGGCCCGGATACGCCTCCCTGGGAGTAAAAACAGGAGGCATTATGGCAACTGTAAAACTTGGCGCCAAAGCGTTGGGCAGTATCGTCAAGCTCCGCGAAAACGGCGCCCTGGTAGACTTTATCGTCGCCAATCAGGGTAAGCCGGCGTCCGGCAACTATGACGATAGCTGCAACGGCACCTGGCTTGTGCGCAAGGACATCCATTCCAACCGCACGTGGGACGGATCCAACAACGACTATGCAAACAGCGACGTGCATAGCTGGCTCAACAACACCTATCTGAATCTGCTGGACGCCGACATCAAAGCGGCTGTCAAGCAGGTCAAAATCCCGTACCGTAAAGGCAGCGGCACCAGCACCAGCGTTACGTCCGGCGCAAACGGCCTTAGCTGCAAGGCTTTCCTTCTGAGTATGAAGGAAGTTGGCCTTTCGCCGAGCTATGCCCCGTCGGAAGGCGCTACCCTTTCGTATTTCTCGGCCGGCGGCAATACCGCACGCAAAGCAAATCTCAACGGGTCGCCGGCCGAGTGGTGGTCGCGCTCTCCGTACTGCTACTTCTACGGCAACCTCGCCTGCGCGGTCGCGTCTTCGGGCGTCTCGGACTACTGGAGTGTCACGAATTCGTATGGCGTCCGGCCCGCTTTCATTCTCCCCTCTGACCTCTCGGTCTCTGATGACGGTACGGTCAGCGTAAACACTGCCCCTACCGTCACGAGCACGAGCGGCGCCTCCGGCACGGACCTCGGGGAGAAGAACGAGCCTTTCGCGGTCCACTACACCGTCGCCGACGAAGACGGCGACACCCTCACCGTCACCGAGAAGATCGACAACGTGACCAAGAAGACCCGTTCCAGCGTCACGAGCGGTTCCGAGTTCGACTCGGAAGCCGCGAGTGACGCCGCCGCATGGCAGCAGATTTTGAACGGTACGCACACCCTCAAGATCGAGGTCAGCGACGGCAAGGACACGGCGTCGTGGACCGGCACCTTCGAGAAGGCGGTGCATCAGGCGGTCATCACCCTGGACGAGCCTATGGCGGTCGAGGGCGATATTACCGTCGCCCGGCTGGCTGTCACCGGCGAGATTCCCGAGGATGCGGAGTACACCGTCGAGGTGACGAACAACGGCAACGACACGTCCCCGGTGTGGCAGACCTGCACCGCGGAGGTCAAGAGCGGCGGCAACATCGTGTTCGAGAACCACGAGAACACGAACGGCGCCGCCTTCAACTTCCGCGTGACCGTCAAGCGCGGCCCGTCCAACCAGGGCGGCTATATCACCGGCATTTCCGGCGCGTTCCAGTAAGGGAGGGATACCGCATGGCACTGAAGTGGAAGAAAACCGACCTCAAGACCCTGGCAGAGAAGAAGGTCGAGATGGCAAACAGCACCTGCGAGGCGCTGATTTATGCCGGCATCGACGTGGAGCTGACCAGCGGCACCAAGCACTTTTCGCTGTCGCTGGAGGACCAGCAGAACATCAACTCCAAGTTTCAGGAGGTGACGCTGGGCGCGACCGAGTGCCAGTACAAGGAGGACGGCGGCGACATGGCGATCTATCCCGCAGAGGATATCGTCACCATCTACGCGGCGGCCCGGATGTTCATCGACCGGCAGCTCGCCTATTGCAGCTATCTCAAGAAGTGGATCAAGCGCGAGACGGACAAGAACGTCCTGGCCGGCATTGCGTATGGCGATGATCTGCCCGAAGACCTGGACGCCGGGATGGACGCTGTGCTGGCGTCCTCCACGGCCCAGCTTGAGAAGATCGTGGCCGCGGTCAACGACGGCGCGTTCGTGGACAAGATCGCCAGCCTGGAAGCGCAGATGACCGACACGCAGATGGGCCTCTGTGAGGTCTACGAGCTTGCTCTGGGAGGTGCATTGTAATGGTCAAGGTATATGCCGAGCTGATCCGCAAGGGTCTCAAGACTCTGGAACAGGTGCCCGAGGTGATTCGGGCTGATGTGCAAGCGCTGCTCGCGGGTGATGACG
>ERZ1090865.1043-NODE-1044-length-14361-cov-10.071858_pt1 | contig 14361 bp, 9 predicted proteins | sample MGYA00478478_ERZ1090865 | MGnify/ENA primary metagenome ERZ1090865 (study PRJEB33644, sample SAMEA5815715) | chicken gut metagenome | biome: Chicken; feature: Gastrointestinal Tract; material: Caecum | place: Ireland | collected 2019-01-01 | study: A study of... | reverse complement strand
CTTTCCCGTTTTTTCGGTAATAAAAAAACGCCCCGCAGGGCGTCGTCATCATATCTTGCGCAGCATCAGCAGTCCGGCGGAGCAAATCAGGATCAAGCCTACAATGCCGGCCAGATACAGAACCGGGAAATCACCGGTGGCCGGGGTATCTGCGGTTACAGGCGCCGCCGTGGAGGAAGGCGTCTGGCTGCTCTGGGCGGTCACCACATCCACCTTGGCAGCGGTCTCATTGACCTTGACGGTGTCGCTCTGCTGTTGGGTGCGCGAGGTGGAACTGGTGGGCGTTGCGGTGGCCTGTGCCGCCGAACGTCCGTTGTTCAGCACGCCGCAGGCGGCCAGCAAAGCGACCAGCGCAATAAAAAAGGCCGCGCATAAAAAGCGTTTCAACGCGAAAACGCCTCCTTAATCGATGATTCAGAATTCAATATTACAAGACGGCGTACACGACCGTCGACATTTACACTGCGTATATTGTATCATATGATGTCGCATGCGTCAAGCGTTCGTAAACAAATGGTAACAAACTGGAAACAAATTCCGCCTGCCGGGCCGGTGTCCCGGGCGGGATTTGCCCCTTGCGCCCTACCGATAAATGCGGTATAATGATTCCAATATTGTGTGAGATTATGCCCCAATGGGAAGACCCTAGGGATGGGCGGCGCGCACTGTCAAATTCAGCATAAGGAGTTGTAACGATGAAAGGGATTATCCTTGCCGGTGGTGCCGGCACCAGACTCTACCCGTTGACGATGGTCACCTCCAAACAGCTGCTGCCTGTGTATGATAAGCCGATGATCTACTATCCGCTGTCGACGCTGATGCTGGCGGGTATTCAGGATATTTTGATCATCTCCACCCCCACCGACACCCCGCGCTTTGAAGCCCTGCTGGGCGACGGCAGTCAGTACGGCCTGCATCTGCAGTACAAGGTCCAGCCGAGCCCTGACGGTCTGGCCCAGGCGTTCCTGCTGGGGGAGGAATTCATCGATGGCGATTGCTGTGCGATGGTTCTGGGCGACAACATTTTCTACGGCGCCGGATTCTCCAAGCGGCTGAAAGCGGCCGCTGCCAACGCGGAGGCGGGCCGCAGCACGGTGTTCGGCTACTATGTCAATGACCCCGAGCGTTTCGGCGTGGTCTCCTTTGACAAGGAGGGCCGTGCGACCTCCATCGAGGAAAAGCCCGAGCATCCCAAGAGCAACTACGCGGTCACCGGTCTGTATTTCTACAATAAGGACGTTGTGGAGATGGCCAAGCAGGTCAAGCCCAGCGCCCGCGGGGAGCTGGAGATCACCACGCTGAACGCCATGTACCTGGCCCAGGGCAAGCTGGATGTGCAGCTGCTGGGCCGCGGCTATGCCTGGCTGGATACCGGCACGATGGATTCCCTGGTGGAGGCGGCCACCTTTGTGCAGACCGTCGAGCAGCGCCAGGGCATCAAGATTTCCGCCCCTGAGGAGATTGCCTACAAGTACGGCTGGATCAGCAAGGAAAAACTGCTGGAGAGCGCCGCACGGTACGGCAAGTCTCCCTACGGCAAGCATCTGAAAAATGTTGCCGATGACAAGCTGCTGTATTGAGAGGATTTGCGATGAAGATTTTGATTACCGGGTGCCGCGGTCAGCTGGGCACCGAACTGCAGCATCAGCTGGCGGAGGAAGGCTGCGTACTGGGCCCTCTGCCGGAACGGCTGCGCAAAGCCACGGTGATTCCCGTGGACGTGGATGAACTGGACATCACCGACCGGGAAGCCACCATCAACTATATCCGCCGCCATCAGCCCGACACGGTCATCAACTGTGCGGCGTTCACCAACGTGAACGGCTGCGAAACGTCCCGGGATGCGGCGTTCAATGTCAATGCCATTGGCCCGCGCAACCTGGCGCTGGCCTGTGACAAGGTCAATGCCCGCTTGATCCACATTTCCACCGACTATGTGTTCTCGGGGGCGCCCACCGGCGGTGTGGCGCTGGACGAGTGCGCTGTGCCGGCGCCCATCTCGGCCTACGGCCAGACCAAACTGCTGGGCGAGCAGTATGTGGAGCGGTTCTGCCGCCGGCATATCATTGTGCGCACGGCATGGCTCTACAGCTACTACGGCAAGAACTTCGTCAAGACGATGGTGAATCTGGGCAAGACCCATGAGAAGATCACCGTGGTGAACGACCAGCTGGGCAATCCCACCAACGCGGTGGATCTTGCCTACCATATCCTCAAGCTGGCGGTCAGCCACGATTACGGCATCTACCATTGCACCGGCAACGGCATCTGCAGCTGGGCGGATTTCGCGGCGGCCATCATGAAGGGCGCCGGTCTTCCCTGCAAGGTAATTCCCTGCACCAGCGCCGAGTATGCCGCCGCCCACCCGGAGAGCGCCAACCGTCCCGAGTGGAGCGCGCTGGATAACCGCATGCTGCGCTGCACGGTGGGGGACGAGATGCGCGACTGGCAGGATGCCCTGAAGGATTTTTTTGCAAACTGGAACGGAGAATAACGACGTTATGAAAACTTATCTTGTCACCGGCTGTGCCGGTTTTATCGGCTCCAACTTTGTCCACTACATGCTGGACAAATATGAGGACATCCGTCTGGTCAACCTGGACAAGCTGACCTATGCCGGCAACCTGGAGAACCTTCAGGACATTGAGGGGGATGCCCGCCACATTTTTGTGCAGGGGGATATCTGCGACAAGGCCCTGGTCACCGAGCTGATCGCCAAGTATGATCCCGACTATGTGATCAACTTCGCGGCGGAGAGCCACGTGGACCGCAGCATCAAGAATCCCGAGATCTTCGTGGAGAGCAACGTGCTGGGCACCGTCAACCTGCTGCAGTGCTGCAAGGATGCCTGGTATGATGCCGAGGCCAAGACCTGGAAGGAAGGCAAGAAGTACCTGCAGGTGTCCACCGACGAGGTCTACGGTGCGCTGGGCGCCGAGGGCTACTTCATGGAGACCACGCCGCTGTGTCCCCACAGCCCTTATTCCGCCAGCAAGGCCAGCGCCGATATGTTCGTCAAGGCGTTCCACGATACCTACGGCATGCCGATGAACATTACCCGTTGCTCCAACAACTACGGTCCCTATCAGTTCCCCGAGAAGCTGATCCCGCTGCTCATCAACAACGCCAAGCAGCACAAGAAGCTGCCGGTCTACGGCGACGGCATGCAGATCCGGGACTGGCTGTACGTCATGGACCACTGCAAGGCCATCGACATGGTGGCCACTGGCGGCAAGGACGGCGAGGTCTACAACGTGGGCGGCCACAACGAGCGCCCCAACATCTTCATCGTCAAGACGGTGATCGCCCAGCTGCATGACCGCCTGAAGGATGAGGGCATCAGCGAGGAGCTGATCACCCACGTGGCAGACCGTCTGGGCCATGACCGCCGTTACGGCATCGATCCCACCAAGATCAAGGAAGATCTGGGCTGGTATCCCGAGACGCCGTTTGAAAAGGGCATCGTCCTGACCATCGACTGGTATCTGGCCCATCCCGAGTGGATGGCCCACGTCACCAGCGGTGACTACCAGAAGTACTACGAGCAGATGTACAAGAATAAGTAAGACTGTCTGCTTGCTACCGGTGTTCCGGGCTGTGCGCCCGCAGATCTATTAGGAGCTTCATAATCCACAATGGCAAATTACAGAGAAGAACAAATCCGCAACAGCCGCCGCCTGGCCCGCCAGATCCTGGGAGCCATCGCGCTGCTGCTGGCCCTGATCGGCCTGTTTACTGTGCTGGGATGGGTGGTCAGCGCGCTGCGCACCGCCCTGGACGATTCCGGCCGGCGGGCGTCCTACGCAGACCGGCTGTACGGTATGGTCATGCTGGATCCGCTTCCCTTTGATGATGTGAGTACGGTGGACCCGGGGGTCTTCAAACAGGCGGCCATCTGGGGCACGGTCTATGAGATCCAGAAAAATGGCGGAAGCCTGGACCAGTATGAGCGTGACCCCGATACCGGTTCGGCCATGATCCCCAAGCTGGAGATCGACACCTATATCTCCAACCTGCTGGGACCGGACTATCCCATCACGGACGGCAGCTTCAGCACCGACGAGTTTGTCTACCAGTACAACGAGGAAAAACAGTGCTACCTGGTGCCTGTCACCAGCTCGGTGGCACAGTACACCCCGGAAGTGGAGAAGATCTCCACCTCGGGCGGCAAGATGTACGTGACGGTGGGATACATTCCCACCACCAGCAACAGCGCCAGCGGCGAATTGTCCCTGACGGCCCCCACGGACCCCGTCAAGTATATGGACTATGTCTTTACCCGCGGCGAAAACCGTGACTGGTATCTGAGCGCCCTGCAGGAGAGCGAGATGAAGGTGGAAGCCACGCCGACACCTTCGCCCACCGCGGAAGTGACCCAGGACACCCAGTCTCTGGTGGAAAGCCAGCTGAACGCTTCGATGACCGATGCGGCCGACAGCACGGCGACGGAGGAACCTGCCGAATCCACGGACAGTGAGCCGGCGGAAAGCACCGACGCCGCTGCCTCCACCGAGGAGTCCCAGGAGGGGACGGACGCTGCGGAATCCGAATCCACCGATTCCGCTTCGGAGGCGGACAGCAGTTCGGAAGAATCAGAAGAAGCCGTAGGTTAACTCAAAACACTCGCGCACCCTTGCCCAAAAGGCGGGGGTGCTTTTTTGTGCAAAAAACAGGTGCAATCTTGCGGGGTCTATGCTATAATCTATCCATATATACGGTAAAGAGGTGTATCAAACATGGAAGAATTGCTGCGCATTTTGGAAAAGAATGCCCGTATGCCCATCGAAGATATCGCGGCGATGCTGGACAAGACGCCGGAGGAAGTGGCCGCCATGATGGACGAGGCTGCCTCCAAGGGGTATATCCGCGGCTATGAAACCCTGGTGGACTGGGAGCAGGCCGGGGTGAACCTGGTGGAAGCGGTGATCGAACTGCGGGTGACGCCCCACAAGTCCCGCGGCTTTGACGATATCGGTACCATCATCGCCGGTTTTGACGAGGTGGACACCGTGCTGCTGATGAGCGGCAGCTATGACCTGCAGGTCATCATCAAGGGCCGCAGCTTCCAGGAAATCGCCCTCTTTGTCGCCAAGCGCCTCTCGCCGCTGGACGATGTGATCTCTACGGCCACCAGTTTTGTGCTGCGGGCCTACAAGCGGGGCGGCCGCCTGTATCAGGCCGAGGAGACCGACGAAAGAGAGTGGACCATGCTGTGATGAATTACAACGAACTGCTTGCCCCTGCCGCCCAGGCCATGCGCCCCTCCGGCATCCGCAAGTTCTTTGACCTGGCCAGCGATATGCCGCACTGCATCTCCCTGGGCGTCGGCGAACCGGATTTCAAGACCCCCTGGAGTGTGCGGGATGCCGGTATCCGCAGCCTGGAGCAGGGCCGCACCAAGTATACGGCCAATGCCGGCCTCAAGGAGCTGCGCGCCGAGATCTGCCGGTATCTGGAACGCCGCTTTGACCTGAAGTATGAGGTGCCCCAGGTGCTGGTCACCGTCGGCGGCAGCGAGGCCATCGACCTGGCCATCCGGGCGCTGGTCAAACCCGGGGATGAGGTCATCATCCCGGAACCCTGCTTTGTCTGCTATGAACCCATCACCCAGCTGACGGGTGGCGTGCCCGTGCACATTGCCACTCGCGCCGAGGATGGCTTCCGCCTTACGGCCCAACAGCTCAAGGCGGCCATCACGCCGCGCACCAAGCTGGTGATCTTCCCGTACCCCAACAACCCCACGGGCGCTGTGATGGGCGTCCAGGACCTGGAGGCCATCGCCGACGTGTTGCGGGATACCAACATCATGGTGCTGTCGGATGAGATCTATTCCGAACTCACCTACGGCCTGGACCGGCATGTCTCCTTTGCCTCCCTTCCCGATATGGCGGAGCGGACCATCGTGGTCAACGGCTTCTCCAAATCCTATGCCATGACCGGCTGGCGTCTGGGCTATGCGGTGGGCCCGGAACCGGTGATCCAGGTGATGACCAAGATCCACCAGAGCTGCATCATGAGCGCGCCCACCACCAGCCAGTATGCCGCCATCACGGCGCTGCGCCAGTGCGACGACCAGATCGAGATGATGCGGGACGAGTACAACCGTCGCCGCCGCTATGTGGTCAAGGCCCTCAACGAGATGGGTCTGACCTGCTTTGAACCCCGGGGGGCCTTCTACGTCTTCCCGTCCATCCAGATCAGCGGCCTGACCAGCGAGGAATTCTGCGAACAGCTGCTGCGGGAAAAGGAAGTAGCCATCATTCCGGGGGACGCTTTCGGTGCCTCCGGCGAGGGCTACGCCCGCATCAGCTACGCCTACAGCGTGGACCATCTGGAAACCGCCATGCGCCGCATCCGGGCCTTCCTGAAGGAACACGGCTGGCTGAAGACCGAATAAGGCGAACACACAAAAGACAGGAACGTGAATCCTATGCGCAAAAAATCCGTCACGGTGCTGGCACCGGCCAAGCTGAATCTCTCGCTGGATGTGGTGGGCACGATGCCCAACGGCTACCACGATCTGGATATGGTCATGCAGACCATCGATCTGTACGAAAAAATCACCCTGCGCCGCAGCGAGGGGCTTCAGCTGACGCTGCCCGGCAGCTTTGTACCGGTGAACGATAAAAATACCGCCATCAAGGCGGCGCTGGCCTTTTTCCATTACACCGGTCTGCTGGCAGGGGTGGATATGACGATCTACAAGCAGGTGCCTGTGCGGGCCGGTATGGCCGGCGGCAGCGCCGACGCCGCCGGTGTGCTGGTGGGCCTCAACGACCTGTATGATGCCAGGCTCTCCATGAGTGAACTGTGCGCCATCGGCGCAGGCATCGGGGCGGACGTGCCCTTTGCTCTGCTGGGCGGCACCTGCCGGGTGCGGGGCGTGGGCGACCTGATGAAGGCTTTGCCGCCCTGCCCGGACTGCTGGTTTGTGGTGGCCATGCCCAGCGTGGGGGTCTCCACCCCCGAGGCCTTCGCCCGGTACGATACCATGGGCAGCCCGGTGCATCCCGACTGTGAAGCCCAGGAGCAGGCCGTGCGGGCCGGGGATCTGGCCGCGGTCTGCAAGGCTGCCGGCAACGCGCTGGAACATTGCTCCGGTGCCCAGGAAACCCCAGCCATCTGCGCGGTGCTGCGGGAAAACGGCGCCCTGACGGCCCAGATGACCGGCAGCGGTGCGGCGGTGTTCGGCGTCTTTGACGACGAGGAAAAAGCCCGTGCGGCCCTGACGGCGCTCAAGCCCGGCTACAAGCAGACCTATCTCTGCCGTCCCACCCGGGGCGGCCCCCGGGTGACGGTGCGCCGTCCGATGAAAAAATAACCGGCAACCGTTTGCGGGGCATCCTTTCCGACCATACTCCCGACGAAGGGAGTGGAGAAGATGAACCGACATAGAAGACGGGTTTGGGAACTGGGCATAGGCCTGGGGTTCCTGCTGACGATTGTACTTACGCTGGTCATGGGCTGGCGGCAGACAGTGGAGGCCCAGGTGCGCGCCGATACCATCCGGCTGCATGTGCTGGCCAACAGCGATACCATCGAAGACCAGCTGTTGAAACTGCAGGTGCGGGATGCCATCCTGGCGGCGCTGCCGGCCACAGTCACCGGGGCAACGACCCCCGGGGAGGCTCAGCAGGCCCTGCAATGCGCATTGCCCGCGCTGCGGGCCGCGGCCAACCGTACGCTGCTGGATGCCCATAGCGGTCAGACAGCCACGGTGCGGCTGGAGACCTTTGCCTTCAGCGCCAGGGACTACGGCGACTTTGTCCTGCCCGGCGGCGATTACACCGCCCTGCGGGTGGAACTGGGCGCTGCCCGGGGGCACAACTGGTTCTGTGTGCTCTATCCGGCCCTCTGCGTGTCGGGGGCCACGGCGGAATATCCGACCCGGGCGGAAAATGCCCTGGTGTTCGGTCCATATGAAGTGCGTTTCGCGCTGCTGGATGCCCTGCGGGGGCTCTGAGCAAAACGCCAAGAGGGAAACAGACAAACAGGTTTCCCTCTTTTTTCTGTACAACGGGAAAGGATTTTTCTGTATGCTTCATCTGCTTCTGGGGCCTTCGGGCAGCGGCAAATCCCGCCGCATGCTGGCGGAACTGCGCACCCGCGCCGAGCACGGCCAGCGCAGTCTGCTGATTGTGCCGGAACAGTTCACCTCCTCCACCGAGGGTCAGCTCTACCGCACGCTGGGGGATACTCTGTCCGCCTTCGTGGAAAGCTACTCCTTCACCTCGCTGGCCGAGACGCTGCTGCGCCGCTACGGCGGTGCGGCGGTGCAGACACTGGACGAGGCAGGCCGGGCACTGCTGGTACGGCGGGCGGTGGATTCGCTGCTGGACCGGGTGGTCTACTACAACCGGCAGCGCCGTTCGGCGGCTTTCTGCGAGAAGGCTGCCCAGACCATCGAGGAACTGAAAAGTGCCGGGGTCACGCCCCAGGCGCTGGCCGACTATGCCCTGGCACCGGGGGCGGACCGGGACAAACTGCAGGAACTTTCCCTCATCTATGGCGCCTACGAAGGGCTGCTGGCCCAGACGGCGATGGACCCCGGCGACCGGCAGCAGCTGGCCGCCCGCTACCTGGATGCAGATTTCTTTGCAGGGCGGGCGGTCTACATCGATGAATTCGATACCTTCAACGCGCCCAAGCGGGCCCTGCTGGCGGCCATGCTGCCGGTGGCGGATGTGACGGTCTGCCTGTGCTGTGACGGCCCGGAGGACCGGGACGGCGGTATGGGACTGTTCAGCGGCGCCAAGGCGGTGGCCAGCAGCCTGCGCCGGATGGCCTCCGACGCCGGTGTGCCGGTGCAGACCGAGACGCTGACCGAGGACCTCCGCCACCGGGACACGCCGGTGCTGGCGGAACTGAACTGGCTGCTCTCCGACCCCACCTACACGCCGGAGCAAACGGTGGACCCGGAGCATCCGGCCATTGTCTGTCATGCGGCGGCCGGCCGCCAGGCCGAGGCCAAGGCGGTGGCGGCGGAGATCGCCGCCCGGGCCCGGGCAGGCATGCCCTACCATCGCATGGCGGTGATCTGCCGGGATGCGGCCCAGTACCTGGGGCCGCTGCGGTATGAATTCCGGCTGCAGAACATTCCGCTTTTCTGTGATGAGGCCACCACGCCGGAAAACACGGCGCCCGCCCGGGCGGTGCACGCGGTGCTGGATCTGGCCCGGGGCGGCGTGTCCAGCCGGACGGTGCTGCGGCTGCTCAAGACGGGGCTGGTGGATCTGCCGGAACGGCAGCAGACCGCCCTGGAAAACTACGCCTACACCTGGCCCCTCAAGGCGGCGGACTGGCGGGCGCCCTTTACCCGCAGCGCCGCCGGCTATGCGGACGGGGAGCGGGCCGAGGATGTGCGCACCCGGCAGGATGCCGAGGCGGCCCGAGCCTTCCTGATGGAACGCATCCAGAAATACCTGCCCCGCCTGAAGGACGCCAGCGCGGCAGCACTGACCAAACAGATCTATTTGTTCCTGCAGTCCCTGGGCGCCGAGGACACCCTGAATGCGCTGGCAGAAACGCTGCGTGCCCAGGGCCGTATGCCGGAGGCGGACGAGGTTCTGCGGGAGTGGAACGTGGTCATGGGGCTGCTCAACCAGCTGGCCCAGCTGCTGGGGGAGGAAACGCTGCCCCCGGCGGACTACGCGGAACTCTTTACGCTGTTGCTGCGCACCACCGATATGGGCCATATTCCCCAGAGCCTGGACAGCGTGATTCTGACCACGGCGGGCCGTATGCGCCTGCCGGAGACCGACGCTGTGTTTGTGGTGGGCCTGGCGGAAGGGGAGTTTCCCAAGACGCCGGGTGACCAGGGACTTCTGACCCACGCCGACCGGGACGCCATGATCCGGCAGGGGGCGGAACTGCCGGACTGCTTTGAAAACAAGGTGCTGCGGGAGGGCGTCTGCTTCTATAAAGCCATGACGGCGGCACGGTCCTTTCTGTGGCTGAGCTGGCCCGGTGCCGCCCACGGGGAGGACGATACTCCGGCCAGTTCGGCGCTGGCGCCGGTGCGCCGTCTGCTGCAGGTGCCCTTTACAGAACCTGACGCGGCCGAACTGGGAGCTTCCCCGGCGGCCGCCCTGGATATCCTGGGCATCATCAGCCAGCAGCCCGGCCGGGAAGGGGAGGGCGAGGCCCTGCGCGCTGCGCTGGATGCCGCCGAAGCCACCCCCCATGCCGCCCCGGGGTACGAGGCGGTGCGCCGTGCGCGGCAGAAGGAGGAGCCCACGGTACAGGATACCGCCGCTCTGGAAAAACTGCTGGGGCCGGGACTGCGGGTGAGCCCCACCCGTTTTGAAAAATACCAGACCTGTCCCTTCGGGTATTTCATGCAGTTTGTGCTGCGGGCGGCGCCGCGCCAGAAAGCGGAGCTGGCCCCCAACATCAGCGGTACATTGACCCACTGGGTGCTGGAAAACGCACTGCGCCGCCAGGGGGCGGCCTTCAAGGACCTGAACGCCGAAGACCTCCAGGCCCTGGTGGAGGAGCTGGTGGAAGAATACACAAAGGCCAATCTGCCGGGCATCACGGTGCGGATGCAGTACCTCATCGAGCGCATCCGCCGCAATCTGGTGGGGTTGCTGGGCTTTATCCAGCGGGATCTGCAGCAGTCCGGCTTCCAGCCGGTGGCCTTCGAGCTGCGCATCGACGATCGCCCCGGGGAGGACCCTGCGGAGCCCCGGGTGGACCCGGTGGAGCTGGACGACGGGGCCGGCCATACGGTGCGGATCGTGGGCACGGTGGACCGGGTGGATGCCATGCCGCTGGGGGAACGCACCTATCTGCGGGTGGTGGACTACAAGACCGGCGGCAAGGATTTCCAGCTCAAGGAAGTCTACTGCGGCCTGGACTGCCAGATGCTTCTCTACCTCTTTACGCTGGAACGCAACGCCGGGAACAAATTCCCGGGGGCCACGGCGGCAGGGGTGGAATATCTGCTGGCGGACCCCGCCCCCGAGAGTGTACCCCGGGCCCAGGCCGGGCAGGATGACACCGAAGGGGAGAACAACTATCCCCTCAACGGCCTGCTGCTGGACGACGAGAGTATCTACCATGCCATGGACCGCCGCTGTACCGGGAATTTCGTGCCGCTGAATTTCAGTGCCAAAACCGGAAAAGTTACCAACGGCAAGAGCCGCCTGGCGGACGAAAAGAAACTGGCCCGGATCCGGGACCACCTGGACGGACTGCTGAAACAGATGTCCCGGAACCTCTACGGGGGCAAGATCGACGCACAGCCGCTGTGCAGCGGCGGCCGCAGCCCCTGTGCATACTGTGATTTCCGCATTGCCTGTTCCCATCAGGACGGCGAAAACGAGCGCAAGGTGGAGGCGTCTGCCGACCCGTTTGCGGAAGAATAAAAGGAGAACACCATGCCGGATACCCCCAAAATTCAATTTACCCCCGCCCAGGCGGCGGCCATCGGCGCCCGGGGCGGCAGTCTGCTGGTGTCGGCGGCGGCCGGTTCGGGCAAGACCCGGGTCCTGGTGGAGCGGGTGGTGGGGCTCATCACCGACCCGCATAACCCGGTGGAGGCCGACCGGCTGCTCATCATGACTTTCACCAATGCGGCGGCAGCCAAACTGCGCGCTGATATTGCCACACGCCTGGCCGACGAAGTCCGGGCTCATCCCGAGGACGTGCGCTTGCGCCGCCAGCAGCTGCTTTTGCAGCGGGCCTCCATCGGCACGGTGGATGCCTTCTGCCTGCATTTCGTGCAGCAGCATTTCGCGGCGCTGGATGTGCCGCCCGACTTCGAGACCGCCGAGGAGGCAGACCTGGCCCGCATCGAGCAGGAGACGCTGGCGGATGTGCTGGAGGAAGCCTACCAAGACCCGGACTTCCGGGCCTTTGCCGACCTGTACGACCGTGGCCGCACCGACCAGACGGCGGGCAACGCCGTGCTGGAACTCTACCATTTCAGCCGTTCGCTGCCCCATCCCATGCAGGCGCTGCAGTCCTTTGCGGAACAGTGGCAAAACGGTGAACCGCCGCAGGATACGCCCTGGGGTCAGGATCTTTTGCGCATTGCCCGGGACCGTGCCCGGGGCGCGCAGGCATTGCTGGAAGCGGGCGCCCGCACGGCGGCCCGGGACGAGGCGGCCGATGCCGCCTACACCGCGGTGCTGCAGGACGATGTGGCCCGGGTGGAATGGCTTTGCCAGAAACTGCAGCAGGCCGACTGGAACGCGGCGGTGGCGGCCCTCGAAGAACTGGGCGGCAGCTGGCGCAAGGCGGGGCGCATCAAAGGCGGCAAGGATTCCAACCCCGCGGCTTTCGCGGCCAGCGAACTGCGGGACCGCGCCAAAAAGCAGATTGCAGCTTTGCGCACCGACTTTTTGCTCTGCACGGCAGAGGAGTATGAGGAGGACCGCCGCCGCGCGGCCCCCCTGGTGGCGGCGTTGGTGCGTGTGACCCGGACCTTCGCCGACGCCTGCTTTGCGGCCAAGTGCGAGGAAAAACTGCTGGACTACGCCGACTTTGAGCACCTGACGCTGGACCTTCTGATCGCGCCGGACGGCGGCCGCACACCCCTGTGCCGCACCGTCAGCGAGCGGTATGCCGCGGTGCTGGTGGACGAATACCAGGACACCAACGCCCTGCAGGATGCCATCTATTTTGCGCTGGCTTCCCCGGCGGGGGATAACCTGTTCTTTGTGGGGGATATCAAGCAGAGCATCTACCGCTTCCGGCAGGCGGACCCGGCGGTGTTTCTGGGCAAGCAGCAGCGCTGGCAGCCCTACCCGCAGCCGGCACCCCAGCCGGCCACCCTGGCGCTGGATGCCAATTTCCGCAGTGCCCCCGGCGTCATCGAGGGCATCAATTACCTGTTCTCGGTGTTTTTCTCGGAAGGGCTGGGCGGTGTGACCTACGGTGCCGGCCAGCGGCTGGTGGTTGGCAAACCGGACGAAAACTATCCGGGACTCTGCGAGGTGGACGTGCTGGACGGCGCCGATGCGGCAGGGGATGCCGCCGGCATTGCCCGGCGTATTGCCGAGATGGTGCAGACGAAATTCGCCGTGCGGGACAAGGCAGGCACCCGTCCCTGCCGGTATGACGATTTCTGCATCCTGCTGCGGGGCCGCGCCGATTTCTCGGTCTATGAGGAAGCCCTCCGCGCTGCCGATATCCCGGTGTTTGCCGATACGGCTGCTGACCTGCTGGATGCACCCCACATCCGGCCCTTTGCGGCCCTGCTGCGGGTCATCGACAACCCCGCCCAGGATATCCCCCTGGCGGCGGTGCTGCTCAGCCCGCTGTTTCCCTACACGCCGGACGATCTTGTGGCGCTGCGCCGCGCCTGCCCCCAGGGCAGCCTGTACGGGGCGGTGCTCTACGGCGGACAACCCCGCTTTGCGGCCTTCACCGAAGCACTGGCGGAATACCGCCGACTGGCCCGCACACTGCCGGTGGACCGTCTGTTGGAAGAACTGCTGGCCCGCACAGGCTATCTGGCGGCGGTGGGAGCGCTGCAGGACGGTGCCCGCTGCCGGGAGGATCTTCTGACCTTTGTGGCATGGGCCGGTGGTGCCGGCCGGGCGGGTCTGGCGGCGCTGGTACGCGCCATGGATTCCGCGGCGGCCAACGGCGGCCTCAGCCAGAGCGGCGGCGGACAGACCCGTCCGGGCTGCGTCAGCATCATGACGGTGCACCGCTCCAAGGGACTGGAATTCCCGGTGGTCTTTGTGGCCAACACGGCGCACCAGTTCAACCAGAGCGACGCCATCCGCCCGGTGCTGACACACAGCCGGCTGGGTGTGGGCGTCATGCTGCGGGCGGGGCAGACCGCCAGGCGGTACAAGACGCTGCCCTACGCGGCGCTGGCCCAGGCCATCCGCACCGAGACCCTCAGCGAGGAGATGCGGGTGCTTTACGTGGCGCTGACCCGTGCCCAGGACGCCCTCATCGTGACGATCCCCCTCAAAAAGACCGACAGTTCCCTCAAGACGCCGGCCCTGTGCGCGGCTGCCGAAGCCACCGGCCCGGAGGCCATGCAGGGAATGAACAGCTGGGCGGGCTGGCTGCTGACGGCGGTCCTGCTGCATCCTGAAAGTGATGCGCTGTGGGCCCATACGCCGCTGCTGCCCCACCATCTGCCCACCCGGGTGCCGCTGACTGTCCGATTGCTGTCGGCGCCGGAAGCACTGCCGGAACCGCCGGCCCGGCCCGAGGCAGCCCCCGACGAAGCACTGCGCCGTGCGCTGGAGAAGACCTTTGCCTGGCAGAATCCCCAGGAGGTACTGCAGAAAATCCCCGCCAAGGTCAGTGTCAGCGCGGTGGCTCACGCGGCGCGCCCTGTGGCGCTGGAACGTCCGGCGTTTTTGCAGAAGAGCGGTATGACCGGCGCCGAGC
>ERZ1090865.1033-NODE-1034-length-14481-cov-6.940316_pt1 | contig 14481 bp, 12 predicted proteins | sample MGYA00478478_ERZ1090865 | MGnify/ENA primary metagenome ERZ1090865 (study PRJEB33644, sample SAMEA5815715) | chicken gut metagenome | biome: Chicken; feature: Gastrointestinal Tract; material: Caecum | place: Ireland | collected 2019-01-01 | study: A study of... | reverse complement strand
GAGATGTCTTAGGGTCTCGTGGGCTCGGAGATGTGTATAAGAGACAGGTTGGTATTGGTAGCTTTATAGTTATTCACCAGTACGAAAACAGGCTGATGAATCAGACAGTTGGCGGTGTATACTCTTCTTATATAGAGGGGACTGTATCGAACATGGGTAATGACTATATTAATGTGAATTCCAGCAGGATATATTCTGCGGAGAAATCCTCTGATACCAGCAAAGAAATATATATTTCCCTTAAAAGTGCTTCAAGAGATGTATATCGCGTAGGTTCAAAAGTCAGAGTTGGAACTATTGAAGACCCGTTTAACAGCGATCAAATAGCCGGTATGAATGTTACTGTTTTAGAGTATTAATTAAGAGAGAAATGTTGATTTTACAGCATTTCTCTTTTTGTATCTGGAAACACAACTGTTAGCCTTTTCAGTTACAGGTTCTGTATATGACCTTGAATCCCGGCCTGTCGGGGATAGTAGAGTCCTATAAAACCAGCCTGATCCGGGTGTCTGCGATCATTGGGGCACCGCTTTTCAGTATTTTCCAGGAAATTGCCAAGTCAGCTTCTGGAAGAGCATGGTGATTTTCTATTTGCCAAAACATACAATATGTGGTAAAATATGCAAAAGTGTGGATAGAGCCACCTAAGATTAAAGTTCTAAAAATAATGTCATGTCAGTTCTGACTATAAATTCCAGATGATGTAAGTAAAAAGTACGATAATTAATGGATACTAAGAAAGGATTTTAGAATGAGAGAAAAGTATGAATCCCTGTCATTAGGGGCATTAAAAGAGATTGCAAGGGCTAGAGGAATGAAAGGGCTCTCTTCATTAAAAAAGAGTGAATTAGTGGAACGTATGCTCCAGGAAGATGAAAAGGATAAGAAGCTGGCGGAAAAGAAAGAGGCCAAGGCGGAAGGGAAAAAAGAGGAGCATAGAAAAGAAGAAAATAAAAAAGAAGAAATCAGAAAAGAAGAACATAGAAGGGAAGAGCATAAAAAAGAGGACAGTCAGGAAGGCAGAAGCGCCAGAGCGCCTATGGAGCAGTCTGAACTGGACAGCGGACAGAGCGTAACGGGAATTCTGGAAGTGCTTCCGGACGGATACGGATTTATTCGTAGTGATAATTATCTCCCGGGAGACAATGACGTTTATGTATCACCTTCCCAGATCCGGAGATTCAACTTGAAAACCGGAGACATCCTGAAGGGAAATACCAGGGTAAAAAGTCAGAACGAGAAATTTTCTGCCCTTTTGTATGTGACTTACATTAACGGGTTTAAGGCAAATGAGATGCAGAGAATGAATTTCGAGGATATGACTCCCATCTTTCCTAATGAAAGACTGTATCTGGAGCGCCCAGGCGGAAGTATGGCTATGAGGATCACCGATCTGGTCAGTCCTATCGGAAAGGGGCAGAGAGGTATGATCGTTTCCCCGCCAAAGGCCGGTAAGACTACACTTTTAAAGGATGCGGCCAAATCGATCCTTCGTAATAATCCGGAAATGCATCTGATCATTCTGCTGATCGATGAACGTCCGGAGGAAGTAACGGATATGAAAGAGACCATCAAAGGAAAGAATGTAGAGATCATCTATTCTACCTTTGATGAGCTTCCGGAACATCATAAGAGAGTATCGGAGATGACTATTGAAAGGGCGAAACGTCTGGTAGAGCATAAGAAAGATGTGACAATCTTTATCGACAGTATTACAAGACTGGCCAGAGCTTATAACCTTACGGTTTCCCCCAGCGGCCGTACGCTTTCCGGAGGTCTGGATCCGGCGGCTCTTTACATGCCAAAGAGATTTTTCGGAGCAGCCAGAAATATGCGGGAAGGGGGAAGCCTGACCATTCTGGCTACGGCTTTAGTAGATACAGGAAGCAAAATGGATGATGTGGTTTATGAAGAATTTAAGGGAACCGGTAATATGGAGCTGATCCTGGACAGAAAGCTTCAGGAAAAGAGAGTATTTCCGGCCATTGATATCGCAAAATCAGGTACCAGAAGAGAAGATCTTCTTCTGACCCCGGAGGAGCTGGAGGCAGTGGAAATCATGCGTAAAGCCCTGAATGGTATGAAGTCTGACGAAGCTACTGAGAACATCCTGAATATGTTTGCAAGAACCAGGGATAATAAAGAATTTGTCCAGATGATCAAGAAACAGAGAATCCTGTAAGTTTTCTATATTAGGACTTGCAATTAGAACAAATATATGCTACAATTTATAAGCTGTTTGAAATTGATAAACGCATAAAACCATATAAATTATAAACTTATAGAAGAGGTGAAAAACATGAAAGAAGGAATCCATCCAAAATATCAGGAATGTACAGTGACATGCAACTGTGGAAATACATTTAAGACAGGTTCTACCAAGTCTGAGCTGCGCGTAGAAGTTTGCTCCAAATGTCATCCTTTCTATACAGGACAGCAGAAAGCTGCACAGGCCCGTGGACGTATTGATAAGTTCAATAAAAAATACGGCATTAATAAATAAGATGTATGAAGAGGTTGAGGTTTTCGGACTTCAGCCTCTTATTGCGTTTGGAGGAAAGAATGAAATCATCGAATATCGGCGGACAGGCGGTAATGGAAGGCATTATGATGCGCCATGGAGATGTTTATTCTGTGGCTGTACGCAAGCCTGACAAAGAGATTGAGATCAAAGTGGAAGATTATAAGAGTATTATAAAGAATAAGAAGATCTTAAGTCTTCCCATTATAAGAGGAGTATTTAATTTTATAGATTCGTTGGTGGTAGGAACGAAATGTCTTATGTATTCCGCCACTTTTTTTGAAGAGGAAGAAGATTACCGGAAGCGGAAAGAGCTTCAGGGTGAAGAGAGGGAAAAGGAAGAGGCTAAGAAGGAAAAAGAGGATAAGATCCTGATGACCCTTACGGTCTGCTTTTCCGTGGTGTTTTCTGTGGCCCTGTTCATGGTCCTGCCGTATCTTCTGGCCAGCCTTCTCCACCGTGTAGGGGCTACGGAGACACTGGTGACCATTGCCGAAGCCGCAGTAAGGATCCTGCTGTTCCTGCTTTACATGTTTCTTATTTCCAAAATGGAAGACATACAAAGGGTATTTATGTATCACGGAGCGGAGCATAAATGTATTAACTGCGTGGAACACGGACTGCCCCTGACAGTAGAAAATGTAATGAAAAGTTCCAGGTTCCATAAAAGATGCGGAACCAGCTTTCTGTTTTTTGTGATTATTGTGAGTATAATCTTTTTCATTGGATTTTTTGCAGTGGTTCCGGTAAAGACCATGTGGCTGCGGGTAGTGATCCGTATCCTGCTGGTACCGGCTATTGCCGGGATTTCCTATGAGTTTATCCGCCTTGCGGGAAACAGCGATAACCCGGCTGTAGCATTTCTGTCTAAGCCGGGCCTGGCCCTGCAGAAGCTGACAACTAAGGAGCCCACGCCGGATATGACAGAAGTAGCTATTGCTGCGGTGGAGGCTGTTTTTGACTGGAAAGAATATCTCAGGGAAAACTTCCCGGATACAGTGATCCCGGAGGAACCCTGATGATGAAGAATTACAGAGAATTGCTGGAGTTTGGAAAAAGCCGGCTGGAAGAACAGGGGATAGAGAATCCCCGGCTGGACGCTTGGTTTCTTATGGAATATGTGTTTCAGATCTCCAGAACCTGGTATTTTCTTCATGAGGAGGAACAGCCGGGAGAAAAAGAGGAGAAACAATATATAGAGCTGATCGAAAAAAGAGGAGCGCACATCCCCCTCCAGCAGTTGACTCATGAAGCCTATTTTTACGGGCTGAAATTTTATGTGGATGAAAACGTGCTGGCGCCCAGGCAGGATACGGAGATCCTGGTGGAACAGGTCCTTGAAAATCTTCCAGGGGATCAGGAACTGGAGATTCTGGATATGTGTACGGGAAGCGGCTGTATTTTGCTGAGTATCCTGGCAAACCGGCCCAAAGCCCGCGGCATCGGCGCTGATCTTTCAGAGAAAGCTCTGGCGGTAGCTGAGAAAAACGGGAGAGATCTGGGAATAAAGGCCAGGTGGATCCACAGTGACCTCTTTGAAAAGATCCAGGAGCAATATGATGTGATCGTCTCCAATCCCCCTTACATCCGGACTGATGTGATCCAGGGACTGATGGAGGAGGTTCGCCTTTATGAGCCTTATATGGCTCTGGACGGCCATGACGACGGTCTTTATTTTTACCGGAAGATCATCGCCCAGGCAGGAGACTATCTGAAACCGGAGGGGCTGCTGGCCTTTGAAATCGGTTATGATCAGGGAGAAGCGGTATCTTCTCTTATGAAGACCCAGGGATATACCCAGGTGCATGTGTTCAAAGACCTGGCAGGTCTGGACAGAGTAGTAACAGGAAGAAAAAATCAGGAGGAAAAATATGTTTGATAAATTAGATGACATTTTAGTACGCCTTGAAGAAATATTAAATGAATTGAATGAGCCTACTGTGGCCAATGACACAGCAAGGTTTCAGAAATTAATGAAGGAGCAGAGCGAGCTCCAGCCTATTGCGGCAGCCTATAAGGAGTATAAAGACTGTAAGCAGACTGTGGAGGACAGTCTTTCCATGCTGGAGGAAGAGTCTGATGAAGAAATGCGGGAAATGCTGAAAGAAGAGCTGTCCGAGGCTAAGAAAAGGATCGAGGAGCTGGAACATGAGCTGAAGATCCTGCTTCTGCCAAAGGATCCTAACGACGAGAAAAATGTTATTGTGGAGATCCGTGCCGGCGCCGGTGGTGACGAGGCTGCCCTGTTTGCAGCGGAAATCTACAGAATGTATGTGAAATATGCAGAATCCCAGCGCTGGAAGACAGAGCTTCTTACCTTAAATGAAAACGGTATCGGCGGCTTCAAGGAAGTTACCTTTATGATCTACGGACAGGGAGCCTATTCAAAACTGAAATATGAAAGCGGTGTCCATCGTGTACAGAGAGTGCCGGAAACAGAAAGCGGCGGCCGGATCCATACCTCTACTATTACAGTAGCTATCATGCCGGAAGCTGAAGAAATCGACTTCCATCTGGATCTCAATGACTGTAAGTTTGATGTTTTCCGTGCTTCCGGAAATGGAGGTCAGTGTGTAAATACCACCGACTCTGCGGTACGTCTTACCCATATCCCTACAGGGATCGTGATTTCCTGTCAGGATGAGAAATCACAGCTTAAGAATAAGGATAAGGCATTGAAGATCCTTCGTTCCCGTCTGTATGACATGGAACTGCAGAAGCGCCATGATGAAGAAGCAGAGGCAAGAAGAAGCCAGGTAGGAACCGGAGACCGGTCGGAGAAGATCCGGACGTATAACTTCCCTCAGGGACGTGTGACAGATCACAGGATCAAGCTGACCCTTCATAAGCTGGATTCGGTTTTAAACGGCGATCTTCAGGAGATCATTGATAATCTCATCGCGGCAGATCAGACGGCAAAACTTGCTAATATGAACGAATAGGCGGCAGATGAAAGACTGGCGGTCCTGGACAGTGCCAGGTATCTGACCCGGCTGCCGGCAGACATAAAAGAAAAGGAGCTTATATGGGAAAATCATTATTTATAGCAGAGAAGCCCAGTGTCGCCCAGGAATTTGCCAAGGCTCTGAAGGTCAATACTCAGAGACATGACGGTTATCTGGAATCAGAGAACACGGTGATCACCTGGTGCGTGGGGCATCTCATTACCATGAGCTATCCGGAAAAATATGATGAGAAGCTGAAAAGGTGGAGCCTGGAGACTCTGCCTTTTTTGCCCAGGGAATTTAAGTACGAGGTGATCCCCTCCGTAAAAAAACAGTATGATATAGTCAGCAGCCTTCTGAACCGGAAAGACGTGGAGACCATTTATGTATGTACGGACTCCGGAAGAGAAGGAGAATATATCTATCGTCTGGTGGCTATGATGGCCCATGTAAAGGATAAAGACCAGAGACGGGTATGGATCGATTCCCAGACAGAAGAAGAGATACGCAGAGGCATCCGGGAGGCAAAGGATATCCATGAATATGACAATCTTTCTGCCTCTGCCTACCTACGGGCTAAGGAAGACTACCTGATGGGAATTAATTTTTCCAGGCTTCTTTCCCTGAAGTACGGGAATGCAGTATCCTCTTATCTGGGCACAAAATATCAGGCCATATCGGTAGGGCGTGTTATGACCTGTGTCCTGGGCATGGTGGTACGCAGAGAACGGGAGATCCGTGAATTTGTGAAAACCCCGTTTTACCGGGTCCTGGGGAAATTCGAGCTGGGGGGCCGGAGCTTTGAAGGAGAATGGCGGGCGGTGGAAGGCAGCCGGTATTTCCAATCTCCTCTGCTGTATAAAGAAAACGGCTTTAAGGAAGAGAAAGATGCCCGGCAGCTTCTGGATATCCTCAGCGCAAATCCTCCCCTGACTGCAGTGGCGGAAAAGATCGAGAAGAAGAAGGAAAATAAAAATCCCCCTCTTCTGTTTAACCTGGCGGAGCTGCAGAATGAATGTTCCCGGTTCTTTAAGCTGAGCCCGGACGAAACCCTCAGGATCGTTCAGGAACTGTATGAAAAGAAGCTGGTTACTTATCCAAGGACGGACGCCAGAGTGTTATCTACAGCCGTTGCCAAGGAGATTTCCAAGAATATCAGAGGTCTGAGAAACTATGAACATGCCAGTAGATTTGCAGAAGAGATCCTGGAAGCAGGAAGCTATAAGAATATCGGGAAGACACGATATACTAATGATAAACAGATCACAGATCACTATGCCATCATTCCTACCGGTCAGGGACTAGGAGCACTGAAAGGACTGAATCTTCAGTCTCAGAAAGTCTATGAAGTGATCGTAAGGCGTTTTTTAAGTATTTTTTATCCTCCCGCAGTTTATCAGAAGATCAGCCTGGTATCCTCTATTGAAAAAGAACGTCTGTTTTCTTCCTTTAAGATCCTGGTATCCGAGGGATATCTGAAGGTTACGGGATATTCCTTTGGAAAAAATAAGAAGGATGAGACCGGAGGAAAGGGCCAGGAGGAAGAACAGGTAGAAGATGGAGCTTTTCTGGAGATGATCCAGGGAGTGAAAAAGGGAAGCACTCTTCCTGTTAAAGAATTTTACATAAAAGAAGGAGAGACTTCTCCTCCCAAAAGATATACTTCAGGATCTATGATCCTGGCTATGGAAAATGCCGGCCAGCTTATCGAGGATGAGGAACTGAGAGCCCAGATCAAGAGCAGCGGTATCGGAACCAGCGCCACCAGAGCGGAAATCCTGAAAAAGTTGATCACTATCAAATACCTGGCGTTGAATAAGAAGACACAGGTGATCACTCCTACTCTTCTGGGAGAAATGATCTTTGATGTGGTGAATGCCTCTATCCGTTCCCTTTTAAACCCGGAGCTTACGGCAAGCTGGGAGAAAGGGCTGACCTATGTGGCGGAGGGGAGTATTACCTCTGATGAATATATGGTAAAGCTGGAAGATTTTATCCGAAAGCGGACCCAGGGAGTCATGGGATTGAGAAACCAGCTTGCTCTGCGTCAGTATTTTGACAAAGCGGCGGCATATTATAAGAAATCCAACACCAGGACCGGGACGAAAAAAGCTAAAACGGCTTCTAAAAAATAAGAATCCGTTTTTTCGGCGGTAAAAAGAAAACTTTTCGTCCTGCCAAAGAAAACGGGAAAAAACAGTTGGAAAAAACTTTGCGCCATAGTAGAATAGTAGAGAAAAGTTAAGGAAGAAAGCAGGTAGAAAAATGGAACAGTTAAAGATCAGCGAGCTTTACAGTGATTTAAGCAAGACTCTGGCAAAGGAGCTTTTAGAGAGTAAAACCTATCCCTGGGAAGTGCTTCCCTGTATCAGCGAGTTTATTGTAAAGCTGGGCAATACCTTAAGCGAAGAAGAGTATGAAAAAAAGGGAGAAAATGTGTGGATCGCAAAATCTGCAAAAGTAGCTCCCACAGCCTATATTAACGGTCCGGCTATTATCGGAAAAGATGCGGAAGTACGTCACTGTGCTTTTATTCGGGGTAATGCCCTGGTAGGAGAGGGAGCAGTTGTGGGAAATTCCACAGAGCTGAAAAATGTGATCCTTTTTGATAAGGTACAGGTGCCTCACTATAATTATGTGGGAGACTCCATTTTAGGATATAAGTCCCATATGGGAGCAGGCTCCATTACCTCAAATGTAAAATCTGATAAAAAGCTGGTAGTTGTGAAAGGAAAAGAAGCCCATATTGAAACCGGGCTGAAGAAATTCGGGGCTATGCTGGGAGATGAAGTAGAGGTAGGCTGCGGTTCCGTGCTGAATCCGGGAACTGTAGTGGGAAGCCACACCAATATCTATCCTCTTTCTTCTGTGAGAGGGGTAGTTCCCTCCCACAGTATTTATAAAAATCAGAATGAAGTGGTAGATAAGATCTAAATCTGAAAAATTGCATAACGGATACAAAAAAGTATCAGCAGATGGACAGGGTAAAAGAGATAGAAAAGATATTTCATGCCCTGTCCTTTTTTGTGATTATACATGTTCAACGGGATAAAAGCCAGGCAGGCCAGGGGCTCCCACAGGAGACATAGACATCCTGCGATAGTTTTTTCCAGAGGATACTGATAGAAAACATAAAGGATGATGATCAACACAATGCCTCTCCAGTCATAATCTGCCTGGAAAAACCACCCTGCAAGGATCCCTGCTGCTGCGGGAAGAAGAGGCAGGAGCGGGTGGATCGAACGGGATCTTTCCATTCCCCATATGGTGAGCAGACCGAAAAGCAGGGTAAACATGACATTCTGATAGGAAAATTCCAGGATACTGCTGTTAAAGGCAAGATCAAAGGGAATTTCCGAGATCAGGGCAAAGAGAAAAAGGCGGAAGGCATATTTTTTTCTGTTGGAGGTATGAAAAAAACCTTCTACCAGCAGAAAACAGAAGATCGGAAAAGCCAGCCGTCCGATCCCTCTGAGTACCTGATCGATCTGAGAACAGAAAAGACTGGCAGGATAAGAAAGGGCAGTGGGAAGCTGCCGATTATAGGAATAGATCACCCCATGTTCCAGGATCACAGCTCCGATATGGTCGATGAGCATAAAAATAAGAGCAAATAATTTCAGGGTGCTGCCGGTAAACACAGGGGGAAGAAGGCTTTTTCCCCGGTAAACAGATTTATAAGAAAACATAGAAATCCTTTCCGGAGCTTTCCGTAAAATTTTTGGAAAGTCCTGTAAAATTTTTGTACGATCACAAAAAATTATAGCACAGACGGCTTTTGTATGAAATAAAATACCTGCAATTTCTTGCAAATCGGGGGAATTCTGAGTATCATATCAAACATGAGAGTATTGACAAGCAAAAAGAAAAGGGAGAGTTAAACGTATGAGAGGACTAGATACAAACGTAAAAAGAATCCGCAGAAAAGTGTTCAAAGAAATTGCCAGGGTAGGATTTGAATCAGAACCGGAAAATCTGGTGGCAGATATAGAGGCTATTCCTTACCATATTGTGCAGGAACGTGCTACCTACAGAGAAAGTATCTACAGGGAAAGAGCAGTTGCCAGTGAACGTGTGCGTCTGGCTATGGGTATGTCTCTGCGTCCTGAGAACACGGCGGTGCATATTACCGCAGGTCTGGAAGCAAGCAATATTGACGAGAAATACTACGAACCGCCTCTCATGCAGGTAATTCCTTCAGCCTGTGATGCCTGCGAGCCTAAGATGTACGAGGTATCCAATATGTGCCGTGGCTGTGTGGCCCACCCCTGCAAAGAGGTATGCCCCAAAGGCGCCATCAGCATAGTGAAAGGAAAATCCATTATTGATCAGGAAAAATGTATAAAGTGCGGAAAGTGTAAATCCGTATGTCCCTATGACGCTATTGCCAAGAAAGAACGGCCCTGCGCCAGAGCCTGCGGAGTCAACGCCATTGAAAGCGATGAGCTGGGAAGAGCAAAGATCAACAATGAAAAATGTGTTTCCTGCGGTATGTGTATGGTAAATTGTCCTTTCGGCGCAATTTCCGATAAGTCCCAGATCTTCCAGCTGGCACATGCCCTGAAAGAGGGAAAACAGATCATAGCTGAGGTAGCGCCTTCCTTTATCGGACAGTTCGGAGCTGACGTAACTCCCAGAAAGCTGAAAGCCGCCCTGCAGGAAATGGGCTTTGAAGAAGTGTATGAGGTGGCTCTTGGAGCAGATATCGGCGCAGCTTCTGAAGCCCATCATTATGCGGAAAAGGTCAGCACAGGGGAGCTTCCTTTCCTTCTCACATCCTGCTGTCCTTCCTGGATCATGATGGCGAAGCATTTCTTCCCGGATATGAAGGGAAATATTTCTCAGGAGCTGACTCCTATGGTGGCTACTGCCAGGACTATCAAGAAGCAGTATCCGGATGCAAAAGTAGTTTTCATCGGGCCCTGTGCGTCTAAAAAACTGGAGGCTTCCAGAACCGATGTGCGAAGCGATGTGGACTTTGTAATCACCTTTGAGGAGCTGGCCGGAATGTTTGAGGCGAAGGGAATCGATCCGTCTCAGTGCGAGGGAGATTCTTCCTTCCACAATGCAACGGCAGCAGGACGTGGATATGCTGTGGCAGGAGGCGTTTCCAGCGCTATTGAAGCCTGCCTCCATGAGTATTATCCGGAGGTAGAAGTCCATATTGAGCATGCGGAAGGTCTGGATGAGTGTAAGAAGATCCTTATGCAGGCAAAGGCCGGAAAGCTGAAAGGCTGTATGATCGAAGGAATGGGCTGTCCCGGGGGCTGTATGGCAGGCGCGGGAACCATAGCGCCTTTGAATAAAGCAGCGGCGGAACTGAAAAAATACAAGGCGAATTCTTCCAGACAGCTTCCGCCGGCTGAACTGGCAGAGATCGAATTAGACTGATATTTATAGAAAAACAGAGAACATAAGCCTGGACGGTGTCAGAAATTCTTAACGGATTTCTTACATTATCCAGGCTCTTTCTTTTAAAATCTTTAGAAATTCTTTAAGTTTGGGAACCTGTTTTCTTTAAGTCTATGTTTTACCATAATAGACAGATCAAGGAAAAGAAAAGGGGGAACCTTTATGAAGATATTATTGACAACGGATTGGTACAAGCCTGTAGTAAACGGTGTAGTAACATCTGTAATAAATTTAAAGAAAGAGCTGGAGATGAGAGGCCATGAGGTAAGGGTTCTGACCCTGTCCAGAAACTTTGAATCTTATGCGGAGGAAGGAATTTATTATATCAAATCTCTGAATCTGGAGAAGATCTATCCTAATGCAAGGGCCGTGATCCCTCATGCAGAACCTCTGATCCAGGAACTGATATGGTGGAGACCGGATGTAGTCCATTCCCAGTGTGAATTTATGACATTTTCTTATGCGGCCAAAATCGCAAGAAAATGTAATTGTCCATTGATACATACCTATCATACGGTGTATGAAGATTATATCCATTATCTTCCGGGAGGATTTTCTCAGTATAAGACCGGGGCGAAATTAGAGAAAAAAGCGGTGGCATGCTTTTCCAGAATGGTGCTGGGAAAAGCCAGCCAGGTTATTGTTCCCACCCAGAAAGTGGAGAATATACTGAAAAGATACGGAGTGGGAGGACCGGTTGCCGTAATGCCTACTGGGATCGAGCTTGGAAGGTTTAAGGAGGAGATTTCCAGGGAGGAGAAAAATGAGATGAAAAAAGAGCTGGGGATCCCTCTGGAAAACAAGGTCCTGGTCAGTGTAGGAAGATTGGCAAAGGAAAAGAATCTGGAGGAACTACTGGAATATTTTTCAAGGCTTATAAAAGAAGGCTTTGGCAAAAAACTTACTTTCCTCATTGCCGGGGATGGACCTGACCGGGAGGAGCTGGAAACTTTAGCAAGAGAGCTTCAGATTAATGATCAGGTGATCTTTACCGGAATGATCGCTCCTGAGGATGTTGGCAGATATTATAAGCTGGGAGATGTATTTGTATGTGCCTCCAGCAGTGAGACCCAGGGTATCACCTATATCGAGGCTCTGGCCTGCGGACTTCCGGCTCTGTGCAGAAAGGATGAGTGTCTGGATCAGGTGATCACAGACGGATACAACGGTTTTCAGTATGAAAATTATCAGTATTTTAAAATGCATTTAAACTATATCCTGGAGAACGAAGATCGGAGACTGGAAATGGGCCGCAGAGGACGGGAAATTTCCCAGCTGTATTCTACATGGAATTTCTGTACTGCCGCGGAACGGATCTATAGAGAGGCGATCCGGCGGCGGGAACATTATGCGGATGTTGACGGGGAGAAAAAAACAGAAGGCGCCAGAGGCAGATGGAGAATTTTTGCACATACCTGGGCCAAAGGGATCATGAAGAGAGGAGCCTGATAAAATGAAGCGGATCAATATGTTGTCAAAAGCAGATATGGTCAAGGGCCAGGGAGTCCTTTCTGCTCATGATGAGCAGGTGGAACTGGTCAGAGAGGTGATGGAGAACAGAGCTCTTATATCAGAAAATGCAAAAGGATCCAGCGACATTACCCATTATCATTCTATAAACCCGGAATATTATCTTTCTACATTCAGAAGAAGGAAACAGGGAGCTTTGGTGGGATATGTGCACTTCCTGCCGGAAACTGTGGAAAACAGCATTCACCTTCCAAGGTTTGCCAAAAAAATCTTTTATAAGTATATGATTTCTTTTTATAAAAGAATGGACTATCTGGTAACGGTAAATCCAGTGTTTATTGATAAACTGGAAGCTTATGGGATCCCGGGGGATAAGATCACTTATATTCCCAATATGGTGTCGGAAAAGAATTTTTATCCTCTGAAAAAAGAAGAAAAGGAAAAAATAAGAGAAAAATACGGATTCCGGCCAGAAGCCTTTGTTATATTCTGTGCAGGACAGCTTCAGAAGCGAAAAGGAGTCTTTGATTTTCTGGATGTGGCAGAGAAAATGCCGGAATGTGAATTTGTATGGGCAGGAGGATTTTCTTTTGGAAAGATTTCTGAAGGATATGAAGAAATCAAAGCACGAATGGAGCATCTTCCGAAAAATGTCCGGTTCCTTGGCCTGGTAGACAGAAAAGAGATGAACCAGATCTATAACATGGCAGATGTGATGTTCCTTCCTTCTTATGAGGAACTGTTCCCTATGACCATACTGGAAGCCATGAACTGCAGACTGCCTATCCTGGTAAGAAACCTGGATATCTATCAGCCGATTTTGTTCGATTATGTGCAGAAAGGCAGAAATCAGGCAGAATTCGTAAAGATCCTGAAAAGGCTGAAAGAAGATCCCCAGTTCTACAGGGAAAGCGCAGATCTGGCCTTTACAGGACATCATTTCTACAGCAGGGAGCATGTGGGAGATATGTGGAAGAACTTCTATGAAAGAGTTTTTCAGGAAGAACAGGAAAGAAAGAGAGCCGAAAATACAGAGATTGTTCCAGACAGGAGTGGCATTTTATGGAAAGACAAAAAACAGCAATATATTTAAATATATGTACTGTAGCAGGGCTGATCGCAATGGCTTTGTTTATCTGGTACGGGATCCGTACAGGGATCTTTGTTTCCGCAGAAGCTTTGGAAAATTTCCTGGGAAGATTTGGCCTGTGGGCGCCGGTGTTTTTTGTACTGATCCAGTGTGTCCAGGTAGTGATCCCTATTCTTCCGGGAGCTATCGGCTGTCTGGGAGGCGTCCTGATCTTCGGGCCGGTATGGGGATTTGTATATAATTATGTGGGGATCTCCCTGGGATCTATACTGGCCTTCCTTCTTTCTAAAAGATACGGAAAACCCTTTGTCCAGAATATGATAGGGGAGAAAAACTATAATAAGTATATCGGATGGCTGGATAAGGGAACTGCTTTTGACAAAGCTTTTGCAGCGGCGATTTTCTTTCCTGTTGCCCCGGACGATCTTCTGTGCTATATTGCAGGACTGACTAAGATGAGCCTGAAGAAGTTTGCGCTTATCATCATTTTGGGCAAACCGGGATCTATTTTTCTATACAGCCTGGGACTTACCAGCATAACCCAACTTTTACAATATCTCTTTTAAAATACAAAGAGGCGGCTGAATCTGTCGCATTAATCAAATTTGCGAATATTTATACATTTTATTGCTCAGTCTGCAACCCTTTGAGCCTCAGGTCTCAAAGCTATGCTCGACAAATTCGCATAAAATGTATAAATATTCCTGACATATGTTTAATGCAACAGATTCCGGCCGCCTCTTTCATGCTTTCAGGAAATGGCTCAGATTTCTGTGAAAGAGAATCTTTCTTTCAGACCGTTGGTCACAACATCATACACGATAGTGCCGCTTTCTAATTTTGTCTTTTCGCAGGTAGCGGCTCTGCTGATGTGGGACTTCATGTATTCATCCAGATCGTCAGTCTGGATTTCTGAGATATCAGAATCCATTTTTCCACGGCACATGTCGCTGATCTCATGGATCATTTCATAAGTTTTCATATAGAAATACCTCTGTCTCTTATACACATCTCCGAGCCCACGAGACCCTAAGACATGTCGT
>ERZ1090865.1032-NODE-1033-length-14482-cov-5.783947_pt1 | contig 14482 bp, 25 predicted proteins | sample MGYA00478478_ERZ1090865 | MGnify/ENA primary metagenome ERZ1090865 (study PRJEB33644, sample SAMEA5815715) | chicken gut metagenome | biome: Chicken; feature: Gastrointestinal Tract; material: Caecum | place: Ireland | collected 2019-01-01 | study: A study of... | reverse complement strand
CATCCGCACCGAGCTTGTGGAGCTCACGGACGATGAGATCTCGGCGGGCGAGGCGTCTGACGGAAGCGGCATTGTGGATACAGATGTGGACATCCCTGAGATGAACGGCGGCAACATTTTGGGATCGAGCGCCGTGATCGCGGAAATCCTCACCGATTCGCTGACTGCGGGGAAGATCACGGCCGGGCAGGCGCTGATTGCCTCGGCAGAGATCCCGGAGCTGTACACCACGGCGATCAACGCCATCGGCAACAGCATCGACATCACGGCAAACTCCACGATCCAGCTCCTGATTGCCAACGACGAGCAGCTACGCGCATGGCTGACGTTCAGCGAAAACGGCATGCAGATCGGCAAGGCGGGCAGCACCTATTCCACACTCACGGACGACACAGGCTTTCATATCCAACAGCTCGGCGAGAAGATCGGCAGTTTTGCCAAGCGCCGGCTGATTACTGAGGCCGTGCAAGTCGGGCCGGTCAACGCATCCGGCATGCGCGTTGTGATGCGCAGCGCCTACGACGGCGGCGTAGTCTTTGTTTCGGAGGTGGTAGACTGATGCATTACGAGCTGGGATCCAACCAACACGCATTTGTCAAGCGCACGACATACTCGGACTGGGATTTCTCCGGTGCGACACAGGGTGCATACGGCAACAACTATCCTCGCGTCGGTGTAATCCGCTACGAGGGACTGCACAGCTCGGTCGTATGGGCGGATCAGGAAATCAGCCAGATCACGCTCATGATCCGATTCTTAGCGGCAGGCAGCAACAGCGCCAAGACATTGACATTTTGGCGAGGGGCGAAAAGCACCATCAACGGCACAGGCCAGAGCATGACCGGTGCAGCGATGGGGTCGATCTCCGTTGCCAACGCCTACAACGGCGTGCGTAATATCACGCTTTCCGCATCAAGCAACGCCTCCCTGTTCAACGCATTCGTTGCATGGCTGCAGGCCGGACAGTCGGAAACGCTGGTCGTCTACCGCAACGAGGGTGCAGGGAGCGGAGACTGGTCGTCTAATTACCTTAAACTCGACGCGACCATCATCGCTATCGATTACGAGCCGAAGGGCAGCAAGGGCACGTTGAGCGCATCCAGCATCGACGCGGGGCAGACCATCGGCCTGACCATCGATCCGCTGGACGTATCCGGCACGGTCACGCACCGGGTGCAGTGGAGCTTTGGCAGTGCATCGTCGAGCGTCACCACGCTGCCGGCCGGCACGACTTCGACCAACTACACCATCCCGATGAACTGGTGTAATCAAATGCCGAATGCCACGAGCGGACAGGCGATCTGCACGCTGACGACGCTGGTCAATGGCTCGGTCAGCGCGACGCGCGAGATCCCGTTTACCGTGACGGTTCCGGCGTCGGTCGTGCCGGCCTTTACCTTCGGCGCGAGCCCGTCCGGCACGACGGGCGGCTACTATCAGCACATCGGCAAAGCGCTCTTGTCCATTACGGGTGCATCCTCTCCCTACGGCGCAACGATCGCAGGCTACCACATCACAGGCGGCGAAGGAACGGACGCAAGCACGTCCAGCGTCACGACAGAACTGTTTGAGCAGTCCGGCAATCACATCTATACCGCGACGGTAACGGACAGCCGCGGGCGGACAACCGTGAAGACGGTAACCCTTTCCGTTACAGCGGTATCGCCGATTACCATCTACTCGTTCTCGGTACAGCGGTACTCAGCGGTCGTAGGCGACGACGGGCAGACGGATTACGTCGCATCCAGCGACGGCGATCATGTGTGGGTGTCGCTGCTAGCGTCGCACGACATCGCCGGCGGCAACAACCCTGCATCGGCGGCGATCACGTGGGGCGCATCTAACAGCGTATCGCTCCCGTGGGGGACCAGCGCATCGATCAGCTACACCAACGATCGGACGGTCATCACGGCGCAGATCCCCGCCAATACGTCCGTGTTGTTCACGCTGACGGTGTCGGACGGGTTTTCGTCGGCGACCGCTTCATCGCAGGTCGAGATTGCCTCTGCGGTCATGCACGTATCGCCGAACGGCGTGGGCATCGGCATGTACACGCTCGGCACGCCGTCAAATCCGCAGCTGGATGTGGGTTATCCCATGTACGCTCGCGGAGGAATTCAGGGCGTCACGATCTACTCGACGAACGAGCAGCCGACCGGCGGGATCTGGATCGACGGACGGCCGGTCTACCGCAAGACGATCTCGCTGGGCGCGATGCCTGCGGGGCAGTCGAAGGAATTCTCCATCGGGATTCCGTCCGGCTCGCTGGGCGACGTCATTTCCATTTGCGGCATGGTGCAGCCAGACGGCGGGGACTACTGGCTGCCGCTGCCGCACGTGGACACCGGATCGATCGGGACGTGGGGGATTAAGATCGAGATCGCCAACATCAAAGCCGATGCAAAGATTTCCGTCGGCATGGGTTCCAGCCGCGCGTGCGAGCGGGGATTTGTCACCATCGAGTACACGAAGAACACGGATTGATTGGGAGGCGATGCAGGCGCGTCAACTTATCCACATGTTATCCACAAACGATAAGTAAGGAGGAAATCAAAATGGCGGTATTGATTGGCAGCGCGCGGATTGACGAGCGCGGCAAGGCGTCCGGCGGGCAGGCCGGAGATCAGACGGGCAAGGAAGTCAGCACGCAGGACTGGTACAGACACTCGAAGAGATGGATTGTGCTGCGGCCGAAGGACGGCTCCAAGGCGCAGAAGATTGCCAAGGCCATGCGGTCGGCGTGCGACAACGCAAACATCGGGTACGACCAGACCAACAACCAGTCGCTCTGGAATCTGGTCAAGGACAAGGGCTTTGATCCGGCAAAGGCCGATAAGCCTTGCGAGACGGACTGCGCCCGGCTGGTGCGCGTCTGCTGCGCTTACGCGGGCATCATGGCGGATGACTTCTACACCGCCACGGAGGCGACGGTGCTCATGCGCACGGGCGAGTTTATCAAGCTGACGGATTCCAAGTACACCGATGCTCCGGATTATCTCGGCGCGGGCGACATCCTCGTGACCAAGACCAAGGGGCACACGGTGGTCGTGCTGTCCAACGGCAAGTATTACGACGGCAGTGCGAACGAACCGGAGCGCGCGCTCGGCGACCGCATCCTGCGCGACGGCGACTATGGCGCGGACGTGATCGAATTGCAGACGCGGTTGAAGGCCGTGGGCTATGATCCCGGCGAGATCGACGGCGAGTTCGGCCCGAACACGGAGGATGCAGTCGAAGCCCTGCAGACGGCGGCGGGGATCAATGTAGACGGCGAGTTCGGCCCGGACAGCCTTGCGGCGCTGGTCGCACTGGAGGGCGTCGAGGATGATCCCGACGAACCTGTAGACGATCCCGAGCCGGAGATCGACGGCCTCCATGTGCAGGTCAGCGGCGGCAACGCCTACATCCGCACCGGCCCCGGCACGCAGTACGACGCCATGGGCGTCGCGCACGCGGGCGACGTGTTCGAGGCCGCCAATCCCGACGGCTGGGCGCCCGTGCTGGTTGACGGCCGCATCGGCTGGATCAGCGGGAAATACGCCACAATTGCCGGCTGAGTCGGCCGAGGAGGAGTTCAATTGGATTGGATCAACAACGCCGGCGCGCTGGCAGGCTCGATATCGGCGATCATCGCGCTGATCGCCGCGCTGCTTTTCAAGCCGCTCAAGCGGATGCGCGCGGCGCGCAGGCAAGACCACGATGCGGCGGCAGAGTTCCGGCGAACGGTGCTCGCCAAGCTCGACGCGATCAACGACGATGTCGCGGACCTGCAATACGAGCGGCTGTCGCAGGCGCATGACTTCTATGTCGGGCGCGGCTGGTGCCCGACGAGCAAGAAAAACCAGCTGTGCCAGATGTACAAATCTTACACTGCCAAGGGGCGCAACCACCTGAGCAAGTACTATGAGCAGGAGATACTCGCCCTTGCGGAAGAACCCCAGGAAAGGAGCGAATCAACATGACGAAGACTGCGGAATACTGGAAATCGTGGATCAAGGCGGCGGGCATCCGCGCGATAAAGACCATCGCGCAGACGGCCGTGGCGACAATCGGATCGAGCGCGGTGCTGGGCGACGTGTCGTGGGGCATGGTCGCCAGCGCCGCCGCCCTCGCCGGCATCCTCTCGCTGCTCACCAGCGTTGCGGGGTTGCCGGAGATCAAGGCCGAGGACACGGCGGCAGAAACCGCACCAGACGTAGAGACCGACGAAACCGACGACGCATAGCGGTACAAGTCCATGTGCGCCGCCGACGCTCTCAATACATATGATGCACGCCAGTTGGCAAAACTCATCAAGCGCACACGGCTGAGCACGCGCGACCGGAAGATCGCGACGATGTGCCTGATCGACAAAATGCGATATGTGGATATTGGAGCGGCGGTGGGCTACTCGCGGGGAGCGATTGGCTACCGGCTCAACCATATCATATTGCCAGCGCTTGAGGCAACGGCGCGAAAGTGATGCCCGGGTGGGATTTTCCCACCCGGGATTTTTTTGTTTTTGGTGCAAGTTTGTCCCCCTGTTGGATCGCCCTTGCCCCGCCAAGATCAATAATCCGGTATGCTTAGATCATACACGGAGGTGATCCTATGGCGATGCCATTTAACCCTTATAGTCCTTATCCAAACGCCGTGCCCGGCAGCACTGCAAGCATGATGAGCCAGATGCCGAGCATGCCCTATCTTCCCAATTACGGCCAGATGCAGCCGCAGCAGCCACAGCCTACCCCTCAGCAAAACGTCAACTGGATATACGTCAACGGCATCCAAGGCGCGCGCGAGCACATCGTGCAGCCCGGACAGACGGCATGGCTGATGGACAACAACGACCCGATCATCTATGTCAAGGCCGTGGATGCGGTGGGCACGTCCTCGCTGCGCGCATTCCAGCTCGTGGAGGTCGCGCCGGAGCAGCCCGCTCAAACGCCCGCACAGCCAGTAGAGCAGTACGCCACGCGCGAAGAAGTCGCCGCAATTTCCAAGCGGCTTGACCAGGTGATTTCGGAGATTGGAGGGCTGAACACATGAATCCATTGATCAACATGATGGCCAAGCAGGCCGTAGGCAACACGCCGCAGGGGAAGATGCTTCAGCAGTTTGCACAGTTCCGCCAGCAGATGCAGGGCAAGGACGCGAACGCGATGATCCAGCAGATGCTTTCCAGCGGGCAGATCAATCAGCAGCAGCTCGCGCAGGCACAGGAGATGGCCAACCAGATGCGCGGCCTGTTTAAGCCCTAACACGATTCACGCGCGGTTGAGTGCGCAGCGGCCGCGTCTGAAAATAAAAACATGAGGTGATACTATGTCTGATCTTTCGGCGTCCGACGTCCTTGCGATGACCAACGCTCGCAATAACGACGGTTTCTTCGGCGGCGACGGCTTCTATGGCCTGATCGTGCTGTTCTTTATCTTTGCGATGTTTGGCGGCGGCGGTCTGGGCTGGGGCGGCGGCAACGCGGCTCTGCAGGGCGCGCTGACCCGCGGCGATCTCGCGGATGGATTCAGCACGGCCGCGATCCAGCGCAATCAGAACGACATCGTGCGCGACCAGTTCGGGCTGCAGAAGGATATTTTTGACGCCCGGCTTGCGAATCAGCAGTGTTGCTGCGAGACGCAGCAGCAGATCATGCAGAACCGCTACGACAACGCGATCGGCAACTGCAACCTGCAGCGCGAAATCCTCGACAGCCGCTATACCACGCAGCTTGGATTCCAGGCCGCGCAGGCGCAGCTCTCCAATTGCTGCTGCGATCTCAAGACCGCGATCCACGCGGAGGGCGAGACGACGCGCGCGCTGATCAACGCAAACACGATGCAGGAGCTCCGTGACAACCTCCAGTCTGCCCAGCTGCAGTTGAGCAATCTGGCGCAGACCAACACGATCCTGCAGTCGCTGTACAACTACGCCGCCAACAACGGCTGCGGCTGGTGCAACACCTGAGCCTGACGCACATCCCATCGCTTTAACAGCGCACGCCCTCTCGCAACGTGCGGGAGGGCAAATTTGATGAAAGGAGCAAAAACAATGTCTTGTACGAATCGCAAATATCAAAAATCCGCACAGGCGGCGTATAACATCGCGTCTCAGCCTTACGTTGTGGTGGGTACGCAGGTCACGATCCTCGGCACACAGACAGTCGACACCGGCTGCTCGATCACCACGCAAGCGGGCGGCTTCCGCGTCAACTGCGGCGGCCTTTTCCGTGTGAGCTACGACGTGACCTCTACGCCTACTGCGGCCGGCACGCAGAGCCTGCAGCTCTACCGCGACGGCGTGGCGATCCCCGGAGCAATTACCTCTGACACCGTGGCCGCGGCCGGAACCATCACGCAGCACGTCGAGCAGATCATCCAGCTCAACACCTGCGCGGCGGTTACGCCGGTCATTACTGCGCGCATTGGCGGCGTCGCCGGTACGATCTCCAACGTCAACGCCAGCATGGTCAAGCTGGCGTAAGGGGGCGGCATGATGGAGTGCATCCGTTTTGCCGTGGATACCATCGCCGGGAACATCGATGAGGCAAGGCGATACATCAAGCTGGCAATGGAGTACCGCGAGACGCAAAAGCCGCTCGCCGACTGGTGCCGGGATATGGCCGCAATGCACATCAACTTCAATGCCGCTGGCATGGCCAATGCGCGGCGGTTGATTGATGACATGCGCGCGGCCAGCGATCACCCCGAGTACGCAGAGGGCGCGGCGGCGGTCTGGATGGATTGGTTGATGAGCCTCACGTCAGCTAATGCCGAAGCCAAGGCGATGGTTGACAGCTACAAATAACGTATCTTAAGGCCGGGCAAACGCCCGGCCTTTTCTGTGGTTTGACTTGCATTTTGACTTGTACGGTTAGCTTTTTTTCACTGTTTTTCACCGCTTTTGCGCAACTCGTCAGCTTCGTTTAACGCTCTCCAAAATCGAGAAATCCGCTGTGCCCCAGAGATTTTCACGCTTCCCATCCCGCAGTTTCACACATTCACACCATCCAACAATGCCGCACTGCTATGGCGGTACTATAACCCGTATACCCTTACTCTCCCAGTGCTTTTTTGTGTCCTACGACTTGCAACTGACTTGCATAGGTTGCAACTGACGTCGCAAGTCTATTTGCCCGCCTCTAAGTATTTATCCAGCTTGTCCATTGCTCTGGTCTTATACTGATCGTCCAGATGTGTATAGATACCGAGCGTCGTTGATATATCCGCATGGCCGAGCTGGCGCATAGCAGTTAAGACATCCACGCCGGACAAATATAGTATCGTCGCATATGTGTGCCGGAGCCAGTGCGCAGTGATATTATGGATTGTCATTAGCATTGCATCCTTAGGCGCGCCAAACCGCTCATCAATGCCGACATACTTGCGATTGAGTGCATTAAGATAACTCTCCCACATGCATTCTTATGATATACTCTCCGAGCGTCAAGTACACCCCTCCTTAATCGTCAAATATATTATACAATTTTGCAATACAATTGTCAATAGAAAAATTGAACAGCGTACTTGACACAAGCATTCTGATGGTGTAAAATATATCCAACAGATGATGGAGGTGATAAATTGATTTACAGGATCAGAGAACTGCGTGAGGCAGCGGGAATTACGCAAGAAGAACTTGCAAAGGGCGCCGGGTGTACGCGCGCAACTGTATCCATGCTGGAAAACAGTGCTGGCAATACAACGACGAAGACGCTTGCAGGCATCGCAAATGCCTTGAACGTCGAGATCAAAGATCTTTTTTACGCGCGTGATGTTTAGTATACTGCACGACCTTTTCGACACCGATCAACCCGCGTAGGAGGTGAGAGGATGCGCAAATACAAATCCATTCCCGAGGTGCACACAAACGATCTGGCCATCACAACCGAACTGGAGCAAAAGATCGTAATGCAAAAAATGCTTGAAAAGATCAATGAGAAACTGGACGGCCCTCTGAAGCCATCCGAACTGCAGCAGCTATCTCGAGCGCTTTTGAATCTGCATACGGCGGAAATATCCGGGCGATTTACTCCCTATGATCCGAACGCATTCCACATATGATCCAGAAAAGGATTAATACGCGGAAAACAGGCTGCAAGGACAGCCAGCAGGATCCAGTAAATCAACTGAATGACTTTTGATGCAATGCTTGTCTGATTCACGCCAATAACAGACAGCGCGCGTCTGGGCAAAAAGACAATCAAGCGAAGCCAGTAGATCGGATTCACTGCGTCTATGGCGCGGCCTTGATATACCCCGATTGCTTGTTCCATTGCAGCAAGCATGAACGAACGTACTTCAAAATCGATACTGGGATACAGTGCGAATGCGCTTTCGTACGATACCAATCCACGTTCAAGAGAAACGTTGCGCATACCATTGTACACGTTTGCTTCTTGAAGAAGATGAATCGTCCGGGATTTTGAACGCAAAAGCGCAAAGTAATCCTTTGGATTATCAATAGCAAGAACTCTGTACCGATTCGATATACGGCGCAGATACCAGACATTTGGGAGGTTGATTGCAACTTTTACAGCCGGGACAACCGAAAGCCACCACCAGCAAATATCCATAGGGAAGCACTCTCCTTTTATGGAGATTATACCACACAACAGTTTTACAAACAAGCAACACCGAGCAACCCGCGTAGGAGGTGAGAGCTTTGGACGAAAATCAAAAATCGGACAAGAGCGGCCACTCTTATCCGATTGTAGGCGGGATTCACTTAACCACGGATACCGTTCGGATTACTCCGCCTGAAATCCGATTTTCCGACGCGGCGTTTCTGCGCCCGAAGCGGTCTTCAATGGGATCAACAAGAAGTTCAACTGTGAGACATGCTGAAGAGGTGAGAGGATGAAACCCAATCGATTCAGGGACATACTTCGTAAACTGGAATACCTTCCGGGGCTAGGCGATCTGATGGACTACATCATGGATCATAAGTGGGCGCGGATACTTGTGGCGGTGATGGTGTATATTGTGGCGTACCTGATAGCCATCTTTGTGCTTGTCTACCTACGGACGGCAGGATATATACCGTAATGATCTGGAGGTGAATGATGCGTAACATTCTGATCTGGATATTCCGAATATTGCCCGTTGCCGCACTTCTTGCGGTATGGTTGAAATTATTCATTACCGCGCTGCAACTGATCGAACGGAGGTGAATGCCGTGAAGCCAGACTGGACCAGCCGCATCCTATCCATCATCGCGATTGCAATTGGCATCGCAGGACTTGCGATCAGCGCAGTCAAGCTGTTAAATCGATAAAATCGATACATACAGCGACGCCAGCGATACCAGAATCGCAATGATTGACAGCGCACGCGTCCAGCGACGATCCGATCGCTCGCGGTTTAAGTGATCGATATAACGCTCGCCATGGTCTGTAAGCCGGCACGCCCAAACCCGAAATAATGGAATTGGGCGCACGATTTCTAGAAGCCGGCAGCGCCGAAGATATTCCGCGTTTTTCAAGTGGATCGGGATTCCACACCGGACAAATCGCAACGATCTCATCTCTCGATTGGACAGATAAATTCTGGAATAGTCCACAAAACCGCCCCCTATAAGGCGATTATACCACAGAACACGACGCCAACACAAGCACGGCCAACCCACATAGGAGGTAAACACCCATGACGCACATCATCACATGGCTCGCCATCATCGGCGGCACGGCCTTTTTCATCTGGGGCTGCAAGGGCTTCCCTGTCCCGTACCAGCCCAGCAGGAAGCGCACGCGCAGGTCGTGCGCATTATCAAGGAATGGAAGGCCGCGAGTGGCAAGGAAACCCCTGAATCCATGCAAATGGTTTGGGACTGGGAGCACGGGAAAATCGTGGACACCGTTTCTCGAATCAAGGCCATGCTGGAAATGTACAAAAAGTGAACTTTCCGCCCTCTATACGAGGGCGGTTCTTATTTTTATTTTACATAACATTTTTTATAAAATATATTGACAAGCATACATATATAGTGTATAATAGAAATATAAAAACAGGAGGGAACAAAAATGGTATATGCATGGATGATCGATCGAGCTAGACGGGAAGATACTAATACATTGAAAAATTGGATATGGATGCATGTGAATACTAGGCAGCCAATTCCAGCATGTCTGTCGGTTGAAAGTCTGCGTTATGTGTTGATTGAGCGCGGAGAAGATGGCCGAGGGTATCATAATTCTTAAATATTGCAATTTTTAGGAGGAATAATCATGACTAAAGAACGCGAAGTAATGATCCCCGCAATCGACATCAAGACCGCAATGATTAAGGTAGTCGGAGACTCCCCGCTGATTGTCCACAAGTGGAGCGAGAAAGCGAAGAAGGAAATGCTGGACAAGCAGATGAAAAAGGCAAAGACTAAAGGTCATGACGCGAAAGACCCCGTAGCTGATTTCATTGATTCAATATATTGGCTTGATGGGGAACCGAGGGAAAAGACCGAAATCGGATTCATCAACGCCATCAAGAACGGCGCACGGTTCGGATTCCCTTCCGTAGCGTTCAAGGCTGCCGCTGTGTCTGCCGGCTATCGCGCAGGCGTGACGAAAGATAAAGTTTCAATGAATGCCGCTTTTCACATCGACGGCGAGTTTGTAGAAATACATGGTGTTCCGCAAATGCGCGAGGACATGGTTCGCGTTGGAATGGGTACGGCAGACATTCGCCATCGTGGAGAATTCCCGGAATGGTACGCTGTTTTTCCAGTTCGTTACAACGCTGGAGCGATCAGCATTGAACAGCTTGTAAACCTGTTCAGCCTTGGAGGGTTCGCTTGCGGTGTTGGCGAATGGAGGCCTGAAAAAGGCGGCTGTTATGGCATGTTCCATGTAGAATGATCGAATTGATTATCAAGCCAAGGCATGGCAGGCTAGGCGGGTTCCGGAAAGGCTTGGCGTGTAGAGGCAAGGCATGGTACGGCAAGGCTAGGATATCTTGGCAGGCTTGGAACAGATAGACTAGGTATTCAATCGACGAAGGAGGAAAGAACATGGTCTATCGATGGAAAATTCCTGGAATCATCCCGGTTGACGCACAGACGGCAGGAGAAGAACTGGACAGAATTTATAAGCGCGACGGCGTGCTGTCGCCTGACGCTATCGTGAAAGATAACACAGACCCTTCCGCGCCGCTACATAATTGCTTTGAATGGGACAACGAAAAGGCGGCGCACAAATACCGCGTTTCACAGGCTCAGGAAATAATCAGGACAATTATTTACATTCCTGAAGAAACCAACGATAATCAGCCCGTTAGAGCGTTTGTAAGCGTTGCCAAAGAATATCACCCAACAAAAATAGTGATGCAGGACGAATACAAGAAAAGTACGCTACTTGAAGCCGCGCTTGCTGATTTACGTGCTTTTAAGCGCAAATATGAATCGCTTGTTGAACTTTCTAACATTTTTGATGCTATATCAAATCTTATGGAGGAATAATATGGCAAAATTATTCAAGTTAACATTATACGTTTGTGATTTAAATGGTAACCTTGATTTAAATCAAATTAAGGACTTGATTGACAATCGCGCATTAAATGGCATTGCGACGAATTGCATCACACATTATGATGATGAGGAAACCGGCCGCGAAATCGAATTTCGAGATGACATTGACCTAAACCACGATACGGCAACAACAGAACAATGGGATAAATATTTTAATGATTTAAATGCAAAAACGTGTAAATATGTAAAAGTAAAAATACCAGATGGTAATTATTGCGAAGATTGTAAGTTTTTGGAAAATTATGATTTCGCGCTTGTTGACATTATGGGAAATGAAACGGGGAATCGTAGATCTGGATATAAGTGCAGATTAAACAACAATGAATTGCAATGTGAAAGCTTTGGATGCATCCAAAAGGTAAAAAAATCTTTTTCGTGCAATGCAACAGATCAACAAAAAAATTCTATGATTGCGTTATATGCTTTATACATTCTCACAAATGGGAAATTGGATGCTGACTGCAAAAATGAATAGTAACATAGTTCGATAAATGACGTTTGAATATCAACCATAACACTCCGCCCTCACACCGAGGGCACTTTTCTTTTCTATTTACATAGAATATTTTATAAAAACCTGTTGACAAACAGCGGATCATGGTGTATAATGAATACATCAAAAGCAAGGGGGAGACTAAAATGAAAACTTGCAAAGAAATGGCAATTGGTATCTGCGGAAGCGATATTGAAGCAAAAAAAGAACTTGAAAAAATGATGGGATGCAAAGTACATGAAATGACTGATGAGCAAAAGGAACTGGGTGTTTCGGTATTGTGCGCGTTTGAAAATTATTGGAGAAATCGTGAAATTAGTAATGATATGCAGTAATTATAATTTATAAATGGAGTGATTAAATGTATCCATACCACAACCGAATCAAGCAGCGCATAATCGCCGGTGAACTTGTCGATCATTACTATGATGACAACTACCCAGGAATAGGCCCGGCGCTCGTGCTTGTGTTCAGCACCTACCCATTTAAGCGGCCAATCAGGCCGCACAAGTGGGAGGAATACAAAAAAATTTTAGGAGGTTTTGGAAATGAACAACATTAAACATCTGAGGGAAAATAGCGAAATGACGCAAGACGAACTTTCTCGGCTTGTAGGCGTTGACCGGGTTACAATTGCCAACTGGGAATCCGGAAAGACCGAGCCTAAACTTTCGCAAGCAATTAAGATTGCGAATGCGTTTGGCGTTAATCTTGACGCACTTTGGGTCGAAAAATAATTTATAAAAGCCTATTGACAATGACGTGGCAATGATGTATAATAAATTTATCAAGCGAAAGGAGAAATCACATGAAAATCAGAAAGCCCAAATTCATCAATGTTCCTCGAAATAAAGAACTTGACCGAATCATCAATCGCGTGAACTATATTTCTTTCAATTTCCCGGATAGCCCAACGCGTCGTTCGATTCTTGCGCGATACGAACGCGAAATGGATGAACTTTCTAAAGATATGCTTGAAAGGAAGGATGCAACATGACCTTGAATGAAATTATCGCGATTTCCGAGACTCGCAACTATATTTTGTCCGTGAAGGTCGGACGGTCGCTGACCAGCTGCATCGAATGCGACACGCGCAACGAGCCCCAGCTGGAAGACATCGAGATGCTCTACGGAAGCTACCACGTCACGCGGCTGGGCAGCTGCGGCAGCGCGCTGGAAGTGGATCTGGAAACGGCATGACAATCCCCTCGCGACCGCACTCGCGAGGGGTGGGAAAAGAAAGGGGTGCAGGAATGGAACCTGCGCCTCCATTATACCACACCGGAGGCGGAAATGCAATGGACAATATGCGGATTTACAACGCCGTCCGCGAGGTGCCGCCGGAGGCGCAGAAGCCCATCACCGGCGGGCGGCTGAAGGGCATGACGGACATCAACCCCATGTGGCGCCTCAAGCGCCTGACGGAGATGTTCGGGCCCTGCGGCCTCGGCTGGCGGTACGACATCACGCACCGCGAGTTTGTCCCCGGCGCAAACGGCGAGATCGCCTGTATCGTGGACATCGGCCTGCAGGTCAAAGAGGACGGCGAATGGGGCGACGTGATCCCCGGCACCGGCGGCGCAATGTACGTGTCGCAGGAGCGCAGCAGCCTCCACACCGACGACGAAGCCCCGAAGAAGGCGCTCACGGACGCGCTGAGCGTGGCGTGCAAGGCGCTCGGCATCGGCGCAGACGTGTACTTTGCCAAGGATCGCACCAAATACGATAACGACGATACCCAATCCCAGAGCGACGCACAGGCCACACAGGCGGCCGCTGAACCAAAGCCTCCGCAGACGGCTGATGATCTCCCACAGTACGCCGCCGCTGGCCAGATCCAGTACATCACCGGGCACGCGACGCCCGAGCAGATCGCGCAGCTGTGCACCAAATACGGCGTGCAGGCGCTGGACGAATTGAGCTTTGAACGCGCAAGCAGGATCGTAGAACAGCTCCAGCGGCGCGCGCAGAATGGAGGAAGAGCATGAACCTGTACACCATCACCAACGAATACGCGCGCCTTGCCGCCGCCTATGAGGACGCTCAGACCGACGAGGAGCGCACGCAGGCATCCGACGCGCTCGCCGCGCTGGACATGTCCCTCGCCGATCAGGCGGACGCCTGCGCCCGGCTGACGCGCAATCTCAAGGCCGACTCCGACAAGCTGGCCGAGGAGATCAAGCGCCTGCAGGAACTCAAGAAACGCAAGGACAGCACCGCCGAGCGCATCCGCACGGGCCTGCAGATGGCCATGGAGGCCGCAAACGTGCGCCGCGTCGACACGTCCATCGGGCGGTGGAGCGTGCGCAAAAACCCGCCCAGCGTGATGATCGTCGATGCGGCGGAGATCCCCGAGGACTACCTCGTCCCCCGGCCGCCGAAGGTCAACGTTGCCGCCATCCGCGATCACTTTAAGGCGACCGGCGAGATCGTGCCCGGCACGAAAATCCACTATGGAGATGGGTTGCAGTTGCGATGAGAAGGTGTCAATAC
>ERZ1090865.1026-NODE-1027-length-14550-cov-5.725009_pt1 | contig 14550 bp, 10 predicted proteins | sample MGYA00478478_ERZ1090865 | MGnify/ENA primary metagenome ERZ1090865 (study PRJEB33644, sample SAMEA5815715) | chicken gut metagenome | biome: Chicken; feature: Gastrointestinal Tract; material: Caecum | place: Ireland | collected 2019-01-01 | study: A study of... | reverse complement strand
TCATTTCCTCCCTTGTATGTCGTAGCTTTTGGTATTTGCCTTCAAAAATTTTTATGCTTTCTTACTTATTTTCAAAAATATCTTTCAATTTTTCAACATTGGCTTTCGGTGTCCGGTCAGCGTAAAACAGTGTAGTAGGGATCGGATATCGGTTCGCCGTGGTAAATGTAAAACATCAACATACTTTTCTCACTGTAAAAATAATTTATTCGCACATTTCAGCATTTCAGGAAAGTCGGCAAGTCTCATCTTCTTTTCAGAAGCACGGAACCATGCCATAAAGTCGAGCGTTTTCGGTTCGTTTTTCATCCAAGCGATTTCACTCCCCTGTTCATTTCGCGGTTTAAAAGTATATTCAGATATAACTTTATGATATAACGTTCTACGGTGTAGGGCATTTTCGTCCTATGCTCCGTCTATAATGATGCCGTGTCGCCGCATACAAACTTTTTCGACAGTGTATACACGTTCGTCTTTTCTTTTACGCCAATGAATTTTCCGTTTAACATTATTGTTACCGCATCTCTCTTCATAACGCAAGCTATCCATATTAGCTTTACTATTCTACACATTCTCTCCGTTCGTTTCGATAATCTCACGGAACGTATAGGCAGAATCCTTAATAATTCTTTTTTGCGTGCGATAATCCACGTAGACTAATCCGAACCGTTTACAATACCCTTCCGCCCACTCGAAGTTATCCATAAAACTCCAACAAGAATATCCTATAACGGGTACGCCCTCGTCAGTGGCGCGCTTCAAATTCTTGATATGAGTTTTTAAGTATTCGCTCCGTTGCGGATCGTGAACCTTGCCGTCCTCATACACGAAGTCCATGCACGCTACGCCGTTTTCCGTTATCATGATCGGCAAGCCGTAACGGCGATACATAAACTTTGCCGAATAATACATACATTCGGGCGTGATTGTCCAATCCATCGTCGTGCGCGGCATTCCCGTATAGGTGTAATCGAACCCTTCCGCAATATCCGCACGGTAGATATTATAGGCGCAGAAATCAAGCGACTCATAAATCTCTTTCAGATCCTCTTCCGACAACCAATTGCAACCGTTCGGGGCTTTGCCTGAAAGCATGGGATCGCACCACCATGCGGGATTATAGACGCCGTTACGCGTACAATCAAACGTAGCACGGTACGCCTTTTCTTCGTCGCCGTCCACGGGCAGCAGCATATCGCAAGTAGAGGCAAAACCGACTTTCGGCAACGTTTTCGCGTATTTGCGAATTGTCCGAACTGCTCTGCCGTGCGCCAGCATCACGTTACGGGAGATTGCTTGTATTTCCTTTTGAGACAATTTCTCGAAGGGGGCGTGTTCCCCGATCTGATACCCGTGTCCCACGAAGATCTGCGGCTCGTTGAACGTGAGCCAATATTGTACTTGATCGGAAATCGCTTCCACCACCGTTTTTGTGAACCGCTCAAACCACTCCACGGCAATCGGATTTTTCCAGCCGCCTTTCTCATGCAACCACAGCGGCATATCCCAGTGATAAAGCGTGCAAATCGGTTCGATTCCCAACCGCCTTAATTCGGCAACCAAATCGATATAAAACTTTACGCCTTTCTCGTTGACGGTGTACTCGTCTTTGGGATAAATGCGCGCAAGCGAAACGGAAAATCGGTAGCTGTTCACGCCCAATTCTTTCAAAAGTCCCAAATCCTCTTTCCACCTATGAAAATGGTCACAAGCGACATGGCAAGTATCGTTATTCTTGATATGCCCTTCCGACAGTGCGTCCCAAATATTCAATCCCTTGCCGCCGTTCAGGTAGCCGCCGTCCTGCTGTGCCGCCGCGCCGCCCACGCACCATATAAAATCTTTTTGAAATGACATAATATTTCTCCATTTTTCTTACTGAATATTATTGATTTTTTGAATATGCCACGCCCAAGAATCGAAATCGGACAAACGCGGCAATAACAGCCCTGCGTTTTGAAGCGCTTTGCCGCTCGCTCTGACATGTAATTCCTCAATCTCATAGAGCGCATTCTCGTCGAGTCCGCGCAAATAAATATATTGATTGTAATCACAGGGCAATCCGTGAATACGTTCGCCAACAAGATACGCCGTTGATTTATCCTTACTGACGATCATTTCACAAAAATAGTTTTTTTCAAACGGGCTCATTAAACGATATAAATCGCCTTTCAAGATTAGTTCATCCGTGCGTTTATAACTTTCTATCTGTTTTTTCGTTAATTCCTTTTCTTTGTCGGTCATTTTCGAAATATCCAGTTCATAGCCGAACGCACCGAGACTTGCAATGTTGCCCCGTGTTTCAAACGACGTTGTCCTAAGAGTCTGATGATTCGGACAGGCGGATACATGGCAGCTCATTGAAGAAAGCGGATAACACATCGAAGTCCCCCATTGAATTTTCGCACGTTCATATCCATCGGTATCGTCGCTCGTCCATATCTGAGGGAAATAATAGAGCATGCCCGCGTCGAATCTTCCGCCGCCGCCCGCACACCCCTCGAAGAACACATTCGGGAACGCGGAAGTCAAGCGCTCCGCCAAATCGTACACACCCAAAATATAGCGGTGCATGAACTCACCCTGCCGGTGCGCGGGCAACGCCGCCGAATATACTTCCGTGACATTGCGGTTCATATCCCACTTGACGTAGGATATTTCATTCTCTTTCAATACCTTGCTTACCGCCTCGAAGATATAGTCCACCACTTCTTTGCGCGTAAAATCCAGCACTAACTGTTGACGACTGCGGACGGGTTCCACGCCTTCCTTTTTAATTGCCCAATCGGGATGCGCGCGGTATAAATCGCTATCCTCGTTTACCATTTCCGGCTCGAACCACAAGCCGAACTTTAAGCCGTTTTGCTTGCAACGCTCGATAACCGCCTTTAAGCCACCTTGGAGTTTTTCATCGTTGACCGTCCAATCGCCCAACCCCGCGCAATCGTTGTAGCGTTTTCCGAACCATCCGTCGTCCAACACGAACGTATCAATCCCGAGATTTCCCGCTTCGTCAATGATCGAAAAGAGCTTCTCCTTGTCAAAATCAAAATAAGTCGCCTCCCAATTATTGACGACAATCGGACGGCGTTTGAAAACATACGCGGGATTGATAATCTTTTCGCGCAAAAAATCATGAATGCTTCGAGACATTCCGCCTAACCCCGTATCTGAATAACTGAGTAAAACCTGCGGCGTTACGAATTCTTCGCCCGCATTCAGTTCCCAACCGAAACCAACCTCGTTGATTCCACCCTGCAAAGTCAGTCCGCCATTCCTGCACCATTCGGCAGTAAGCGCAAACGAACCGCTATATACGAGCTGCACCCCGTAGCACTCACCGTATTCCTCTTTACACCCCTCTTTCAATATTCCCATAAAAGGATTCGTCTGATGGGACGACGCACCGCGCAAACTGTGAAGCCGCGTCACGCCGTGCGCGATCGGGGCGATTTCGGGAATACGCTCCTGCGCCCACGTTCCGCCGAGCCGCATGGAACGATATTCTCCGTTTGGTAATTCCATTCGGAAAGAAAATGCCTTTTTCAGCATCACGCTTTCCGTTCCCGTATTTCTGATCACGGCATTTCGCACAAGTACGTTGCTGTCGTCGCTGACCGTATAATATAAATCGACGGCGATATCCGAGAAATCGTCTTTTAAAGTAACGACAAGCGTTTCGTCACCCTTTCGCACATGAGGCAGCCCTTGCAACGCAGGCGCGCCCTTTTCCACCCTGTACGACGAATAGCGCAATCTCGACATAACCGCGCCGTCTTTCCGCTCGAAAATCGCCGTAGGCTCTTTGAAATCTCCGTGTGCGTAAAAGCCGTATTCGCCGGGCATATCGTTAAACCGCCCGTCGCCGTTTATATCGTTTTTCTGCGGTGCAGTCGTTTTACCGATTTCGCTTAAATATTCCAAATCCGCAACGGTAATTTTTCCGCCGTAGTGCAAATGCTCCACATATCCCGTTTCCGTTATTCCCATAACGTAACTGTAATTCTTGCCATGCAATAAAAATATTTTATCTGTGAATTGAATCATGTCAAATTCCTTTTTTGTAGATTGCCGCCTCGAACGGCGCATAGCTGCCGTTTACGTTTCTTTCGCTCTTATTGCCGAACAAATAATCATAATCGGGCAAACTGCTTATTTTAGTTGTCTTATCGAAATTGACGACGACGAGGACTTCCTCTTTTCCGTATTTTCGCGCGTAGGCAAAATAGCCGTCGCCTTTGGTACAGTCCGTAAACAAACCGTAACGGATCGCCTCGCTTTTCTTTCTCAACGCCAATACCTTTTGATAAAAGGCGAACACCGATTTCTCGCTCTTTTTATCCGCTTCGAGGCACTCCCCGCCGCGAGAATGGAGCTTCGTCCATGTGTGCTCCGCCGAAGAAAACCCGTAGTTCTTCCCATTCGTCCAGCATAAGGGACGGCGCGCGTTATCGCGGCTGCCGAAGTTGATCTTATCCATGATATCGCTTTCGCCCCGATGCGCGTTGTAATAGTTGATCGTTTCCACGTCGCAGAAATCTTCGATACTGTCGTAGTTCGGATCGGGCGTGCCCCACTCCTGCCCCTGATAAAGGAAGGGGATGCCCTTTAACAGATAGAACATGGCACAATACGCCGTGGCGCACTCATAGCGCAACTTCCCGTCGTTCCCCGCACGCGAAATATAGTGCGCATTGTCGTGATTGTCCGTAAAGAGCGTATAGAGCAAATTCTTCCGCTCGCAGACCTTCTGCCAATGCACGAGCGTTTTGCGCAGATCGTTCAAATCGAGCGGCGCTTTTATAAACTTATCCCCCGTTCTGCCGACCGCAAAATGATCGAACTGAAAAATACAGGTAAGCTCGCCGCGCCCCTCTCCGCAGATATCGGCTATTTCGTTCTCCCCGTAGGAGCATTCTCCAACGGTAAAAATATCCTCGGTCTTTTCCCGCCCGAATAATTCCTTGATATATTCGTGCAGCTTATCGCCGTCGCATATCTTGCCCTTTTCAAAATCCTTGGAAATAAAATTGAGTACGTCGCAACGGAAACCGTCCACGCCCAAATCCACCCAATAATCGATAACCGCGCACATTTCCTTGCGCACCTTAGGGTTTTCCCAATTCAGATCGGGCTGACCGATAGCAAAGCTGTGCAGATAATATTCGCCCGTCGGCGCGTTATACTCCCACGCACTGCCGCCGAATACCGACTGCCAATCATTCGGAATTTTCTCGCGCCAAATATAATAATCGTGATAGGGATTGTCGCGGCTCGTTCGCGCCTGTTTGAACCATTCGTGTTCGCTCGAGGTGTGGTTGGCGACAAAGTCCATAATGAGCTTGATTCCGCGCGCGTGCATTTCCGTGATCATGCGCTTCCAATCTGCAAGCGTGCCGAACTCGTCCATGATGTCGCGGTAGTCGGAAATATCGTAGCCGTTGTCGCAGTTCGGGCTTTTATAGCAGGGCGAAAGCCACACGGCATTCACGCCCAAATCCTTGAGATGATCGAGCTTTTGCGTAATGCCGTTCAAATCGCCGATCCCGTCGCCGTTGCTGTCGAAAAAGCTGCGCGGATAAATTTGATAGACGATCCAATTCAAAAATTTTTTCCTGTTCATAAAACCTCCGTATAGAATATACGGGGAAAGCAACCGCTTTCCCCGCAATCCAATCACTCTAATTACGCTTGCGCCTCGTAAATCATCTGAATGTTATCCATGAGTAAAACGTAATTTACTCCCTTGCCCCAGGAGTCGCCGCCGCCAAGATGCACGCAACCGCCGCAGCCGTCGAAATTACCGTTGCACCCGCCTGTTCCGTGCGCGCTGTAAACAAACGTAAACTCTACATGATACACGCCGTTCTCGCCTGCGAGGATTTTAACGTGCTCGTCGGTAGACGTGAGCGCGCCATTGGTGAATGTCATAGAAGCGTGAGTACCCGTGCCGTGCAAGTCAAACGTAAGCTCGCCTTCATACGCTCCTCCATTTTCCAAAACGGCAGATTCGAGCTTGATATCGAAACACAAACGATACGTTTCACCGTCCTTCAAAGCAAGTCTGATGCCGGGATTGGTTCCATAGGGCGTATCTTTGAGATTCGTAACGAACGCCATAAAGTTACCGCCCTTATTGCCGTAACGCCAAGTCTTGCCGTTAATTCCCGACGTTGCTACTTCATTCGGAGAACCGCCCCACGCCTTTACCATAACGCTGTCGTCGAAATCGCTCTCGAAATCGATCGACGCCATGAGCGTAGATTGTAAAATAAACGTTTCCGTGCTGTTATCCGCCAATGTTACGACGAGGTTCGCGCTACCCGCAACCGTCTGCGCAAACGCTGCTTTTACCGTAAGCTTTCCGTCCGCAACGGAATACAAGTCGGAAGAAAGCGCCTCACCGTTTACTTCGATCTTTTCCACGGAATCGAACGTTACGTTATAAACTACGTCTTTGCTGGAATTATATACGTAAGTTGCGGTATTGTCAAGCGGCACTTTAATCATCACGACGTTGTCGAGTTGAATCGTGTACCATACCGACTGCCAGCCGATTGCTTCCAAACCGAGAACGCCGGCTTTGTCGCCGTTCCCGTTGCCCGCATGATTAAAGGCAAACCGCACGGAAACGTTGTAAACGCCGCCCGATTTATCGGTTATGATCACGTTCGGGTTAGTGCAGGTAAGCACGCCGTTCGCATTGAAATTGAGCGTATAATAATTGTTTTCCGTCGTAAAAAGGCGCATTTCAAAGGGAACGTTATCGCCGTTTCCATTCGAGTTGCCCTTCGCGGAAACATATTTTACGTCAAACGAGAGGTTATAAAGCGTACCGTCGGTAAGTTGTGCTACGTAAGCATCGCCCGCATCCGCAGCGGCTTGCCCGTTCTTTATCCGCATGAAATTGCCGCCGTTCCCGTTCGTAAGCTGCCAAACGTTTCCGTCAAATCCTTCAACAATCGAGCTTGAACCGTTGCACCCGAAGCCGTTTAATCCGTCAAGACGCTCGCCTTCACCGCTTACCACAGTTCCGACCGTCAAATCTTCAAAGCGCTTATTGACAACGGCGTTCGTGGTGATATTGAAGGTATGCGTTCCGGCTTCGTCAGTTTCTTCCAGCCAGCCCTTGTTATCCACCGTGAGCGTGAAGCCGTTTTCGCCGACCAACGTATCCAAGAACGTATGTTTTATAATCAGTTTGCCGTCTTTCAATTCGTATGCGGTTGTAGGCACAACGATATCCGTACCCGTATACTTGATATCTTTGATTTCGAATCCGCGCAGATTGATGTTAAACGAAATGTCCGCGCCGCCGATTCTGTATTCTCTATCAATGTCTTCGTCGAACGTAGTCGGCTCCGATTTGCCCATTTTTACCGTGAACTGCACCGACTTGCCGTCTTCAAACGTAACGGTGTAGGTCGTATCCGCCGTAAGCGTATTCAAATAATCTTTACGGAGTACGACGGAGGATATAGCCGTAAAATAGTTGCTCTCGGCAAGCTCCTTGTCGCCCGCCTTTACCGAGGTAATATTGCGAAGTCCGAACGCGCCGTCGAACCAAACGTCGCCCTCGTTGCTGCCGCGCGAAACCGTCTTTTCCGCATCTGCCATGGAAGGCTCCTGCACGGTCACTTCGTTGAGCACGATGTCGTCGAACAGCAAATCGAACAGCTTTGTATTGGGGCGGGTAGGATCGTAACCGGAGTACATGGAAATGAATTCCTTACCCGTTAAGCCCTTAAAATAAATCTTCACGCTCCAAACGCCGTTCTCGTCAATCGTTGCACAGCCGCCGTCGCAGCGTCCCGTCAAGTAATTCGCCCAGAACACTTCCCCTCTGCCGTCGATCGCCATATTGAGGAAACCTTCAGGATTCGCGCTCTCGTTCGTCCAGTTGTTCTTGAACTTGAAGCTCAGTTCATAGAGCTTTTCCGCGTCGAAATCGAGCGTCATGCCGAAGCCGTGTTCGCCCAAGTGGAACAGCATGATATTGCCCGTGTTGCCCGTCCAGTGCAACGCCTTGGTTCCGTTCCAACCTTCTGTAACCTTGCCCGCGTTGTCGTTATAAAAATTGGGCACGTATTCGTCGTCGAAATTTGCCGTGAACATACAGTCGGAAATCACTTTAAACGTATGCGCGGTGTTGTTGGAAAGCTCTACCTTGAACTCGGTCGTGCCGTACAGCGTCTGCAAGAACGCGTTCTTGATCGTAAACTTATGCGCGTTTTTGTCGTAAGAGTAGTCGTTCGCGGTAAGCTTCCGCTCACCCGCTTTTACGGAATGAATCTTCGCCGTAGACAAATCGGCATTGATAACAAGATCGTCAGAACTGCCGTAAATGTAATTCTTATCCGTCTCGTCAAACGTCGTTACGATATTGTTTACGACGTTCACGGTAAAGGTGCCCTCTTTCGATTCTGTCGACACCGTAAAGACGTGTTCGCCCAAATCGAGATAGAGCATATACGATTCGTAAATCGTAAGTTTTTCGCCCTCCACGAGATATTCGGTGGTATCGACAACGGAGTCGCCATCTTTTAACCTCGTGATCTTCTCCTCGCCGAGCGCAACGGTTACCGAAAGATCACCGCCGACGCCGACGTCGTATTCGGGCTTTGCAGGCGTGATTTTAAGCGACTTTCCGCCGCCGCAGGCAACAAACGAAGCGAGTACCACAAGGCAAAGCGCCATCATCAACACGCCGAGTAGTTTCTTTTTCATAACTCCCTCCTTAAACTATAAATTTTATAACAAACCTGCCGCTGCAAACTGCGATTGAGCAGCTTTTTGGGCAGTTTCGCCACCGTATTGCAACCACTGAGCCTTAAACTCAGCATAAGTCGTCTTTGTCGTTCCCATGATATAGGTAATCTCGAACTCGTTCACGAGGTCTGTGAGCCGACCTTCTATCTTTGAACTGATATTGAGCATTTCACCGTAGTTGAAATTGCTGTGCGTCTTGTGATATTCTAACGCGCCGTTAAACAAATCGATATAATTGTAGGCGCTGTTTCCGTATTTCGTCGCACTGCTGTACTCGATAACCTTATCGTCGGTTGTAGACATCAGCACACCGTAGTCCCACGTTGCGGTATTGAAGGGACGCGCATGATCTTTTTGATTTTTCTGATAATAATATGTCACGAAGCCCGTATCTTTTCCGTCCCGCATCACCGGTTCCATCTCTTTGCCTTCACCGATCGTATAATTATCGATGCCCACGCCCCAACGCATTTTCATATACGTGCTGTCGTCGCGAGCCGTCTCGTCCTCGGGATAAAGCATATCGTTTAAAAATTTAAGAAGAGACGCAAATTTCGTTTCGTTCTTCACGACGTCCTTGTTGATAACGAAAATCTTTTGGAAGGTTGCTTTGGTAGGCGCGTTCCGTGTAACGCCCACCGTATCGGTAGGCATGGGCATATTGATCCAAATATCCGTCTGCTTTTCGTCGTTATTGTTATAAAGAATGTGCTCGGTAGCGATTGCAGGCGTGTAATAATCGATCCCCACGCCGTCGTGGAACAACGCCGTTTTTTTCTGCTGCCAATCCTGATTGTAGAAATTCGGATAGAGATACCCTTCCTGCCAAATGGTACGGCAGAAATTCAAAAACTTTTCGTGCGTGCCATCCAAAATAGGATGACTGACCTGCTTGTCTTTCGTTACATACCAATCCTCGTAATCGCCGAACATGAATTGAAAACGTTTCAAATCGCCGATATTTTTATTGTTTCCCGCCGCCGTAAAGAGGTATTTTTCGGAATCGATCGTAGAATCCGCCTTTACCTTTTTTGCCATTTCCAAAAGCTCGTCTACCGTTTCGGGAATCTTGCCGTCGGCATATTTTTCCACCCAATCCTTTCTGATTTTGTGCATCCATACAGGTTGATCGGCAGGACGGGTGAGCGCGATCAGGTTGCCGTTTTCCGTAAACTTTGCTTTTGCCGCAACATTGCTTTCAAAAAGACTTTTATAACGGGGCAAACTATCCAAATACGGCGTATAATCTTCGATAAAAAACCCTTGATTATATAAACTCTTCATCGCCGTATAGTTCCAAATATCGTACATTACGACGTCGGGTTGACGCGTTTTCGTCGAAGAGAACCGTTTGGTTACCTCGTTATCGAAATCGGGCGTAAGCGAAACACGGAAATCGAACCCATAAGTTTCGTCGACATACTTTTTATAGGGGTTGTTATCATAGGAATTCGCAATAGGCAAATTACTCCACCCATCATACACAAACTCTATGATATTGTCGGTAGCGGTCGGTCCCGCGCTTCCGTTACCGCCGCCTCCGCCGCACCCAGCAAAAGTACAACACAGCGTTGCCGCCGCCAAAGCGAACGTGCAAATTTTCATAATCTTTTTCATGTCTTTCTCCTTTATAAATTTATTTTCTAACCCTTTACTGCGCCGACGTACACACCCTTCGTAAAGTATTTCTGGAAGAACGGATACACGCACAATATAGGTAATATTCCGATGACGGCAATCGCCATTCTCTGCGTTTCGATATTGAGAAGAGTCGCCTGCCCTGCGTCCGGTTTTTGCTCTGCAAACGCGTGTTGTAAGAAGAGCTGCAACGGCGTAAGCGCCGCATTCGACGATTCTATATACATAGATGCATCGAACCATGAATTCCATTGCCCCACTGCGCAAAAGAGCAAAATGACCGCTACCGTCGGCATATTCAAGGGCAACAAAATTGACCACAGACAGCGAAGCGGAGTTGCACCGTCAAGCATAGCGGATTCCTCTATTTCCGGAGGAACTCCCTGAAAGGCTTGCCGGAACACCAAGGCATTCCACGCACTTAACATTCCGGGAATAATAAACACCCAAAAAGTATTCAAAAGCCCCATCTGTTCGATAACGAGATACCCGGGAATCAATCCTCCTCCGTAAATCATTGTGATAAACAGTATAACCGACAACGGTCTTTTCAAAAAGAAATCGGAACGGGAAAGCGCATATCCCACAAGCATACATGTCGCCGTCGACAAAACAGATCCGCAAACTGTTCTTGCAACGCTAACCCAAAGCGATAAGTAAAGTTGTTGCTGCGAAAATACAACGATATAGGCGTCAAGCGTAGGTTTGTGAGGGAACAGAAATACGCCGTTTCGGAGTTGCCACTCCTCCACGCTCATGAGTGACGCACTGACGATATAAATAAGCGGATACAAACATATAACCGACAACAAAATTATGATGAAGTACAAAAACATCTGATAATACCGCTCGCTGTTCCAACGCTCTTTACACATAAACTTTTTGAAACGTCGTGCAAAATTTTCTTTTTCCATACTTCACCTCTTACCAAATGCTGAGATTTGCATATTTTGTGGTAATCTTGTTCGCAATCAAAACCAAAATCATGCCGACGGTAGATTGCATAAACGAGAGCGCCGCACCCAGCGAAAACTGATCGGCATTACGCAAGCCTTCACGGTACATCCATGTTCCGATCGTATCTGTCGTTGACCATGTTGCCGGTGAATAAAACAACAAAATCTGCTCGGTATTGCCACCGCTCAAAATCCCGCCGATCGCCAACACCAAAAGGAAAAACATGATATTTTTTATTCCGGGCAGGGTTACTACAAACGTGCGACGAAGCGGTCCGCAACCGTCAAGTTTTGCGACCTCGTATAACGTCTCGTCGATCGAAGTCATCGCGGCAAGATAGATAATCGTACCCCAGCCGACCGATTTCCAAATGTACGTGACAACGAGAATAGTGCGCATATAATTTGCATTCATTAAGAAATTAACGCGCTCACCTCCCAATTTAATGATAATCGAGTTAATGAGTCCTGTATTGGAAAGCAATCCGTACATGATCGTATAAACGATTACCCATGAAAAAAAGTAGGGAATATACACTATTGTCTGAGAGACCTTCCGTAATTTTGACGACGACAAATCAAAGAACATTACCGCAAGAATGAGCGGCGGAAAAAATCCCGCTATAAAATAATACAAACTGAGCAACAGCGTATTAGTGATCAAGCGATTAAACTCCGGCATAGCCGTGAATATCTCTTTGAAATTATCAAGCCACACCCATTTACTCCCGAATATGCCGTCAATCAAGCGATAATCGGTAAACGCCATAACAAGTTGCATAATCATCGGTCCGTAAGCAAAAATAATCAAGCTGACAATGCCCGGAAGAATCAAAAGATAAATGAGCCAATAACGTTTGAAACTTAAAAGCGCTCTCTCTTTTAACGAATGATTACGGATTCGAAACGGATTTACACCCGTATTTAATGTTTTACTTTCTTTCATGTTAATCTCCTTTCAAATTGACGCGGTTATGATTCGTCAAGCGACCTTGCTGAACTTTATATAGAGATAATACCGCTCACCCGCTTCATAAGAATAGAAAGGCTTTAACTGCAAGCTCTCGTCCGCTTTTGCCGTATAAACAAGCGGCTCGTCGGTTGCATTGAGCTGAGACGCAATATCTTGTTCTATATTTAAGACGGTTTCAGGCTTAAGTACAGGATTTTCGGTATTAGCAGCCAACGTCACGGGACCGTAATTTACGGCAAATACGCCGGTTGTGCCAAATTCATCATCATAAGAAAATTTACTGACAGTCAATTTTGCCGGCAAGGTAAGTTCTATCTTATCGTTTGCGCTCCAAACTCTGCGAACGGACAGCCAACCCGCCTTTTCCTCCGTCGCCTCTACCGCCTCGCCGTTGATTGTAACCGACGCTTTCCCCGCCAGCCATTCGGGTTTACGGAATTTAATTGCCATTTCGGTTGAAGGCGCTTTTTGTACCATAAAGGTTACCTTGTCGCTTTCGGGAAAATCAGATTGTTGCGACAATGCGATCGTACCATCTTCCGTTTCAAGCGAAACAGAAGAATTGACAAAAAGATTGACGTACAAGTTTTGCGTGTCGTGATAATAAATCGTGCGCAACACCTCATTCAGATTGAGCGGACGTGACCCTGAACAGCACGGCCACAACCAATCCTGACGCAATTCCTTCGAACCGCCGTTCGCACAATAATCGGAATAATAAAACGCTTTTCCGTCTTTCGTTTCCAGCGAAGCGATAGAAGAATTATACAAAAGTTTTTCACACCAATTTCCATAGCGTGCATCGCCTGTAAAGGAAGCAAGTCTGTTGCTTAACCGATAGACCGCATATGTATCGCATTGATTCTCGTAATTGTCATGATGATAGGTAAGCCCGTCTACAATATCTTCTTCGGGCATAAGCCACTCGGTATGCGCCCCGTAGCCGCCCGTCGCAAGTTCCTGCGTATTCCTCATGAATTTGTAAAATTCAAGCATAGAATCGAGATAATACTGCCTGCCCGTAGCCGCATAAGCCGCCGCGGCGCTATTGAACGAATTGAGATGGCTGTACGCGTGAAAATATTTCGTATTCATACCTGCCTTGGGGCTGTAATCAAACATATTTTCCTTTTTTGCAAAAATATCCCAAAATTCCGTATATTCAAACGATTTGGCAAAATCGTTATACTTCCGAACTTCGGTCGCCGTACAACCGTTTTTCTTGGCGATCTCCGTGAAAGCATAAACCGATTCCGAAGTCGTATACCATTCCAATTCGCGCATATTATCCTGCGTGCCGTTGTCGCCCAACAACTTTTTGGCGTTCGTATAATCTTTATCTTCCAAGGCGGCATCCATCATACGTTTTGCGGAATCAAAACCTTTTTGTTCTCCGCACAACGTATAAAGATCCAAGCACCCCTGCAAATTTTTCTCAAATGTATAAAGGGAAATTCCTCCCGTAAAAAGCGGATTCTTTTTAGTAACTTCATCCACCGCATCGGCAATTTCCGCCACCCTCGTTTTAAGTGCAGGCGTTTTTTCCGCCGCATAATAACGTGCATTGCCGGAAATCCACTGACCGAGCACCGTATCCCCCGTTTGGTAATTTCCTCCCAAATCTTCGCCCGTCTTTGTATCCAAATGCAAATACGAACGAATACCGTAAAACATATCGTCTACACTCAACCCAAGGTAATATTCTTTCGCTCCCTCGTAGACGTCTTTAAAAATCCCCTCGCCGAGCGTAACGTCGCCGTAATCGAACTGCATCAATTTGATACGGTTTTCCGCGAGCGGATTGTCGACAGAGGTCGTCGGCTTATCCGTTTCTTGTTTGAGCGAACACCCCGCAAACGCTCCAAGCGCAATCACGCCCGCAAGCATCAGCACCAACAGTTTTTTCATTCTACTTTCCTCCCTGTTTCAAAATAAATGAAATATTTTTCGCCTTTCTTAAAATCTATATAAGGACGGAAAACAACCTTTTTATCGCAAGACTCGAACTGCAGCGGTGCGATTTTGCAAAGCTGTTCTGCGGCAGGCTTTGTAAAATCAATGCTTGCCTTTACTTCATCGGGCGTTGAGGACGTTGCAAGCGCTACCGCACCGCACTTCAGTCCCACAACTCCTTCGCCCAAGCATTCCAAAACACTCCATTCGAGCTGCGTTTCGATTTTCAAAACTAACACATCATTATCGTAAAACTTTTCC
>ERZ1090865.1017-NODE-1018-length-14583-cov-7.951611_pt1 | contig 14583 bp, 11 predicted proteins | sample MGYA00478478_ERZ1090865 | MGnify/ENA primary metagenome ERZ1090865 (study PRJEB33644, sample SAMEA5815715) | chicken gut metagenome | biome: Chicken; feature: Gastrointestinal Tract; material: Caecum | place: Ireland | collected 2019-01-01 | study: A study of... | reverse complement strand
ACGGCTGGATCACAAACCTGCCGGAACTGGCAAAACTGAAAGTATATGCAGATGACAAGAGAGCTCAGCAGGAGTTTATGAATATCAAACATCAGAACAAAGTACGCCTGGCAAAATATATCCTGGAGCACAACGGAATTGAAGTAGATCCCAACTCTATTTTTGACGTACAGGTTAAGAGACTTCATGAGTATAAACGTCAGCTGATGAATATCCTTCATGTAATGTACCTGTATAATAAGATCAAAGAGCATCCGGAGATGGATTTCTATCCAAGAACCTTTATTTTCGGTGCCAAAGCAGCAGCAGGCTACAAGCGTGCGAAGCTGACTATTAAACTGATCAATTCTGTGGCAGAAGTGATCAACAACGATCCTTCTATCAACGGAAAACTGAAAGTGGTATTTATTGAGAACTACCGTGTTTCCAACGCAGAGATGATCTTTGCTGCGGCAGATGTCTCCGAGCAGATCTCTACAGCAAGTAAAGAAGCTTCCGGAACAGGAAACATGAAGTTCATGTTAAACGGCGCGCCTACTCTGGGAACTATGGACGGAGCCAATGTGGAGATCGTAGAAGAGGTTGGAAAGGAAAATGCCTTTATCTTCGGTCTGTCAGCAGATGAAGTTATCAATTATGAGAATAACGGCGGCTATGATCCAATGCAGTACTTCAACAATGATCCGGATATCCGGAACGTGCTGATGCAGCTGATCAATGGAACCTATTCCCATGGAGATTTCAATCTGTTCCGCGACATCTATGACTCTCTGCTGAACACCAACAGCAGTGACAGAGCAGATACCTACTTTATCCTGGCTGACTTTAAGCCTTACGCAAAAGCTCAGGAGGAAGTTGAAAAAGCCTACAGAGATGAGGCAAGATGGGCCAAGATGGCATTGCTGAACACTGCCTGCTCAGGCAAGTTCTCTTCTGACAGAACGATCCAGCAGTATGTAGATGAAATCTGGCACCTGGATAAGGTTACTATTGGAAAATAAAAAGAGGTTTTTTGAGGAGGCCCCTATATAAAGAGACTGTTTTACCCCATATTGAGCGGGGTGATACAGTCTCTTTTTACATATATTTCACAAGGCTTTAACCGAAGAAAAAGCACCTCTGTGCTATACTGAAAAAAAAGTACAGGGAGGAAGTCTATGAAAAAAACAGGGAAAAGGAAATGGGTATGTTCTTTGCTTCTGGCAGGAATTCTTCTGGTGATGTCAGGTTGTGCAGGATCCGGAAACCGGCAGGAAGATCCTCAGAAACATCAGAGCTTTACTTCTTTCGGGGCAGGAGAGACAATACGGATACTTTCCGGTTCGGAAAACCGGGAATTAGAAAATATTTTAGAAGAATGTGCAAAAGAGACAAAGGTTAATATTGAGATCAGCTACCAGGGGTCCGTGGATATTATGAGAGATCTGGAGGCAGGAGCGGCGGACTATGACGCTGTATGGCCTGCCAGCAGTCTGTGGATCTCTATGGGGGATCAGCAGCATTTGGTGAAACATACAGAGTCCATCTCCAACACCCCGGTGGTTTTCGGGATCAGAAAAAGCCTGGCACAAAAGCTGGGATTTGTAGGGAGAGAGGTTTCGGTGAAGGATCTTCTGCATGCTATAGAAGAAGGAAAAATGTCTTTCTGTATGACCAGCGCTACCCAGTCTAATTCCGGCGCCAGTGCGTATATAGGATTTTTGTATGCGCTTTTGGGCAAACAGGATGCTATTACCTCGGAGGATCTGGAAAATCCCCGGCTTCAGCAGGATATGACCCGGCTCCTTTCTGGAATAGAGAGAAGTTCAGGCAGTTCAGAATGGCTTATGGATATGTTTCTGGAAGGGGATTACGATGCTATGGTAAATTATGAATGTCTGGTGATCAGTACGGATCAGAAGCTTGAAGAGGCAGGAAAAGAACCTCTTTATGTAGTGTATCCCTATGATGGCCTGAGTATTGCAGATTCTCCCCTGGGGTATGTAGATCATGGAAAAAAGAAAAAAGAGGAAGCTTTTCTTAAGATACAGGAGTATCTCCTTTCTGACGGTGTCCAGGATCAGATCCAGCGCACCGGCAGACGGACAGGCTATGGGGGAGTGAAGGAAAAAAATAAAGATATTTTCAACGCAGACTGGGGAATCGATACAGAGAGAATACTTTCTACTATCACCATGCCTTCTTCAGATGTGCTTACCCAGGCGCTGAATCTTTATCAGAGCAAGCTTAGAAAACCTTCTCTTACGGCATACTGCCTGGATTTTTCCGGAAGTATGATCGGGGAAGGAAATGAACAGCTGGTAGAGGCAATGGCACAGGTGCTTCTGAAAGAAAATGCCGAGAAAAATTTCCTTCAGGCAGGAGAAAGGGACGTAAATCTTGTGATTACTTTTGATACGGGGATTATCCATACTTATAAGGCAGAGGATGCTTCTTCCACAAGCCTGGAGAGGTTGTATGAGGATGTGGAAAATGAGAGACCGGGAGGAGGAACGGATATATATCTTCCCGCTATGACTGCTTTGGAGGAAATGGAAAATAATTATGATCTTACTCAATATACGCCGGCGGTGATCCTGATGACAGACGGCATGTCCAATGGATCTACAGATTTTGGAGATTTTCAGAAATTTTACCGGCAGGAGCAGATAGATGTTCCCGTATTTTCCATTATGTTCGGAGATGCCCAGGAAAGCCAGCTGAAGGAGCTGGCAGATCTGACCAATGCCAGAGTCTTTGACGGACGGGAGGACCTGATCGGAGCCTTCAGAAGTGTAAAGGGGTATAACTGATGAGGAAAAAAGAAATTATGCGGAGCATACTCTGCGGACTGGGGGCAGGAGGAATGTTTCTTGCGGCATTCCTGGGACTGGGATGGGATTTTATCGTGTCGGCCCTTCTTGCGGCAGGGCTTTTCGAGGGATTGTATCTTGTGACAAAACCAAAAAAGATTACAGGAAAGATTCCCCTGGATATGAGACCGGATGGCGCATATCTGAAAAAACGGCTGGAAGAAGCCAGAGAAGATTTTGAAAGCATCCGCAGCTCTATGGAAAAGATCCAGGACCGGGGGATGCGGGAAGAATCTGGAAAACTTTATAATACATCTTCAAAAATACTGGCCTATCTGGAAAAAAATCCGGATAAGATCTCTATGGCAGGGCGGTTTATAGATTATTATCAGGATACTGCTTCCTCCCTATTGAGGAAATATGTGGAACTTCAGGATTCCGGTCTGGATACTTTGGAGGTCAGAAACCTGAAGGAAAAAACGAAAAAGGCTATGACTATGTTGGATCAGGCCTTTGACCAGCAGTTACAGCGGATGATGGGGAATGAACTGATGGATATGGATGTGGAGATCCAGATGATCGAGGATATGATGAAAATGGAGGGACCTTTATGAAATCAAAGATTGCAGGAATATTGGTTCTGTTTCTGGTGATCCTTGCTGGAGGCGGTTATTATTTTTACGGTCAGAACAGCAGGGTGACAGTTCTGCAGGGCTATCTTGGCGGAGAAAAGACGGGGTTTTTTGAGGATGAAGAGGTACAGCAGATCCTGAAACAAAAATATCATATAGATTTTAATTATGCAAAGGCAGGATCTCTGGACATGGTTACGGCAGACCACAGGGATATGGATTATCTCTTTCCTTCCAGTCAGACGGCCCTGGCTTTCTATGAGGATCAGATCGGAGACCCTGTCCAGGATCAGATTATTTTCAATACTCCTATTGTCCTGTATACCCATCAGAGTATTAAAGACGCTTTTATGAAACAGGGAGCAGTGACAGAGGAAAAAGGAGTTTTTTATATGGATATGGAGAAACTTGTCCAGATGATCATGGAGGATACCCAGTGGGCGGATATTGGCCTTAAAGAGCTTTATGGCAGAGTTTCTGTAGACACTACAGATCCGGTGAAGTCCAATTCCGGGAATATGTTCGCCGCTCTTCTGGCTAATGTGCTCAATGGCGGGGAGACCGTAAATGAACAGACGGTAGAGAAAGTATTGCCTGAGCTGAAAGAGATTTATTCCAGACTCGGATATATGGAAACCTCTTCTTCTGATATTTTTGATCAGTTCCTGAAGATGGGGATGGGGGCGAAACCTATGATCGCAGGCTATGAAAGCCAGATTCTGGAATTTGCCGCGGAAAACCCGGAGGCTTATGACCAGATAAAAGAAGATATTGTTATGATCTATCCTACGCCAACGGTCTGGTCCACTCATGTGTATATTGCGCTGGATGACCAGGGGAAAAAAGGAACCGAGGCTCTTCTTGACGAGGAGGTACAGCGGCTGGCCTGGGAAAAACACGGATTCCGGACCAGCAATTACGAAATATTGGAACAAGAGGGCGGCCAGGCGGTGACGGAGCTTGCGGGGGAGATCACCAGGGTAGTACCGGTTCCTGATTATCCGGCGATGAAGAGGATCATAGAAGAGCTTTAGAATGACTTAAAATATCATAGACCGGTCAGAATATACATTTTCCGGGAAGATAAAAGTCAGGATTTTTGAAAGCTAAAGATTGATTTATTACGCTTGCCGTGTTATACTGTTTTGCATTGCAAAGTCAACAAAAACCAAGGTCTATGAGACTTGCCGCCGATTTCCGGCGTTAAATGAATCGAGTGTTCGAGACCTTCCACTCGTAAAACAAAACTAAAGGAGAAAACTAAATATGAGAGATAAGAAAGTAACTTTTTTGACCCAGGCGGCTATGATCGCTGCCATTTATGTGGTGCTGACCTTTGTCTTCGCGCCTATCAGTTTCGGAGAAGTGCAGATCCGTATTTCAGAGATGCTTACTGTGCTGCCTGTTTTTACGCCGGCTGCCATACCGGGACTGTTCGTAGGCTGCCTGATCGGCAATATTACCGGAGGGGGTCTGCTGCCGGATGTGATCTTTGGAAGCCTGGCTACCCTTATAGGAGCAGTGGGAACTTATTATCTGAGAAATTCCAACAGACTCTTTGCAGTGCTTCCTCCTATTGTGGCGAATATCTGCATTGTACCCTTTGTGCTCCGCTATGCTTACGGCGTGGTGCTGCCGATTCCCTTCCTGATGCTGACGGTAGGTATCGGAGAAGTGGTTTCCTGCGGTATCCTGGGAAATTGTCTGATCTCTGTTCTGGGCAGATACAGGACCAGGATCTTTAACAGGGCGTAATAAGAAACTTTCATAATTTCATAAAAACTGAAGGAGTATTCCGGGAAAGTCCCCTGAAGGGGCTTGGGGAATACTCCTTTTTTCCGTTTGGAAAAATCTTTTGTCTCTTCCAATCATTTACTTTGACATACCATATCCAGTATGATAAACTAAAATCAATTATGGAGTCTTATACCCTCAGGGTTCGGTGACATTATTTGAATTAAATGTATAGAGGTGAACGAAGTGGATAAGAATGAATACAGGGCAAAACTGGATGAAATAAATGATCTGGTAGACCGGCAGGACTATAAAGGCGCCCTTAAGATCGTAGACACCATTGACTGGCGCAGGGTAAGAAGTGCCAGGACATTATGTATGGTAGGAGAGATCTATGAGGCAAATAAGCGTTATGAAGACAGCCGGAAGCTGCTTTTAATGGCTCATCACAGAGCTCCTATCGGAAGGACAGTGATATACCGTCTGGTAGAGCTGTCTATAAAAATGGGAAATTTTGATGAAGCCGCTGATTATTATAAACAGTTTGTGGAAATTTCTCCTAACGACAACAGCCGTTATATTTTGAAATATAAACTTGCCAGAGCGAAAAGGGCTCCTCTGGAAGAACAGATCTCAATCCTTAAAGAATACAAGAGCCGGGAGTATACGGAAAGATGGGCTTATGAGCTGGCAAGACTTTATGCAAAGGCGGGGAAAAAAGAAGCCTGCATAGAAGAGTGTGACGACCTGATCCTGTGGTTCAGCGAAGGCAAGTATGTGACAAAGGCTATGGAACTGAAAATGAAGTATACGCCTTTGACACCTATCCAGCAGGATAAATACGATCATCGTTTCCAGAAGGGATATACCCCTGCGGCTGCGACAAAGGCAGTGGCAGCGGCAGCTCAGGCCGCTGAAGAGGTAGTGAAGGCCTCGGTGCCTTCAGCAGGTGATCAGGATAAAGAGATTGATGCGATCATAAAGAGTGTTGTGGGAGAAGGGGCTGCGGGGTCCGGCACCCAGGCTCCTAAGGAGACGGTTGTTCCGCAGGTTTCTGATACACAGGAGCTGAAGGATAAAGCTGCCCAGGAGATCCTGGATGTTCTGCCGGGCAGAAGCGTCGGAGAAGAAGAAACAGCGGCTGCCAGAGAACCTGTTAAGGAAAAAGAATATGTTGTGAAGGATCTGGAACCGGAGAGTTTTGGAAGACCTTCAGAACCGAAGCCTTTCCATATGGGCGGGGTTATGAAGTCCCCTTCTAAGATACAGGCACCTCAGTCCAAGCTCTTTAAAGAGGAAGACATGAATCCGGAAGATTTTAAAACAGATCTGAAGGAAAAAGAGCTGGATCTGGAGGCTCTTCTGGCAGAAACTGCCAGCGAACTGGCCCAGGCTGTGGCGGAAGAGACAGAAAGTCCCCAGCTGCCTAGCCAGGAGAAAACAGAAGCCCAGGAAGTCCGGGAACCGGAGTCCCAGGAAGAGCAGATACAGGAAGAGGAGATCCATAAACCTCAGGCTCAGGACGAGATCCCGGCGCCGGCGGCAGCAAAATCTGCCATGGTGGCGGACGCCATTGCTTCTGCTTTGATGGAAAAAGCAGAAGAATTCGAAAAAGACGCCAAAGAGGCCCTGGGAGATACCCGGGAGATCGTTACAGAAGAGATCCTGGATACGGAATCCGGTGTGCCTGTGGTAGAGGCCGTAGAAGAGGCTGAATTTGAAGAAGAAAATGTACAGGAGCCCCAGGAGGAAACAGTAGAAGAAGTTTCTGAAACGGCTGAAGTACAGAAAGCTGAGGAAGTTCCGGAAGAAACTGACGCAGAAACAGAAGAGGTCCAGGAACCTGCCTCAGAACCAGAGAAAGTTCCGGAAGAGATGCAGGAGCCTGCCCCAGAGACAGAAAACGTTCCGGAGGAGATCCAGGAGCCTGCTCCGGCAACAGAAGAAATTGAAGAATCTGTTGCAGAGACAATAAAAGAACCGACCCAGGGCATGGAAGGAACAGAAGCTGCTGAAGTGTCTGAAGAAGAGCCTGTTCCGGAGACAGAGGAAACTTCGGAGATAGAGGAAGAGATTCCGGCTGAGACAGAAGAAACTCAGACGGATCTTCAGGAGACCAAGGTGATCCCGGATGATCGGGTGCGGGAAGCTTTAGGAGAGATCGATCTGTCTTTTGCTCTTGAACAGGAACTTGAAACCACAGTTCTTCCTAAAGAGCAGGGAGAACAGGATGAGGCAGAGGTACCTGGAGAAGAAATAGAAGAGACAGAAGAGACGGCAGTTCCGGTATCCCAGCCATCTGCTTTCGGGACAGCGGTGGAAGGCTTAATGCGCCATCACCTTACAGAAGAGGAACACAGAAGACTCTTTACATATTTTGCACCGGTTCCCGGTATGAGCCAGCAGATCAATGAGGCCCTGGATACAGCCCAGGAATCTGCCTGTGCCAGAACTTCCCAGGCCGGAAATATCATTGTTACCGGAAGAGAGGGCTCCGGAAAGACCAAACTTTCAGAAGGTCTGATCAAGGCATTATGCAAGGAACGCCAGATGCAGGGGGCAAAGGTCGCCTACATTGAAGCGGAAGAACTGAATAAGAAAGATCCGGCGGCGGTGGTAGATAAACTTTCCGGCGGTTTCCTGGTAATAGAACATGCAGGAGCCCTGGATGGGGATATTGTGGAAAATCTTTCCAAAGCCATGGAGTTTAAGACAAACCGGCTTACGGTGATCCTGGAAGATCTGAAGCCGGGGATCCGGGATCTGGAAGGAAAATATCCGGAGTTTATGAAGAAATTTGATTCCCGTATCGTGATCCCGGTGTTTACGAATGATGAGCTTGTATCTTTTGCAAAAACATATGCAAAAGAGCTGGGATATAAGATCGACGATATGGCGGTGCTGGCACTCTATACTCTGATCGGAGATAATCAGAATGAGGAAAATCCGGTATCCATAGGTATGGTAAGGGAAATGATGGACGAGGCCCTGAAAAAAGCCGCCAAGAAAGGCCGCCGTCCGGGAAAAAGAGTGAGCAAGCGTCATCTGGACGAAAGCGGCAGGATCATGCTGTATGAAAAAGATTTTGATATTTAAGGGAGGAAGATAAGATGACAGCCCCATATCTGGGAAACCCCAAGAAGACCATAGAGGTCCTTCAGAAATATGAGTTTGTTTTTCAGAAAAAATACGGGCAGAACTTCCTTATTGATACTCACGTTCTGGATAAGATCATAAACGCGGCAAAGATCACAAAAGATGATTTTGTGCTGGAGATCGGTCCCGGGATCGGGACCATGACCCAGTATCTGGCTTCCAGCGCCAGAGAAGTCTTTGCCGTGGAAATTGACAGGGCCCTGATCCCCATACTGGAGGATACCCTCAGTGAATATGAAAATGTGGCGATCCTGAATGAAGACATTTTAAAAGTGGATATCAGAAAACTGGCAGAGGAGCGCAACCAGGGAAGACCGATCAAGGTTGTGGCGAATCTGCCATATTATATTACAACGCCGATCATTATGGGGTTGTTTGAGGAAGAGGTGCCGGTAGAATCCATTACTGTAATGGTACAGAAAGAGGTGGCAGACAGAATGCAGACAGGGCCGGGCAGCAAAGACTACGGAGCCCTGTCTCTGGCAGTCCAGTACTATGCCAGCCCTTATATCGTGGCTAATGTGCCGCCGAACTGTTTTATGCCTAGACCCAAGGTGGGAAGCGCGGTGATCCGCCTTTCCAGACATGAAAAACCTCCGGTGGATGTGAAAGATCCCCGGCTGATGTTCCGGATCATACGGGCTTCCTTTAATCAGAGAAGAAAAACTCTGGTAAACGGATTGAAAAATGCACAGGATCTGGATTTTACAAAAGAAGAGATCGAGAGAGCGGTATCTGCCTGCGGATTTCCCGCCGGAATCCGGGGAGAGGCGTTGACGCTCCAGAATTTTGCCGATCTGGCCAACTGTCTGTCGGAAAGATAAAACGTAAAAGCCACCGCAGTTTTGCTGCGATGGCTTTCTCTATAAATATTAAAGGAAGGAGAGCCGACCCTGTCGGGCTGACATATGAAAAAGAAAATATAAAAATAATTTGTTCTTATTATTTTTATGGTTTTAGTATATCCGTTAAATATGTTGAAATCATGTTTAAGTTGTGAAGTTTTCATGAACGAAATTAAAAAGATTTATGAATGAGCAAAAAGCTCTTTCAATGCTCCAGATCCAGCGGGCTTGTACGTATTTTCAGGTGGCGGATATCCAGAAAATGTTCGCTGCCAAGCCGGATCCCGCCCATCAGACCTGAAATATCCTGAAGGCTGGAAGGAATGATACTGCAGTCCCGGTTCTGATGTCTGGCCAGATATTCCACGATCCTGGCATTGATATCCGGAATATAGTTGGAGAAGGAGCTGTTCAGCACGATCAGATCAGTGTTGAAGGTGTTGATCAGATTATTGATGCCGATGGACATATATTTTACAAAAAGGTCCATCATATCGTGTGCCTGGGGGATTTTTCTGTTGTAGTCGGAAAGAAATTCGTCAATGCTTACGTTTTCTTTTCCTGTTTGGTTCCCATATTCTTCCAGGATGGCTTTTTCTGAGGCGTAAAGCTCAAAACAGCCCCGGTTTCCGCAGGGGCAGGGTTTTCCGTCCGGAAATAAAATGGTGTGTCCGAATTCACCTGCATAGCCGTCTTTTCCTTTATACAGATGGCCGTCGATCAGGATTCCCATACCAATACCGTCATGGACGTTTATATGGATCATATTCCGGCAGTTATCGTGGAAAGCAGATTCTCCCAGTACTGAAAGATTTGCTTCGTTTTCCACCAGAACCGGAATGCGAAATTTCTCTTCCAGCAGAGTGCCCAGATCCGGATCAGGAAGAGGATAATATGGAGTGAAAAGGATCTGGTTTTTCTGGACTACTCCATAGATTCCAATGGAGATCCCCAGGACTTTCCGGTTTTCCTGCTCATATTGTTCCAGGGTTTCCTGTATGATGTGGGAAAGGAGAGGAAGAAGCGGTTCTTCCGGCAGAAAAGGATATTTCTGCACATGGCAGTTTTCTCCTTTCAGATCGGAGATAAGAGTCAGGATCTGCCGGGGGCGCACATCTATGGCCAGGACAAAGCCATACTGCTGGTTAAACTCCAGAAGAATGGGTTTTCGCCCCAGAGAGGTTTTGGCACTGCCGATCTCAAGGATCAGGTTCTGCAGGAGCAGATCCTGGACAATGGCAGAAATGGTGGCTTTTGTCAGTTTCAGCTCCTTGGAAAGAGCAGCTCTTGAAACAGGAGGGTTATTCACAATATATTCCAGAACCAGACGCCGGTTATTGTCACGTATCATTTCCTGATTGGCGATAGGCATAACAGCTGCCTCCTTTTTAAAAGAATTTTTCTTTATCATAACACTTCTGGGAAAATAAGGGCAAGAAGAATTTGTTCAGGCACTATACAAAAGACTTCCGGAATTCATAGAAAGTTTAGATGTAACAACAGAGAAACTGTGCTATAATAAAGAGCGTTACATAAATGAACTCTTTACAGAGGAGATGGTATAATTATGAAAAAAAGAATTATAGCAGTTTTATTAACAGGAATAATAGCGGCGGCCCTTCCGATTACGGCGTATGGAGCCGGTAATGATAAAAATACAGATGTTCCCTACATAGCTTTGGGAGCGGATCTAAATCAGGATGAGCGGGCTACAGTCCTCAGGCTACTGGGTGTTACGGAAGAAGATCTGAAAAATTATACAGTGACTACTGTTACCAACGCAGATGAACATGCGTATCTGGATTCTTATCTGAGCAGCAGTATCATCGGTTCCAGGGCTCTTTCTTCAGTTCTGGTAGAGGGAAAGAAGGATGGAAACGGGATCAATGTGATTACCAGCAACATTACTTACTGTACACCGGGAATGTATGAGAACGCCCTGGCTACGGCCGGGATCGAAAATGCGGATATTAAAGTGGCAGGCCCCTTTAATATTTCCGGTACAGCGGCTCTTGTAGGAGCTATCAAAGCTTATGAGAGTATGACCGGCGAAGAGGTCAGCGAAGAAAATGCGGATACAGCTACCAATGAACTGGTAGTTACCGGACAGGTGGCGGAAAATGTAGGCGATCAGGAAAAGGCAGAACAGCTTATCGGCGCGGTAAAAGGTGAAGTAGTAGAGGGAAACGCCACTACTACAGAAGAAATCGGCGATGTGGTAGATCAGGCGGCTCAGGAAATGGAAATTAATCTTTCGGAAAAAGACCGCCAGGCCATTATCGACTTGATGAAGAAGATCGATGATCTGAACCTGAACATCGACAGTTTGAAGGAACAGGCCAGCAATCTTTACGATCAGATTGCCGGACTGGATCTGAATCTGGATATTAACCAGGAGCAGGTAAAGGGATTTTTTGAAAAGATCCTGGATTTCTTCCGGGGACTGTTTTCTTAAAAAAGTTGTTGACAAGCCCGGAAGTTTATGATATGTTATCAAAGGATTAGCTGCCGAAGACAGCAGGTGCCGTAAGGTATAATGATGAAAACGCCTGCCGAGGAAAGTTTCATTCTTAATTACAGAAGCGAAGACCGAAGGTTTTTGCGGATATAAGATTGATATATACCTCTTTGTCTTTCCGGCAAAGAGGTTTTTCTTATTCGAGGCCGGGATGAAAGATCCTGACCGGAGCAGCGCAGCCTAAAAAAATAAGGAGGTGCACAATTCATGGCAAAAGTAGAACTTAAAAAACCTGTCGTAGAAGAGATTTCCAACAGCATTAAAGATGCAGCTTCCGTAGTGCTGGTAAACTACCAGGGCATCAATGTTGAGCAGGATACTCAGATGCGTAAGGAATTAAGAGAAGCTGGTGTTGTTTACAAAGTTTACAAAAACACAATGATGAACTTTGCATTCAAGGGAACACCATGTGAAGAACTGTGCCAGCATTTAGAGGGAACAAACGCTCTGGCTGTATGTGCAGATGACGCTACAGCTCCAGCAAGAATCCTTGCTAAATACGCAAAGACAGTTCCTACTCTGGAATTAGTTGCCGGTGTCGTAGAAGATACTTACTACGATAAGACAGGAATAGAAGCACTGTCCAAGATCCCTTCAAGAGAAGAACTTCTTGGAAAACTTCTTGGAAGCATTCAGTCTCCTATCGCAAACTTCGCTCGTGTGCTTAATCAGATCGCTGAACAGCAGGCATAAGGAGCAGCAGTTTTACAAAAGAGAGAGCCTGTAAAAGAAACAGGCAAAGTAAAAAGAAAATATAATCGGAGGTAAATAATAATGGCAAAGTTAACAACAGCTGAATTTATTGAAGCTATCAAAGAGTTATCTGTATTAGAGTTAAATGATTTAGTAAAAGCATGTGAAGAAGAATTTGGTGTATCTGCAGCAGCAGGTGTTGTAGTTGCAGCAGCTGGCGGAGCTGGAGAAGCAGCAGAAGAGAAAGACGAGTTTGATGTTGAACTGACAGAAGTTGGACCAAACAAAGTTAAAGTTATCAAAGTTGTTCGTGAAGTAACAGGCTTAGGACTGAAGGAAGCTAAAGAAGTTGTAGACGGAGCTCCTAAGGTACTCAAAGAAGGCGCTTCTAAAGCTGAAGCTGAAGAAATCAAGACAAAACTGGAAGGCGAAGGCGCTAAAGTTACTCTTAAATAATCTGAGAAAACTTTTACCTATACAGAAAACCGGGCAGAATACCTGCCCGGTTTTCTTATGTTAAAAAGCTATTTGCGGAGGGATTGTCTCTATTGCCGGAGAAAAATGATTTTTTTGTTGCAAAATTGTCGATTCTGAGCAGGAATTATTATCAGAAAATAAATATTCCTAAAAAATATATGAAGTATAGCCAATTTTTATATTATAAAAACTTTACAATTTGGAACTTTGCTGATATACTAATTTAGTGTAATAAAACTTCAACGAGAGGGAGGAATTGACATGATTACCTTTATCATCGGTCTTGTTATCCTGTTCGGAGGCGCGGCGCTTTACGGAAAATTCTGCGAGAAAGTATTCGGCCCCGATGACAGAAAGACACCGGCTTACACCAAACAGGATGGTGTAGACTATGTTCCCATGAGGGAGTGGAAAAACAGTCTGATCAACTTATTAAACATTGCAGGTACCGGACCTATCCTCGGACCTATCCAGGGTATTCTGTTCGGACCTATTGCCTTTATTACAATACCCATCGGAAATATCATCGGCGGTGCCATGCATGATTATTTCTCTGGTATGATCTGTTTAAGAGACGGCGGTTCTCAGATGCCTGAGACGATCCGTAAATACAGCAATAAAGGCGTATATGGCGTATATCAGGTGTTCTGCAGCCTTCTGCTTCTGCTGGTTGGCGCAGTATTTATCTATACACCTGGCGATATCGCGGCTACTCAGGTCTTTGGATTTGACGGATCTGCCACATCCGTTTCCACATGGGTGATCTACGGTGTGATCTTTGTTTATTATCTGATCGCTACGGTATTCCCAATTGATAAGATCATCGGCCGTATCTATCCTATTTTCGGAGCAATCCTGTTGTTTTCCGCACTGGGCGTATTTATCGGTCTCTTTGTAAAGGGATATCCTCTTGTAGAACTGTGGGATAACTGGAACGGCGCAGTAGCTTATGGTGATTACTTTAATGCGAACCACTTTATCCCGATCTTCTTTATCACAGTTGCCTGCGGTATCCTTTCCGGATTCCACTCCACACAGACAGCTATTATTTCCCGTACTATGAAGAGCGAGAAACAGGGCCGTATGACCTTCTACAACATGATGGTCCTGGAAGGCTTCATCGCTATGGTATGGGCGGCAGGCGCTATGGGCGTTTACAACCTGGGGCTTCAGGCAGCAGACGCTTCTCTGGCAACTGCTACTATCGGTGTTGTATGTAAGAACATTCTGGGACCTGTAGGCGGTATTATCGCTCTGCTGGGTGTTATTGTTCTTCCTATTACATCAGGAGATACCGCTCTTCGTTCTCTCCGTCTTGCCATTGCTGAGTCTTTCCATATCGATCAGACTTCCAAGGCAAAACGTATGGGACTGGCAGCAGTGATCTTTGTACTGGTTGCAGTGATCCTGGTATTCGCAAAGATGAATGCCAACGGCTTCAATATCCTGTGGCGTTACTTTGCATGGTCTAACCAGACTTTGTCACTGTTCGCATTCCTGGCAATCTCTGTCTGGATGTTTGAAAACGGAAAAGCTAAATTTGCCTGGATGCCTCTGATCCCGGGCGCATGGTACGCATTTGTTACTATTACATATATCGCAAATGCAAAGATCGGTTTCAACATTCCATGGACAGGCGCTTATATCATCGGTGTCTGCGCAGCAGCCATCTATGTAGGTGTGATCATCTGGTATGCAAATAAGAGAAGAGCATTAAAGAAAAAAATGTAAGATAA
>ERZ1090865.1014-NODE-1015-length-14620-cov-5.961758_pt1 | contig 14620 bp, 7 predicted proteins | sample MGYA00478478_ERZ1090865 | MGnify/ENA primary metagenome ERZ1090865 (study PRJEB33644, sample SAMEA5815715) | chicken gut metagenome | biome: Chicken; feature: Gastrointestinal Tract; material: Caecum | place: Ireland | collected 2019-01-01 | study: A study of the... | reverse complement strand
TGGTCCCTGTAAACAGATGGGTGTCCTGAATGACCATAGCCAGGGAACGGCGGAGGTCATCCTTTTTAATATCCCGGATATCAATGCCGTCATAGGTGATCTTTCCCGATTGGATCTCATAAAAGCGGTTGATCAGATTGATGATAGTGGTCTTTCCGGCTCCTGTAGACCCTACAAAGGCGATCTTCTGTCCCGGTTTTGCATAAAGGGAAATCCCATTAAGGATCTTTTTCTCCGGCACATAGCCAAAGACCACATCCTGGAAGCGCACATCTCCTTTCAGAGGCACCAGTTTCCCGGATCCGGGCATCTTCCAGGCAAACTTTCCTGTATATCCTTTAGTCTCTTCCAGCTCTCCCTGATGGTCCTGTACATTGCACAGAGTCACCTGTCCCTGGTCCGGCTCCGGTTCTTCCTCCATCATCTCAAAGATCCTTTCTGCTCCGGAAAGGGCCGCCAGAAGGAAGTTCACCTGCTGGGTAAACTGGTTCAGAGGCATGGCGCTCTGGCGCACATAAACCAGGTAAGAAGCCAGGCTTCCCAGGTCCAGCAGGCCCATCAAAGTGAAAATGCCTCCCACACAGGCGGAAACCGCATAGTTTACATAAGACAGGCTTACAATAGTAGGAACCATCATGCCGGAAAAAGTCAGGGCATTGGTGGATTCCCGGCGGAGCGCTTCGTTCATCTGGCAGAAAGTGTCAAAGTCTTTTTTCTCATGATTAAAAACTTTTTCCACTTTCAGTCCTGCAGTCATCTCCTCTACAAATCCATTGATCTTTCCTAATTCCTCCTGCTGCCTCTGGAAGTATTTTTTACTTCTTTTCCCGTTAAATTTAATAAAGGCAAACATGATCAGCAGAAAGACCACTACGATCAGAGACAGCCGGAGACTCAGGACCATCATCATCACCACTGTGCCGAAAAGCATCATAAAGCTCTGTATGATCATGGCAAAACTGTTGTTCATAGCCTCCTGGACGGTATCCACATCATTGGTAAAACGGCTCATCAGCTCTCCATGGGTGTGGGCATCGAAATATTTCAGAGGAAGCTTCTGGACATGAGCGAAAAGGTCCCGGCGGATCTCCTTTACTACCTTCTGGGCAGAACGGATCATCAGCTGGTTATAGCCCAGGGTAGCCAGGGCTCCGCAGATATACATCACCGCCATTCCTCCTACTGCCAGAAGAAGCCCCTCCTTATCTCCGGGAAGGATAAACTTGTTGATCACCGGTTTTAAAAGGTAAGTTCCCATAATATTGGCTCCGGCGCTGATAAACACCAGCAAAGCCACCAGGGTAAAACTCCATTTATGCATCCCCAGATACTTCAGCAGATGAAGAAGGGTCTTTTTTGTATTTTTCGGTCTTTTATATCCTACATATCTGGCCATTACAGTTCCACTCCTTCCTTCTGGGAATCATAGATCTGCCGGTAGATCTCATTTCTCTCCAGCAGAGTTTCATGGGTGCCTATATCGTTTACTTTCCCGTCGTCCAGAATGATGATCTGGTCCGCATGCCGGACGGAAGAGATCCTCTGGGCGATAATGATCTTTGTCATATCCGGAAGATATTCTTTCATACGCTCCCGGATGCTGCTTTCTGTAGCCGTATCCACTGCGCTGGTAGAATCGTCCAGGATCAGGACCTTAGGCTTTTTCAGCAGGGCTCTGGCAATACAGAGTCTCTGTTTCTGTCCTCCTGATACATTTACCCCTCCCTGGCCCATTTCCGTCTCGTAGCCCTGGGGCAGCCGGTCAATGAATTCATCGGCACAGGCAATATGGCAGGCCAGTTCTACTTCCTCTTTAGAGGCATTCTCATTTCCCCATTTCAGATTAGAAAGAAGGGTCCCGGAAAACAGGGTATTTTTCTGAAGGACCATGGCAATGGCGTCCCGGAGATGTTCCATAGGGTACTCCTCCACCGGAATGCCGTCTATATAGATCCTTCCTTTCTCCGCCTCATAAAGTCTGGGGATCAGCTGTACCAGGGTAGTCTTGGCCGCTCCTGTCTGGCCGATGATCCCTACCGTCTGCCCCGGCTCTATGTGAAAGGAAATATCTGAAAGGACATACTCTCTGGCTTCCTTCTTATACTTGAACCATACATGATCAAAAGTGATCTCTCCCCGTTCTACCTGAATATCTCTGGCTTTCTCATCAGTAATATCCACTTTCTCATCAATGACTTCCATGATCCGGACTCCGGAAGCCACAGAACGGGTCATCATCAGAAACACATTAGAGATCATCATAAGAGAATTCAGGATCTGAAGGACATAGCTTAAAAATCCTGTCAGTTCCCCCACTTCCATTCCCCCGGTGTTGATCAGCTCCCCGCCGAACCAGAGGATGGAAAGGATGGTTCCGTACATAACAAACTGCATGGCAGGCATATTCAATGCCGCCAGACAAAAGGCCTGCTGTGACTGTTCCTTCAGCTTTTCATTCCCTTCTTCAAATTTTGCCTTTTCATAATCTCCTCTTACATAGGCCTTTACCACCCGGACCGCCGTAAGATTTTCCTGAATGATCCGGTTTACATTGTCAATAGCCCCCTGCATGGTCCCGTAAAGAGGACGCACCTTCATGGTAATAAGGAAAAGCAGGCAGGCCAGCAAAGGCAGAGCTACCAGAAATACCACCGCCAGCTCCCGGTTAATAGAAAAAGCTACTGCCGTAGCCGCCACCAGCATCACCGGACCCCGGCAGAAAGGGCGCATGCCTGTGGAGACCGTGTTCTGAATATTTGTCACATCACTGGTAAGCCTTGTCACCAGGGAAGAGACCCGGAAATGGTCAATGTTGGAAAAAGAATATTTCTGAAGCTTTTCATATTCCGCCTGACGGAGCTGGGCTCCCAGGCCCTGGCCGGCTAAAGCTGCAAATCTGGCGCTTCCCACTCCCAGGATCAGGGCCAGCACTCCGCAGATCACCATTTCCCCGCCTTTTTGAAAAATATAGGCTCTGTCTCCCGAAGCCACTCCCACATCAACCAGGTCCGCCATGATCAGAGGGACCAGCAGTTCAAAGATAGACTCCACAGCAATACAGAACAGAGCAAGGAACGCATATTTTTTATATCGTCCCATGTAAGAAAACAGCCTTCGAAGCATTTTTTCGCACCTCCATTGTTGTATATGCAACTATTGTATACTTCAAGTTTTCCCCTGTCAATCTCTTTTGTTTTATCTTGTAAGATCTATCTGTATCTTATAAAATGATGTTGAGGGCAAAAGCCCTATATCATGGGAATGAAAGACTTGTACCCGGCATTGTAAAAAGGAGGATTCATTATATGTATACCGTGGAATACGACCGTTTATCGGAAGAACAGACAAAAAAATATCTGGAAAGGATCGGCCTTTCCTATCCTGCAGCTCCCACTCTGGAAACTCTGCATACTCTGATCTGGTCACATCAGTGCCGGGTCCCTTTTGAGGACATAGACACCAGTCTCCTGGCCTGTCCTGTCTCTCTCTCCTCTCAGGATCTGTACCGGAAGATCGTGGAGGAACGTCACGGAGGTTTCTGTTTTGAGCTTAACGGCCTCTTTCTCCTTCTCCTTAAAAGTCTGGGCTTTGAAGCCTATGCCTGTATGTGCAGGGTAGCCGCAGGATTTACCACCCTTCGGGCCCTGACCCACCGGGCCTCCATTGTCCGTTTAGATGGGCGAGAGTATCTCTGTGACGTAGGACTTGGAGGGCCTATGGCGCCTTTCGCCGTAGAACTCTCCTCTGAGCCTCAGACCAGAAAAGGGGAAACCTACCGGATCACAGATACCGGCGACGGATGGAAACTTCTTCTCCGCCGGGAAGCAGATGGTACAGACAGCCCTGTGATCATCTTTGCCACTGTGCCATTTCTGTCCGAAGATTTCACGCCTCTTATGGACGCCCTGCTGGCAAGGCCGGACAATCTCTTTTCCAATCATCTGGTGATCAATCTCAGGACTCCCGACGGATACAAAAACTTCCGTGACGATACCCTGATCTGGCGCACCGGCCAAGAACGAAAAGAAATCCGGTACGCCCCAGAGGACATACCGGATATGATACAAAATGTTTTCGGCTTAAATTACAGCAAAGAACTCCTTGCTCAGAACCTGCATCTATGATCAAAATTTTACCGTCCTGGGCTCCTCTGTGAAAGAGGAAAAAACAGCCGTGCAGTCTTCCAGGGCAAATACCTGGGTATTGCCGTCGTCAGGCTGATACATTTTCTGGAGGGACGGATAGGCGTCCAGCATATGCTTTCTGGCTTCGTATCTGTCATCCTCCAGGGCCCTGGCCGTCAGGCGGAGCCAGCGGCTGCCGTCAAAAGCGCAGATCTCGATCTTAGGATTTGCCATGATCTGTTTAGATACTTCTTTCACCTTCCCGGTCTGAATATAAAGCTTCCCTTCAAAAAGATCAATGGTACCGAAAGCCCGGACTCTGGGCTGGTCTCCTTCTACAGTTGCCAGATAATAGGTTCCGCATTTTTTCAGAAATTCATATACCTCTTCCAAAGTTTATCCCTCCTTATTTTCCATTTAGAACCCCAGTCGTCATGAGACAGAATCACATCGGGATGAAGATTGTCCACCAGCAGGTTCATCAAAGCGTCCTCAAATCTCATAAGACTGATAGTTTTAAACGATTTCTATATATAATTATAATATTCAGAATTTATAAGTCAATCATATTTATAGACAAAATATAGAAAAGCTGTCCCATTAAACATATGTCAGGAATATTCCCGATCTTGATTAATGGGACAGCTCCTCCGGATCTGAACCTTTTATTTGATCTTTTTTAAATTTTCCATAGTCAGTATTTTCTTGATATTGCACAGGAACAGTATACTTGCGATCACCGCTGAAGTAATATCCGCCACCGGTTCCGCATAGTAAACACCCATGACCCCGAAGAAATTAGGGAAGATCAGAGCCAGCGGCACCAGCAGGATCACTTTTCGCAGAAGCGCGATAAAAAGGGATATCTTTGCCTGTCCCAGACCCAGAAATGTGGGCTGGATACCATTCTGAAGGCCAAAGATCAGCATTCCCGCCATAAATACCGGCATGACTTTTCCCGTAAGAGCGATCAGATCCCCTTCATTGGTAAACATCATAGCATAAAATTCCGGGAAGATCATGGCGGAAGCCGCTGTCACAAAGGAGATCAGAAAGCTTCCGAAGATCATATAGCGGTAGGTGGTCCGCACCCGGTCAAATTTTCCCGCTCCGAAATTATAACTTACAATAGGCTGTACTCCCTGGGTATAACCGCTTAAAGGGGCGGAAAAAAGCTGCATAACGCTCTGCATGATGGTCAGGGAGCCTACATACAGATCTCCGCCGAACTTCTGGAGCTGATGATTCAGCACAATGGAAATAAGGCTTTCCGTAGATCTCATGATAAACGGCGAGATCCCCAGAGAGAAGATCTGTCCGATGACCCGGATATCCGGGCGGATACAGGAAGGAACGATCTTCAGCACCGCTTTCTTATCCACCAGGGCTTTCACATTCCAGGCAGCGCTTACAGCCTGGGAAATGACTGTGGCAATGGCTGCGCCCTTTACACCCATATGGAATACAAAGATAAAGATCGGATCCAGCACAATATTGATCACAGCCCCGATGACAATAGACATCATAGCTGTCGTAGATCTTCCCTGAGCAATGATAAAAGGATTCAGTCCCAGGGCGATCTCTACAAATACAGTTCCGATCAGATAGATGGTCAGGTACTCCATGGCATAGCCGATGGTAGCGTCGCTGGCTCCAAAGGCATAAAGAAGAGGTCTCTGAAAGATGAGAAATACAGCCATCAGGATCAGAGAGAAGCACAGGAGCATAAATACTCCCGTACCCAGGATCTTCTCCGCATGTTTTTTGTCATTTTTCCCCATCCAGATAGATGCCAGAGGCGCTCCTCCGGAACCTACAAAGGCGGAAAAGGCGGAGATCAGAGTGATAATGGGAAAGGTAAGCCCCACTCCCGTAAGAGCAGCGGCTCCCACTCCCGAAATATGTCCTATGTAGATACGGTCTACAATGTTATATAAAATATTGATGACCTGGGCAATGACCGAAGGTATTGCCATCCGGATCATCAGACTTGGGATCTTTTCAGTCCCCATGATCCGGTTATCTGCTTTTTCCAAAATCTTTCCTCTTTTCTAATCATAATCTGCCTGAAATTATCTCTCTGATCTGCAAAAAAGTCAAGATTTCTTAATTTCTTATTTTTCTCCTTTTTTCACCGCTGCGGCAATAGATAACGCAGGAGAATAGAAGGGGATCAGGGTGGACTGGAAAGCGTGGTACAGATCGGATTTTCCCGGCCATACTGTGCCGATCACCTGGTTGTGCTCATCCAGCTGATGGAACCAGGAGCCGTTTACATGATCCATTACCGTCTCGTCCAGATACTTCATAAACTCTGCGTAATACCGGCCGTACTCTTCTTTTCCCGTAACATGGTACAGCACAGAGGAGGTATTGATAGCCTCTGCCAGCGTCCAGTGCATACGGTCATGGACCACTGGTTTTCCATTCCAGTCTGTAGTATATACAATACCCGGAGCTCCATCTGCGTTCCATGCGTCTTTTACTGCCCGGTTAAAAAGGTTCTCTGCTGCTTCAATATATTTGGCCGCTCCCTGGGCGTCATCTTTATAGGTGGAAAGGGCCCACTGAGTGATCAGTCTTGCCCACTCGATCCCATGTCCCGGGGTAGCCCCGTATGGCTTAAACTGATCTGCCGGCTGATCCTTATTGCATTCCAGATCCGGTGTCCAGTCTTTCGTAAAGTGCTCCGGGATCCTCCACTCATTTGCAGAAGCCCAGCCTAATACATGGTCAATGATCCTGCCTGCCCTTACCCGGTATTCTTCTTTGCCCGCGGCGTCAGCTACTGCCAGGAAAGCCTCTACCGTGTGCATATTGGCGTTCAGTCCCCGGTAATCATCCAGTACTGTAAACTCTGTATTCCAGGTATCACAGGAAAGACCCTCTTCCTCATTCCAGAAACGGAGATCATAGAGTTTCAGGGCATCCTCCAGAAGTTCCTCCGCTCCAGGCCGTCCTGCCAGAAGGGCAGATGTAGCTGCCAGGATCACAAAGGCATGGGCATAACACTGTTTATTTGGGAGGATCTGGTCATCTGCTGTAAGGCCTGCATACCAGCCTCCGTTGCGTGTATCGTGAAGTTCTCCCCGGAGGCCTTTAAGACCTGCATCCGCCAGTTCCTCACTGCCCGGATGGCCCAGGAAGGTGCCGATGCTGTATACATGGGTCATTCTGGAAGTGATCCAGGTCTCCCGGCTTCTATCCTTCCAGGGTGTTCCGTCATCTCCCAGATAATAGGAGCTTCCTCCCGGAGAAGGAAATCTGTGGCCGAAATTCAGCAGATTCTCCCGGATCTCCTCCTGAAATTTTCTGTTTTCTTCTGTGCCGATCTGATATTTTTTCTGTAATTCGCTCATTTTCATTACCTCGCTGCTTTCTTTAACAATCCTTTGATTTGTGAGGGCTATTTTTGAAATCCTCATTTTTCCCTTATTATACTATCCTTCCTTCTGCACTTCAATTGGCTTCTTTCTTGAAACAGTGAAAAAAGACCGGGAGCCTGCCTTTGATAGGCAGGGCCCCGGTCCTTTTCATACAGGATTTCTCTTCACCTTAGGTTCCGTTCTTTCCTTTATTTGTTATTGCGTTTCCTTCTCCTAACACTGATTACGCCGCCTGCAAATACCAGAACAGCTACACCACCCAGGACAATCCAGATCATCGCATTGGTCTCGTCTCCTGTCTTAACTCTCTTTGCAGTAGTCGTGGTTGTCTTTTCGTTTACGGTCTTATTGATCGTAGTATTCGTAGTCTTATTGGTAGTATTATTTGTAGTATTGTTGATGGTATTATTTGTAGTATTGTTGGTTGTTGTATTTTGGTCTGGCTCGTCCTTTTCCGGCTCTTCTGGCTGTGAAGGAGCTGGCTCTTCTGGCGCTGTGTATCGGTTTGTAAATACCGGTACTTCTCCACCGAAGTCAACGGCGGCTTCCAGATAACCTTTCAGGCTGTCTGTAACAGTTATGGTGACTGTATAAACAGTATCATCATATGTTATATTTTCCATATCGCCTTTTTCCTCGGAAACTGTATAAGTATAAGTTCACGGTTCCGTAAAGGTAAGAGTGGCAAACTGTACAGATCCATTCTCGTTATTAACTGCTTTGGAAACAAGTTCTCCGTTACTGTCTGTAAGCAGGAATGTGAATTCTCCGTTCTTCAGCTCACGACCATCCAGAACTTTCACAGCTCCGATATTTACATCTGTTCCCTGATCTCCATAGCTGTATTCATTGTGGAATACAATGCTGTCAACAGCCTCGCCATCTGTATTGGCCACTGTCCAATTCACAGATAAAGTACCGTCGCCATTATCTGTTACCTCTGCAGACGCTTTGTAAACAGTCCTGTCATAATCCACACCGCCTAAGTCTCCGATCTGTTCTTTGATATCATAGTTATAAGTACCAGGTGTATCAAAACTTACGCCGCTTAATGTTACAGAACCTTCTGCTCCATTTGTACCTTCTGCTACAGTCTGACCCTGGGAATCCGTCATTACAAAGTGGAATTCACCTTCCGTCATATCTCTTCCTGTAAGTTCCTTTGTGATCGTTACAGCTCCGTCTGTAGGAGATGTAGGATCTAATGGTGTTACAGAATAAGTATTCGTATAGCTGAACTGTGCACCAGGAATTTCAGAAGAGGAAGCCGTGATTGTTCCGTCTCCATTATCTGTTACTGTCACCATGAAAGTCTTGGTAACCTCCGGATCATTAGTAACGCCGGAAACATTTCCTGTCTCTGTAATCGTGTAGGTGTAGACTTTGCTTCTTTGTGCATTCAGTCCTTCCGAAGAATTTTCTCCTGTCTGTGCTGTAACAGGTTCTGTAGTTCCTGTTACTTCGCTGCTGTTTTCTTCTGCAACCGGAGTTTCTTCTGTTACCGCCTGAGCAGAAGCATCCTCATCAGGAATTGCTGCGCTTTCTGCATTTTCTTCAGGACTGCCTTCTGTCGGTGCTGTCTCTTCCTGCTGAACGTCTCCATCAGTTTCAGGAGTCTGTCCTTCTTCAGGATTTTCAGCCTCTGTCTCGTCTTCCTCAGGAGTTTCTTCCGTTACACCGGAATCGCCAAACACATTCTCCATTGTATAAGTAATATATCCAAAGGACACATTACCTGCTGCATCATTGGTTGCTGTTGTTCTCTCCGGCATTGGAGCACCTTCCGAACCGGAAATTTCAAAGGTATACTGTCCTGCAATATCCGGCGCGTTATCTCCAGATGCTACTTCCAGATTCTTAGAGCCGCCTACATATACAGATGCCTCTGCAGAAGCTCCATAGGTATTCCTGAAGGTAAGACTGCCGTTCTCTTCCGGATAAGTTACTGCAATACCCAGTGTACCGTCGTTGTTGTCTGTCACAGTCACAGTAATCTGGAAACTTGCAGCTACTGGCGCAACGCCTTCCGGCAGGTTTGAAGTATCTTCAGATACTGTATACTGGTAAGCAAAGATATCTTTTCCGTCTGCACTGCTCTTCTGGGCTATACCATTTGCTGCGTCCCGGAACATTGTTTCTTTGCTGTAGGAAATCGGGCTGAAGCTGATAGATCCGTCTGCACTGTTGGAACCAGTTGCAACAGTATTGCCAGCCTTATCTGTTACAATAAAGTTGAACTCTCCCGCAACCTGGTCGCGGTTTGTCAATTCCTTAGAAGCCTGGATACTTACCTCTCCGTTTCCTCCAAGTTCTCCCGTAGCATTATAACTGTTATTAAAGGTTACTGATGCCGGTTCATAAGCAGAATCTGTATTGTCATAGGTATATGTCATTTCCCCATCTGCACCGCCGCTTACTGTTGTAGTAACGGTAAGTATTCCATTTCCGTCATCTGCCACAGAGATAACAACTGTGTAGGTAGTGCCGTCATAGGTATATCCCGCATCATCTCCCTGGTTTTCAGAGATTGTATAGGTATATTCCTTTCCGCTGTCAGCCTGTGTAAACTGCATGCTGCTAAATACAGGGATAGTAGCAGAAGCAATTCCCTCGGAATTTGTCACAGCCTCCCCAGTCACAGGATTTCCGCCCAGAGCAAGGTCTGCTTTTTCTGCGGATTCAGAATCTGCAGGAGTTACAGTAAATCCAAACTGTCCGGAACCAATATCATGGTTTGCAAGGTTCTTGATAATATTCAGTCCGCCTTCACTGTTATAATCCAGGCTGGTCGCGTAGGTATTGGTAAAGGTCTCTCCGGTAATGCTGACTGCCGCGGCATAACCGCCATGGAGATTATCCGTTACCGTTACTGTAACTGTAGCAACATTTTGAGAATAAGTCATTCCCGGATTTGTTCCTGCTGCTTCCCGGACTTCATATACATAAGTTCCTGCTGCCTCATATGTGATCGGTCCAAATCCAAAGACGGCTATATCACTGCCGGATTCTGTCTTACCTGTAGGTGCATTTACCGTAACACTTGTTTCTTCCGGCATTGGGATATTTCCGGATTCAGGTCTGATCAAAGTACCGTCTGCTGCAGTTCCGCTCTTAGCAGTGATCTCGAATGTAAACGAATCACCATCCCAGGCTTTTCCTTCCAGTACTTTTGTAAGCTGAATCTGTCCTTCTGCAGGTTCAACAGTTACCGATCCGCCTGGTTGATAGGTATTAGTAAAGGTCAGACCTGCCTCCGGCGAAACTCTCGTAACCTGAGCGGTAAGAGTGCCGTCAAGATTATCTGTCACACTGACTTCAATTACCCGAACCGTCTCATCATAGGTCATTCCTCCAAGTTTCTCATCATCTGCCGGAATCTGCTCGCTTATGTTAAATACGTAGTTTCCTGCCTCTGTAAAGGTAATATCACCAAATGCCGCCTGATGATTTTCTGTTGCGGAATCAATTGTAATTCCTTCTGCATTTTCCGGAAGGATCACAGTAGGCTCTTCTGCATTGATAGCTGCATTTGTAGCATCATCTCCGCCTGTAAGCACGAAGGTAAAGCTGTCGTCTTCCTGCCATTCTCTTCCGTCAATGACTTTCGTCACATTCAGGTTTTCTGATCCGGAAAGGACTTCACCGCCAGGTTCTTCTCCCGGTCCTGCCTTATAAGTATTGGTCCAGTTAGAATCTCCCTCTGTATCAGTAACCTCTGCTGTCAAGCCTCCCTTTCCATTATCTTTAACAGAAACCGTTATCGTATAAATATGGTCATCATAGGTCATTCCTCCGGTATTTCCTACAAATCCCTCTGCTCCCGGCTGCTGCTCAGAAATTGTAAATACATATTCTCCCGCCTGGTTGAATGTAATGTCGCCGAAATTGAACGGTACCGCTGCTCCCTGGGAGAATCCACCTTGAACAGCCACCATAGTCTCTGGCATTACAATTGTTCCATCGTTAATTGCATTCTCTGTTCCTACAGTGCCTGGGGCAAGCAGAAATGTGAAACTGTCTGCCATCAGTGTATCTGTATTCGCTCCGATCCAGTCACGGCCGATCAGTGTCTTGGTTCCTGCCAGATTTGCTGCGCCATCCAGAGTCGCTGTACCGGTAGACTTATAGCTGTTGTTGAAAACAACTGCTCCAGCCTCTGTCCATTCCTGTTCTCCTTCAGCGCTTCCTGCTGTTTTCTCTATGGTTGCATTTGTATCGCCATTGGATGCCACATGTACAGTTACTCTATACTGTGTAGTATCATAAGTAACTCCCGGCTGTCCATCATTGACCTCAGTAATGAGGTATACATAGTCTCCTGCAGAGGTATAAGTAATATTCTTCAGGAGTGTGATCGGTGCAGTCCATGTTCCATCCTCATTATCTGTAGCTGCTCCATTGAAGTTAGCCTGAAGAGTTTCACCCATAGGCGCGCCATCCTGGGCTTCTACCCGGAATGTAAACTGACTGTCTGTCAATTCCTTACCTGTCATGTTCTTGGTTCCATCCAGAGAGAAGGAATCCCCTGACTGGAATGTCCAGCTGTTGGTCCAGGTAAGCTGATCTTCTCCTACAGTGATCTCAGCTGTCAGACCTCGCTGATTGTCATCTGTTACAGTAATGATAATGTCATGAGAAGCTGTGTCATAGGTCATGCCATTAGCATTTCCAGGCTGCTCCGTAATATGGTAGATATACTCGCCTGCCTTAGTGAACGTAATCTTGCCAAAGCTGATATCTGCGCTGCTGCCATCTGTAGGCTGAATGGTAATATTTCCATCTTCATCAACCGCATCCGGCATTGGCGCTCCGTCTTCAGCTTTTACATTAAAGGTAAAGGAATCCCCTTCCTGGAAATCCCGTCCTTCAAGGACTTTCGTACCATTAAGTTCAAATACTGCTTCTACCGCCTGCGTATTAGTAAATGCCGCTGCGTCGCTTACATACTTGTCGCTTTCAGTAAGAGCGGTAGTGTTATCATACAATACCTGAGCCCACAGTATACCTTCTGTCTGATTCTCAAAAACTGCGACTGTAACGGTTGTAGTATGGCCATCATAAGTCATACCCTCCGCATTTCCGGCGTTTTCTGTAATCTCATATACATAGGTACCTGCCTGGGTAAATGTCATCTCACCAAATACTGCATTATTTACATTGCCTTCACTTGGTTTTCCGACTTCAATGGTTGTCTCTTCCGGCATTGGGATATCTGCCTCATCCATACCATCCGGCGCTGAGGTATTCTTAATAGTAAAGCTGTAAGATTCATCCTCTGCCCAGTCACGGCCTTTCAAGGTCTTCTGAACCTTGATTCCGTTATTTCCGTCGCCGCCGATCACCACTTTGTCAGGGTTATAAGTGTTGGTAAAGGCCGCTGCGCCTTTCACATCCTCATCGGACTCAGTTTCCGCCTCTGTATTATCGTAGGTCACTTCAGCTTTGAGACTGCCGTTACCGCTGTCTGTTACTTCAACTGTTACTGTAGCCTTATGGCTGTCATATTGGATGCCTGTCTGACCGCTGTCAATCTCAGAAATCTCATATGTATAGGTTCCTACAGTGCCAAAGGTCATGCTGCCAAATGCGCCATGATTGATACCTGCCACTGCGCCCTCTGCACTAATTATAATTGTTGTGCCTTCAGGCATCGGCGCAGTTACACCTTCCGGAGCAGATATATTGCTAATTGTGAACTGGAATTCATCGCCCTCTGTCCACTGACGGCCGGTAAAGGTCTTCTGTACAGTAATTCCGGCGTTGGTATCATTACCGATCACTACGCTTGACGGATTATAGGTATTGGTAAATTGAACTTCTGATCCAGCTTCTGTGATAGTTCCTTCAGCATTTTCCGTTGATGTTGTTGTATAGCCATCCGCTGTATAATCTGCTTCTGTTACTGTATATTTTGCACCTTCCGGAAGTCCGGTAACTGTTGCAGATTCCTTATGCTTCAGGTTCAGTGTTGCCTGGCCTTCATCATTAAAATCAAGTTCCTGTGTATCGCCATCACCGATCTTATACTGATAGGTACCTGTTAACGGCTGATCGTTTGTACCTGTGAGTGTAATTGTAAAGGTAAACTCTTTGTCAGTGTCGATCTCCGTTCCCTGTCCTTCTGTCAGAATAATCTCCTTACTGATGGTCAAATCTCCGGTATTTACTTCCACATCACCACCGGTAGTATTTGTATCATAATCATGATCTCCCACGGATACGGTTGCTTTGTTCGTAACCGGATCTTTCACTGTGGTGGCATTCTCATTTACTACCGTATTGAAAGTAACGGTACTTGCTGTGTTGCTCGGTTCTACATTTTTAATTGTCCATGTCAGAACCTGTCTGCCGTCATCGTTCGTCATCTCTTCCGGTACAGGCTGTCCTTCCGGAACTCCTGTATAGGTAAGGCCAGCCGGCAATATATCGGTTACTGTTACTGTTGCCGGTTTGTCGGTATCATTGCGGTACTCGATTGTATAAGTCAGTGTATCACCTACCTGAATTCCTGTATCCGGAGTTGTATTCTCGACTTTCTTCTTCGGAATATCCGTTGTTACTTTATTGGTAGTCTTAGGATCACTGTCACCAATCTGAAGAGAGGCTGTATTACTGATCTCATCATAATTTACTGCATCATCAGTAATCGTTACCTCAAATGTAACAGTTCCTTTATCGCCCTCTTCCAGATCTTCAAATGTCCATGTGATCGTCTTTGTATCTTCATCATATACACCGTCATTGTCTGCGCTGTCTTCCACATAAGCTGTTCCATTCGGAATCTGATCTGTTACGGTCAGTGTGCCGTCGGCTTCTGCTGCCCAGTCAATAGTATAGATCAGTGTATCGCCTACACCTGCCAGCTTGCCGTCAATGGAAATCGTAGGTTCGTCAGCATTGGCTACGTCCTTCTTAGAATCAGATGGATAAGGTGTAGTCGTTGTGTTTGTCTTGTGTCCGTTTACAGTAGCTGTGTTGTCCACGGATGCTCCGGCGTCTCTTGTCACCGTCACATTAAAGGTGATCACAACTTCTGCATTATCCGGAAGACCGGTCAGATTCCAGGTAAGAGTCTGTCCCGTTGCTGCGTCTCCAGTGGATGCCGGCTCC
>ERZ1090865.1009-NODE-1010-length-14666-cov-8.910205_pt1 | contig 14666 bp, 16 predicted proteins | sample MGYA00478478_ERZ1090865 | MGnify/ENA primary metagenome ERZ1090865 (study PRJEB33644, sample SAMEA5815715) | chicken gut metagenome | biome: Chicken; feature: Gastrointestinal Tract; material: Caecum | place: Ireland | collected 2019-01-01 | study: A study of... | reverse complement strand
TGGCGATGCTTTCCTGCAAGCCGATGGACAAGGCTGCTTTTGCGGAATTGTGCGCACCGCTGCATCGTCGCGGCGTGGTGCATGTGCTGGCTACAATGGGCGCAGCCGGGCAAATATTGTCCGTACAGGGAAAAATCGTGGAAAAGACTACCCAAATGGTAGAGGCAAGTGATACAATGGGGGCAGGAGATTCTTTCCTTGCCGCCTTCCTCTGCTCGCTGTATACTGCGGGGTGGCAAAAAGCAAAGCCCATGCCGGAGCAGGCGCTTCTGGCAGCACTGGCTGCCGGGCAGCAGGTCTCGGCACGCAACTGTATGGCACAGGGCGGCTTTGGCTGTAAAGCGGAAATCTCCCAAGACGGCACCGAATAACAAGAAGGAGATTCCTTATCATGATCGAACTGAACGGAATACAGCTTGACAAAACCAGCGCAGTTCCTCTGTACGAGCAGCTGCGTAAGGCATTGCTGGAGGCTATCACCAGCGGAAAACTGTCGGCAGGGACAAAATTGCCGACAGAGGAGGAGCTGTGCGCCCAGTTCGGCATTTCACGCCCCGTTGCGCGGCAGGCTTACAATATGCTGATCGAAGAAGGCTTTGTGGAACGCATGCGGGGCCGCGGCACTTTTGTGCGCAGCCCCGATACCCGTGGCCGCTTCCTGAACAAGCAGCTGAGCTTTGCCGCCGAGATGGGGATTTTGAACCTGGAACACCGTACCGAGGTGCTGCGTGCAGAGTGGGTAAGCTATACCCCGGAACTGTTTGCACGGCTCAAGCTGGAACGCGGGGACCGCTGCTATCATCTTGTGCGTATGCGCTATGTCAGCGGAAAGCCCTTTGTTCTCGTGGAAAACTATGTGCCGGAATCTGTGTTTCCCGGTATTGATGCCTACGACTTTGCCCGGCGCTCGCTGTACGATGTCTTTGAAACCGTCTACCACGAGAGGATCATCAAATCGCGCCGTGTGCTGATGGCGCAGACCGCCAACGCCGAGTTTGCCAACCTGTTCGGCGTACACCGCGGTTCCCCCGTGCTGTATGTCGAAAACACGGTCATGGATCAAAACGACCGCCCGATCGACCTCAGTAAAGAGTATCTGGACGGCGTTACCCAGAAATTTGAATTTGAAGTTGTCAACCAATAAGCCGGGTCTGTGCGCCCGGTCTTGCTAAAGGAGTATAGTTTGCTATGGTAGGTGTAGTTGTGACCGGGCATGGCGGCTTTGCCGCCGGTATGGCTGCCAATGTAAAAATGCTGGCAGGCAGTGATGCGGAAGTAAAGGCCGTGGATTTTGCCGACGGCATGGATATGGAAGTGTTTGAAAAGCAGCTGGCGGAGGCAATCGACAGCTATGCAGACTGCGAGGCTGTTCTGGTGCTGGCAGACATTGCCGGCGGTACGCCGTACAACCGCGCAGCGGGGCTTTCCATGACCCGCCCCAAGGTGCGTGTGATCTCCGGGCTGAACAGCAGTATGCTGATGGACCTGTGTATGCGCAATATCACCGGTGACGAATGCTCCGATGTGGATGCACTGGCTGCCGACATTATGCAGACCGGGCACGAAAACATCGGCAAGTTTGTGCTGGAGGTTCCCGCCCAGCCGCAGGAGGACGAGGACGGTATCTGAAGGGAGAAACGCCATGAAGCCGATCAAGGCAGTCATCTTTGATATGGACGGCGTGCTGATCGACAGTGAACCGGTCTACCTGCACCATCAGTATACGCACCTGAAACCGTCCTACCCATGGATCTCCCTGGAAAGCATGTACCCGTTGGTGGGCATTTCCGGGCAGGAATATATGCCCTTTATGGCAAAACTTTGTCGTCGCACCGACGATGCCGCGTTCCGGCAGGAAATGGACGCCATGAACGCCGGCTGCCGGGTGTATTACCCGGACATTCTGCGCAAGGAGGTTCGCCCGCTGCTGCATGAATTAAAGCAGATGGGGCTGCAGGTGGCTCTTGCAAGCAGCAGCAGCCGGGAATGTATTGAGCAGGTCCTGACACAATGCGGGATTCGGGAACTGTTTGACTGCATCGTCAGCGGTCACGAATTTACCCACAGCAAGCCGGATCCTGAAATTTACCGTTTCACCATGGACAAACTGGGGCGCAAGCCGGAGGAATGTCTGATCGTGGAGGATTCCACCTACGGTGTGCAGGCAGGTACGGCGGCGGGCGGCGTTGTGGCTGCCCTGCGGGACGAAAGATTCCCGTTTGACCAGCGGGCGGCGCAGCTGCATATCGGCAGCCTTGCCGAGCTGCCTGCGCTGGCGGCGTGCGGCGGAAAAAGGATACGCGCAGCCTTCTTTGATGTGGACGGCACCCTGATTACCGTGGGCGGGCATCAGATGCCGCCCGGTGTGGCCCCGGCACTGCAGGCTTTACAGCACAACGGCGTGCAGGTGTTTCTGTGTACCGGTCGCCACGCGCTGGAGATCGAGGAAGAAAATATGCTGCCCGGGATCACGGTTGACGGTGCTGTTTATATGAACGGTCAGCTCTGCGAGCTGCAGGGGCAGATCGTGCGGGAAACACCCATTCCTGCCGGGGACCTGTCGGCCTTGAAGCGGTTTTTACAAAAAAAGAACTGCAGCTGCATTTTTCTTGAAAAAGACAGGATGTACGCCAACTGCGTGAACTCCCGCATGGAGGTCGAGCAGGCAAAAATCGGCACCGCCGTTCCGGCTGTGCGTGACATCTCCGATTTGGAAAACCGCCGCATATATCAGGTCATCCCCTTCGTGAACGAGGAGGAGGAAGAAGAACTGCTGCGGCAGATGCCCCATTGCCGGACAAAGCGCTGGGGAGATGCCGTGGTGGATCTGATGAGCCGATCCGGCGGCAAGGAAAACGGTATCCGTGCCCTGTGTGCGGCAATCGGTATCACCACGGAGGAAACCATTGCCTTTGGAGATGCCGACAACGATTTGGAAATGCTGCAGCTGGCCGGTATCGGTGTGGCTATGGGCAATGCTCTGCCGCAGGTGCGCGCCTGTGCCGATATGGTCACAGACACCGTAGAAAATGATGGCATCGCCCATGCACTTCAAAAATTAAAACTGATTGGATAAATTATAAAACGAGGAGCGCTTTCCCGCAAGAAAGGCTCCTCGGTTTCCAAAAGGGGCAGTGTTCTATGATGAAAGAAAAAACGCAGACCCTGGTAACGGATCAGCTGTATAACTTGGTTGCGGGGTTTCTGTACGCCCTGAGCATCTGTTATTTTGCCAAGGGCGCGGACTTTGCACCCGGCGGGCTGTCGGGTCTTGCCTTGCTGGGCAACTATCTGTGGGGGTTCCCCATCGGCATCACAACGCTGGTGCTGAATGCGCCCCTGGTTCTGCTTGGCTTCCGCTTTGTGGGACGCGCCTTTCTGGGGAAAACCGTCATCAGTATGCTGTGGTGTACCATTTTTCAGGATGTTGTCTTTGCAGACCAGCCCGGTTACGGCGGCGATCCGTTGCTGGCGGCCCTGTTTGCGGGTATCACATGGGGCGGCGCATTGGCGCTTTTGTATATGCGGGGATCGTCCAGCGGCGGCACCGATTTCTTGACGATGTCGATCAAAGTGCTGCGCCCGCATCTGTCGGTCGGTGTTGTGACCGGTGCGATAGACCTTGTGGTCATCCTGTTAGGTTGGCCTGTGTTTGGCGCTGTCGATGCCGTTTTGTACGGTCTTGTCACAACGGCGGTTACCTCGCTGGTTATCGACAAAATTATGTACGGCAGCAATGCCGGCAAAATGCTGACGATCATCACTACCAAAGGGCAGGAAATTGCGGACGAAATTTCCCGCCAATGCGAGCGCGGCTCAACGATGGTCAAAGCGGTGGGCACATACACCGGTACGGAACGGCAGATGCTGCTCTGCGTCTGTGCCAGACCGCAGGTGTACCGCATCCGGATGGCCGCCTACAGCATCGACCCCGGCTGTATGGTCATGGTGACGGAAACCGGCGAGGTTTACGGCGAGGGCTTCGTTGACCCCGGTAAATCAGCATCGTTTTTGTAAAGATTGCTGCCGCACACGAGAAGAAAGGAACGTTTTGTTATGAATCCTATTACGCCTGCCGAATTGGCAGCTTACTTTGACCATACCCAGCTGCGCGCCTATGCGCAGCGCAGGGATTTTGAAAAGCTCTGCGCAGAGGCTCGCGAGTACGGCTTTGCCATGGTGGCGATCAACCCGGCTCCCGTTTCCCTGTGCAAGGATCTGCTGGCGGGAACATCGGTCCATGTGGGCGCGGCGGTTGGTTTTCCCCTGGGGCAGAGTACGCCCAAGGTCAAGAAATACGAAACCGTAGATGCGATCGCCAATGGCGCGGATGAGATCGATTATGTTATCAATATTACGCAGCTGAAAGAGATGAACTACGATTTTATTGAGCATGAGATGGCCGGCATTGTAGAAGAATGCCGCAGTGCAGGGGTGATCTCGAAAGTGATTTTTGAGAACTGCTACCTGACCGAGGAGGAAAAGCGCGCACTGTGTTCCATCGCGCGGGAGGTCCGCCCGGATTTCATAAAGACGTCCACGGGCTTTGGCACCGGCGGCGCAACCTTTGAAGATGTGGCGCTGATGAAAAAATGCGTCGGCGACGAGGTAAAGATCAAGGCGGCCGGCGGCATCCGCACTTTGGATACCGCTTTGCGCATGATCGAGCTGGGCGTATCCCGCATCGGCTCCACAGCCAGCGTAAGCATTGTAGAAGAACTGAAACACAGGTTATAAAAAGTGAACTGCTCCCCGTCAAGAGGACAGAGAAAAAATATAAAATTTTTCCGAGGCTTCTTCAAATTATGTGTAAACCTCCTGAGTGGTGTAGAATAGAAGCATCACACAGGAGGTTTTACATATGGCCAGAAAGAATCGCACACCGGAAGAAAAGGCCCGGCGGGAGAAAATCCGCGAACTGCTGCAGATGGCGAATATCGGCAGCATGGATGACATTCAAAACCTGTTCAAAGAGACCATAACGCCATCCATTTTTACTGTGAACGATATGTTTGAAGAAGCCCTTCAAGTGACACGCATCACCATGACAGAAGCTGAAAAGCGCCAATTCTATGACCAGTATATCCGCTCTTTGAGATTAAATATCGACCGGGGAGTAATCGAGCATCGATTTCAAGCACAAGTAAATCAAATTAAGTTGTGAAAGCGCCCCTTGCTGGTACGAATCCAGCAAGGGGCGCTTTCACTGTCTTTTACGAAATGAAAGACAAGTCTGTATAGTGTTTATAGCTTCAGTTTGCGGGCGCCAATTGGGCAAAAGATTAGAGTATTTTGACTACTATGTTATTTCGACAAATTTGCCAAGGCCAGATCATTCCAGACATCGTCGGCCTTGTCGGTTAATCGGATGTCTCTTCCGTTCGTGTGCAGCTTCAAGGATTTGGAGATACATTCGTCCTGCAAGGAATATCGGCCGTACAAATCATTGATAAGGCCCATCGGATAGAGCCTTGTCATATAGGGTGTATCCGAAGTGGTCAGTACAAAGGCCAGTCCGCCATGATAAGGCTCAGAGCGTAAAGAGGGCAGTCGTTGAATATTCAACGTGACGATCAGCTTGCGGGCGTCATTGCCTTCGTAGCAGCGGAACACGATCAAAACAGAACTGTCGGTTACTTCTACGTTGCCCTCGAAATAGTAGTAGCGACGTCCTTTCTTTACGAATGGACTGTTTTGGGCATACCTGTCCTGGAAAATGCGAAAATCATTTGGATTTGGGGAGGGGATGTTGACAAAGGAACGCAAGACAGGATCAGAGAAAGCCTCGTCACTTCGAATCGAAGTGATTAAGAATGCTTTTAGCATATCAGACGACCGAAAAATTTTTAGGACCCCGCCAAAAATGTTGTTTTCCTCTCGGGAGGCAGGATAATAGCAGTTATACACGCCGATAAAATATTCGTCATATCGAAAGGGTTTGCTCAGGTAAAGTGGACTTTGGGATAAATCTTCGTGCAAAAACTGCCATGGTGTAATGGCAGGCGTGAAGTTTGAGTTGAAGAAATCAACGATCCCGAATACTGTTTTGCGGCTTGGAATATAATCATCCCGGTAACAAGCAAAACAAATCGCATAGCTGGGCAGATTTTCAACACCACGGAGCCAAGTGTCTGAAGCATGAGAAGACCGGGTCTGGCCTGATTTAACAAGGTAGGGTGAACTGCCCAAGGTGGTCCACATAAACGAATAGTTCAAGCGGAACAGGCGAGCCTCTTCCGGTGCAAGTGCGTTGCGGTGCGCGCGATGATTGGACGGCGCGTTGGTTTCCATTTGAGTCGTCCTCCCGAAATAACTTGTTTCTATAATTATATACGAAATATATATGATACTGCAATAGAAATAAATGCAAATGCAATATAAATTATATTTCACGAGCCGTATAATGGGAGCAGATAAAGATTCCTTGGTACAAAAACCTTCGGAAAATTTAACTAAATAAAACAGGCTTTGTCGTATCTAATCTCTAGGATGATTTCATGGGGAAAAGAGAAAGCATCCCATCTTATGGAGATAAAAGAAGGATGGAATACACGCGTCTTTCATAGTACGGCACTCGGCAAAGGTATAGGGATGGCGATCTTCACCTGCGTCTTTACTTAAACAGTCGGGGCGATAAAGTAGTTGTCCGAAAAAATGTCTGAAAAACTTAGATAAAAGCGGAAGGGAAATTGCCACTTTTTGCGATATGCTCATACCAGGGCGAAAGCCCAGGAGGTGAAGGGCTGCATGCTGGCGGGATGGCGCAGGCATATGATTATGGAAAAGCTGCGCGCCAGAAGGCATGTACGAATCGGCGAGCTGGCAGCAACGTTTCAGGTTTCTGAGCGGACAATTCGGAACGATATTGTCCGTTTGGCGAGTATATACCCCATCTATACCACGCAAGGACGTGGAACTGGTGGCGTACATATTGTGGACACATACGCTTCAGAGCCGCGCCGGCTGACCGATACGCAGACGCATTTTCTTGAAAGCATCATTCCACAGCTGAAACCGGATGATCAGGAAATCGCTGAAAGTATCCTTCTGGATTTTGCGCCCTTGTGACCGGTTTTTAGGTCATATAGTTCTTTGACAGCAGAATACCCAGCACGGCAGGTATGTACCTGACCCAGTGAGCAACACGGGAAGATGCGCCATAACGTGCTATCCATCGCATAACCAACTAGGCCGTTTTACGGTATAATGCGTTGAATTTCACTGAGCGAACTCCATCTGGCCTCCAAGCAGTCCGAAGCGTAATCTCTTCCGGCAGGCTGCTTTGCCAAAACCTGGGGCGGGGGATAATGATACGCCTGCAGCCCCGCGCGTCAGACGGGGTGGCCGGGCCTAGGTTGCAATCACGAGACCTTCGCCTTTGACCAGTGAGCGGCTGTGTGCCAGCGGCCCGCCTGCCGTGTTCCCTTGCCAGGGGGCGAGCGGCAAATATGGCGAGTTATTACTCCTATTTCCTTTCTTTACTATAGCGACTTCAACAATCCCATGTGTTGATGTCGAACCCGTGCGGCGCAGCGCAGCAACCGCTGCGCCGCATCATTTTGCCATCAACCGTGATGAAACGGGGGGATATCGATTGAACGAGACAAAGCCGACAGGGTATGAACTTGCCCATCAGCAAGCCGAAACCATATTCCGTATGGTTTTTCCCCATGCAGGCATGGCGGTGCGGGAAGGGCAGATACAGTTGTGCCACACCATGCTGGACGCTCTGTTTGGTCGTGAAGTGACCCTTTGCGATGCCGGCGTCGGCCTTGGCAAGACTTATGCTTATCTGGTGGCCGCAATCCTGTGGATGCAGCAGCGTGCGCTGCCCTTGCGGCAGCCGTTGGTCATCTCGACTGCCAGCGTGGCCCTGCAGGATGCGATTCTGAAAGAATACGTTCCGTTTTTATCGACTGCACTAATACAATGTGGATATATTAAAGAGCCGATACAAACTGTACTTCGCAAAGGAAAGGGGCGTTACGTCTGTGACTTGCGCTTGTTGAAACGACAGCGGGAAGTGGCACAGCGCGGGGAAAAGTTTGCTCGGCGGCTGCGCGTGCTTCGGGATGCAGATACCTGTCTGGATCTGGATCAGATCCAGGGCCTGTCGGGATATGACCGGCGACATATCTGCGTGCCGGAGCGATGTGCCAGAGACTGCATTGCACGTGATCGATGCCGATACCAGCGGTATCTGCACCAAGGCGGTGTCGGCTCGCTCTTGATTCAAATCTGCAACCATAATTACCTTCTGGCGGATGCCATACACCGCCAAAACGGTTGGAAACCGCTTCTGCGGGATTACGGCGCGCTCATCATTGATGAGGCGCACAAACTGCCGGAAGTCAACCAACAGATGCGGACCCGGTGCCTGTCGGTGGCAGATTTGAATAACCTCGCAAACCAGCTGGCAAGAGAGAGCCTTGTACATGAGTCGCAGCAATTGTGGCGTATCACGGCGGAACTGGGGGCAGCCTTCGAGGTCATGCAGCATGGCCGGGAGCGAGAAATCCCGTATAGCCCGCAGCGGGAACAGCTTGCAGTACTCGACCACCTGCATTATCAACTGAGCGAAAGAATTCAACAAAATTGTGGAAAACTTTCGCCGCCGCTGCGGCGCGCAGTGCAACGCGGCATAGAGCTGACGCAGCTGTTTCTCACGCCAGACGATTCATCGACCAAGTATGTGGAATATGCAACGGTGCTGGGAGGAGAAAAGCCATTTTTCTCGCTGAACGCAGTACCCAAAGACTTGCCGCAGCATCTCTACACTGCGCTGTGGAGCCAGAACAAACCCGCGATCCTGACCTCCGGCACCCTGGCGGCTGGCGATGGTTTTGTCAATACCAGCAAGTTGCTGGGACTGGAACATGGCGTTCCTGTTCGCACCTTGCAGGTGCCGTCCCCGTTTGACTACGAGCACAACTGCCTGCTCGTGTTACCTCCATCAAACGGAAAGCGGAAACGTGTGGAAAACGGCAGTGAGCGAATTGTAAGGCAGATCTGCCAGCTTATAAAAGCGGCGCATGGCCACACGCTTGTCTTGTTCACTTCCTATGAACAGATGGGCGCAGTGTATGAAATGCTGAAGGATTCACTGGATTACCCAGTTTTACAGGCGCGCCGCGGATCACAGGCAGTGGTGGAGCAGTTTAAGCAGTTGCCAAACAGTGTGCTGCTGGCAGGTGGGCCCTGCTGGGAAGGCGTAGACTTCCCCGGTGACATGGTATCACTGCTTGTAGTCGTGCGGTTGCCGTTCCCGGTGCCTGACCCGGTACGTGAGGCCCGGCGCGAACAATACCCTGACCTGCACAGCTACATCCAAGCCGAGATCGTGCCCGAAATGCAGCAAAAACTACGGCAAGGCTTCGGTCGCGCTATCCGAACAGAGACCGACAGCTGTGCGGTCGCCATCCTCGACCCGCGGGCCGTCCACGGCGGGCGGTATCACCAGGCGGTGCTGGATGCATTGCCATCCGGTATCCCGGTCACAAGCAAAATCGAAGACATCGAACCATTCCTTCGGACGCGCAAAAGCCCGGATTACTTTTTACCGGATTTCGAAAATCGTTAACACAGGCGAAAATCGTTAACACAGGATAATAAAATGGAGGAATACCATGAGAGCAATCTGTTTTATCCAGGAAGTCAAAGATTCCGATCTGACCATGCGCCAGCAGCAACTGATCTGCCATCGCGCTTTGCGCAAACTGCAATGGCCCTGTGAGTTGGAGCTATTCGCCCAGGCCGGTAGCGAGGCTCAGCCGCTCTCGCTGCGCCCCGGCATGGTTGACCTGCTGCGGGCAGCCGCAGCAGGCGAAGTGGATGTGCTGATGGTGGTCGATGTGGAACACCTGCATTGCGGGCAGGCGGAACTTGACGGCCTGCTCATGTCCCTGCTGCAATACGGAATCCACACTTTTGGTGCCAACAACGGCCAATGGATCGAGCCCGGCGGGCGGCACTGGATGATCTTGCCGGGGTATGACTGTGAGGAATGAATCGGAGGTGCTTTTGGTATGAAGCAAAATGTGAATGCGGCCGGTTCTACAACCGACCTGTACTATCCGCGTGCCTGGGCTTATGCGCGGGAAGCGAAAGACACTCCCGCGTTACCGCAGCAGCTGGCCGATCTGTGTGCAGCAGCCCGCCTGGAGGGCTATTGCCTGGTGGGCCAAAGCTGTGATTCCACCCGGCGCAACATGATCCGCCGCCCCGGTCGCGGCGCCCTGCTGCACGCTGTCCGAAACGGCCAGGTCGATGACGTCTTTGTTGTGCGCCTCTCGCAACTCTCAAGCAAGCGTAACCGGCTGCGCCATATTTTGGCCCTCTTTCAGCGCAAGAATGTCCGCATCCATACCACGGAAATCGACCTGCGATACGATCTGTACCGGCATGGGCTGGATGGCGTTCTGTTATAATAAGGTATCAATCCTGCAGTTTGAGGGAAAAGCATATACATGGAAATGAAAACTGTGAAAGAACTGCCGGATGGCAGAACAGAAGTGGAAACGGTCATCAACGGCTGTAACGTAACAGTCGTGTTTGCCAAGGAGGATAACCTGGAAACGATGAAGAATATAATCGATCTGATCATGAGTGCCTACGCCGAGCGAAAAGCACGGGAAGCACAGGGATAAAGCAAGACCGGGAGCAGCCCCTTTTCAGTGGGCTGCTCCCGGCTGTTTTCTGTTTAAGATGGGTAAAACGTCAATTTTATGCCGCCAATGAGGTGGTCTTTCTCCGTTATGGTGATAGCTATTCAGAGTGTTCTATAGTATGGTTGTGATAACGGGAAAGCCCCGCAACGCAGCCATATAGAGGAATGCGCAATGACTTATACAAACCAACACGGGGAACAAATAGAAATATCCCAAGCTGACCAGCAGTGGCTGGACGATGCCTACTTTACGGCGGTGCAGTGCCGTTTGCCAGTGGATGCCAAGCGCGCGGCGCTGGAATACCGGGTCTCTACCAAGGGCCAAGTCGATCATGACGACATCCCGATGCAGAAAATTGCCTGCCGCAAGTTTGCCCAGCAGCAGGGCTGGCGCGTGGTGATGGAGAAGGCCGAAAAAGGCGTTTCCGGGTCAAAAGTGTCCGCCAGCAAGCGGGACGTGATCCAGGAACTGCGAACCGCAGCCAGCAACAGGGAGTTCGATGTTCTGCTGGTCTATATGTTCGACCGGCTGGGACGAATCGAGAGCGAGACGCCGTTCGTGCTGGAGTGGTTCGTCCAGCACGGCATTGAGATGTGGAGCACCCACGAGGGCCAACAGCGGATCGAGAGCCACGGCGACAAGTTGATGAACTACATCCGCTTCTGGCAGGCGGCAGGGGAAAGCGAGAAAACCTCAATGCGCACCCGCGACCGCATCCGGCAGATCGTCTCCAGTGGGCACTACGCCGGCGGCTTTGTGCCCTATGGATACCGCGCAGTGAACAAGGGACGGGTCAACAAACGCGAGCAGCCGGTCAAAGATCTGGAGATCGACCCGGAGGAAGCCGCCTGGGTGCGGGAGGTATTTGAAAAGGTCGCCAACGAGGGAGCCAGCGGCTACGCGATGGCCCGGATGCTCAATGAGCGCGGCCTACGTACCCGGCAGGGGGCCAAATTCCAATCGGTCAATATCCGGCGCCTGATACGCCACGAAGGATATACGGGTTACATCATCACGAAGGCCGCTAAGTCGGAATTTATGCCCCAACTGCAAATCATTGATGACGAGCTGTTTGCCAAAGCCAACGAGCGGATGGACAGTCGCTGCAAAAATGCGGCGGAGAACAAGAACGCTGCAAAAAAGAGCGATAACCCCTGTTTGCTGGCGGGCATCGTTGTCTGCGCCCACTGTGGTGCGAAGATGTCGGTCTTCCTGCACAAGGATCGCTACAAACTGGCGGACGGCAGCATCAAGGAAAACGTGCAGGCAAAGTACAACTGCTACCAACGAGGCCAGCGCCTGCGGCCCTGCGACGGGCAGGCATTGTACTTGGCCGAGCGGGTGGATGGGGTCGTGCTGAATCTGGTGGATCAGATGTTCCAGCAGATTCAGCGGGAACCCTACGACAGAAGTATCGAGCAGCGCATCCGCCAGCAGGACGCCGAGCTGGACCGCAAAAAGCAGGCCGCCGAGAAAAAAGTCAAAGCCGCCCAACACAAACAGCAGCGGTACGAGGAGGAAATCGTCCGTTGCCTGGATGGGCAGAGTGCCTTTTCGGAGTCCACGCTGGCCCGCCTGATCCAGCAGGCCGAAGTCGAGGTGCAGCAGGCGAAAAACGAATACACCGCGCTGTTGAAGGACAATTCCAGCCGCACCACGGTTCAGCAGATCCGCAAATACTACGATGAGTTCCTTGGCTGGGCCAATGAGTTCGATTTGGCATCGGTACCGAGGAAACGCACCATTTTGGCGCAGCTGCTGGAACGGGTGGAGCTGGGGAAGGGGTATCAGGTCAAGATCGTGGTGAGGGGGAGTTATCGGCAGTTCTTGGCAGAAAAAGCAACGGATCACGGTGCAATAGATGTTTCTGCAAGTACATAAAACATTTAATAACTTGACCCTTGAAACGCACACAATTTCCATATAATACGGAACAATTTTGCCATTCCCCAAGGGGGTGCATCTGTGCTTTGTGGATGATTATGGACGATTATCAAGGGAGTACATTGTGTTGCAATACGCAGTACAATGTGCTATACTTATCTCGAAAGGTGGTGTTGAATATGGCGACAAGAAGTGCCAATGTGAATGTGCGAGTGGAACCGGATATCAAGGAGCAGGCGGAGGCCATCTTGGAAAAACTGGGTGTGTCTACTTCTGCGTTCATTAACATGACCTACCGGCAGGTGATTCTGCATAATGGGATTCCGTTCCCTGTCACCGTGCCAACGATGCCAAAAACCCGCGATATCATGACGGATGCTGAGTTTAATGCGATGATGCAGGAAGGGCTGCGCCAAGCAAAGGTTGGGGAGGGCGTTCCTATGGAGGATGCTTTTGATACGATCATGGAGCGGTTGGGATGAAGCAGTACACTGTCATGCTGACCAAACAGGCCAGCAATCAAATCCTGGAATATGCCGCGTATATCCAGAATGAACTGCTGAACCCACAAGCGGCCAGAAAATTCGTGAAGGATCTCCGCGAAGCGGTGGCAGGTTTGGATACGATGCCGCAGCGTCATCCGCTGCTGGAAGAAGAGCCATGGCGAAACCAGGGCGTCCGAAAGATGGTTGTCCGGGGATATCTGGTTTACTTTTGGGTGGAGGAACAGACGGCAACGGTTCATATAATCGCTGTCATCTATGGACGAAGAGATCAATTGGCCCAACTGCTGAAGATGGATTCGGAGTAAACCGTGTAAATCTTACACGACAGAGCGCTTTCTCCGTATGCCATGCGTCCGAGCCACAGTCTTAGTACGAGTCGTTAAGGAGAGCAACTGACTCTTAATCAGTGGGTCCTGGGTTCGAGTCCCCGATGGTGCACCATACCAAGCAAATCCGAACGTACTTCTTTTTGAAGGTGCGTTCGGATTTGTTTTTTATCTGCAGTCTATGAATATGAAATAGAAAGAGCCTTGCAGCGGGGAAAATTCTCGCTGCAAGGCTTTTGGTTTATAAAATATAATAGTTAAACTTATTCGTCAAATTCCAAAATGGCTTTCTTGTTTAGACGGTAAAGTAGCGGGTCTTTCTCCATCTTGTAAAGAGGTATTTTATGATTTTGGCAATGCTGCTTAAGTGTAGCCGCCAGTTCGTCGCTGGCGCAGCAACCCAAAATAATGGCAGACGGGGAGACTGTATCAAGCAGAGCTCCCTTGGCTTTATTATCCCACTTGGATCCACAGGAATCTTCATCCCGAATAATGCGCCATTCTTTTTCATAAGACCATTCAGGGGATTTGCTGGTAAGACTTTGAAAGAATAAGTTCATGGTTTCTTTGTTAATTGCTTCCTGATCTAGGGGGATTGACTGTAAGCATACGCGTTCTTTAGTATAGATAACAGGTACTGCAGAGAATTTGAGTTTTTGATTTAGCTCGAAAAGACTATATGCTACACAAAATCCGCGATGATTATTTGCATAATGGGACCACATTAGTAAAGAATCAGGAACTTCGCTTAAACAAGTGATACCCATGGAGCTTTTTTGCCTCACAAGAGCCTTCTCTAGAGGTACAATTTGTTTATGTAGATTGCTTTTAAGCTGAAGCCATGCATAACTTCCCTCGCGGATTACTTTACCACCAGGTACACCAGGTAATAGACTTTTGAAAATTGCTTGTTCGTTGATTGCAACGTCACAGTCGAATGCGTCATTAAAATTGCAGGGAGCTGAATACCACATCTTGTTTGACATTACGGAATCTAGATTGAGTGCTTGATCCCTATAATATTTGTAAAAAAATGCTGGGGCGTAGTATTGGTAATAGCTCCCGACCTGTTCCAGAGCTTGATTCTTTGTTTGCCCTGATTCGGTAAGGGCGATAATTATTGCAGAGCGCAGAGATTGTTTCCAAGAATCATCAATAATACTTTCCTGTAGTTCGGCCATTTTTCTCTCCTGCTTTCACATTTACAAAAATATAAATGAAAATTCGATTTGATTTTATAGATTATCGCGGATAATCTTCTCAAATTCCTCCCAATCTATCTC
>ERZ1090865.1003-NODE-1004-length-14723-cov-8.190551_pt1 | contig 14723 bp, 27 predicted proteins | sample MGYA00478478_ERZ1090865 | MGnify/ENA primary metagenome ERZ1090865 (study PRJEB33644, sample SAMEA5815715) | chicken gut metagenome | biome: Chicken; feature: Gastrointestinal Tract; material: Caecum | place: Ireland | collected 2019-01-01 | study: A study of... | reverse complement strand
CCTTTATAGAATTAGGTAAAATCGATTTATCTATAATGAATTGTGAGTAGCTAATTCTGGACACATTAATTAATTTCTTTCAATAAAGAAGCAAGACGGTCATGAGCCGTCTTGCTTCTGTTAAGACCGAACGTAAAACGATTTTTAAAATGCAGTTTAAAACAAATAGGAGCGTTCGTATGTCTTATTGTGCAAGACTAGACGTAAAAAAGAGATTCATTGCATTACCGATAATTAGATAGGAAAGCCTTTATGTCTTGCAGTTGTAGAGCTTATATTTAGACAGAAGTCCAGTTGCCTAAATATCTTGCCCTCTATATTCAATTTTGCCAGTTAAAAATGCTCAACTTTCATATATGAAAAAGTTCTCACTTTTTTAGCGGCTTTTTTGCCGAATGTAATTAAGTTCAGCAGGAGTAAGCATGTCATCAAGTGTAAGCTGTTGATCAGTTGAGCCAAAGCCACCTTTTCTTTCATTTTCTGTGTGATCATCAGCAGCAATACCATAACTAAGAATAATTCCCTGTATAATACGGCTACCTTTATGGATTACATAATCATCATTGCCCAAATGAATGAACATCACCATGATTTCACCCTCATTGTCGGGATTATTGTAGTAATCAGCATCAATTACACCTATTCCATTAGGAATGATCAAGCCACGTTTTAGAGCGTTTGAAGAGCGGTTAGCTAAAATTAACACTTGATCTCTGGCTAGTTTTACTTTAATTCCCGTATGAACCAAAACTGGCTTAAATCCACTAGGGATAATAATATCTTCTGCGGCTTTTAAGTCATAACCAGCACTAAGCTTTGTCTCTCGTTTTGGTAATAAGTAATCTTGCCCTTCATATTTGCTTACCAATTCAAATTTAGCCATATTTTTCTCCTTGCTCATCTATTTAGCTCGTCATAGCATTCAATATTGGATAACGCTCTTTTATGACTTTTATATTAGTTTTCTCTATAAGGAATGAGAGGGATTTGAACCCCGAAAGCATAATTGCTTTAACGCCTTAGCAAAGCGTCTCGTTCAGCCACTCCGACATCATTCCGAGCAATCCGCTTATTGTTTGGTAGAGTCTGTTAAGCGGAAGAAATATCAGACTGCGGTTTCCATTAACGTATAGGCTGAAAGCGCGTCAAAGAGTACGGCACATTTTAAGACTATGCACGTCTTGTCCAATATCTGTTTAATAATAAACAACTGTCGGATCGCTGAGTACATAACCCATGATCTTAAGAGTAGGTGTGGAGTCGAACCACTACATACATCAGGCAATTGCATGCATCCCTAGTTGCCCACTCAAAACAAAGGCTTATTGTTCAACCTTAAAAATACGACTATCTTTAAGACAGCTCTCAATAAGACTTGCAATATCATTAAATCGATGAGCTGTTTCCCATGTATCTTCACTTACCAGTGAGTAATAACCACAACAACAAATCAGGCGATAAAAACCTGACCTTGGCATTGCCCGCTGTCCTTTGGGTTCTAAATATAGCTGATCGCCCACTTTAGGCAATCCATATTCAAATTTCTTTTTTGGTTTATTCATTTAGCAATCCTCATTATTTATCAAGTTCGTTCAAGATTCTATGACGGATAACATGAAAAGGTGTTAATGGTCTGACATGATCGTGAGAATATAGTAAAGCCATTTCATTTTCCGGATCATTAGCGGCTTCTTGCATTGTTAGCTTTTCGATCATCTTGTAGTCACCAGATTGACCATGAATTGATACAGCACCATGTGGTGAACGTTTAAATGCTTCTTTCTTAGAATGTGGAGATTTAAAGATAACATCTTCTTTACCGTCAATTACACATGCAGAAGCTTTTAACGCTTGACCAAAATCATCTCGTGATACCTTTACCGAATATACATAAGCGCCAACACCAAAGATTACGTTCTCGGCTGAAAATCCAGCCTTTAAAATAGCGTCAAAAATAGGACAAATGTTGTCTAAAGTGATTCCTTCACCATGGATTAATCCAATATGAGGGTCAAGAACTTTATAGCCTTTAGAATTGATATGGCCGCCAAAAGTATCATAAAGTGCTTGCAAGCTTACAACTAATTGCTCCGCTGTATTGTGAATAGTTTGACCAGTCTTTTCACGCTTTTCATCAAGTGAATCAGGGCGAATAACAAGTTTGCCATTTCTAGCCATGATCTTGTCCTTTAAAGCTGGTAAAACTTCATCAATAACTTGCCAGTAATTATAAGTATCTGACACTACTGATAAAACTCCATCTGGGTTTCTATCAATAAGTGATTCATACGCTTTGATTTGACCAACCTTGTCTGTCCCAAATTCACCGGCTAAGGATTCCATAATTGAGTGTTCAGTAGCAACTACAGAAGCTCCAAATAGCTCTTGAAGATCAGTTTCCTTGTAAGTATTCATTAAAGCGGCTACAGCTGGAATTGCATCTGTACCCTTAAAGCTAGATAAATGACCAATACCAGATAAGACAGAAGCGTCATCACCATGCTGCCCTCTTTGTGAGAAGTCATGGAATTGAAAATCAATGTAAGATTTGTCTTCTGAAGATTTGTCAGCATAATATTCTGCAATTTTGCGGAATTGTCTTGCAACGCTAGCTGTACTGGTGGTAACAAACGTATTAGCAAGCAAAGTTGTTTCCAAATAGCCAGGTAGCCAATAAAAGTGACGATTAGTATTTCTAATTGATAATACTGGAACGCGCATTGGCACTAATGTGCCTTCTGGTAATGATCTGATTTCAAGTGGTAAATAGCCTAATTCATGCAATTCCTTAAACTTTGAAGTTACAGAATTATATACGTGATCATTTGACATGTGCTTGAAAACTAAGAAATCAGGGGCAATTTCAGTCCAATCTTTATCAAAGAACTCTTTTTTGCCAAGACTTAAGCAAGTCATGTACAAAGTATTCGTAGCCAAATGCAACCATTTTGTCATCATAAGGGAAAAATGAATTTTGACGTGGAGTTAAAGTCTCATAAATCGTTTCAATCTTTTCAGGATGAAGTGCTGGCGTGTTCGTGTCAGCAACGTTCATGGCGTGTGATACTTTATAAAAATCTGTTGCTAAGTAAGGTTTAATTTGCATTGCTTTGCATCCCTTCAAAATGAATAAAATTACTAATCAAGAATATTAACTTTGTTTAAGATTGATTTCTTATCAATTTCTTCTGGCTTCCAAAGTGGGTCAGCAGTATACACATGAGTAATATGTGACTTGCTGGTGACAAAGACATTTCCTTTTGCAATAGTTGGCTCACAGTGTGAGACATATAAGCCGATGTCTTTAGCTCCATGATCATGAAGTAATTGCCCAGCATGATAAAAAGTACCGCCACGTGAAGATATATCATCAATAATCAAGACTTTCTTTTTATTAACGATACCTGGCTCAGCTAAGAAGTAGTCTTTAATGTCACCAGTACGCCAGTCACGAGTCTTAATGCCAAAAGTTGATGGTAAATTGAACATAGCACCATATCGCTTATGTGCACCCTCATCTGGCATAAAAAGTACTTCTGGCTTAAAAGTTTTAATCACATGCTGAATCACTGGTTTAACATCTAATTGCACCACATTATTGATCAATGCCAAACTAACATTAGAATGCGCATCAAGAACATAAACTCTGTTAAAATGCAGGCTATTAATAACCTCGGCAAAGTATTTCAAAGTAAATACTTCATCTTGATTATTAACACGGTCGAAGCGTGCATTCGGAATATATGGCATTGATAGATCAATTTTGCTTACGCCTTGGTCTTGCAAATATCTGGTAATACAAATTAAGCTAAATAGTTCTTCATCTGTTTCATATTTCCATTTAATAGTAATAGAATCAGATAGCTGTTTTTCAGATTCAACATGAATAATATGTGTGTTATCTGGAAATGAACCAATTTCAATCTTGTCGTTGTCACTTAATAATTTAATCGACATATTTGCCTCTTTGCTATTTAATTAAATTCTATTCTATATTCTTAACTGACCCATTTGGGTTGTAATTAACATAACTTGTAGAAAAGCCTGTATTTTGCCATGTTCGATATGCTACCTTAGTGGCTTTCTTGGCCGTGAAGTCTTTTCTCTTTCTATTTTGAATAATAGTTAGAAGTTCACTATTCCAAGCAACGCCTATCTTTTCAGCATTTTCTGGACTATCAAAAGGAATCAGCTTACCAGTCTTCTTATCTGGTAAAAGCGTAATTCTGCCCGTCTCTTCAAACACAACCACATTAGTGCATGGATGATATGTGCATTGTGGCTTGGTATAAGATCGCCTAGTAGCCTCATAATAAAGCCCATATTCATAGTTGCTCCATGCTTGTATTTCTTTGAACATATATGGCTGCTTTAATTGATCTATCCAGTGCTTAGCACCATATTTATTAATTGTATATTCATCTGAAGCATGCTCAATTTCTCCAAATGCTAATTGTAATTTCTTATTTAACTCCTTAAAAGTGACTTCTTTTAAGTCAAAGCCCAAATAGAAGTTGCTAAATGGAGCTAGTTCGTAAGAATAGCAATAAACTCTCATTTTATTAATTAATTATGCCAATAAATAGATTTTCAAGTCGCACCAATTGCCGTCAATGAATCCTTTCTTCATATTATTTAGACAGGCTCACTAGGATTTGAACCTAGATAAAGAGTTTTGGAGACTCTTTGTTTACCATTAGCGTATGAGCCTAAGATCTCTGTTTGAACTAGTTATTTATGGTCGGTTTATGAGCTCCCCTCTAAATACCACCGACAAAGAGGGATCATCAAACAGAGATACACGCATATAGCGTGATTAACTTAACCATCTATGCAAAACTGGTTATTACTTCACATAGTCGCTTTATTTTTCAAGTCGCTAGCTACGAACCGACTTTATTGATGATGGGTGGATTCGAGCCACCGACACTACGCCTCTACCAACTGAGATACATCACTCCTAGATCTTGTCTAATACTCAATCTAGGCAAAGCTTTTATAGTCTTCCTTGCATGGACTTTTGGAGACACAATTTGTGTTAATACTTGCTTCTTTAATGAATAATTTCAAAGAGACTTGTTGGAACAAGCTGATTCGCATAGCAAATCAAAAGCAATAAGCTCATAACACAAGATGCAGAATCGAACTGCATTTTCGTTTAGTTGCTGTAACTAAACGCCATTCTTGTGCGGTACAAATTTTAGCCTAGATCCAAAAACAAAGATTGCTTGCTAGGATAACCCTAGCAATGGCAACTCATGGAGTCGAACCATGCACACACACCGCTTCAAGGTGCCGCTCTACCAGATGAGCTAAGTTGCCATCAACAGAATGAGCATTAAGTTCATTCTGTGAGACGAATACAGATGAAAATACATTAATATCGCTGAGATTTTCTCAGCTATGGAAGATAGCAGGTTCGAACTGCTGACCTGACGATTAAAAGTCGCCTACTCTACCAATTGAGTTAATCTTCCTAGAAACAAGCACCAAAGTTACTTGCTTTATTAATCCCACAACTTCTATACCGCTGTGTCATCAAAGATGCGTTTGCGGTGTTTATTTATCTAAATCTACTTTAGGTATTTTTTCTGCACCTTTATCTGCTTCAAAGTAGGCTAATTTAGAACGCCCACTAGCAAACAATGAACCAGGAAAGTTAGTAATGGTTACATTGTAGTCGTTGACTGATTGATTATATTTTTGACGTTCAGTAGCAATGCGATTTTCGCTACCCTCAAGCTCTACCATGAGATCTGCAACTCTCTTATCAGAGTTAAGCTTAGGGTAGTTTTCACGAATTACTTTGATTAATAAATTGGTTGATTCATTAACTTCATTGCTTGCTTTAAACTTCTCTTTTGCACTTTTGGCACTATTAAAGTCTGAACGAGCTTTAGCAATATTATCAAAAATCTCCTGTTCATTATGCATGTCACCGCGAACAGCACTGGTTAAATTAGGAATTAAGTCATTCCGTCGTTGCAGCACTGTTTCAATTTGAGAATATTGCATCTTGGTGTCCTGATATTTTGCATTAATGGAATTATTAAAATGAATGCAGCTAAATCCAGCTATAATTACTAAAACTACTACAATGATTAAGCTGGGAAGCCAAACATTGCCTTTAGTATTTTCGTTTTTCATTGATTAAAGCCATCCTTTTACCAACTGTCATCACTACCGCCACCGCCAGAGAAGCCTCCATCTCCATCAAAGACATCATTTGAATTTCCCCAATCGTCAGAAGAACTCCAATCATCAGAAGAGCCCCAATCATCAGAATCGTCATTCCAGACATCTTCGAAAGGATCATCAAAGCCGTCAGTGAATCCATCATCGTGTCTATAGTGTTTAGAATCGGGATCCTTGATTGCATCTAAAACCAAGTTTTCAAAGTTATATCCATCTTCGACTTGAGATAAAATATACTTTTTATCATTTAAAGATAAATCTTTCGCATCCATCTGATCATTGTCACTAAGGCTTGAATGATTCAGAAGATGATTAAATTTTCTTTTCACTTCAAAATATCTCATAGTTTTACCTTTCTAGGTTACCAACTACCACTAGCTCCTCCTCCACCGGAGAATCCTCCGCCTCCGCCAAAGGAATCACCGCCAGAGCTCCAGCTGCTAGAGCCGAATGAGCTACCAGATCCAGATGAGTCTGTGCCACCAAAGCCATCATCAAAAAGCAAGAAAACCACAAAAGCTAAGGGCATTCCAATCAATATGATGCCAATCATCCAATAAAAGAGTAAGTCTTTTTTGGCATGTTTTTTAACATCTGACTTACTACGTAAATCTTTTTGATGAGTTTCAAGCCGAGTAGTCAACTTATCAGTCATTATTTCTACACCTTGGCTATAATCAGATTTTTTAAAGCTCTTTTTAACTTTAGGATTTGACATAACCTTGTGAGCATAGACATCAGGGATTACGCTCTCAACGCCATATCCAGTTTGTATACGAAAGCGATGATCTTTAATTAGCAGAACTATTAGAACGCCGTTGTCATATCCTTTAGTACCAAACTTATACTTATCAAAGAGTTTTTGACCATATTCATCAATATCTTTGCATCCCGTGCCCTTAAGTGAGTCACGAGTAACTACTGCAATTTGTGGCTTGCCTTTAATTTTGCTGAGCTTAGTTTCATTGATGTCCTTGATCTTTGTTTCCGTTTCAGCATTAATCACATTTGCTTGATCTAATACATCATGGTTATCTGCTTTAACTGGCTGAGCGAGAGCTAAGAAGAAAGATAATGCAAAAAGCATACCTATAAGGATTGAGGCTTTTCTTTTAATTTTCATTCCAAATTTCATCCCAATCTGTTTGCTGTAAGTCATATTCAAACAAGATAGTGTTAATAGTTCTATCTCGAATTAAAAGCTGACCTAACTCTTTAGGAGCTAAGTTTTGATAATATTTAGCTGCAATCTCTTCAATGATAGGACCACATTTGTTTGCAACCTCTTTATGAAATTTCTTGACTATTGGATCTTCTTCACTAAATCCTAGCTCTTCTAGATTTTCTTTGGATAGAGTCATTTTACTTGCCTCAAAAATACGAACCAGAGTTCTATTTTAGCTGTTAATTTAGACTAACGTTTGTTAGAAACGTTAGCCTATTTAAGAATTGTTAATCCTATAGACGGAATCGAACCGTCTTGCAGTGTTCAGTTGCAGTCAATCATGTGTTGATATGTCTTACCTTATAAACCACATAATAAAAAAGAAAGGAAACACATGCCAGACATAGGAAAGTTGAGTTAATTATGATAGAAGATCAAGCCAATAAAGCTCACTTGAAAACAGAGGATTTTCACCCTCTATATCTATTTTAAACGATCCTAGAGTTCAACTTTCATATATGAAAAATTTCTCACTTTTTTTGCTTATTTTTTCTAAAGTCAATAATCGGCAAACTTCTAAATGAACTTGATTTATGTCCTGTTTCAACCACTGGAGCTATTTTTAATAATTCTTGTAAGACCACAAAGGCGTGCCAGCTATTTAGGTCAATGGTTAAGCCGTTTGCATCATAATCAGAATTAAATGCTTTCAGCTTATTAGCCCATTGCGCATCATTATCTGTTTTTACAACAAATCTCATTGCAATACCGCTCCACACCAATATCCAACTAAAAAGATCAATAATATCAAAGTAAAAGGTACAATTCGATGCACCTTAAACTTGATTAGCTTGCTTAATGTCTTTTGGTCATCTTTATCTAAAACAGCATTCAAATTATTAATTAATGCATCTACTGGTGCTTTAGCTACATAAGTTCCAATAACGATTACTATTGCTGCCACTATTCCAAGCATAAAATGTTCCACTCCTATCGCCTCATGAAAAAAGAGACTTAAAAAAGTCTCCTATCTAGTTAATTCCAATTGCTCTGCTAGTTGATGCATAAAGTCATCAAACTTATCATACGCAACTGATTGGCTTAATAGCAGTTCCCCACCATTACACATATCAGAAATAGTATGATATTTTCTTGCGTTGTATTTCTTGAAATACAATTCGTAACAGATCTTTTGAATATCTTCGTCAGCTTCATCGTAGCAAACTCGAATTGCATAATGCTCACGTCTCAGTTCATTTAGCCGATGATCTTCTTCAATGGTGATGAGCATATTGTCAACGGTATTATGCTTTTTAAACTGTGCCTTACCGCCACCAACGTTTTCATCTATTTCACCAACTGGATGCTCTAATTCATAGACTCTACGATCAACATAAGTTTGGTAATTAGGGTAATCTTCCAATAGGGATGCAATATAAGCCTTTTCTTTCCTCCAAATTCGATTTCTAGCGCTTATTTTTCTTTACCAACCCAGTTTGCTATAACACCAAAGCAAATTGCAGCAGCATATACAATTGCTTTGCATAAATAATAAATAGCAACAATGTTAATTACAAAAATTGTGATTGGCAATGGGCGCATGAATAGACTATGAAAAATAGCAGTCATGAATTACCTCATTCCAGCAAAACGATATTATCTTGTCGAATATGTTTAATTGCCTTCTATAGGCAGTATAGGAATCGAACCTGTAAATAGCTGCTGCTGCTACTATCCCCGTCTGGATACAACTGCCTCACCTCTTAGAGGAGGATTTATTAAGAAAAGACTTCATCCGTTATTACAGATTACTACATAAGCAAACTGGAGTTTGCTTATAGTATAATTATAGTTTTATACGACCTATAAGTCAATTTTGCTGTTAATTGTTCGCTATAGAGATCAAACCATTATGATCAACATAGATATTGTTAATAATTTGATGCCAGCTTCTTTTTCGGCAACAAAAAAAGCAGGCATTATATATGCCTACACCAACTTAATACTTAATTAAGAATAGTCATAGTCTGACTATTAAGCACAAAGGAATCGAAACTTTGAGTTTAAGATTAGTCTTAAACACCATAACAACTTGTGTCATGGCTCAGCTCACCAACGGCTGACTGTGCTTATACCGTAAGAGTTTTTATTAGGTTTTTTGTGAAAGCAGATTTGCACAAAAATGAGCAAGAAGGTATCGAACCTTTCGGCAAGATTAACTTGCCGCACACCAATTGATCTTAATCATGCTAGTTACTATTGTGACACATAACATAATAGTTAATGTTCCCGTATTATGAGGAATTTCCTACTACTACCAAAGGATGCCTTGAATTTTCCATCTTCAAGGCTAAAGCCCTTGCAGGAGTCGAACCTGCAAGTTTATCATGGCGACCGCCATGACCTAAAGGGCAAATAGATATAATTTATTGTTTTTCGTGACTCAACACATAGTTTAATAACGGTGATTAAGCTTAGACGCTCGCCTAAGCTTAATCATAATAAAGGTGCCGAAGCACCCAGCAGGATTTGAGGCTCGGCTATCTGCTATCCCTCCATCGGCTTTAACTCTTTTAAAAAAGTGTGGAGGCAGAATCACGGCACGATAGACCTCAATGACTTTCAAAGGAATTGCACCCTTAAAAGTCGAAGACATTTAACATATTGTTATTAACGTGCTACTAAAAAGTAGCAAAAGCCAGTGAGCGAATCGAACGCTCAAAATCATATGCTAGGCATATTCCACACTGGCTCAATTTTAGTAAGAATTGCAAAAGGTAAATATAACACCTACATGTATTATTTTACCAGTAAAAAATGTTCAACTTTCATATATGAAAAATTTTATTAATTTTCTTTTTAGCTCTGCATTTCAGAGAAAACATTTGCATATAAAGACTTAGCCTTAGCATTGATCTTATCTAAGTCTTTGCTTGACACATCATTATGACAAATCAGATAGTTCAATGCTAAAAGTGAATATCCAGCATTGTCTAATAAGCTGTCTACTAGGCTTTCATCATCTTCGCCACTTTCATCATGAAGTAATAGATACTTAATTCGATTATATTTATCTTCAAGTCTCATACCAATGGCTCTTTTACCCCAAGTATCAATTGATTCATCATAGGAATTGCCATAAGTACGATTCTTGTTAATTAAAGTTTGTGCAAGTGCCCCAGCCAATACTACAAAATTATTTTGATTATTCTTGGTTACAGTTGGCGCTACATTGGTTTCATTAGTTTTAGGCTCGTTATTCATTTTTTATCCTCTCTTAGCTTAATTTTCGACCACAATGGTCACAATAACTAATCTCTCTGGTAAAGATTCTATTTTTTGTTTTAGTCTCAATTAAAGATACGTTTTTGACTAGACCAATCCGATAAAACTGGTTATTGGTTTTACCAATCATAGTCATAACCGCACCCAGATCATTACTCAAAAATTCTAATTTTCCTATCCAAATGAATTTTTGATACAAGTTAGGCTCAATCTTAGTATCAATTGCAAAATTACTGAATTTCTTATAAGACTCAGTATTTTGGTGGCAATACAAGCAACTAGCTTGGTCTGGGGTTTAATTTTGATCAACAATTGCACGAGCAAGAATAGTCATTTGCTCAGGAGTAATGTCCTTATATGCAGTCAAATTATTCACCCTTTTTCATTTCTTCTTTTATTTTTGCTAAATCAGGTTTTTCATATGCAGTAACTATTACTACTACTCGCGGATTGACACTATAATAGCTATCAATCGTTAAATGAACTACCTGACCATCATCTTCATAGATTCCCGTATTAGGTACTGTTTTACGTCCAATTTTAGTTGGATTTAGTGAATCCATTATTAATTTGCTCACGTTATCAACATCAGGCTTAGACGGTCCTTTTTTGTTAGGACGGATATATCCTAGTCTAGCCGCCTTTTGCTTCCATTTAGCCCAACTTTTAGGAATTTGATAATAAGCTGTGATGTCTAACGCTATGTTCCATTCAAATGGTTTGCCAGAATATTCATTATGCCAAGCTTCTCTGGCAATATTCTCATGTAGAACTGACTCCTTGCGTTTGATTCCATGCCGATTAACCACATATGGTCTCTGTTTTCCAAATGGATTTCCTGGAATGGTAAATTCTATTTTCACGTTTAATTTTCTTTCTTTAACTAAAAGTGATGAAGCCTCTTCCTAACTGAAAAAAAGGTATCTCATGCAGAACATGCTACACGAGATACTCTTATTTTTCTCTTACTCTATTATCTCACGCCCAGGAGGGCAACTTTCATATTTGAAAATCTTTTTTATTTTTCTTTGATGTCAAGTTCAATGGGCTTAAGCTTGCTAATAAAGCGTAGTGCCGTTTCAGGCAGCATTCGCACAACTATGTTAGAGCTAAGATTAGCAATAAAAACATAGTTATAAATATCATCAATGGTTCCAAATATCATGTATTTAGTACCGTCCTTATCTTTATAAACCTTGCCTTTATCTAGATCTGCATTCATTTATAAACTCCTTCTGCCGTTTAATGTAATAATAGCTAGTCCAAGAATAACTTGCGCAAGCTGTGGTAATCATTCCACAAATTCCAGTTAATAGTGATGGATAAATTACTAAACAACAAATATTTAATATTAAAAAAGTCGTGATTATGATTGGATATTTCATGTCGCCCACCTAATCTATAATAATTATTCCTTTTGGATATTGCTGAAATGCATTAAAGCACTCTCTTAGTATGTACATGCACCAGTGAATCGTTCCTAAACCTTTTTCTGGATCAACTTCATATTGCTCATAATCTTCTGGATAGCTATCAAGAAGGTTGATACTTTTCAAAATAGGTTTAAGCATATCTTGAGCTTGCTTTCCCTGCCAATTTCTAGCCCAACCACATGGTAAATGCTGCATCATTTGGCTATAATTCCATGAGCAATGCACACCATCCCAAATCTCACGATGGTCTCTATCACCAGAGACTAAACTTATCCAATAGCTCATATTGTCATTCCTTTCTAGCTTTAATCTTCTTTTTCGTCAATTTTATAAAGTAGCAAGTTGTTCCCTCGTCTTCTTTTGTGAGCAGACGGATATGTCAAGAATTTTAAATGGTCCTCTGTCTTATGATACTTATTAGCTAAGTATGAAACAGTACCTAAATCAACGAAATGGTCACCTTTATACATTGCATACTCGGTCTCAGCCATTATTTAGCTCCTCCCCAGCAACACCATAGTAAGGGACTTTTTCAACAGACTCATAAGCATCCTGCATTCCATAGACAACTGCACCAATGCTCGATGAAGCGATGCCTTTGTATTCTAGCCATCGTTTATTACAGAAAATACTTCCGTCGCCTAAATTAAGAGCGCAATAGTATCCTATAAGCTTACGACAAGGCTCATTTGGAAACACAATAGGATCATATATAGTTGACTCTGCATTATGATGGTAAGCAATCATGTAATAAAGCCTTTTTCCATTCTTATAAGTACAGCGCCATACGTCGCCTTGACTATAGCTTTCGCCTTGAATCTCAAGATCTTTTTCAATGATTTTCACTTTTACGTATTTCCTCCATTTTTCTATGCATTATATAAGAGCTTTTGATCAAATTATTAAGGGCGTTAACTTCAATATCTTCTTTTATTTCATCTGGGGTCAACACATGACTCCAATTATCAATTCCAGTACAAATGTCTTGTAATTGATCAATCGCTTTATCCACTTGTTTAACAAAAGCTTCAATGTCTTTCATACATGTAGTTCTTTATCTTTCAATTCCTTTTCAATATCATAAATAGGCCATATCACTTCACGTGTACGTAAATAAATCGTAAGACTTTTGCTAAGAATATAGTCTTCTCCCAGAACTAAATCTGAATTAATTACCTTAAGCTGACTGTGTAGTACTGCTTTTGGCATTTTTATCAGACCTCCCAAGTGTCTTACACATGATGTCTTTAGACTTAGCTTTATTTCGATCTAAAATAATAATTTCATCTTCACCAGTTCTGCCAAAATAAAAACTGATGTCCTTTTTATTAACAACAAATCTTTCTATGCTTTCAAAGGCGTTATGCTTTTGATAATCTAAAGCAATCCTTTTGGCAATCCATTCACTGATTGTGTAACTAATCCAATCTTTTTCTTGAGGATGGTGTACTCGGTAACATTCCACTTGGTCAGGCAATATGCTCAGCGCTCTATGTTCAAAAGGCTTCATGATGTATTCTTTGCCCTTAATTGGATAATTAAACAGTTCTCGCCATTGCTTTGGACCTATATAACTGTAATAGCCACCATGCATATAGAGGCAGCCTAACAATGACCAGAATCCTATATTGCTTAAACTGTGAAATGACTTCACAAAATCAAGCAAAGATAAGGCAGAATCCGTATGTGATTCCATCTTTCTTAATAGGGCTTTATCAGCCTCAGTCATTTTAGAAAGAATTGAGCGATCGCCTTCATCCCCAAAAGTAGCTAAATTTAAAAAGCTAATAATGCTTTCTGAAGAGTTATCATTGTTATTCATCTTTGTTTCCCTTCAAATGCAAACGCATTAAGTACTGTATTCTTTAGCTTTTTCATTACAAAGACAGTTTCCACAGCATCGTAGGTTATATGTCTTTCTCCGTTATTGTTTTCATTTAAAGTGACAATAAGTGCTTGATGCTTTTCCAAGGGTAAGACAACTTTGAAGTCGTCTTTCTTAGGATTAAGGTTGCCTTCTCTTGCCATCTTTTCAATGTATTTAGTTATTTCATTAGTTGCTGCGTTAAAACTAATTGATTTCATGCATATGTTCCTAATTTCTATTAAAATTCATAGTAACGTGATCTGAATTGAATTTGATTAAGCGAGATGCATTATCAAAATAATCATTAATCAAGGTTTCAATATAATCACCTACATTTACTATACGTAAAGTTTCTAAGCAAATTAAAATTAAATGATGTTTAAATGATGAAGCAGTGCCACTAGTCATAATTACATAATGTCTTTTGCCTACTTCATCATAGAAGAAATCGTCAATTCCAAAATTTTCTGGTTTAGTGTATTTCTCGTTTTGTTTATCAATTATTTTCATTTTCATGCTCCTTTTGTGTTTCTTTTAAAAATTCTTTTTTCGCTTCATTTGTCAAAAATTTAAGCGTTAGCATAGTAGCATTTAAGCTTAAATAAAGCTTTCTGGTATTAACTTTATGTCCTTTGTTCCAATGCTGTTGTTGTCTTTTAACATCATTTAATTCAGATTCAACAGTTTTAATTCCTTCATTAAATAACTCTTTATCAATCATTTTCATACTCCTTGGAATATTTCTTTATAAATTCTTCAGGCGTTAAACCATACCATC
>ERZ1090865.999-NODE-1000-length-14761-cov-5.305454_pt1 | contig 14761 bp, 15 predicted proteins | sample MGYA00478478_ERZ1090865 | MGnify/ENA primary metagenome ERZ1090865 (study PRJEB33644, sample SAMEA5815715) | chicken gut metagenome | biome: Chicken; feature: Gastrointestinal Tract; material: Caecum | place: Ireland | collected 2019-01-01 | study: A study of the... | reverse complement strand
CGAACAAAACCGGCACGGGCTATGTGGAATACACCTACAACGGCGAACCCGTCAAACTGTATGACGAAGCCGCCGGAAGAATCAAAGGCGACAGCACAATTCATACCGTCCGTGTGCCGAAAGCGGAACTCGACGGCAACAGCTACCGCGTCGGCTCGGTGCGTGTTTTGGAAGCTTATAGCTACGGCAGCCGGCTCGGCAAAGAAGTGAAATCCGAAAGCTATGCGTTTTCCGCGCCGAGCGGCGAAAATCAAACGTGGCTGAGCGTGTCTGACTGGCACACAAGACTTGAAAAGGCATATGAGGCTGTGTCTTACGCGGGCGATTACGACGGCGCGATTTTGCTCGGCGACGCGGTGCCGGGGCTGATGTTTGAAGAAGAAATCCGTGAATATATCGTGGAATTCGGCGGTAATCTTTGCGGCGGCACCGTGCCGGTCGTCTATATCCGCGGCAATCACGAAACCCGCGGCGAATATGCCGAAAAACTGCCGGATTATCTCGGCATGGACAGTTTTTATTTCACCGCCGACTACGGCGATTATCGCTTTATTGTGTTGGACAGCGGCGAAGATAAACAAGACGACCACCCCGAATACGGCGGTATGGTGAACTACGCGGCGTATCGGCAAGATATGGTGGACTGGCTCGCCGCGCTTCCTGAAAGTAACAAAACCACCGTCGCGCTGGTGCACTCCGGAGACGTCTGCATTGAAGAAAACTTGCACGAAAGTGCCTATGCGTCGCTTAAAAATCTCGGCGTCCGGCAGATTATCTGCGGCCATGAGCACACCTGCGAATTTTTCGAGCAGGAGGGCTTGAATATCTTTGTCGACGGCGGTCATACGGGCGACGGCTTTGTCGCAAGCAAGCTGACGTTCTCGCCTGACGGACTTTATATCGAAGCCTTTGACGAAACCGGCGAAAAAGTCCTTGAAAAAACCACTGAAATTTAATAGAACGTAAACGAAAGACCGTCTTTTCCCGAAAGGGGAGAGACGGTCTTTTTAATTCTAAAAATAGTTGTAAATTGCGCCTTTTTTCAGCACATTTACCATTGACATTCTATTATTACCGCCATATAATAAGCAATGCAATAATAAGAAAGCTTATTATAAGGAGGCTTTACATTGGAAAATTTGCATTATCTCTTGATGAAATCCAACGCCATGCTTTCGCGCCGGATTCTTTCCGAAGTCAGCCGCCTCGGCCTGACGCCCGGCCAGCCCAAGGTGTTGGATTTTCTGCTGCAATATAACGAAGCGGACCAAAAAACGATTGCGGCCTATTGTGAAATTGAGCAAACAACTGTCGGAAGCATCTTGCTGCGTATGGAAAACGCGGGGCTTGTGCGCCGCCGGCAAAAGGACGGCAACCGGCGTTCGCTTTATGTTTCGCTGACCCCCGCGGGAAAAGAAAAAGCAGAAAAGCTGATGGATATTTTCCTCGAAAATGAAAACACGGCAACGGAGAACCTTTCCGAAACGGAAATCGAAACGCTTAAAGAATTACTGACGAAACTTTGCGACACCATGCAGTCGCAGGCAAAGGAAAAGAAGGTGTAAGCATGGAAAAACCGAAACAACATAGCTTTGACCATTTGGCAAAGCGGATTGTTTTCTTGTGCTTGGGGCTTACGATTATGGCGTTCGGCGTCGCGTTTTCGATTAAAGCGGCGCTCGGCACTTCGCCGATTTCAAGCGTCCCTTATGTCACGTCAACCATTTCCGGCCTTTCGGTCGGCACGACCACAATCATTATGAATTTTATGTTCGTACTGATTCAAATCGCCATTCTGCGTAAAAAATACGATTGATTCCGGCTTTTGCAGTTCCCCGCCGCGATTGTGTTCGGCACAATGATTGACGTTGCGGAATATGTGCTCAAACCGATTTCGTTTTCCAACTATTTCGAACAATGGCTGCTTTGTGTGGTCTGCATTTCGATTGCGCTTTCCTTTATTTTCCTCGGTCATCTCGACGGTGTGCGCGAGGGCACAATCGCCGCCGCCGTGTTTGTCGGACTTATTACCAAACAGACCAACAAACTGATGAAAAAAGTAGAAGCCGTGGCTTTGGCCTAACTTAAGTATTTTAGGAAATCAAAAACCGCCTTTCCGAAAACGGAAAGACGGCCTTTTTCTTTTTTATGTTTGATTTTATAAAGCGTCCGGCGCAAAGATTTTATGCATTTCCTGCATTCTGCCGCAGCTGAATTTCCCTTCTGGGCATTTGTCTACAAAACAGCTCGGCCCATAGAACGAGAAAATTTCCGGCGCGGCTTTGCGAAGAAGCTTTAAAGCGTCAATTGCGTGTGCGCGGATTTCCCACTGGGCTCTTGTGCAGGTGCGAAGCCGCAGGAACAAAAGCAGCTCGCGCGCGTTCATCGTCGAAACAATGTCAATCACGTTGCCGCTTAACTGGTAATACACCAAATCTGTCTCCGGAACGCCTAAAGCTTTCATTGCTTCATATTCTGCGGCATTTTCCTCGAAAGCCGCCTTGTATTTTTCCAAAAGTTCCGGTTTGTCTTTTAATACCGGGGGGATAAGATAGCGCGTGCGGTCGGTGTGCGTGAGTTCCGGCACCGAAAGTCCCTGCATTCTGTGGCGCGTGAAATGCGTCACGCCCGAAAGCGAAACGCCGTTATAACGAAGCGAGAAATTGACCGCTTCCAACGCGCGCGGACGGTCACAGTCTAACACCGCGCGAACAGTCTTTTTTACAAGTTCCGGGTCGCAAAGCAGCTTGTCCGCGTCGCTTGTGGAAAGCCCCGCTTCCGTAATCAGCGCAGTTCTTGCAACGCATTTTGCCGCGTCCGGCGTGGCGGAAAGCAGCTCGACCGCGTTTTCGCTCACCGTGTTTTGCGGAAAATCGATAAACGAAAGGTCGGGCGTGTCGTTTGTGCCCTGGCAGCGCTCCTCAAACCCGCGCAAAATGCCCGGCGTGCGTTCTTTCGCTTGTTCGAGGAGCATTTCGCCGAGCTTTCGGATTTCCGGGTATTTGCTCCCGCGCCCGTAAAGCATGGCTTTTAAAATATGTAAAAATTCCCGACCGTTGACGCTGCAAAAGAAATTGCTGAATAAGCAGTAGGGCAAAAGGAAGCGCGCGTCTTCTTTCGCAACGCCGTTTTCGGTAAATTCCGAATAGAGCGCAAACTGCTTTGCCATGTGGTCTTTATAACGCTTTGTAAGCGCCGGGTCGGAAAAATCCGGCACATAAAAGCCCGCGTCCGAAAAATCCACATACCGGCGGGATTTCACGGTAAACGAAGCGAGACGAAATTCAATGATAAATTGTTCGACAACCGCCGAAACATTCTGAAATGCCAAATTAAAATAGGTGTGCTCGACAACGGAATTGTGCCCCGAGCGCGTCACCTTGTCAATCAGGTTGGCGTTTTTCTCATCGTCCTGGCTTTTCGCCCAAATACTGAGCGCCGTGCCCTCCTGGGTGGAAACGCGCCCGCCCGCGGCCGTAACCTTTTCGCCGCAGTCGGAAAGTCCGATAATCAGCGCGCCGCTGGTTTGAAAATCCGAAATATCCATGCTATTGGCTCCTTACAGGTATTTTGTTCATTTTACCACAAAATACCGAAAATCGCAATTTATTTGTTACACAATTTTAATTTTCAAATTGCCGTTTGGGCGTTGTAAAATAGGAAAAAATTTGTTATACTATCCATGTATGCGTAGGACCTTATCGTGCGCGAAATGCTGTTTTTGTGGGAGGAATTTTTTGTGGACAAGCGCCTGATTGTGATTGACGGCCTCGACGGCAGTGGAAAATCCACCCAAATCGGGCTTTTAAAAGCCGGGCTGCAAGCTATGCAGGTGCCGCTTCGGCAGATTAAATTGCCGGATTACGACGACCCCTCCAGCACGCTCGTGCGCATGTACTTAAACGGCGACTTCGGAAGCCACCCGCAGGACGTCAATGTCTATGCCGCTTCTTCGTTTTACGCCGTGGACCGTTACGCTTCCTATCGCCGCCACTGGAAAGACGACTATCTTTCCGGCACATTGATTTTGGCGGACCGCTACACCACTTCCAACGCGATTCACCAAGGTGTCAAGCTTCCGCCGGAACAATGGGACGATTATTTTGACTGGCTGTTTGATTATGAATACAATAAACTCGGGTTACCAAGACCCGACTGCGTGATTTTTCTCGATATGCCGGTCGAAATTTCCCAAAAGCTGATGTCCGCGCGCTACGGCGGGGAAGAGGCGAAAAAAGATGTCCACGAAGCGGACGTGCAGTATCTCGAAGACTGCCGTAAAGCGGCGCTGTATGCCGCGAAAGCACTCGGCTGGCATGTGATTGCCTGCTCCGAAAACGGCGAACCGCTTCCCGTGGAGACGATTCACGAAAAAATCTTTTCTGTGGTGCAAAAAGAATTAAAATTATAAGGTGACATTTTGTGTTAGAATTTAAAAAGCCGGAATTGCAAGATAAAGCTTGGGTTGCCCCGATTATGCGCGAAGCGAATGAGCTTGCTTGCGAATATTGCTTCGGGAACCTCTATATGTGGTCAAGCGTTTATAAAAATTCGATTGCGCGCTACGGCAATCTGTTTTTGGCGCGTGACGGGGGCGAACGCCCGATGTATTTGTTTCCGTGCGGCAACGGCAGCAAAAAAGCCGCTGTCGAAGAATTGATGCGCTGCGCCGCAAACGACGGGGTGCCCTTGAAAATGTATTCCCTCACGCCCAAAAAGGTGCGCGAACTCGAAACGCTTTTCCCCGGGCAGTTTGATTACTTTCCGATGCGCGAATATTTTGACTATATCTATCTTTCGCAAGATTTGATTACGCTTGCGGGGCGGAAATACCACGCGAAGCGCAACCACCTTTCTTATTTTAAAAAGACCTTTCAGTGGCAATACGAACCGCTGAGTGAAAAAAATATGGATGAATGTCTTTCGATGAACGACAGCTGGGAAGAGAAAAATCTTGAGAAAAACCCGGAAGAAATCGGCAACGAACGTATTGCGATTACGCGCGGGCTCGACAAATTTTTTGAGCTCGGCTTTACCGGCGGCGTTTTGCGTGTGGACGGCCGGGTTGTAGCTTACACTTTCGGCGAACCGCTCAGCGACAAGGTGTTTTGTACCCACGTGGAAAAGGCGTTTGCCGATATGCGCGGTGGCTACCCGGCAATCAACCAGATGTTTGCCGAAAACGCGCTGTCGTCTTATAAGCTTATCAACCGCGAAGAGGATACCGGAAGCGAGGGGCTTCGCAAAGCCAAAGAATCCTATTATCCCGCTGTTCTGCTCCCGAAATACCGGGCGGTTTATAAAGGGTGATTTTTGCAATGCAGTGCCGTTTGGCGACAACCGAAGATAAGACTGCGCTTTATGCGCTTTGGCAAAATACGTTCGGCGACGAGCCGGCAGTGATTGACCGCTTCTTTCAATGTGTCACGCCAAACGATATTGTCGTCTGCGGCGAAAACGGCAGCCCGGTTTCCGCTTTATATATGCCGCGCGTCGAACTTCGCTGCGGCAAAAAAACGCTTTCGGCGGCTTACATTTACGCCGCCGCGACCGATACCGCTTACCGCGGCAGGGGGATTATGACTTATCTTTTACAGTTCGCCGCGGAAAACGCACAGCGGCAAAGTTTAGAAGGGCTTTATTTGGTCCCTGCGGAGCGGACTTTGTTTGATTATTACGGCGCGCGCGGATTTGTTACCGCCTTTTTTAAAAAACTTGTGCAATATTCGAGAAGTGAATTAAAAGCGCTTTGCGAAAATCCCGCAACTGCGCTTCCCGCGAGTGCATTGCAGTTTTTTAAAACCCGCGAACAAGCGCTTCAGGAGATTTGGCACCCCGCTTATTCGCAAACGATTTTAGATTTTTCTCTGTTTTTAAATAAACAGTATGGTTCTGAAACCTTGTTGACCGACTGCGGCTATGCGGTCTATGAATCGGAAGAAAACGCCGTACAGGTCACGGATTTTTGTTGCGAAGAAGGCAAAGAAGCGGCGCTTTTGGGCGCACTGCTTCAAAAAACCGACGCGGCAAAGTTCGCGTTTTCTATGCCGGTGCCGCGGCAGATTGGCTCTATGCCCGGAAAAATCGTGCCCGCCGGTATGTGGCGGCCGCTTTCAAAATCCGCGAAACAAACCGAAATACAAAACGGCTATATCGGCATCACTTTAGGCTGAAAGGAAGTTCTTTATATGATTTATGTGTTTTTAGCAAACGGCTTTGAAGAAATCGAAGCGCTTACCCCGGTCGATGTCCTGCGTCGCGCGGGGCTTACCGTGCAGACGGTCGGCATCGGCGAAAAAGTGGTGACCGGTTCTCATAAAGTCCCGGTCACGGCAGATATTACCGACGCTGAAATGGAACTCAACGGCGATTTGCAGGCCGTGATTTTGCCCGGCGGCATGCCCGGCACCAAAAATCTCGATGCAAGCGAAGCCATAACGCGCGCGCTCGAATTTGCAAAAGCGAACGACTTGTTTATTTGCGCGATTTGCGCGGCGCCCTCCGTGCTCGGTCACAAAGGCTTGCTTGCCGGCAAAGAAGCAATTTGCTTCCCCGGGTTTGAATCGGAACTTACCGGCGCAACACTTTCCGAAAAATTCGTCTGCCGTGACGGCAAAGTGATTACCGGCAAAGGCATGGGCGTTGCAACCGAATTTGCACTTGAAATTGCTTCCGCGCTCGCCGATGATGAAGCCGCCGAAAAAGTCCGCGCGGCGATTCAGTTCCCGAGATGACCGATAAGATTTACACCGAAAAAAACGATTTGCGCGCTTTTTTTAAAGCGTTTCGCACGTCGCTTTCAAAAGAAAAAAAGACAAGGCTTGATAGACGAATTGCCGAACGCTTTTTAACGCTCCCGCAATACCGCGAAGCGAAAACCGTGCTTTTTTATGTTTCGCTGCCGTTAGAAATCAACACCTTTTCTTTAATGGAGCAAGCGTTTTCTGACGGCAAAACCGTTGCCGCGCCGCGCTGTGTGCCCGGCACGCGGGAAATGGAATTTTATATTCTCCGCAGTATTCACGACCTTGCGCCCGGCGCGTTCGGTGTGTCGGAGCCAAAGGTGGAATCTTGCGAAAAACTGACTGATTTGTCCCAAGGCCTTTGCGTTGTCCCCGCGCTCGGCTTTGCGCGCGACGGCTACCGCTTAGGCTACGGAAAAGGCTATTACGACCGGTTTTTAGCGCGCTTTTTAGGGGACACGGCGGGACTTGTTTATGACGCGTGTTTGAAAGACCGCTTGCCCCACGACAAGTTCGATTGCAAAGTCAAACAAATTGTAACCGAAAACCAAATTTTAAAGATAGACTGAAACCAAAAGAAAGGAGGCCTCCCGCATGCATGACGACGATTTGAGAAACTTTTTTGACGAAGACGCCTACAAAGAATTGCTAGACACCTACGCCGAAGAGGACAGCCGCAAGGAACGCGAGCGCGCCCGCCGCGAACAGCAGGCGAAAGCGCCGAGTACCCAGCCGTCCCGCAAAACGCCGCCCGCCAAAAAAGCGCCGACAGGCAGAAGCGCACAGCCGCCGCGTGAGCACACACGCCCCGCGCCTGTTTCTCACCATACCCCGCGGCCTGCCCCTTCGCCGAAACACGACGAACCGCAGCCCGTGCGCAAAACGGAAGGCTTTAAATTGGAAATTAAGGGGCTTGACGAGGAGTTTAACACCCCGCCGTCACAAAAACGCACACCGACGCCCCACCCGACTTACTTTACGCCAAAGCCGCAGCAAAACGCGCCGACCGACGGTCACAAACATGCGCACGCGCAGTCAAAAGCCGGCGCATTTTCGGGCTTTTCGGAAATCATCAAAAAACGCAATAAAGTCGAAGAACCCGCCGAAGAAGCATTTGTCGAAGAAACAGTTGCGCCGAGCGCGAGCGGTGCCGTGATTGCCAAAAAGCGGCCCGTAAAGCTCGACTGGAACACAATAAAAGCGTTTTTCCTTAAAAACAAAACCGCTTGGATTGTGGTGCTTGTCTGCGTGGTTGCGGCAATCCTTCTTTCCATTTATACAATAAGCTGTATCAACGACGTTTTGGCAATTAACCGGGACAGCGAAACGGTTGTCGCGGTCAATATTCCGGCGGACGCCGACACCAAAACCGTTTTGAAAATTTTGCAGGACAATGACCTTATCGAACACCGTCACTTCTGCCGTGTGGTCGCAAAGGTGATGAAATTCAAAGACGACAACTATTTGACCGGCATTTATTATGTCACCGCCTCTATGGGCGTGGAAAAAATGCTCAGCACGTTTAAAGTCGCGCCGACAACCGGCGAAACGGTCACGCTGACGTTCCCCGAGGGCTACACGGTCGACCAGATTGTCGAGAAGCTTGACAAATACGAGGTCTGTGACTCCGCCGTCATGTATCAGACGATGAAAGAAGTCGATTTCAGCGGTGAGTATTCCTTTATTAAGGAAGAAGACAACAAAGACGAGCGCTATCATTTGCTTGAAGGGTATCTTTATCCGGACACCTACGAGTTTTATGTCGGTGAAAATCCGTCCAGCGTTATTCGCAAGTTCTTAAACAACTTCCAGAAAAAGTGGACCGACGAATACGCAAAACAGGCGGAAAAACTCAATATGTCTGTGGACGATGTTATTACGCTCGCGTCAATTATTCAGAAAGAAGCTTACGGCGCCGACCAGTCGCCGCTGGTGTCGTCGGTGCTTCATAACCGCTTGAACAATTCGAGTTTGTACCCATCGCTCCAATGCGATTCCACAACGGAATATATCAACGAAAACATTGCAAAGAATGTGACTGACGCCGCGCAGCTTGCGAACTACACGAACCTTTACAGCTCCTATAAATGCGAAGGGCTTCCCGTCGGCTCTATTTGTAACCCGGGCGACGACGCTATAAAAGCCGCGCTTTACCCGGAAGACACCAACTATTATTTCTTCGCGCATGACGTCAATAAGAAGCTGTATCTTGCGCGCAATGACTCGGAACGCCGCTCTAATAACATTGCGATTTTGAACGTCAACAGCGAAGCGGAGAAAAAGAGCGGGAACTAAGCTGTTACCCTAAAGGACGAAATTTTATGATGCAAAAACCGGAATTGTTGTGTCCCGCCGGAGACGAAGAACGCCTGCTTGCGGCGCTCTGCTTCGGCGCGGATGCCGTCTATCTCGGCGCAACGCAGTTCGGGATGCGCGCCGGACCGAAAAACTTTACGATGGACGCGCTGCAAAAAGCCGTCGATTTGGCCCACAAACAGGGCGTGAAAGTATATTTAACCTGTAACACCCTGCCGCGCAACGATGAAATTGAAACCATGCCCGACTTTTTAAAAGCCGCAGAGGCCGCCGGGGTAGATGCGCTGATTGTCGCCGACCTCGGCGTGCTGAAGCTTTGCAAAACCCACGTGCCGAACTTGCCCGTGCACATTTCCACGCAGGCGGGCGTCGTGAATTTTGAAACCGCGCGTATGTTTTATGAGCTCGGCGCAAAACGCGTGGTGACGGCAAGAGAACTGCGCCTTTCCGAAATCGCAGAAATTCGTGCGAAAACGCCGAAAGATTTGGAAATCGAATGCTTTGTCCACGGTGCAATGTGCGTTTCCTTTTCGGGGCGCTGCCTGTTGTCCAATTACCTGACCGGCCGCGACGCCAACCGCGGCGCCTGCGCCCAGCCGTGCCGCTGGTCTTACGCGCTGATGGAACAAACGCGAAAAGGGGAGTATTTCCCCATTGACGAAGACGAGACCGGTACTTACATTTTGAATTCCAAAGATATGTGTATGTTAGAGCATATCCCGGAACTCGTCGAGGCGGGCGTGGACAGCTTTAAAATTGAGGGGCGCGCAAAGTCTGCTTATTATACCGCGATTGTGACAAACGCCTACCGCGCCGCGATTGACGGTTATCTAAAAAATCCTTCGCCGGATTATAAACCCGAAAAATGGATTTGCGAAGAACCTTATAAAGTGAGCTTCCGTGATTACTGTACGGGGTTTTATTTTGACGACCCGAAAACCGAAGCCAACATAAGCCTTGCGGGCGGTTACCGCCGCATTTGGGACGTCATGGGCGTGGTGCAGGAAAGCGACGGCAAATTTTTAACGGTGGCACAGCGCAATAAATTCTGCGTGGGCGACACGCTTGAACTATTGGAAAAAGGGAAATGTCCGAAAACTTTTACCGTTTCCGAAATGTTTTTGCCGGACGGTACGCCGATTGACGCCGCGCCGCACCCGATGATGATATTGAAAATCCCGTGTGCGCTTTCTGTGCCCGCGGGCAGCCTTCTGCGAAAGCAGGCCGAAAATGGATAACCGATTTCTTTTAGACCTTTGTGAAAAAATCGAATTGCCGCCCGACGCGCGTCGTGCTGCGCTTCGGGCGCTTTCTCAATATGCGCCCCTTTTAAAAAAGACTGTAAATTTACCGGAGCAAAAAGCGATTGCGCTTTGCAAACACCGTCTGTTTCGAAACCGAAAATCCGGCGCGGCGTTTTGCCTCGCATTTTGTCTCCTGCGCGCAGGAAAGGCATATGCGCTTTATAAGGAAAAGCAAATTCCAGACACCGTGTTTTATGATACAATGCGCGACATCACCGTTTGGGCGCGCACTGCGAAGCAAAGCGAAAACATTGACGGGCTTTTTGAAATCGGCTGGCTGCAGCAGTCGTTGTATCTCCATATGTTCCGCGTCGGTCGCCTGCAATATCAGTTCGGTAAAATCGATTTCCGCGCGCTTCACATCCCGCCGCAATCTCAAAAACAAATCCCGTTTTCTCAAGGCGACCGCGTGCTGTTTATCCATATTCCCGAAGACGGCAAGCTGGATTTTGACCTTTGCACTTCGTCCGTTTTTGCGGCGCGAACATTCTTTGCAACCTACTTTCCGCAATATCATTTTGCGGGCTTTGCCTGTGAAAGCTGGCTGTTAGATGAAAATAACCGACGCTTTATGCGTGCAGGCAGCAATATTTTGCGCTTTTTTGATTTGTTTGACGGCGTGGTCGAGACATTGCCGAAAAATCACGAGCTGCTGCGCCGGCTGTGGCATGAAAAGCGCGCATCCAAACGCAAAACCGCAAACTTGCCCGAAAATACCGATTTACAGCGCCGCGCCAAAGCTTATCTTTTGGCGGGCGGCACAACGCACAACGGTTTCGGCTATCTTTTAAAATAAAAATACGGTTTAAAAACAGCACCTCTGTTTCATACTAAACAGAGGTGTTTTTTTATGCAAAAACGAGTGGTCGCGTTATTCTTTCTATTTTCTATGGCGTTTGGGCTTTTGTGTCTGCGGATTGTCGAACTCAACGACAACACGGCGGTAACAGATGCCGCGGCGACCAAAAGCAGTTTAACGGCAATGGTCAGCGAGACCCGCGGCAATATTTATGACTGCAAAATGCGGCCGCTTGTCAACGAAGAAACGGAACTGTATGTCGCCATTAAACCCACGCTGTCCGCGCTGAATGCCGCAAGCGCCGTAATCGGCGACACCGACAAAGACGCGCTGTTTGAAACCGTGACCGCCGGCAAAATCGCCCTTGCACCCGCCACAGGCACCTTGGAAACCGACGAAGCCAAAACCGTGACCGCTGTGCGGCGTTACCGCGACGCGGGGCTTGCGGTGCATTTAATCGGCTATGTCAACGGCGACGGTGAGGGCGTCAGCGGAATTGAAAAATACTATGACACGATTTTGAAAAATGCGTCCGGCACGCTGAAAGCCACTTATCCCGTCGACGCGCTCGGGCACATATTAGAGGGCGGGGAAATTTCGTTTGTTGCCGAAAACTATCATTCGCCCGCGGGGGTCATGCTGACGCTCGACCGCGATATCCAAACGATTGCGCAGGAAGCGCTTGAAAAATTTGAAATCGATGTCGGCGCGGTGGTGGTGCTTGACGCGAACACCGCGGAAATCCGCGCCATGGCCAGCGTGCCTGCTTTTAACCAAAATCACCCGGAAGAAAGCTTGAATGCTGAAAATGCACCGTTTGTCAACCGCGCAATCACGCCGTATTCTGTTGGCTCCGTCTTTAAAGCGGTTGTCGCGGCCGCTGCCATTGAAAAGGGGATTGACACCGATTTTTCCTACACCTGTTCGGGAAGCTACACAATCGGTGAAACCGTGTTTAACTGCCACAACCGTTCGGGGCACGGCACGCAGAACATGGGCGAAGCCATGGTGAATTCCTGCAACCCTTATTTTATCGAGTTAGCGCTCGAGACAGGTGCGGAGAACGTTTGCGCAATGGGTGAAAATTTGGGACTCGGCGCACAGATTGAACTTGCCGACGGCTTTTACACCGAAACCGGGATTATGCCCGACAAAAGCTCGATTGCGTCGAAGCAAGACCTTGCCAATTTGGCGTTCGGGCAAGGGCAGCTGCTTGCGTCGCCTTTGCAAATGGCGGCGGTGTATGCGGCGATTGCGAACGACGGCATTTACCGCGCCCCCAGTCTGATGCAGGCGATTGTCGATGCTTCCGGCGAAGAAGTCCAGCGAGCATTCCTGCCGGTGTCGCGGCGCGCGATGTCCAAATCGACCGCCGAAACCGTCGGGGAACTTTTACACGATACCGTGGAAAACGGCAGCGGCAAAAAAGCAAAGCCTGCGTCCTGCTCGGCGGCGGGCAAAACCGGAACGGCGCAAAGCGGCTGGATAAACGATGACGGCACCGAGGTCACCCAGTCGTGGTATTGCGGCTATTTCCCTTATGAAGACCCGCAATATGTCGTGACCGTGTTGAAAGAAAACGGCGAGGGCGGCTCGGTGGATTGCGCGCCGGTTTTTGCTTATATTGCCGATGAAATCCTGAAATTGTCTTGATTTTGGAAGAAATTGGAAGATTTTGTGAAATATTTTGAAAGAAATTGAAAGAAAATGCTTGACTTTGCGCAAAAAGCGTGCTATATTCAAGGCAGAACAAAGCAAAAACGCGCATAAGTTTAAGAAAGGGGGAACGTCGGGATGTTGACCGAGGAACGGCAAAATGCCATTTTGAGAGAGTTGAAAGAAAAAGGCGCCGTCACCGTGACCGGCCTTTCGGCGGAACTCGGGATTTCGGAATCCACCGTCCGCCGGGATTTGCAGGGGCTCGCGGCGGTCGGAAAACTGCACAAGGTGCACGGCGGCGCGACCGCGCTGGAAGTGCAAAATTTTGCTTCCGACGAAGACGACGTTCCCACCAAGGCGACGAAAAACATTTCCGAAAAAGAGCGGATTGCCAAATACGCCGCCGGGCTGATTGACGACAGCGATTTTGTTTTTCTCGACGCCGGAACGACGACCGAAAAAATGATAGATTATCTCGACAGCAAATTAAAAGCTTCGTTTGTAACCAACGGCATTGTCCACGCGAAAAAGCTGATTTCCAAAGGATTACGCGCTTATATCATCGGCGGTCAGTTAAAGCTTTCCACCGAAGCGGTTATCGGCGCTGTGGCCGTCAACAATTTGAAACAATACAATTTCACCAAATCGTTTATGGGTGCCAACGGCATCACCGTTTCCCAAGGTTTCACAACGCCCGATACCGAAGAGGGGCTTTTGAAAGCGGAAGCGGTCAACCGTTCTTATATGTCTTACGTGCTTGCGGACCATTCCAAATTCAACCGGGTGTTTTCCGTGACCTTCGCGCCGGTCGAAAAGGCGTGTATCATCACCGACAATCTGCCGAATCCGGAATTTCGCAAACATACTGTTGTAAAGGAGGTTGAAGCATGATTTATACTGTTACCTTCAACCCGGCGCTCGACTATGTCGTGCGAATGGATTCCCTCATACCGGGTGAGGTAAACCGAACGGCACAGGAAGAAATCTTTTTCGGCGGTAAAGGAATCAATGTTTCCACCGTTCTCAACGAGCTCGGCGAAGAAAGCGTCGCGCTCGGCTTTATCGCCGGCTTTACGGGCGACGCGCTCGCCGCAGGGGTCGGGCACTTAGGCGTGCAGACCGATTTCATCAAATTGCCGAAAGGCAATACGCGCATCAACGTGAAAATCAAAGCGGCGAAAGAAACCGAGATTAACGCCGGCGGTCCGCCGATTCCGAAAGAAGCGTTTGAAGCGCTTGTTCAAAAGCTCGACCGCCTGAAAGAAGGCGACGTGCTTTGTCTTTCCGGCAGCATACCGAAGTCGCTCGAGCAAAACACATACGAGGTGTTGCTCGAACACCTTTCGGGCAGGGGCATCCGCTTTGTGGTGGACGCAACCGGCGCCCTGCTTTTGAATGTTTTGAAATATCATCCGTTTTTGATTAAACCCAATCACCACGAACTCGGTGAAATGTTGGGGAAAACGCTTTCAAACGACCGGGAAATCGAAGACGGCGCGCGGGAACTGCAAAAACGCGGCGCACGAAACGTTTTGGTCTCGATGGCGGGCGACGGCGCAATGCTTTTGACGGAAACCGGCGAATCCCACCGAATCGGCGTGGTGGACGGAACCGTCCGCAACTCCGTCGGCGCGGGCGACTCGATGGTCGCCGGATTTATCGCGGGATACTTGCAAAAGCAAGATTATCTTTATGCTTTACAGCTCGGCTCCGCCTGCGGCAGCGCAACGGCGTTTTCCGACGGGCTTTGTAAAAAAGAAACCATTTATGCATTGCTTGCACAATTACAATAATTTAGAAAGGGGAGCACACCATGCGAATTATCGATTTGCTCAAAAAAGAAGCCGTGGTGCTCGGCACCTCGGCGGCGTCCAAGGAAGAAGCGATTAACAAATTAATCAGCCTGCACGAAAAAGCGGGCAATCTGACAGACGTCGAAC
>ERZ1090865.989-NODE-990-length-14866-cov-9.396192_pt1 | contig 14866 bp, 33 predicted proteins | sample MGYA00478478_ERZ1090865 | MGnify/ENA primary metagenome ERZ1090865 (study PRJEB33644, sample SAMEA5815715) | chicken gut metagenome | biome: Chicken; feature: Gastrointestinal Tract; material: Caecum | place: Ireland | collected 2019-01-01 | study: A study of the... | reverse complement strand
CTAACTGATTTGCAAAATCAGGATATTCCCATTGAACTCGTATTGTTTTACTCATCCTCATACTCCTTGGAATATTTCTTTATAAATTCTTCAGGCGTTAAACCATACCATCCATAAAATTCACCATCTAGTGCGCAATCCGATCTTACTCGCCAATCCATTGACATTAACTCCCGAGCATATTTCAAAGCCCATTTAATGTCGTCGTCATTTTTATCTTTTGATTTCTTCATCTTCATGCTCCTTATTCTTAGTTACAGCCCAGTTTTTACGATTTAATAAATACGCTCCAACGAGTTTTGCTTCGCTTGTCTCCTAAAATGGGTTTATAGCCGTCTACTGCAATCGTGGCCAAAACTAATCTAAAAGGAATTTGATCTTGATTCCATTTAAAAAGTAATGTCCCCGTTGGTTTCAAAACTCTCATTGCCTCACGAAATCCTAATTTAATATCAAGAAGACCTTCTGAATCGTCCAAAACACCATACTTCTTTGCTAGCCATGATCTCTTACCGGCGTGCATTAAATGTGGTGGGTCAAAAACGATTAGATCAAACGTAGCATCATCAAATGGAATGTTCTTCCAATCGGCTTGAATATCTGGATTAACTTCAATTTTTCTCACTTTGCCACGATCTTTTGCGGTATATGTAGCTTTTCTGATATCCATATAGGTTGTATGCGGTTCATGTTTCTCATACCAGAACATTTTTGAGCCACAACACATATCAAGAATTTTCATTTTCATGCTCCTTTTGCTTTACCAGTCTTCTGTTCCTTTTTCTTGCAAATGATGGAAAAACCAAAATCTATTGCATACGTTGCAAAGAAGCGTCATTTCATCAATTGGCTTTAACTTAGCACCACAATAAGGGCATTTATAGCCATAGAAATATTCTGGTGTCCTATTTTGGAAAACTGGCTCATCATGCCAATACTTTAGATTTTTCATCTTTTAGCTCCTCAATACCCATGATTGAAGTTAATGGGAAAATCCATTTTTCTCCACCCTCATTAGCTATAACCACTTGATCATCAATTTTAAAATCATCAACTGGATGCTGCTCTGTTCCATCAACACCTATAACTGTAGTTTTAATATTGTCTTTTACTTGCAAAACGTTCCCAATCTTCTTTCCAGTCTTCTAATACTTTTGGTCCATCCAGTTCAATTTCTGTAACAAAGTAATTTCTTCGATCAGATACAAACTCATCATCAAGAAATTGGTTTTTGTTTGAAGCAATACGATCTCTAATTAATTTCCACGCTTCTTCTGGTGAACTAGCTAAAACCATAAAATTATAGCCACCCATATTACTGCTTTGAAATTCATAGATCTTTGCCATTTTTATGTTCCTTTAAAGTCAAATGTTCTGAACTTGCACCACAAATAGGACAATGTAAATTGTCTTCAGCTATCAAAACATCAAGTGTGTCAATAGATGCAGTATGATGACATTGATCACAAATAAAATCCATATGATCTTGCCCATGATCTGTAATTTCTTTAATTTTTCCCATCTTCAAGCTCCTTTTTAGTGCCACTTACTGTAAAGCCCCACGGAATTACTTTACAAAATGGGCACTGAATAACTTCATCAGCATTCTTTTGAAGTGTTCTGAAGTGTTTATGACAATTAACACATTCAAATTCGTACCAATAATCTTTACTCATCTTCATGCTCCTTTGTTACATCCCAAAACGACCATCTAAAATGCTCAAACGCAATTTCTTCAGCTTCATCTTGTATTTCTTCTGGAGTAGCATCATCATCCACTTCAAAGTCTTCATAATTTTCGTCGGCAAAATCAGGATATTCCCATTGAACTCGTATTGTTTTACTCATTTTCATGCTCCTTTTGGGAAAATTGCGTCCATTTTTAGTCTTTTCCCGGTTCTAATAGACTGGTTATTTCTCTTAATCGGTCAGCAGCTTCATCACATGTGCTTTCTAATCGGTCTATTTTTTCTTCGTAATAATCTCGATCTGATTTTTTAGATAATACAAACATATCTGAATAGTCTTTGAGAAAATCTAATATTTTCCAGGCCGTGTCGCTATCAACATCTAAACTTTCAATGAAGTCAAACACACGATTACTCTTAAACATTCCGTATGCTTGCGTCATTAAATCTGCTGAACTAATCTTTTCCATAGAAATTTCCCTCCGGTTTTCCTAGCCAGCCTGGATCAGCTTTTCTTAATTCTTCAATTAGCTTTGCCGTTCTTTCATATAGCCGTGCTAATCTTTTTAAATCATTCGTAGAATAAAAAACTGTATCACCGGTCACATAATATTCTTCAAGACTATCAGGATAAATTATCAAAACGTTTCCGAAATAGTATTTATCATAATTAACTTCAACAATTGTTTCTTTCTCACTGTCAAAGTCTGGAAAGTCATATCTAACATTGGCTATAAAATCAGGCTTAATGTCTTTAAAATATTCTTTTAATAGTGTTTCTTTGTCTTTCATCATCATTGCCTCACTTGTTGGTTAGCGTCTTAAATATCTTTTGAAGTTCTACAGTCTTTGCATGAACTTTAGCATCATAAGCACCGGCACCAATGATTTGTAAATAGCGACAGCCATCTACGTTATCAATGTAAAACACGTTATTTTGCATCCCTAGCTCCTTTTGGGCTTTCGTTCGAGGACAACGTTATTGCTATTTTTAAGCCCATATTGACCACCACCAGTGCCACGCTTTAATTACTGATTCTTTGATTTTCTTCAATTTCTTTGTCCAGCTTTCTAGCTTCATCATCGTTAATTACAAATACCTGTCTAAAAGGATCTGCCAGATGATGCCATTTATTATCGAAGCCTAACATGTAATTCTTATTGCCACATGTAGCAATGTCACCAGTTTGTGCTTGCTCATTAGATAAAAAACATCTATTTTCCATTGCTAATCTTCTTTCCTTCATCGTCATAGTCAAAAATAAAACTAGACATAATAGGCAACTCCATAGCGCCATCTTTGTTGTCAAAATCAGGCATTCTGCGAGCTAACATATCCAAATATTTGAGATGATATTTAGCAAAATTGCAGAACACTGAATCAGACTTAATTGCTTTATATTTAGCTTTTCCTTGAGTATCAGCCCAAACCAAGCCTTTAGCAGCGTTAGGATTACTTTTACTTTTAACAATCCATGCTTTCATTTACACATCGCCTCGTAATAAATTTTGCAGTTTTTGAAAGTCTTGATCATCAGCCGGTGCCTTATCTAAGGCACTGTACTTAGTATCAAGTTTTAGCAAAAGAGACGTAATCTTTGCTCTATATTGCTTTTTCTCTTTCATCTGCTCAATATATTCTTTTTTAGAAAGGATTTCCCTACGGGTTAAAGTTGAGATCTTACCAAAGTAGCCCACCTTTTGACCGAAAAAAGCTTCAAGATGTTCCCAAAATCCAAATACAGGCTTGTCGCCTATTCTTTCGATAATGTAATATTTCCTGATAGAATCAGCACCATTGTGGGATGCCGAAACTATTGGCATCTTCTTTCTTTTAAGTGAATTATTGGCATAGCCTGATGAGCGGTGTAAATACAAGTTAAAATCCTTATAGCTATTGAAATAAGTTGGTTCTCCAATTGCATGTTGATCTACATATATCCGCCTAACCATAATCCTGCTGTGGTTTGTCATAGATCTACCTTCTTTCCTTAAGCCAATCGTAGCAAATCGTATACAGTAACCAAGCACTATAGAAAAGCGTTCCGACTGTAGCAACCACTATAAACATGTATAGGAGTAATTCGAACACTTTAAGCATTTTTCACTCCTCGCCCAATCAGCTTTAGGTTTTCCTCGTTTAAGCATCTGAGAAATTCATATGTTGTCTGTTTAACAGGTTCATTGCGCAGTTCAGCCAATTCATCCAATGATTTGAATACCTCTTCAATGTCATTGTTTTTCAAAGCTGAAAAGATTGCATGAATAATATTCTTTTGTTCGATGTCTCTCTCATCCATATCGTCTACCTACTTCCACATTCTTTTGTCGTTAATTTTCGTAAAGTCGATTAATTTGCCACGGCTTCCTTCCAGAAATCGACTGACTAATCGATCATGATAAGTTGTTTGCAATTCATCCATTGTCAGATTGGTTGTAGTGATAATGCGTTGATTGGCTTCATAGATTTCCCAAAGAATGTCTTGGACAAACTTTGTAGCATTTCCATCTGCACTTTCTGCGCCTAAGTCATCAATGACAACCAAGTCAGCTTTACTTACCTTTTCTATTGCATAATCTTCTGACCACTTGTTAGTCACTTTATCTGCGATATAAGCCCGCATTTCTTTGGATAGAGCAGTCACATTTAGAAATAGGCATCGTTGCATGGGGTCACTAGAAGACTCGTTAACGGCGTTTAAAATAGCCATAGCCAAGTGAGTCTTGCCAGATCCAGCCTTACCAAATAACAAAGAATTTCCAGTCTTCTTTGGATTCTTATAATAAAATCCTGCTATTTGCCGAGCTTGCTTATATGCTTGCTCTTCAAGGGAGCCCAATTTATATTCAAAATTATCAAAACGGTATCCAAAGGTACTTGCTCTATCAATTAATGAATTTTCTTGCAGAAAATCACGATGTGCACGTGTAATCATATTTTTCTGCATTTCTTCAAGTTGCGAGTCAGTTTCCTTTGCAAGTTGACAGACTGGGCAGAATACCTCTCCTGTTTTAAGTTCTTTGACATAATGAATTGGCTTAGCGTGCTTATTACACTTTTGATCTTTAATAACTTCAATTAAGCCATTAAAAGCATTTGCTATATTTTCCATCATTGTCACTTTCTTTTTGTTGGCTAAAACGGTAAGTCATCCGTATTAACATCCTTGTTTTCAAACAAGCGCTTATCAAAACCACCATGCTTAGCCTGAATTTTGTCTACATCCAATACATCATCAAACCTGCCATTAAACCACGTAGAGCCATTAAGCACATATTGCTCTGGTGTACGATTCTTAATTAAGTGCTTTCTATAAGCATTTAACCGCTTGATCAAATATTTTGGTGTGTTGAGTATTGGATCAGCTTTTCTCCAAGCTTTATAGTGATTGAATGCTGCTTTTTTACCTTTCTTTTTAGGATATTTATCCCAAATAAATTCAAATTCTTCGGTTATTTGTTGAATAGTTGGCTTATTAGAGGATTTATTTTTCTTGTTAGAGCCTTTAGTATCAGCATTTCGAGAATCATCTATTGAAGAATCGGACGATTCGTTGGACGAATCGTTACACGAATCGTGGTACGATTCTTCATTGTCATTGTCATTGTCATTGTCATTGTCATTGTCATTGTCATATATATTTTCTTTTGGTACTTTTCTTTTAATGAGTTCCTTATAGAAAATATCTTTAACAGTATGATCAATGGTTCTGCGTGATTGATACCACCATTCAGCTAGGTTATTGTAAACAGCTAGAATTAAATCGGGATTTTCAACTGATTCAAGATCACTGATAATGCAATCGGATACTGGCTTACCACCTTTGACAATTGAATATTTTAAGGAATTGAGGACTGCAACTTCTTGTGTTTCCTTAGAGTAAACAATCATGTGATATTTAGTCTCAAAACGATCTATTATGACTTTAACCACTTCAGGCGTAAAACCTGTTTCAAAGCTTGCTAAGCGATATGGCAAGCGATAGATGCCAGCTTGTGAAGTGTGAGGGTTCGTCAATAGATAAAGCATGAAGTACTTATCTTCGGTCGAAAAACGATCAATCACCTTTGCATCTTCCCAAAATGAAGTGTCTACTAATCTTCTAACTGTTTTTCCCATAATCAATCCTCTTTATCTCATAGAATTACAAACTGCTATAAAACCTTTTTTGTAAAAAATGCTTGAACTATAGCAGTGCAGCTTTCTTCACCAGCGCTATCTAATAACTTATCTATTAATCGTTCTAGGGATGTGCCAGCCTCTTCAGCAAGCCCATTGGCACCAATTTCATGTAATCGCCCTTTCATAAAATCAATTGCAGCCGTGTCAGAGCTATAATCAGCATCACTAGCATGTGGTAGAATAATCTTGTTATTTTGCGTTAATAAAGCACCGGTGTTTTTGAACGAGGTCAAGCGTTCATTTGCTATTTCTTGCAAGGCAAACTGCCTTCGTCTTGCATAGTTTTCACTTTCTTGCTTTTTATCGATCAAATACTCACCTTCTTAATTATTTATTGCCAAACTTGGTTGGATTTAATTGAATTTCTAAGCTCTTAACACGTTCTTTTACTTTCTTAACATCACTAGTTACATACTTATGGCGTTCTAGGAAAGTCTCAAATTGTGTTTCAAGATCATCAACTCTTTTATTTGTCGCTTTACTCTGTCGCTCGAAATTGTCTAAACCGCGTTGGGCGCTTTCATCCAATCCTTTAGAAGCGGATTCAACGCGCGAGATCAATGACTTAGTAAGATCTTGATTAAGCTCAACTAGCGTTTTTAATTGCTTAAAAGCTTCTTTAAGATAAGCAATGTCATCTATTACGCTGGTAGCTGTATTGCCTCGCTCCGCTGATTTCGGGAGGGTAGCCTCATCTATTGCTTTAGGCTTAGCAACAGATGAAGTGGATTCAATCTTTTTGACGATCTGTGATTCAACTTTATCTTGTTGGAGAGGTTCGCCATTGAGCATTGCTATTATTCTGCTATAAGTAACAGATCTTACTTTTTGCTGTTTTCCTTTAACAATGTTATAAAGGGTTTTCACTGCTAAATGATATTTTTTTACACTCTTCTTGCATGTTATGTTTAAGCATAAACAATGCAATATTTTTAATAAAATCATCGTCAACTGTCTTCAAATCTTCCATTGCTAAATTCTCCTATCTTCCAGTAACTACATGGTTTGTGGTAAAATCTCTGTTCCCAGCAAATTCAGGATTACGATGGCGACCACTAATGCAGTTGCTGAAACGAACAAGATTACGTTTGACGTGTTTACGCTCAATTTCTTTTTGTTTGTTGGGCTTGTTTCTCCAAAATTTAAGTCCAAATACTGATTCAATAATTGATTCCATTTTCTTAACATCCTTTTCTTCCTTTACTTATAAAGCATTTAATGCTTCTAATGTTTGTTGATCATCTTGAGCTGCTTTATCTTTAATCAAGTGCAAATAAACTTGTTCTGTAGTCTTGGTATTGGCATGTCCTAAGCGTTTTGAAATCGATAGAATAGAAACATCTGCATAGAACAGAAATGAAGCGTGAGTGTGACGCAAGCCGTGAATACCAATGCGTGGCACCCCAGACTCTTTGCAAAATTTTGCAAGTTCATTAACAAGAGTCGAGTTATACACTCCTACATATTTCTGATTTTTAGTCGGCTTAAAACCTCGTTCATCAGAAAAAGCTTTAACAAAAATCGGCTCTTGATCACCGCACTGGTCAAAATATTTAGTAATATCAGATAACGCTTGATCATCGACTACTACTGTTCGATGACTAGCCTTATTCTTGGTTTCACCAAAATCCGCTTTTATGCCTTTCTTATATTGCCAAGCTTTATTGACAGTAATAGTTTTATGTACTGTATCAATATCTTGACGGGTAAGACCCAATAGCTCTGCAAATCTAAGTCCTGTTCTAATATCAAAATCAAACATGTCACTTGCTACAGAATTTGATTTTTTAAACGTATTTATCAATTTTTCAGCCTGATCACGCTCAAGATATTTAACCTTGGTGCTGTGATGTGCTTTTTGACTGGACGGCTTAAGCTTATAAGTAGGATCATCATCGATTAAATGATTATATCTAGCATCCTCTAAACAAGCTTTAATTAAATGGAAGAAGCCCTTAGCAGTTGACAATTCATGATTTTTGCCATAAAGTACAAGTAGCTTTTGGACTTGCATCCGATTGATTTGGTCTAGTGTTAAATCTGGTGCTAGTTCTTTAATCGATTCTTCCGCTGCAACATATTTCTGTGCCGTGACTGGTCTTATATCAGCTTTCTTGAACAGCTCAAACCAGTCGTGAAAGTATTGATAAAAAAGTTCATTATTTTGTTTATTCATTTTGATTCACCTTTTTCATACGAAAAAGAATGAAGTCAGTTCTTAATAAGCAGCAGTAGTGGTTTTATAGCAAGCCACTGTCTTGCATGATCTGCAGTGCCTTTAATTGCTTGATAAAGCGATTCTGGGCGCTTTTTATTTGCATACTGGTTAGGTTATCCAAGTAGTCATATTTATGTCTTACAAACCCCGATTCAATCTTTGTGGGGTCTGTTAAGACAAAATAGCCTAATCGGTATGTTTTTTCTTTATATTGGTAATAGACAATTGCATATAAGCGATCATGAACTTTACGCTTTTTAATGTCATATCTCTTATGGTTGCGATAGTTAAGGTGCTTAAGCAACTGCCGCTTAATGTCACGTTCATACATCGGAAACCTAATTGGTTTTGATTTTTTCTCAATCATTAATGAGTCCTACACCACCAATCGTTGTATGTTTCATCAATCTTCTGCATTTTTCTTTTCAAAATAATTTCTTTGTTAATTGAATTAATCATCTTGGTTAGCACTTCATTGGCATGTCCACTCTTGGAAGTGCATTCTTTCTTAAGTCTTTCTCTGATCTCGCTTAATTTCTCAATATCCATTTGAGCTATCGTGTATGGCGTGAGCAGAACTGTTTCTTCACCCATTGATATTCTCCTTAAAACAATTTGCATTTATTATCAGTTAATTTTGCAACCGTCTTATTTAGTTGCTTTAAGAAATCAACATCGTCGAAATTGATGTTTTCAATTTCTTGTACACATTCAGGCCAAGTTGACTTAATTTCTTCTGTTCGTCTCATGGCTTCAATGGCTAAATCCTTAAAATCTTGTCTTTCATCTAGTGGTGGTTCCTTGAAAGCTTGATACCACGCATAGATTTCGGAAAGCTGATTACCAATTTCATCATTTGATAATCTCATTACATCTAAGGACTTATCTGAATCTACGACTTTACTTTTTGTCATCTCTGTTCACCTCCAAATATTTATCTTCAAGATAGAGGTCGCTCATACCAAGCAAGTCAGCCATCTGGGCCAAATCGCCCCAATTGAGTTCCTGCAAGTCTTTTATGCTTGCTGCTTTCCCTGCTACTTTCATTTCTTTATTTCTCTTGTCATTGAAGAGAAATAGTTCAGCTAAAGCTGATCTAATATCTTCATGCATAATGTCTCTCCTTATATTCCATAATGTTCAGCCTTAAAATCATCAGATAGCGAAGACAAGAATGCTTGCCACCTATCTTCACGAATAAATGATGTGCGCTGATTAATTTGAACAATTGCGTCACTATACTTAGTGGTCAGGCAAGCCTGTCGCAAGTCGTAAAAACTAGTATTCTTCAATCCATAGGCTTGCTTAATCCAACTAGCAGTACGCCAATTATTACTTGGAACAATTTCCTTACTGTTTGCCTTCATCTGTTCTTCACCACCTATGCTGAATAAGGATGTGATTTCATTAGCTACTCACCATCCAGATCTAAGTAATCTGAGTGCTCAAGCACCGGCTTAATACCGTGTTCAGCTAATAAGTCGTAAATGAACTTCTTGCCTTTTTGTGTCCATTTAAGGAGATTGGTTACGCCATTATTGTCCTTATGTGCGTATGGCTCTGGCTGTGCATATCCTTGGTTCTTATACTTTTGATAAAGCACCCATGAACGTCCTTGACGATATTGCACACCTAATTCATGGAGTTTACGATTCATAGCCTTTGAACTCATTCCATAAGGTTCAGCAATTTCAGTAATAGTCATAAGCCCTGGATTATGCATTTGCTTGTCAAAGTATTGTGCTTTAGGCAACGCCTTCTCATAAGCTTCACGTTCTTCAATCCAACGTTTAGCTCTTTTAATGGGATCTTCAATCATGTAAGAATCTGGCTTTCTATTGCTTTGAATTTCTTGTTTCATTGAATTGAAGAGACTTACATATTGAGCAGTAAACTGATTCCCCTTCTTGCCAGTCATCTTATTAGCTACGAATTCGCATCCCTTTTGGGTAAGCAAGTAATTTCGATATTGTCTACCATTTTTCAGGTTATAAGTTGAAGGAATAAAGAACTCGTTGCTTGTAATCGTTGATGTATAGCCATTCCCCAAAATTGGGTTTTGATCTACATCTTTAACATACGAATCAATATCTCGGATCAAATGATCATGTCGCTTGCCAATCATTTCAGCAACATCTCTACTGTCTAAAACGCTTTGTCCTTCAAAACTTAAAAGCTCCATTTCTATTCACCTTCCATACCTAACAGCTTGTAAATGGTTTTACGAATCTGAATTGATTGTGGATTGTTGTCACCATTTACTGCTCTACTGACCACTCCACGACTAACATTGAGTTGCTTTGCCATTTCTGATTGAGTAACATCTTGTTTGATCATTTCTGTCTTGATAGCTTTGGTAACTCTTGTTCTAGCTTCATCCAATTGTTCTTCTAGTGGCATTGTCTCCCCTTCTTTCCATTTAGTGAGAATTGCTAATAACTTGTTGCAAACAAATCTCATTTGGTGTAATATCAGGGTATACGAAAAAAGCAATAATAATCTTCTGAGCCATTGATGATGCTTGCTAAATGTCTATCTCATTTGGCTCTTTTCAGTTATTATTTTGTTATCATCACCTGACAAAAATTATTATATATCATTAGATGAGAATTTCAAGCAAAAAATATCATTTAGTGAGAATGTTTGCCTGAACTTAAGGGGTTCACACTATGACGGATATAAATGGAAAGCTTGTCTACCAACGAATTAGAGAAGCTTCAAATCTAAGAAAAATAAGTTTAAAAAAATTAGCAGAAAAAGCTGGATTTAGAAGTCCTAGTACTATTTACAATTATCAATATGGTAAAACTACCCCGAGTGAAACAAGCTTAAGAGCTATTGCAGCGGTCCTTAATGTAGATATTAATTATTTAAAAGGTTTTACCGATGAGTTTAAGAATGCTTCTTATCACATTAATGATAATGATGCTTATGATATTAGAGAGTCTGGTGTCCCATACTCTGTTGATAAAGTAAATGATAAAGCTGAACAAAATGTGCTTAATATGTTTAGAAAATCCACCGAAGGGATGAATGAAGATGAAAAGCTCAGATTTCAACAATCCCTGTCAAAATTGATGGACGTAGCTAAAGATTTTAACCAAGGAAAGTGATCTTATGGAGTATTCCTTAATTTCTTTTGATGAATATGAAAAATGTCAAGAAATAGCACGCAGAATACTGCAAGATGCTTCTCAAAACAATAATCGATCAACGAGTAAATTACGTGCACCTAATATTATCAATACGTTAAATAGCGAATACTCACCTAACGTGGCTTTATATTATTCAACTAATCAGAAAATAAAAAGCGAGACTGAATGTCTCACATATTGGAATCAATTATTTGATATGAATAATGTTTATGTACACGCACGAAAAATTGCTAAAGTTGATGAGATTTTTACTGATACGGTGGCTGGATTAACCAACTTTGATGGTGAATATCCTACTCTATTTATTAACGCAGGAAACAGCTTACAGCGAATGCTCTTTACACTTCTACATGAATTTACACATATGTATCAAGCAGAAGGCTCGCTAGATTATGTACGAGCATTGGCAATGATCAACGCAGATAAAATGAATGGAACCTCTTATCCAGCAGAGCTTCAACCTATTGAAGATGAAGCCAATACTGTAGCCTCTTTGCTGATGATTCCTGACGCTACTCTTAAGCGTGATATTCATAAGCTTAGCTTTTATCAGCTTAAGAATAAGTATCAGATTAGCAGTTCGGCTTTATTTAATCGACTTAGAAGCTACTTCTACTACTCTACTGACTTTGATGAGTACGAATCTAATCAAGCAGCACAAGCTTTCAGCATTAATGACCATAAGCTAATTCATCATGTGCGCAAGGGATTAAATTAGAAAATACATTTGGGAGAAAAAGAATGAAGAGAAATAAAACTATTGCATTAAGTTTAGTATGTGCATCCCTTTTAGGCACAGCAGCTATTTCTACGTCTATAGCAAGTCAACCAGCTAATGTAGAAGCAGCTACTAAACGTTTCAAACATGGCAGTAAAGCATACACCACAAAAAATACAATTGTATATCAAAACAAAAGGGGGAAAATGACTATTTACCAAGTGAAAGGCGCTCGAATCAAGATCGATGATGAAATAGATAAACAGATTAATTTTTACGGTAAGTTTACTAATTACAGTAATAAGCCCGTTTCTCCTCAAGACTTTTTCGACAACCATTTTGAAACATACCAAATTAAGCGTAATCATAGACATCTGATGGATCCGACTGCTTATGCTTTGGATGCTCCTACTAGCTATACGCGTTTTTTATTTAATCAAGGGCAAAATGAAGTATTACCGCATAAGTCAAGTCGATTTGCAGTAAGTGAAGAAGATCCAGAGTCGTTCAGCGAAGGGCAGAAAATTCAAGTTATTGCAACAACTGATGCAAACTTTGAAACTAACAGCAAACTTAGTAAATTTTTTTGCTTACCTAAAGTACTGACAACCAAGAACTATGAGAAAGGTCATGATAAAGTTCGCCCTGAAGATATTGAAATTGATTCTTCAGCTACTAGGGAATATCAGTTTAAACATAATAAAGATGCAACATTCAAAAATGGCGTGTATAGTTCTAATCGCGGACAGCTTACTATAAATAATATAAAGGCTATTTATTATCACTATAAATCCGATATGAGTCTACCTAAAATCAAAATAAGTATTGATGCGTATTTTTTGAATAAACAAAAGCAATCCGCTGATGCCCTGTTCTTTATGTATTATTATTTTTCAGCATATCTATTAGACAAAAATGGTCAAAAATATAATTTAGACTTTAATGGTGATTCAGATGCGATTCTTAACAAATATTCATTGGCTGAGAATGCAGGGAAAAGTATAAAACATGGAAGATCTACTCATTTTCAAGCCACCGCATCGACCCGTGTCAATGAAGATTCAAACGAGCCACTCACATTAGTTATCCAAGGACTAGGGAGATCTAAGAAGCAAATTGTTGGTGAATATCACGTAAAGTTTTTGCCACGTACCTCCGAAGAAGGATCTAAAACTATTGTTTACTAAATAAAAAAGCTTACAACATTGTGCAAGCTTAATTAGAGGTATAAAAATGAATTCAAATAACAATCATAAAATAATTCAAAATCACGGCATAAAGAGCTAGTAATGATGAAGAAGTTGATAAAGCCTAAGCCACCGATAGTTGTTATAGGGCTCATAAAGTCACTTAAATTATACATGTAAATTTCACATCCTTAATTATTAATTATAGCAATAAAAGCCTACCTACTCTTCTTAGCAGATAGGCTATCTTTTGAAATTTTAATCGAACATAAGTGCACATTAATGAATTAGAAAGGAGACTTTTATGGTTAAATTATTAAATCCATGGGTTGAGCCCTCAAAAAATGGAAAATTTAGATACCGTGCAAAATTTAAGAATCCCCTAACTTTAAAGTATCAAACGGTCAATGTTACTATTCCTAAAAACACGCCTCAGGCTAGACGAAAAGGCTTAGCTGAATTGCAGAAAAAAGCTGATAAAAAAGCTCAAGAGAATAAATATAGCAAAATAACCTTAGGGGCGCTTAGAGATAAGTACCTAAAATGGTTAGACGGTCGACAAGTCCCATATAACACGTATCAGCGTAATAAATTTCAAACAGGACTATTTATCAATGACTTAGGTGAAGATGTTATAGCGAGCAAAATAACGACTATAATGCTTAATAGATACTTCAATGAGATGCTTAATAAAAAAGCACCTAAAAAGAGCAAAAAGAAATTTTACTATTCAAACGAAAGCATAATAGGTAGACGTGCTTGCATCAAAAACATGTATCAATTCGGTGTAAACTTTGGATTTGTAAAAGAAAACCCAGTACTTCAAGTGGCTGTGTCTACGCGCAATGAAAATTATAAAAAAGCTAATCGCCTGAAATATAAGTTTCTAACAGATGAAGAATATCATATTTTGATTAAAGCATGTGAAAAGAAAAAAAGATATGATTTGCGTGATTTGATTATCTGGCTGTACAACACAGGAATGAGAATCAATGAAGCTGTTGCTTTGCGCCCTTCTGATGTTTACCAAGATAAGAATGATGGCTACTGGTACTGTAAAGTGACTGGCAGTTTAATTCGAAAGAAAAATGTTCCATTAAACAAGCGATTTGAAAAAAGCGATTCTGCTAAAACTTTTGCAGGCAATCGTGATGTCTTATTATCAAAAGGACTGGTTAGAATCTACAAAAGACACAAAGACAATCTTTGTGATTACCCTGTTAGTGGTTCAAGAGCAATTCTATTTCTAAACGAATTTGGGGATACTAAAACAACTATTGATGCTTCGACCTTTGATCAATTTCTTCAAAGATGTGAAGAAAAATATCATATCAAAAAGCACCTAACGTCTCACATTTTTCGCCACAGTCACATCAGCAATCTCCTTAGTGAAGATGTTGATTTAAAAACCGTAATGGTTCGAGTTGGGCACGTAGATGCTTCAATGATTTTAGATATTTATGCCCATGTAACCAAAGAACAGAGAGATAATCTTGCCAAAGTAATTGGAGCATAAAAAAAGCCCTACAAACTAATTTGCACGTTTTTTGCACATTTTTAGTTTGTGAGGCTTTTTCTTTTTGATCTCTTAATAGCTGTAAGCCTTATTTATCAAGGCTTTCAGTGATTCTGCCTTTGCTTTCTAGCAAACTACTTGAATTTTGATGCTTGTCCAAGAACTTTTCCCATTCTTTTAAGAGATTTTGCATTCTAGGTA
>ERZ1090865.985-NODE-986-length-14922-cov-5.595278_pt1 | contig 14922 bp, 16 predicted proteins | sample MGYA00478478_ERZ1090865 | MGnify/ENA primary metagenome ERZ1090865 (study PRJEB33644, sample SAMEA5815715) | chicken gut metagenome | biome: Chicken; feature: Gastrointestinal Tract; material: Caecum | place: Ireland | collected 2019-01-01 | study: A study of the... | reverse complement strand
TACACTCGACTAGTCGTCGGCAGCGTCAGATGTGTATAAGAGACAGTCATAACACCGACAATAGACATATCCTTGCTGCCTATCATGAAATCAACATGAATCATTGAGTCGTTCACTCCCATTGCGGTGCACTGCTCAAATGTAAGATTTTCATAGCCCTCAAGGCAGTTCGTAAAACCTCTGCCAAGAGCGAGATGACAGGACGCATTCTCGTCGAACAAAGTGTTATAGAAGAGTATGCCCGTGTTGTTTATGGGCGAATCGTACGCGATAAGCGCGCATTCCCCAAGGCGGCTCGCCCCCTCATCCATCTTTACCATCTGGTCCAACAGGTCGCCGTTCTTTTCGGCTCCCGTTTTAACCACCTTACCGTCCTTGAATTCCACCCAGAAATTTTCGATAAGTTTACCCTGATAGGAAAGGGGCTTCGTAGCAACTACTTTTCCCTCCGCCTTACCGCTAAGGGGCGAAGTAAATACTTCTTCGCTGGGTATATTGGGGTTATACCATATATTGTTGTTCAGATTCTTCTCTGCACCGCCGAGGAAAAGCCCCTTTTCATTGAGCCAAACCTTAAAATCAGTTCCGTTTGAGCTCTTGTATTCCAAATAGTCAAAGCGATGCTCGTTGAGAAATGCACATCTCTCTTTTAAAGTCTTGTTGTGTCTGTCCCATGCGGCCACAGGGTCATCGTCCACGCGTGAGGCGTCCAAAATGGCCTCCCACAGCTTTTCGACAGCCTCGTCTGCGGGCAGACCGGGAAATACCTTCTCCGCCCACTCCTTTCCGGGAACGGCGGCAATACACCACTGGTATTTATTTTCAATGGCATCGTTGTAGGGTTTTATAAACGGGTACTGTGCCATGCGCGCCTTTGCTATCTTTTCGTGGTCGGTACCGTTGAGCCCGTCAGGGTCTTCGGAGTCCAGCCACAAAAGGCACGAAAACTTATCTGCTCTACGCTTTAATTTTGCCTCGGCTATCTCCGTAAATTCAGAGAGCGACTCAAGCGAACGATACTCATAGGCGAGTTTTGTTACGGGCATGTAATCCCACTCCATTGTTACGCGCTCTGCACCTGCCTTATAAAGCTCCTCGACAACCATCGCAACAAATCCAGGCTGATCGAGACCACACCTAACAACAACCTCCTGCCCTTTTTGCACATTTAAGCCGGACTTTACAATAAGTTCGGCGTACTTTTCAAGCCTTTTCTTGTCCATATTAAACCTCTTTTGAAGAATTAATTTTTTACTCTTACTTAAAATTATACACCGCCCGCGCACAACTCAAACGCACAGGCGGCATAATAAAAATTATTTATTTTGGTCGGCCATATCTCTTACCTGGGTTTTAAGGGGCGCCCGCTTGACTTTACTAACATAGGTATTTCCATTGCGAGCGATACGACCATCCAGAGCGCAACCAGCACCCACATTGCAACTGTAAGCGCCTCATCTTGCGGAAAGCGGTAAATCAGTTGTCCGAAGATGTATGCAAACACTTTTGCACCAAAATCCATGCCCGCCCACGGCTGCAGATTTATGCGTTCTCCGCTCATCTTTTCAGACATACTCTCCGCGGATATCGCAAGAATAATGAGCGGCAAAAAAACCAGAACAACGTTTGCGCCCGTAATATCCTCAATTTTGGCAAGGTAGACCGCGTTGAATATGAGCAGGGCATAATATAGCGTAAACCATATAAGCGCGCCTTTTTTGTAATGTGTTCAACTCAAACATGTCAGTTTTATGTTGATTATATCACGCATAGTACTATGCAAATTAGCTTTTTATACTAATTTATATGCAAATAATCTATTCCTCTATAAGTTTTGAATATCGTTGTGATGAACCATCCAAATTGAAAAAATCAAGATAGTCTTGAATATGTATTTTACCCCTTATACCGAGGCGATCACCTACTCTGCGCTTTATAGTTTGCAAAAATGTGCTTGCCGTTGATATATTCATGCCAAAAAGTGCAGCAAGCTCTTTTGTTGATATATACTCTTTTGAAAATATCGCTTCACGCTCCGCATAAGTCATTAAACTGTCCTCCACTAATAATTATTATTGTCTATTGCCCTCAATTAAAGATTAGCTATAAGATAAATACAAGTTGAAATTTATCTGTTAAATGGTTTGTTAAAGGAGCCTATTTCAATTAGGTTACCTTCGTGATCAGCAATATAACATGTTCTTTACCACCCAGCTTCATAGTTACAGATTCAAGTACAGGCGTTGCGCCTTTGCTGACAACTTCTGTAAATTGCTTATCTGCTTCTTCAAATGTGTCCACACACAACACTATTTCAAAATGTCCGTTCATTCCGTTTATATACTCATATTTTCGGTTTGACATGTTTTCAAACTTCTTTCTTTCATAGAGCATAAACAATGTACCGTCTTTAACCAAATAAACATTAACAACATCTTCGCTTTCTTTAATTTCAAAACTTCATGCATCACGATAAAAGCGTATCATTGTAGCTATATCTTCTACAAATAGTCCAAACCCATCAAGTTTCACAGCATTTCCCCGGTAAATCTTGCTTATTATGAATCTTTATACCTTAAAGAAAAACAGCTATCAATATGCCTATATAGCTGAGCGCTCAAATATTCCCAAAGGTACTATACAAAATATATTTGCCGGCTATATAGATAACCCTCGTATTGATACCGTACAAGCCATTGAGCGCGCACTCGGTTTAAGTAAAGAACCGGAATGGACCGATGAGGATAAAGCCGAGGGCGTAGGCTCACACTCCGTAAAACTTTCCGCAGACGAATGGGAATGGCTGGAGCTGCGCAGCGAGCTTTTAGAGGCTGGCGGCCAGGAATATTTGGACACCATCACCACTCTTTTGCAAAAAAGTGCTGAAATTTCCAAAAAAAAGAAGTAAAAAATTTTTTAAATGTGCAAAATTTGTCATATTAAACCCTTATAATATAGATTACAAACAAATGTTTATATTGGTAAGGAGATTTTTAGTATGGCAGGTAAACTTTCTGACGATTTATTAGCTATCTCCTCCATGCTTATGCTTGCGCGCGAACGCGGAGAGATTATACAGCTCGCAAACGACCTGAACGCCACAATCATAAAGGCCATGGAGATTGAGAAAACTGCGGGAACACCCGCAAGTAAAAGAAAAGCGATTTCGGCTACCATTAAATTCACCGACGAGGAGATCAAAGGTATGTCGAAAACGTTTAAAAAAGAATTTGTTGCAAACGGCTGTGTTGCGCACATAATCAAGCGCCCGAGCGGAAAGAACGGAATCTACTATGAAATCAGATTACCGCCGCAACGGATATAATATCAGCGTATCAAATAAAAATCTAAAGACAGCTAAGAGAATGTTTGCCGAGGCCACCACTAAGCTCGACGAACCTAAAAAGCCGAAGGCAATTACTTTCGGTCAGATGACGGACGAATGACTCGCTTATAAAAAAGGTAAAGTCGTCGATCATACATGGGAAATGTATAAGCGCTATGCAAGCCTCTATTTTTCAAAGGCGCTCCTTTCAAAGGATATAAAATCGATAAGAACTGCCGAACTCAACAAGTTTATGCAGGAATTTGCCGACCGCCCGCGCCTGTATGAAGATATGCGCATACTGCTTAACTCGATATTTAAATACGCGCTGTTAAACGCCGTTATAAGCCACAACCCTGTTACGCTGATACCTTTTAAGAGGGCAGAGCGTAAAAGCCGCAGGAGCTTAACCACAGCCGAAATCAAAGAGTTTTTAACAACCGTTCGGCAAGCAAAGTATGAGAAAATAAGGCAGACGGTTTATGTGTTGTACTTCTTCGGCGTGCGACCGTGCGAGCTTGACGAAGAGGCTCATTTTGAAAACGGTTTCTTAATTTGCCGCAACCGCAAACGTAAAGGCGGGAAAATTGAGTATAAAAAAATTCCCGTACCTGAACAGGCACGGGAATATATAGACTTCTCCCTTCCGCTGAAGTTGCCGGGCTGCGCGCAGTGGATATCGAAATCAATCGCGGCGTTGCTTCCGAACGAGCTGACAGCATACAGTTTGCGCCATACATTTGCTACAATATGCCAAAAGTATGTCCGCCCCGATATCGTTGACATATGGATGGGCGACAGCCCGGAGCGGCTTGTCGGCAGGGTCTACACGCACTTTGACGACGAGTTCATGGAAGAGCAGATGAGCAAAGTTGTCTTTATTACATAAAAAAAGAGGAGCAAATCGAGGCGTTTTACTCCCCAATTTACTCCCCAAACCATGCTAAAAACGCAAAATTAAGCTCAAAAAATACCCCAAAAATGAAGAAAAACGGGGCAAAAACGCTCATTTTTGCCCCGTTTGGCGCGGAGAAGAGGATTTGAACCTCCGGAGGCTTTTGACCTCACACGATTTCCAATCGTGCGCCTTAAACCGCTCAGCCATCTCCGCATATTGCCGCTCGGCGATCTCACAGCCGAGCCTATAATATGATATTAAATTTAAGCAAAAAAAGCAAGCGATTTTATTCTGAAATAATAAGTTCTGCAAATTTTTTTGCTATATTCACTCCGCACACCCTTTCCGCTTCGGCGAAGAAAGCATTTGAATTAACTTCGCACAGATACTTTTTTCCGTCTTCGCCAATAAGCACGTCTATCCCGCAATAATCAAGCCCAAGAACGGCAGCCGCACGCTCACACATGGCTATCATATCGTCATCAGGCTCATACTTCTCCCCATGCCCGCCGAGCTCGATATTTGAACGGAAGTCGCCCCCGTTTGTGCGCTTCATTGCGCAGAGAAATTTTTCGGCAACCACAATGCACCGCACGTCGGTTCCAGCAGGCACAACGAACTGCTGAAAGAGGTGCGCCTGCAGTTTATACCTGCTTTCAAACGCGCAGAGCGCGCCGAAGTCTTCGATCAGAAACACCCCCGCACCGAGCGAACCGTAACACAATTTTGCCACCAGCGGATAGCCGAGACTTTCACCAACACCCTTTAAAAACTCTTCGGGCACGGGCGCGTCGGGATAGTAGCACAGCGGAGCATATATAGTTTTAGGCATATTTATGCCCGCCCCGCACAAAGCGGCGTGGGTGAGCATCTTGTCGTCGCACAGCTCCATGGCACGAGCGCTGTTAAAGAGCCTGCAGCCCGCCTTTTCCAACAGATACGCCGCAGATTTGTCTTTATCCAGAAACACGCACTTACAGTGATATCCCGAGATCGCCGCGCCGTTCTCGACGTCGGCAAGTCGGAAATTGCGCACAATTTCGACCTCTGCACCCAAATTTTCAAGCTCTTTCTTGAGCCTTTTTGCCTTTTCCATCTGCGCGCCGGGGCGCTGATAGGCGTTTAAAACTATTATTACCTTTTCCATAAATAAGATGGCGGGGCGTACGCACCCCGCCGCTTAACCTTTATGAAACTACCCTTATAACCGAAACTACTTCAGCAATGTCGCTCGTGGCGTTTATATCGTCCACAGCCTTCATTATGCTCTTTTCCTTGGTTTGATGGGTGACGAATACGAGAGGAACGCGGCCGTCCACCCCGTCCTCCTCCTGGATCATCTGGGCGACAGAGATGTTGTGGCGCGAGAAAATCGAAGAAACTTTTGCAAGCACGCCTGCTTTGTCATGGGCCATGAGGCGAAGATAGTAGGCGCTCTTGAAATTATCGATAAATTTGGTCGAAGGATCTGCATCCTCAGTATTTTTGAACGTGGAATACCTGAAATTGGGGTGAGTTGCGCAGTAAATCACGTCGCCGACGATGGCGCTCGCCGTTGGCATAGCGCCTGCGCCGCGGCCGTAAAGCATAACATCTTCCACGCAGTCGCCCGTGATATAAACAGCATTATAGCTATCTTTTACGCTGGCGAGCGGGTGGGTATTTTTAATATAAGTGGGATGAACGCGCACCTCAATCCCTTCATCAGTATTTTTGCCTATAGCAAGGAGTTTGAGTGCATAACCGAGCTGCTTTCCATATTGAATATCCGCCGACGTAATGCGAGTTATACCCTCACGATAAATCTTTGAGAAGGGAATCTTGGTGTGGAATGCGAGGCTGGAGAGAATCGATAACTTGTAGGCCGCATCGAAGCCCTCAACATCTGCGGTAGGATTAGCCTCGGCGTATCCAAGGCGCTGAGCTTCCTTTAAAACATCCTCGTAAGACGCGTTTTCGTCAGTCATCTTTGTAAGAATATAGTTTGTGGTACCATTGATTATACCCATCATTGATAACACTTTATTTCCCTGAAGGTTATCAAGAAGGGCACGAATAACAGGCACGCCGCCCACACAGCTCGCTTCATAGAATAAACCACAGTTGTTCTTTTTCGCCGCTTTTTCAAGCTCGTGGCTACACTTGCAGAACAGCTCCTTATTTGAGGTGACGACCGATTTCCCGGCATTAAGCGCCGACAAAACGAAGGATTTTGCGGGTTCTACACCGCCCATCACTTCGACTACTATATCCACATCGGGATTGGAACAGATTTCGGCAATATTGGAAGCTATTTTCTCTTCTTTTACTCCTAAAGCGAGAGCCTTCTGCCTGTTAAGTTCGAGGACGTTTTCAACAACTATATCGATCCCCTGAGTCTTCTGGTAGAATTCCCTGTGTTCGGTAAGCATCTTATAGGTGCCGCCGCCCACAACGCCGAGCCCAAGTATCGCAACCCCAACCTTCTTCATCTTTCTGCCTCCGTGCTATTGAGATAGTATAAATATTTCAACCCGTCGAGCGTTAAAAACTTGTCGACGCAGTCTATACAATCTATTTCCTTTGCTATGACTTCAGAAAAACCGCCGGTAGCGACAGTTCTTACATTTTCGGCCTTGAGTTCTTTTTTGATTTTCTTCACGATATAACCTACAAGTCCTGCAAAACCGAAGACGATTCCCGCCTGCATATTGGTAACGGTATTTTTAGCAATTACCGACGCGGGACGCTCTATCTCCACCCTGGGGAGTTTCGCCGTGCCGTTTACCAGGCTGTCCAACGAGCCCTTTATGCCCGGCGCTATCACGCCGCCGATAAATTCACCCTTTTCGTCAAGCACATTAAATGTAGTAGCAGTGCCGAAATCTATTATAATAAGCGGAGCGCCGTATTTTTTCAGCCCGGCAACATTATTTACCACTCTGTCGGCACCTACTTCCCTGGCGTTATCCACCCTTAAATTCATGCCCGTTTTAAGACCGGGAGCTAGAGTGAGCGGCTTAATATGAAGATAGGTGGCACACATTCTTTCCAACGTGAAGTCCATCTGCGGAACTACGGACGATATGATGCCGCCATTTATTTCTTTAAAATTTACACCGTTGTTAGAGAGTATGGTTAAAAGCTGGCCGCCGTATTCGTCGGACGTCTTTTTCACATCTGTGGCGACTCTGAAACTTAAAACGATATCGTCCCCGTTGAAAACCGCATATTTTATATTTGTGTTGCCTACATCAAGACAAATTATCATTACTATCCTCTTCAGGAGCACTCTTCTTTTTAGATTTAGCCGCAATAAATTGCTTTTCTACTATACGGTAAACGGAGTTCAGCGCAGGCGAAACTACAAGGTTTATTGCAAGTTCGATAAAAAAGTTGAAAGTAACAAGCACTACGCAGATAAATACAAATATATTCATACCGCTATAATCGGGCATACTGTCCTGGAACATACCTATCGTTCCCGGCATGCATAAACAGCCCAACACGAACAACGCGGTGTTTACTACAGGCACCGCCGCTGAAGCAACAAACGTAGCCGCATAGGTGTTTTTACGGGATATAAGGCGGAAAAGCGCTCCGCTGACAAGGCCGGCGACAGTGGTCTTGAGGATACAGATAAGCGTAGTGACAACGGGGCTATATGTCCATATAATATAATAAAAGCCCGAAGGAGCAATTATTACCTGAACGAGAACAACTATTCCGTTGGCAAAGCCGAGTATCGCGCCGGCGACCGGCCCGAGAACGAGCGCGCCGAGAGCTATCGGAATCAATGAAAAGTTCAGAGTAACCAGCCCGATCGAAAACGATCCGCCGAAAGCCTGCAAAACAATGACAAGAGCAAGCAAAACACCGAGCGTAGCGATGTTCCGCGACGTAAAAAAGGTCTTTTTAACCCTTTCCATAAAGATACCTCCATCGGATTTCACTGTGGAATATCCGCAGAAAAAATTTTTTTATACTTATATAGCTCCTGAAACGGCGCATACGGTCGGACTTTTAAAGATAAAATATCCGCCGAAAGTATCGCATATCGCAATTTGAAGTTTTAATATTATAACATCAGAATAAAATTTATGCAAGCAAATTGAAATAATTTTAATGCCGCAAATGCGGCGCCTGTAACATTTTTGGCCTGAAATTAATATTATTTACTATAAAACGTAAACGGCAAGGCAAATCCTTTTACATACCCGCCTTGCAACGCATAATCAAGGAGGAACATATGAATATCTTCTCTGGCTGCGGCTGCGGTTCAAACAGCTGCCTTTGGATACTTATACTTCTGCTTATCGCCGCAAGTTGCAGCGGCAACGGGCTTGATTCTGTTTTAAGCGGTAGTTGCACGCCCATCCTGATCGCGCTCATATATGCAATGTGGAAAAACGGTACACTTTCGAGCATATTCTGCGGTAACGGCTCATCGTGCGGTTGCAACTAATATTAAAGCGGGGGAGCAGATTTCAGACAACAATGCATTAACAACAAAAGAGGGTCGGCATCGACCCTCTTTATTTAATGAGATAATTTAACAAAAAGCGGATAAATACACTACATTATGTCACGCATAGTACTGTGTATTTTTAAATATGATCAGATTGTTTGCAATATTTTTTTTCGATTGCAGATATCTTATTCACACGCCTTTCATGCCGGCCTCCTTCAAAGGCTGTTGTAAGGAACTTTTCAACGATTTTAAGGGCATAGCCCGTACCCACCACCTTCTCTCCGAGCGCAAGCATATTCGCATTATTATGCAACCTTGTAAATTCGGCGCAATAGGTATCATGACAGTGCGCGCAACGCACTCCGGGAACTTTGTTCGCCACAATCGAAACGCCTATGCCCGTCGAACAGACAACTATGCCGAGTTCACATTCTCCTTCCGCGACCGCTTCGGCCGCAGGCAGAGCATAGTCGGGATAATCACAGCTATCAAAAGAATTTGTGCCGAAATCTTCATAGTCATAACCGTGTTCTTTCAGATAAGCTATAATTTCACGCTTTAAATTCAGCCCGCCGTGATCGCAGGCAAGAGCAATTTTCATCTTTTAATATCTCCTAAAAGTAGATTTTATCAGTCGGAAAGAAGTTTATTTGCCCCCATCCGGCAAAATTATTTTTTCTATAATTAAATCGCAAGCCCGCGCAAGATAGTCGCGCGTTGCGCGATAGACGTCTATGGAGCAACCATACGGGTCGGGCACGTCAGCTCCGCAGAAATCTTTTATACTGTAGACCTTTCCACACCCGTCCAAAATCTGCTTCTGAAGCTCCGTCATGCAGATGACGGCACTGCTCCTCTCTATCATCTTCTGCGTCAGTTGGCGCGCACAAAATTTTTCCATGTGTATGCCCACTTCCAAAAGCACAATCTCGCTGTTAGGCGACAGTTCACGCCCCGCCTCGACAAAGAGACCGCACGATGATACATCCCACCACTTTATTTTGCGCTGCTTTATTTTACTGCGCAGTATCGCTTCGGCCATGGGACTGCGGCAGGTATTGCCGGAGCATACAAAAAGTATTTTATTTCTCTTCATTGCGCTCCTCGCTTCGGCGACCGACGACTAAATTGCTTAAATCATCCGCCGCAGGCCTTTGTGAGCCTGTTCATCACGCCCACCATAACGCCGCTCTTATCTTCCGGCGCAACGGCAATTATGATATCTGCCTTTTTTTCGCCTTCACGCAGTCTGTAATACAGGTTTGCAGCGATCTCTTCTCCGTCTTCTCCCAACAGCAGAATATGTTCTGCAGGCACATCTGCAGCCACACAACGGGCGCTCTGCCCGTCGCACATTATGTAAGCACGCAGGCCCTCCGCACGCTGTTTTTCGTATTCGGAAACCGCCTCATCAATCCTGTCATGATCAAACAGCATGGTACGGCAGTTGGGCGAATAGTGCTTATATTTCATGCCGGGAGAGCGCACCTTTTCGCCCTCTTTGGGCACAAATACCGAGCAGTCGCCCGCAACTTCGGCTATCATTTCCCGCGTCACGAGTCCGCTTCTTAAAACACAAGGCACTTCACCCGTGCAATCGAGAACGGTACTCTCTATACCGCCCGTACATTTGCCGCCGTCTAGAATAAGAGGTATCTTACCCGAAAAATCGGCATAGACATGCTCCGCCGTAACGGGACTGACATGCTTTGAAATATTAGCGGAAGGCGCGGCAATGGGCAGGTCGACGTACTTTAAAAAACGCTGCGCCCCCTCGTGCGAAGGCACACGGATACCGACCGTATCCAGTCCGCACGAAACTACGGGAGATATACTGCCCTTGCTTTTAAACACCATGGTAAGAGGACCCGGCAGATATTTTTTTGCTAACGCTTCGGCATAAGCAGGTATGCCATACACAATCTGACCGATATCATAATCCTTGTGAACGTGGACAATGAGAGGGTTATCCTGCGGACGCCCCTTAACTGCATAAATATTTTTTACAGCCTCGCCGTCAAATGCGTTTGCTCCCAACCCGTAAACTGTTTCTGTAGGAAAGGCGACAAGTCCCCCATCATCAATGATTTTTTTCGCAACAGAGAGCGAATCTCCGTCTATTTTTCGTATCTTAGTTTCCATTAAACGTCAGCCCGATATATTCACACTGTATATAAGTTGATTTGCAATATTTTAACCGCAATGTTGCAGCAATTTTATTCAATATTATTCAGACCGTCGTCACTGAACGGCAGGTCGGGTATGTCGAGATCGAGTTCACCGTCTGCAGAGCTGCCGCTGCTTCTTTTAGCGCGCTCGCCTTCGCCCTTTTTATCTGACTTTTTGCCCGACTGCTCAGCAAGCTCTTTAAGCTCGCTCGGGTCAGGCGTGACAAACTTCGTATATTCGCCCTTGAACCTCAGCTGGGTACGGCCCGTTTCACCGTTTCTGTGCTTTGCTATGATGAGGTCGGCCATGCCGCGGACGATATGATTCTTTTCTATCTCCTCGGGCGAGGCAGTCATATCGGGGCGGTTGATAAAGATTACCATGTCGGCGTCCTGTTCTATCGCGCCCGACTCTCTCAGGTCAGAGAGCTGCGGCTCACCGACCATTCGCCGAAGCTGCGAAAGGGCTATTACGGGAACATCGAGCTCCTTTGCCATTATCTTCAAATCACCAGTTATGTGAGCAATCTCCCTAGTGCGGTTCTCGTCCTGCTTATATCCGCTCGACATGAGCTGTATGTAGTCTATCATCACGAGGTCAAGTTTGCCACCGTTTTTAGCCTTGATTCGCCTGCACTTTGAAAGTATTTCGGCCGGCGTCACTCGCGAAGAGTCGTCGATTATAATGCTCAATTTTTTTAAATCTTCGCTGGTTTTTACAAGCGCCTTCCAGTCGGCGGGAGTCAGCTTGCCTGAAAGGGCACTCGACATGCTTACCTTTGCGCTTGCACACAGCAGCCTCTGAACTATCTGTATTTTTGGCATTTCCAACGAAAATACCGCGCAAACGTTGCCCTGAAATGCGGCAGCCTCAACAATGTTCATGGCAAGCGATGTTTTACCGCTGCCGGGGCGGGCCGCTATTACTATGAGGTCGGAACGCTGAAAGCCGTTGGTTATTTTATTTAAAAAAGGAAAACCCGTGGGTATGCCGCGGAGCGCGTCCTTATCGGCGGCAATCATTTGGAATCGGTCGATAACGTCACCGACAACAGAACTCTCGCGTATGTCCTCCATGGAGGACGTATCGCCCTTTTTAGCTATATCATACACCAATTTTTCGGCATACTGCACACTCTGAGTGCTGTCGGTGCTGTTCATAGAATTTTCAATGATGTTGCGCGATGCGCGAATGAGTTCGCGGTTAATGCTGTCGCGCTTGACGATATCGAAATAGTACCTGAAATTTGCCGCCGACGGCACCTTCTGTATGAGTTCGGTAATATAGTCTATCCCGCCCACCTTTGCAAGGTTTCCGTCCTTTTCAAGGCAATCGCATAGAGTGATCAAATCAGCAGGTTTCCGCTGATAGAAAACCTTTAATATCGCCGAAACGATCATCTGGTGCGACTCTTGATAGAAATCCCTGTCGGAAAGTTTATCGGCGATTTCTGAGAGAACCTCGTTATCTATCAACATACAGCCGATTAATGACTGTTCCGCCTCTAAATTGTTGGGTAAAACATTAGTTTTGTCTGACATAGTACTTTATATATTCATTAATTTCTCAAATTCAGCGAGCGTATCAGCAAATTCTTTCATTGCAAATTCGAATGGCGCCGTACTTTCGAGGTCAACTCCCGCAAGCCTTAAGAGCGACACAGGGTCTGACGAGGAGCCGCTCGAGAGAAATTTGAAGTAATCTTTTACGGCCGGCTCTCCCTCCGTGAGTATTCTGTGCGCAATGTTCATCGCCGTTATTATGCCCGTCGAATATTTATACACATAGAACGCCCTGTAGAAGTGAGGTATTCTTGCCCACTCGCAGGAAATATGGAAATCGTGCTCTATTGACTCGCCATAATAGTCCTTTCCTATCCTGCCGTATATTTCGCACAGCAGTTCCTTTGTGAGCGGCTCACCCTTCTCGGCCATGTCATGCGCCTCGTATTCAAATTCGGCAAACATGGTCTGCCTGTGAAGCGTAGCTCGGATGGTATCGAGATAGTAGTTTAAAAGATACTTGCGGAGGTTTATATCGTCGGTATCGCCGAGCATGAACTTGAGGAGCAATACCTCGTTGACCGTGCTGGCAACTTCGGCCACAAATATCTTGTAGTCGCTCTTTGCATACGGCTGGTTATGTGACGAAAAATAAGTGTGGAGAGAATGCCCCATTTCATGAGCGACAGTAAATATCTCATTGATCGTGGGCTTATAATTTAAAAGCACATACGGGTGAACGCCGAAGCAGCCCGTGCTGTAAGCGCCGCTGCGCTTACCCTCCGTCTCCTCCACATCTATCCAGCGCTCGTCGTGGCCGCGCTTCAACAAAGCCTGATACTCCTTGCCGAGCGGCGCAAGTCCCTTTATCACATAGTCGTAGGCGTCGTCGTACTCCATTCTGACTTCAACGTCTGATACGAGCGGCGCGTATACATCGTAGAAATAGAGCTTGTCATAGCCCAGAATTTTCTTCCTGTCGGCAATGTAGCGATGCATTGCGGGAAAACTGCCCTTTACTGCCGTCAGAAGGTTACGGTAAACAACTTCATTTACATCCTCGCTTGAAAGGGCGCGCTCCAGGCAGGAATTGTAATGGTATGCCCTCGTTAAGAACACATCCTTCTTGACGTTGCCGTAATATGTTGCAGTGATGGTATTTAAAAGGCTCTCGTAAGCGCCGTAATATTTTTCATATGCCTCCTTCCTCTTCTCCCTGTCGGATGAATGAAGGATGACGCCGTAGGTGCCGTGCGTAAGCTTGACATTTTTTCCGTCAAGCTCGATTTCGGGCAACGGAAGATCGGCATTGTCTATCATGGAAAATATATCGCTGAACGAGCCGAGCGTTTCTCCCGCAAGAGCCACAAGTCTCTCCTCTGCCTCGGGTATGACGTGCGGTTTGCGCTTTATAAGTGTTTTGAGAGTATAGTCATAGTCTGAGAAATCTTTGTCGGCAACGAGGGAGTTGAGATATTCCTCGGTCTGCGATGCAAGCTCAGGCTCGAAAAAAGCCAGCTCTGCACTGTACTTTGAGATAAGAGCATCGCATTTAGAGCTGTAAGCCGTATATTTTGATATTCTCGTATCCTCGTCATGCTTCATCGAAGCGTATAAAAATACGCGCTCCACCTTCTTGAGAAACTCATCGTTAGCCTTTAAAAATGCAAGCAAATCACTTCTGTTCCCAAGTTTACCCGCATATTGAGAGAAGTTAATTTCCTTCTCGGCCTCGGCATATGCCTTTTCCCATGCTTCGTCAGAAGGAAAAATGTCGTCCGTGTTCCACTTGAAGCGCTGTTCAACCTGATTTCTTTCCATAAAAATATCCCTTTAAAATAAGATTTACAATTTATCAGTTTTTATTTGAATGAATGGGTGCGGGAATAAGCCCTCCGCGCGATACAAATTTTTCGCTCGACTCCTTATGGACGGGCATTATGGGAGCCCTGCCTAAAAGTCCTCCAAAATTTACACAATCGCCGACGTCCTTGCCCGGAGCAGGAATTATTCGCACCGCCGTAGTCTTGTTGTTTATCATGCCTATAGCCGCCTCGTCGGCAATTATTGCGCTTATGGTCGAAGCGGGCGTGTCGCCCGGCACGGCTATCATGTCCAGACCAACTGAACATACCGCCGTCATCGCTTCGAGCTTGTCTATATTCAACCCTCCTTTTTCGGCAGCTTCTATCATACCGATATCTTCGGATACTGGAATAAATGCACCCGAAAGACCGCCAACTCGTGAACTTGCCATAACGCCGCCTTTTTTTACAGCATCGTTCAACATCGCAAGGCAGGCCGTAGTGCCGTGAGTCCCTACCCTTTCCAGACCCATCTCCTCAAGTATCTGTGCGACGGAATCGCCCCTTGCCGGAGTGGGCGCGAGCGACAGGTCCACTATTCCGAACTCCGCGCCGAGACGCTTTGCCGCCTCGCGGGCAACGAGCTGACCCGCCCTTGTAATCTTGAACGCCGTACGCTTTATCATTTCGGCAAGCTCAGTGAGATCGGCATGCGGAATGGCCTCTATGGCATGCTGAACCTGTCTCTTATACACATCTGACGCTGCCGACGA
>ERZ1090865.984-NODE-985-length-14951-cov-12.461265_pt1 | contig 14951 bp, 11 predicted proteins | sample MGYA00478478_ERZ1090865 | MGnify/ENA primary metagenome ERZ1090865 (study PRJEB33644, sample SAMEA5815715) | chicken gut metagenome | biome: Chicken; feature: Gastrointestinal Tract; material: Caecum | place: Ireland | collected 2019-01-01 | study: A study of the... | reverse complement strand
GAGCAGCGGTCTCCAAAACCGCGTGCCGAGGGTTCGAATCCTTCTACCCCTGCCAAAAAGACCTGTCATTTGACAGGTCTTTTTTGTTGTAAAAATTAGGTTCCAAGGCTCTTGTTTTTCGCAGAAGCTGTGCTATAATACCAGACGCGAAATTTGAATGTATAGCAGGGGGATTTGGGATATGACAAAGGATTTGACAAGCGGGAGTCCGCTGAAAGTAATTTTGCTGTTCACGCTGCCGCTCACACTGGGCAATCTGTTTCAACAATTCTACGCGCTGGCCGACACCATTATTGTGGGAAAATACTGTGGTGTCAGTGCGCTGGCCTCCGTGGGGTCCACCGGCTCCATCAATTATCTGATTCTGGGTTTTGTGATCGGCGTGTGCAATGGTTTCGCCATCCCCATTGCGCAGCTTTTCGGCGCGCGGGATTATCACGATCTGCGCCGTCACGTGGCAAATGCGGCCTGGCTGTGTGTGGCCGGCAGTGTGATACTCACGGGCCTGACGGTGAGCCTGACACGGCCTTTGCTGATTCTGATGCAGACGCCGGCAGATATCCTGGACGGCGCCGCTGTCTATATCGGCTGGATTTTTGCAGGCATCCCGTTTATCTTTCTGTACAATATGGTGGCGGGGATTATGCGTGCATTGGGCGACAGCAAGACGCCGCTGTACTTCCTGATCCTGACCAGTGCTTTGAATATCGTTCTGGATCTGGTGTTCGTGATCCCGCTTCAGATGGGCATCTTTGGCGCGGCGCTGGCAACGGATCTTTCCCAGGCAGTTTCCGGTGTGCTGAGTTTTGCCTATCTGTGCCGCAGATTTGAAGTGCTCCGTATGGAAAAGGGGGAAGGGCGCCTGAATCAGAGGGCCTGTGTCCGCCTGCTTGGCATCGGGCTTCCCATGGGACTGCAGTGCAGCATCACGGCCATCGGCAGCGTCATTGTGCAGTGGGCGGTCAATATGCTGGGCAGCACGGCGGTGGCAGCGGTCACGGCGGCCAGCAAGACGATGAACCTTCTTACCGCTCCCCTGGAGAGTATCGGCACTGCCATGGCAACCTACAGTGGGCAGAACCTGGGAGCAGCGCGGATGGACCGCGTGCGCCAGGGCGTCCGCAGTGCCCTGCTGATTGCAACGATCTATGCCATCGGTTCGTTGATCCTGTTGCACTTCGGGGATGTGGCCATCATGGGGTTGTTCCTGGATACCTCCACCGAGGTGGACATTGTCCGCATGGGACAGGAGTATCTGTTCTGGAACAGTGTTTTCTTCATCCCGCTGGGGGCTCTGATCGTGTGGCGGTACACCATCCAGGGACTTGGCTATTCCACGCTGGCCATGATGGCCGGTGTGGCGGAGATGGTCGCGCGTACGGCGGTGGCCATCATTCTGGTTCCGGTTGTGGGGTATTTCGGTGCGGAACTGGCCAATCCCGCGGCCTGGGTGGCAGCCTGCCTGTTCCTGTATCCCGCCTACATGTGGACTTGCCGGCAGCTGGATAACCGGCTTCTGGCTGCCCGGCTGCACATGCAGAACAAGGCGGCCGAGGCAGAAGATCTTATTGTATAACGGTGTATAAATTTGCAAAGCCTCTTGCCGGATTTTCCAAAACGGTTTATAATACAAACGTTCTGAATGTAATCTGGGGGAAACCGGAAAGGAAAGAAAAATGTCGCAAAAACTGCCGTTCGTGACGCTGGAACAGGCCAAGGCCATCATCGCTGACGTGCCTACGCCGTTCCACCTGTATGATGAAAAGGGAATCCGGGAGAATGCCCGCCGTGTCAATGCGGCGTTTGCCTGGAACAAAGGATTCAAAGAATATTTCGCCGTAAAAGCCACGCCCAATCCGTATATCCTGAAAATCCTGCAGGAGGAAGGCTGCGGCGTGGACTGCTCCAGCTATACCGAACTGCTGATGAGTGAGGCGTGCGGTTTTACGGGGAGCGATATCATGTTCTCCTCCAACGATACGCCGGTGCAGGATATGCAGAAGGCCTACGAACTGGGCGCCTACATCAACCTGGATGATCTGACCCACGTGGAGTTCCTGCAGCGGGTGGCGGGTATTCCCAAAACCATCTGCTGCCGCTACAATCCGGGTGGAGTCTTTGACCTGGGCAATGGCATCATGGATAACCCCGGCGATGCCAAATATGGTATGAGCGAGGACCAGATGGCGGAGGCCTACACCAAATTGATGGCCTTGGGCGCCGAAGAGTTCGGCATTCACGCGTTCCTGGCCAGCAATACGGTCACCGATGAGTATTACCCGAAACTGGCGGGCATCCTGTTCCGTCTGGCGGTGCGTCTTCATGAGCGCACGGGTGCCAAGATCAAGTTCATCAACCTGTCGGGCGGCGTAGGCATCGCCTATCGCCCGGAGCAGCGCAGCAACGATATCGCCAAGATCGGCGAGGGCGTCCGCAAACAGTTTGAGGAAATTCTGGTTCCCGCTGGAATGGGGGATGTGGCGCTCTTCACCGAGATGGGCCGTTATATGCTGGCTCCTTACGGCGGCCTGGTCACGACGGTGCTGCACGAAAAGCACATCTACAAGGAGTACATCGGTGTGGATGCCTGCGCAGCCAACCTGATGCGCCCGGCCATGTATGGCGCCTACCATCACATCACGGTACTGGGCAAGGAGAACGAGCCCTGCGACCATAAGTACGACATCACCGGCGGTCTGTGCGAGAACAACGACAAGTTCGCCATTGACCGCATGATGCCAAAGATTGACAAAGGTGATGTGCTGTTCATCCATGATACCGGCGCCCATGGCTTCTCAATGGGATACAATTACAACGGCAAACTCCGCAGCGCGGAAGTTCTGCTGAAAGAGGACGGCACCCACCAGTTGATCCGCCGCGCAGAGACGCCGGAAGATTACTTCGCCACCTTTGATTTTACACCGTTCTTCAAAAAACACTGAATGTACGAAACAAGCCTTCCCGCGGCTGCGGGAAGGCTTGTTTATTTTTGTCTTGGAAAGAAGTCAGTCGGTTTCGGCGATGATACCGCCGCCATATACCGTGTCGTTACAATAGAAGACTGCGCTTTGCCCGGGCGCCGGTGCGCGGACCGGTTCCGGGAACAGGATGCCTCCGTTGCCGTCATAGGAGCAGGGGATGGGGCGGGCGGCACTGCGGATCTTGACAAGGTATTCGCCGGCAGGCAGAGGCTGTCCGTCCGGCGTTACCATACTCTGGAGCGTGACACGGGTGCTGTATTCCTGACCGGTTTCAGCCAGCTGAATGTCGCCGTTTTCCAGAATGGTCTTGACGAACAGAGGGCGCCCGGCGGCGATACCCAGTCCTTTGCGCTGGCCCACCGTGTAATGGTCGACGCCGGCGTGTGCGCCGAGATCTTCGCCCTGGGGGCCGATGAAATGCCCGGTTTTCGGAGTGAATCCCCGCTGCCGGATATAGGCGGCATAATCTCCGTCCGGGATAAAGCAGATCTCCATAGAGTCCGGCGCATCGGCACAGGCAAGGTGCAGCTCACGGGCCATGGCACGGATGTCATCTTTCTCGAATTCTCCCAAGGGAAGGATCAGCTTGCGGAGAATATCCTGCGGCAGACGGTAAAGCATATAGCTCTGGTCGCGGGCGGCGCTTTCGGGCACGGCAATCCGGCTGATGCCGTCGTTATCAACCTGCACACGGGCGTAATGGCCGGTGGAAATCCAGGAACAGCCCAGCTCGTCGGCCTTTTCAGACAGCAGACGGAACTTGACAAAGGGATTGCATGCGATGCAGGGATTGGGGGTCTTCCCGGCGCAATAGCTTTCACAGAAAGGCTGAATCACAAACCGCTCAAAGGCGTCCTGTGCATCGATGACGTGCAGCGGAATGCCGAGGGTATCGGCGGATTCCCTGGCTGCCGCAACAGCGCCTTCGTGCGCCGGCGAAAAACGGATGACGGCGCCTTGTACGGCAAATCCCTGATCCTGCAGGATGCGGACAGCGACGCTGGAATCGACGCCGCCGCTCATGCCCATCAGAACGGTCTGCTGCTTTTCAAAGGTGTTGAAACCTTCCATAGAAGTCCTCCTTGCGGTATTAGGCCTGCCGGCCACCGTGTTTTTTGCTCTGCTCCACGGCCATGCGGTCACAGCGCTCATTTTCGGGGTGCCCGGCGTGTCCTTTGAGCCAGTGGTAGGTGAGCTGGTGTTTCTCGCTTTCGGCGAGCAATGGCGCCCAGAGATCGGCATTCAGGGCGGGGGTTTTATCCGCTTTTTTCCAGCCGCGGGCGCGCCAGCCTTTGGCCCATCCTTTTTCCAGTGCGTTGATCACATACTGGCTGTCACTGTACAGATCAATGGCACAGGGCTCCTTCAGCTGGCGCAACGCCTCCAGCAGCGCGGTCATCTCCATGCGGTTGTTGGTAGTCTGTGCATTTCCGCCGGACAGCTCCTTCTCATATATCTTGTCCCGAGTGCGAAAACGCAGGATGGCACCCCAGCCGCCGGGGCCGGGGTTGCCGCTGCAGGCTCCGTCGGTATAGATCTCAATTTGTTTCATATAAATCTCCTGGTACTGGCAATAATCCTTGTACAGGAATTATACCCGCTTTGCTTCCTTATGGCAAGTTTGACAAGATAAAGGAGAGCGTTTATAATATTTGATAACTGCAATGTTGTGTATAGACGGGGCCCGGCCGCGCCTTTTCAGGCGGACTTTTCGCGCCCACCCAAAGAACAAATACATAAATCGCAAATACAGGATAGAAAACCCGGCGGATACTGTTTGCAGGTGTCGGGTTCTGTCGTCAGAAAGTATGGAGGTTTTCATGGAAGAAGTTAAGCCCAAACGCAAAGTGACGAATTCCCGCCCCGGACAGGCTTCCGGAGAAAAGAACGCCGCGCATCGCGCACCCCGTTCGGATAAAAAGACCCAAACCGGCACTGCACCGCGCAAGCCCCGGCGCCGCACGGCGCAGCCTGCGGCAGCTGACATTGCAATAGCGGCACAGAGCACGCCCGCTCCGCGTTCCCGCCGCAGCCACAGCCAGCAGGGACAAAACAATCATGGGGCGCCTGCCAACAACAAGCCGACCCGGCGCGGCCGTAAACCGCAGCCGCACAGCTATGAAATGACACCGGCCATTCCGATGCATATCTGCCCGCTGGGCGGTCTGGGAGAAGTGGGCAAAAACATTACTCTGTACGAGTGCCAGGGTGATATGATTCTGGTGGACTGTGGTTTGGTGTTCCCCGATGCAGATATGTTCGGCGTGGACCTGGTCATTCCTGATTTCACCTATGTGCTGGAGAACAAGGACCGGATCAAAGGTCTGTTTATCACCCACGGCCATGAGGACCACATCGGCAGCCTGCCCTATCTTCTGAAAAAATTCAATGTGCCGATCTACGCAGCCCGCCTGACCATCGGCCTGATCAAGAACAAGCTGGAAGAGCATGGTCTGGCCTCCAGTGCGATTTTCCATGAAATTCGCCCGCGCCAGAAGGTCAAGCTGGGGTGCTTCACGGTGGAGCCCATCCATGTGAACCACTCCATTCCGGACGCATTGGCCTTTGCCATTGAGTGCCCGGCGGGCATTGTGATTCATACCGGCGACTTCAAGGTGGATTACACGCCTCTTTCCGGGGATGCGGTGACCGACCTGTCCACCATTGCGGAGTATGGCCGCCGTGGCGTGCTGGCCCTGCTGGCCGACTCCACCAACGCGGAACGTCCCGGCTTCACGGCCACAGAGCAGACGGTGGCGGAAGGTGTCCGCCGACTGTTTGCCCGCGCCCGCAACCGCAGAATCATCGTGGCAACCTTTGCCTCCAATATTTACCGTGTCCAGCAGATCATCGATCTGGCCATTGAATCGGGACGTAAGGTCGCCGTGAGCGGCCGCAGCATGGTGTCCAATACCGAGATGGCGCGGGAACTGGGGTACCTGCATGCGCCGGACAACGTGCTTATCGATATTGATGAAGTCAACAAGTATCCGCCGGAGAAGGTGGTGCTGATCACGACCGGCAGCCAGGGCGAACCGCTGTCCGCACTGTCCCGGATGGCGCAGGCCAGCCACCGCCAGGTAAAGGTAGGCCCCAATGATTTCATCATCATTTCGGCCCGCCCCATCCCCGGCAACGAAAAAACAGTGACCAAGGTGGTCAACGGTCTTCTGAGCCTGGGCGCAGAAGTGATCTACGAGAACATGTATGATACCCATGTTTCGGGTCATGCCTGCCAGGAAGAGCAGAAACTCATGCTCACACTGGCGCATCCCCAGTTCTTCCTGCCGGTGCACGGCGAGTTCAAGCAGCTCAAACGTCATGCCGAAACGGCAGAGCATCTGGGGTATGTGCCGAAACAGAACATCTATATTGCGGAGAACGGACAGAATATCCGGATCTCGGCGGACGGCATGACGGTGGAGAACACCGTTACGGCCGGTGCTGTGATGGTGGATGGATACGGTGTGGGCGATGTGGGCAACGTCGTTCTGCGGGACCGCCATCATCTGTCGGAGGATGGTATCATCGTTGTGACGGCAGCTGTGGACGGTTCCAACGGCCAGGTCCTTTCGGGCCCGGACATCGTCAGCCGCGGCTTTGTCTATGTGCGGGAAAGCGAAGAACTGATGGATGGTCTGCGCACCCAGGTGGAAATGGCTTTGGACCGCAGCCTGAGCGATAACATGCATGACTGGGCCAGCGTGAAAGCCCGGGTGCGTGAGGCGCTGTCCAGCTATATCTATCGCCGCACCAAACGCAGCCCGATGATTCTGCCCATCCTGCTGGAAGTTTGAAAATCCGCCCGTCGGGCGGAATTGTGGGGTTTTCACCATGAAACACAAAGATGGCCTGGATGTGGCAGCAATTTTGTTGCTGCTGCTGGTGGCGCTGGTGGTTATGGTTGTGCCAGTGGCCCTTGTTTCGCCGCGGTGGCTTCTCGTGCCGCTGGTGCTGGTGGTTCTGGCATTTGGTGTACTGTGGTATAAGCGGCGCAAATTGCGTGCCTATGTGGCCGAACAGCTGTGCAGTACGGATTTTGAAAACAGCCGCATCCAGTACAGTCTGACCGGACTGCCGATCCCCACCATGCTCGTTGCGGATGGACGGATTCTGTGGTATAATGCCTTCTTCCGGGAAAAAGTCCTGAACGGCAGCGACGTGGTAACACGTCCTGTGGACCGGGTATTCCCGGATCTGGATCTGGCGGTCTGTTCGCGTCCCCATGGTCAGGATCTGGCTGTGGGGGAGCGGCGCTACACTGCGTATGCAGGGGCTGCCAAGGGAAGCCGCGGCGCCAGTATTGTGTATCTGGTGGACGATACGTTCTACAAGCAGACCCTGGAGGAGTATACCGAGAGCCGCCCGGCCTGTCTGATTATCGTCATCGACAGTTACGATGAACTGTTTGATGATATGAAGGACAGTGAACAGGCAAAAGAACTGGAAGCCATCAACAGCCTGCTGGAAACCTATATCGGACGGAGCACCGGCTTCCTGCGCAGAGTGTCCAACAGCCGATATATTGCGGTGGTGGAAGAACGCGATGTCCGATGGATGATCCAGGAGCGGTTTGATATCCTGGATAAGGTACGCGCTTTGCATCCGGGCGGACTTACCACCTTGTCCATCGGCGTGGGACACGGCGGAAAAACTTTGCAGGAATGCCACCAGATGGCACGGGAAAGCATCGACATAGCGCTGGGACGCGGCGGCGATCAGGCGGCCGTCAAAACCGTAGATGGATTCGAGTTCTACGGCGGTATTTCCCACGGCGTGGAAAAGCGCAGTCATGTGCGCAGCCGGATCATCTCCCGCGCGCTGTGTGACCTCATCAAGAGAAGCGACAGCGTCATCATCATGGGCCACCGCATGAGTGATCTGGATGCGGTGGGCTCGGCGATCGGCGTACTGCGGATCTGCAAGATGTGCGGGGTGCCGGCTGTGATCGCCATCAACAGCGATGCCACGCTGGCGGGGCCGCTGCTGAAGGCTTTTCTGGATGCCGGATGCGGCAGGGATTTTATTCCGCCGGATCAGACGCTGGAGGTCCTTACCCCCAACACATTGCTGATCGTGGTGGATACCTACCAGGTCCGACTGCTGGAAAGCCAGAAAATTTACGAAAAGTGCAAGCGCATTGTGGTCATCGATCATCATCGCATGGCGGTGGGACACATCGACAAGCCGCTTTTGCTGTACCATGAACCCTATGCGTCCAGTACCAGCGAACTGGTCTGTGAGCTGCTGCAGTTCATGCCGAAGGAAGGCAACATCACGCCGCTGGAGGCCCAGGCATTGTTGGCAGGTATCATGCTGGATACCCGCAGTTTTGCTCTGCACGTGGGCGTGAGGACTTTTGAGGCTGCTGCATGGCTGCGAAGCCGCGGCGCCCAGACAGCCGAGACCAAACTGCTGTTCAACACATCCAAAGAGGAGTATGAGGCGCGCGCCCACATCGTGGAGAGCGCTTACATATACAAGGGGTGTGCGATCGCGCTGTCCGGCGAACTGGATGCCGGCATGAACGTGGTGCTGCCGATGGCTGCCAACGATCTGCTGACCATCAATGGTGTGGATGCCAGTTTTGTGGCGGTGGCCAAAAACGGCGGGGTGAACATTTCTGCCCGCAGTATGGGCGCCCTGAATGTCCAGGTCATCCTGGAACCGCTGGGCGGAGGAGGTCATCTGATGATGGCAGGCGCGCAGCTGCAGAATTGTACACTGGATGAAGCGGAACATAAGATCCGCGAACAGATTGACCTGTATCGTGTCTCGCAGGCAGTAAATGCCGCGGCGGCACCTATGCATTGATAGAATCGGAGGGTAATGATATGAAAATCATTCTGAAACAGGATGTGAAAACCATCGGCAAGAAGGACGAAATCCATGAGGTCTCGGACGGATACGCCCGCAATTTCCTTTTCCCGCGTGGTCTGGCAGCGCCCGCTGATGCGGCAGCCCTGAACCAGGCCCGGACCAAGAGCGAGGCGAAAGCACACCATGAGGCGGAAGCCCGGGCCGCTGCCCAGGCTCTGGCAGAGAAGATCCAGGGCCAGACGGTGGCGACCAAGATCAAAGGCGGTGCGTCCGGCAAACTGTATGGAAAAGTTACCGGCAAGGAAGTAGCCGAGCTGCTGACCAAACTCACGGGCACGGAGATCGACAAGAAAAAGGTGGAACTGCCCTCGGCCATCAAGGAATTCGGCAGCTATGATGCGACGGTCCGGCTGTATGCCGGTGTGACGGCCACCTTTAAAGTGAAAGTGGAAGAACTGTAAAGCAAAACTGCTTTTCAGCGAACCTGTAAAGGAAAGGAGGATGTTTGCTGTGCCGCGCAATGAAGAGTTGAGCCTTTCCAGTCTGGGCATTCAGATGCCCTACAATATGCAGGCGGAGCAAAGCATTCTCGGTGCGGCGCTGATGGATGAGACGATTCTCAACCGCCTCATCACCGATATGGAACCGGAGATGTTCTATTCGGATCAGAACCGTGCAGTTTACGAAACCATGCGTACGCTGTACACCGAGAGCGAAGCGGTGGACATCATTACGCTGGTCAACGCGCTGGCGGGAGCCGGTACGTTCGCCAGTGCCGACGACGCCAAGGTGTACATCACCCATATTGCCGAGACGGTTCCGGCCATTTCCAATGTCGATTCCTACTTCAAGATCGTCAAGGAAAAGTACCAGGCGCGTCGTCTGATCGAGGCGGCCCGCAGCATTCTCAGCGAAACGGCGAGCGGCGAGGATGCCGACTTGCTGCTGGAATCGGCAGAACAAAAAATCTACGATATCCGTAGCGGACGGGACAAATCGGGCGTCAAGACCATCCGGGAATCCATCCTGGAAGTCATTGATACGATGCAGAAGCTCAGCGGCGCAGACCGGGACAAGTTTGCCGGTATTCCCACCGGGTTCAATTACCTGGATACCGTGCTGACCGGGCTCGGACGTTCCGACCTGATCATTTTGGCAGCCCGTCCCGGTATGGGCAAGACCAGTTTTGCGTTGAATATTGCCACCAATGTGGCCCGCCAGCAGAAGGTGCCCACGATCATCTTCAGTCTGGAAATGACCTGTGAGCAGCTGACCGACCGTATTCTTTCCAGTACGGCCAACATTGACAGCCAGGCGTTCCGGACCGGTCGGCTGAACAATTCGGACTGGAACGATTTCGCACAGGCCACGTCGCTGCTTTACAATGCCCCCATCTATATGGATGACACCTCCGGCATTTCGGTCCCGGAGATCAAGGCAAAGATCCGCACGATCAACCAGGACCCCAAAAAAGACAAGATCGGGCTTGTGATCATCGATTACCTGCAGCTGATGCAGAGTGCCAAGCGGACGGAAAGCCGCGTACAGGAAATCAGTGATATCACGCGAAACCTCAAAATCATGGCAAAAGAGCTGAATGTGCCTGTCATTGCCCTGTCGCAGCTTTCCCGTGCGGCGGAAAAAACGGCCGGGCGGTCGGATCACCGGCCGCAGCTGTCCGACCTGCGTGACTCCGGCTCCATCGAACAGGATGCAGACATCGTCCTGTTCCTGTACCGTGCCGCGTACTACAATTCGCAGAACGGTGAAGAAAACCAGGCCAACGAGAACGAAGCCGAGTGCATTGTGGCCAAAAACCGTCACGGTGAGACCAGCGTGGTCCGCCTTGGCTGGGATGGCGCCCATACACGGTTCAGCAATTTGGATGTGACCCATGAGTTCTGAGGACGAAAAGGTAATTCAACATGTGGAAGAAACTTTGCTGGCATATTGCCGCCAGCAGGGTTTGTTCAAGTCTGGCGACAGAGTCATTGCGGCCTGCTCCGGGGGAGCAGACTCTATGGCTTTGTTGCTTTTTTTACTGCGCCGGCGCCGGGATCTGGAAATTGAGGTGTTGGCCACGCATGTCAATCACGGCATCCGCGGCGTGAACGCCATTGCAGATGCCAATTTCGTGACGGCATTCTGCCGTCAGAACGGTGTGGAACTGTTTCTGTATGATGCGGTCAAGGAAGGGGTTCAGATCCCGCAGCAGCCCAGCGAGGAATGGGCGAGAGGACTGCGTTACGGGTGGTTCGATCAGCTGGCTGTACAGGAGGAAGCCTTCATTGCCACCGCCCATACCATGTCGGATCAGGTGGAGACTGTATTGTTCCGCATGGCCCGCGGAACGGGAGTGCATGGTATGGCGGGCATCCCGCCGCGCCGCGGCTATTATGTCCGCCCCTGCCTCTGCCTGACGCGCGGTGAAACCGAAGCATACTGCGCTGCACTTGGGCAAAACTATGTGCAGGATGAGACCAATGCGGAAGATACCTACGCCCGGAACCGGATCCGGCATCATGCCATTCCTGCTTTGCAGTACGCCAATCCGGCAGCAGAGGTGGCAATTGCACGCCTTTGCCGCCAGATGCGGGATCTGGACCGGTGGCTAACCGGCGAAGCGGCCGCGCTGCTGCAGGCAGCCTCGATGGAAAAAGGATACGACGTGTCGGTGCTGCGCCGCGCGGAAGGGCCCGTTCTGGATGCTGCACTGCGTTCCCTGATCAGTCCGGTACGGGATGCGGAGGAAAAGTATATCACGCTGCTCCGTTTTCTCCTGCAAAGAGGGGAAGGGGCTCTTCAGCTTACTCCGGAAGTGACCTATAAAGTAAAAAACGGGATTCTGTTCCGGTTGACACCGGGAGGGATCCGCCCGCTTCCGGCACCGCCGCAGCCTTTCAGTGAAGGGCAATTTTTCCTGCCGGGTGGTTATTTTGTAGAATTTCGCCGTGTAAAGTATGAAGAATTTCTAAAAAATCAACCAATTTTCAAAAAAGACTTAAACTGTTGCGCAGATTGTGCTAAAATACAGAAGAATCTACAATTGCGCACGCGACTGCCGGGAGATTTTTTCCGCCCGGCTGGTCGTCATGTACGCAAAACATTAAAAAAATACTATAACGAACTCGGGATTCCGCAGGATGAGCGTCCGTTGTTGCCGCTCCTGGCAGACGGCAGCGAAGTGCTTTGGTTGTGGGGCAGCGGTTTTGCCGAAGGCGTTGCGCCCGATCCCTATACCAATGAGGTGTGGATGGTTCGTACGGAGAAAGCCGAGGAGGATGAGTAATATGCAAAGCATGGATCAGGATATTGATCATATTTTAGTATCGGAAGAGCAGCTTCAGAACAAAGTGGCCGAGTTGGGAGCGCAGATCAGCCGGGATTACGAAGGACGGGATCTGCTGATGGTTTCCATTTTAAAAGGCTCTGTTGTCTTTATGGCAGACCTGATGCGTGCCGTCAAGATCCCCTGCGGCATTGATTTCATGGTGGTATCCAGCTACGGTGGCGCCAACACCATGTCCACCGGCCTGGTGAAGATCGTCAAAGACCTGGACGCCGATCTGACCGGCAAGGATGTCCTGATCGTTGAGGATATCTTGGATACGGGCATCACGCTGTCCCATCTGCTGCCGGTGCTTCGGATGCGCAATCCGCGCAGTGTGCGCCTTTGTACCATTTTGAGCAAGCCCAGCCGCCGCAAGGCAGAAATCGAGCCGGATTATCTCGGCTTTGAAGTCCCCGATGAATTTGTGGTGGGCTACGGGCTGGATTATGATGAAAAATACCGTAACCTGCCCTATGTGGGCGTTTTGAAACCCGAAGTGTACAGCAAATAATGCCGGTTCGGGCGGCAAAATCACCCGGCGCAGCGGCGCTGGATAGGAGTTGATTTTTTGCAGCATAAACCTCGTTTCAGCGGCATCCTGGTGGTTGCCGTGCTCATGGTGTTGATTTTGTTCTTCGTCAGCTTGTCGCCGTTGCTGTCGGCTTCGGCTGCGAACCATATCAACTACTCAGAAATCTATTATTATTTTGAAAACCAGCAGGTTACCTCCTACCGTCTGGACATGGGAACCAATAAGCTGGAAATGTGGCTGAAGGAAGGCAAGATTGCCCTGCCGGATACCACGGTGCAGAGCGAAGATCAGCAGACCGGCGGCCTGCTCAACAATTTGGGCAACTCGGAGGATGAGGTGCTGCCGGCCAATGGTGGTACGGTGTATGTGGTTTATAAGCTGCCCTATGGCGTGGACTTCAACACCGGAAAAATTTCTGATTTTATCGATGCATATAATGAAGCAAATCCGGATGCACCGATGATTTTTGATTATGTGGCGGCAAAAACCAGTATTCCATGGCTGGAAATCATCTTCTATGTGGTGATGCTGGGCAGCCTCGGTATGCTGTTCATGTCGATGTACCGCGGCGGCGCTGGCGGCGGCATTATGAATGTGGGCCGCGCCAAGGTGAAAGACCAGCAGGAAAATCAGCGCAAGGCCACCTTCGCAGATGTGGCCGGCGCAGATGAGGAGAAAGCAGAGCTGCAGGAAGTGGTGGAATTCCTCAAAGCGCCCAGCAAGTTTAATTCCCTGGGCGCCCGGATTCCCCACGGCGTCTTGCTGGTGGGCCCTCCGGGTACCGGTAAAACCTTGCTGGCCCGTGCCTGTGCCGGTGAAGCGGGCGTACCGTTTTATGCGATTTCCGGCTCCGACTTTGTGGAGATGTATGTCGGTGTCGGTGCTTCCCGTGTGCGTGATCTGTTCGAAAAGGCCAAAAAGACCATGCCTTCCATTGTATTCATCGATGAGATCGATGCGGTCGGCCGCCAGCGCGGCGCCGGTCTGGGCGGCGGTCATGATGAGCGCGAGCAGACGCTGAACCAGCTGCTTGTGGAGATGGACGGCTTTGATGCCAATGACGGTGTGATCGTCATGGCGGCCACCAACCGGGCAGATATTCTGGATAAGGCTCTGCTTCGCCCCGGTCGTTTTGACCGGCAGGTCTATGTGGGGTTGCCCGACGTGAAAGGCCGTGAGGAAATCCTCAAGGTCCATACCAAAAACAAACCCTTGGGACCGGATGTGAGCCTGAAAACCATTGCCCGGTCGACGGCCGGCTTCTCCGGTGCCGACCTTGAAAACCTTGTGAACGAGGCGGCGCTGCTTGCGGCCCGCCGTGGCAAGAAAGCCATCACCGAGCCGGAGATCGAAGAAGCTTCCGTCAAGGTTATGATGGGCCCTGAAAAGAAGAGCCATGTTGTGACCGACGATGAGCGCCGCCTGGTGGCATACCACGAGACAGGCCATGCCATTACCGGGTATTTTGGCAAGCATCACGACCCGGTTCATCAGATCAGCATTATTTCCCGCGGCGGTGCGGGTGGTTACACCATGTACCTGCCCGAGAAAGATCCCAGCTATGTGACGAAAACCGCTATGTTTGAGAACATCGTTTCTCTGCTGGGCGGCCGTGTTGCCGAGCAGCTGGTTCTGGATGATATTTCGACGGGTGCATCCAGTGATCTGCAGCGCGCCACCGATACGGCACGCGCTATGGTCACGCGGTACGGATTCTCGGAACGGATGGGGCCTGTTGTGTACGGCAGCGATCCGGAACAGACTTTCCTGGGCCGTGATTTTGGGCAGGGAAAGGGATATTCCGAAGCGATTGCCTCGGAGATTGATAATGAGATCCGGGATATTGTGGATGAAGCGTATGAAACGGCACGGCGGTTGCTGACAGAGCACATGACGGAACTCCACAGAGTGGCCACCGTTTTGATGGAACGCGAAAAAATCAGCGGTGATGAATTCAGAACGCTGATGGAAGGCGGAACCCTTCCGCCGTTTGATCTGGGAAAAGGCGAGACAACAAAAGTTGCCGAACCGCAAGCGCCTGCGGCTGCCCCGGATCCCGTACAGGAAGAATCCCGTAAGCCCGATACTGCTGCCGAGCCGGACGCAGACCGACCGGACGCCCAAGAGTAAAAAGTAGGTGTTGGATCATGGATCAGAATTTTTCCCTGATGGCGCAATCCCGCGCCAATTATTACACGGCCGGCAGCCCGGTTCAGTTTGTTCGTGTGGAACTGCTGAAGGGGGATGTCACCGGTGAAGTTGCGGTATGTCTCACTTTCAAGAACGT
>ERZ1090865.982-NODE-983-length-14980-cov-5.438928_pt1 | contig 14980 bp, 12 predicted proteins | sample MGYA00478478_ERZ1090865 | MGnify/ENA primary metagenome ERZ1090865 (study PRJEB33644, sample SAMEA5815715) | chicken gut metagenome | biome: Chicken; feature: Gastrointestinal Tract; material: Caecum | place: Ireland | collected 2019-01-01 | study: A study of the... | reverse complement strand
TCTACCCCTTGCAGGCCTCTTTTTTGTACTGTCCGCATAATATGGGGCGGTTCAGAGCGGGGGCATGCCGTCGCCATCCTGTACGATGACACCCGGATGGTGAAGGGCCATGGGCCTTTGCTGGAGCCGGCGCTGCGGCTGCGGGCCCGGTACTACCTGCGCACCGAGCCCAGGTGGTTTGCCCTCCACCCCTCCATCCGGAAGAAAAATATCTTTGTGATGGAGCGGGCGGAGCTGGAACCCTATGACCTGGTGGTAGCCACCGCCAAAATCACGGCGGACGACCTCCGCCGCGCCGGCATCGCGCCGGGGAAGGTGCTGTACCTGATCCAGGATTTTGAGAACTGGGGCTGCTCGGCCTGTATTTCCAGCCGGGGGCCTTCCTGCAGAACATCACCCGCCTGTTCGACCGCTATGGGCGGTACCGGGAGTCCTATGGGTTTGCCTCCCCCGACATCCCGGCCTGCATGGCGCTGTGCGTGCTGGCCTGCTCGCTGCTGCTGTGGGACAAAAGCCGCCGGCTGAAAAAAGCCTGGATGCTGGCGGTGGACCTGGTGATGGCGGTGCTGATCCTCTCCACCGGCAGCCGCGCCCAGGTGGTGGCCCTGGGCATCATGGCGGCGCTGGTGGCCTTTTACCAGACCCGGCGGCTCCGGTTCCGGACCCGCAAACAGAAGAAGCTGTTTGAGTTCGGCAAATGGGCCGTGATCTTCGGGATGATCGCCCTGGCCGGCGCCAACTACTTCCAGCACACCAGCCTGGAACAGGCCCTGGTGAACTCCAACCGGATGGGCCTGTTCTCCATCAACCTGCCGGTGCTGCTGCGGGAAAACAAGCTGTGGCTGGGGCTGGTCTATGCCTCGGCCGGCCGCTTCGGCGAGGGCCGGATCGGCCTGTACCAGGTGTACTATGTGGACAACTATTATGTCTACCTGCTGATGTCCTCGGGCGTCCTCGGGTGCGCCATCCAGCTGGCAGCGATTTTCCTGGTGGTGCAGGGCATCCGTACCACCGTCTGGAAGCACAACCGGCAGGCGGCGGAATGCCTGACCGTGATGCTGGTCATCAACCTGTTCATGGGCCTGTTTTTCTGCGCGGTCATCTATCCCAACTACATCCACTGCACGCTGTTCTGGGCTTTGCCCATGATGTATATCTACGCATACAAGAAGGAAGAGAAGGGCATCAGCTGTGAGACATAACTATATCCTGGACGGGGAAAACAAAACATTCTCCGGCAACTACCTCCGGCAACTACGCAGGGCCCAAGGCCCGCAACGATTTGATTCAGATCTTCTCCGACTGCCGGCTGGCCTACCTTGTGGACGGCAGGGGGATCGGGCAGCTGCTGCACTACCTCAAGCTGGGGCTGCAGCTCCGGCTGGGGGCGGACAGGATCATTGTCCAGTACCCCTTTGGGGTGGACAACAAGCTGTACCGGGGCTTTGCCAAGTACCTAGTCCCCAAAAAGGCGGTGCTGTGGATCCACGACGTGGGCGCCCTGCGCAACCAGGGGGATGCCCGTGCCGTCCAAAAAGAGATCCACCTGTTCAACCAGTTTGACACGGTGGTGGCCCACAACCCCGCCATGATCCGCTGGCTGAAGGAAAACGGCTGCCGGTCCCGGCTTTTGAACCTGCAGATTTTCGACTACCTGACCGACTGCCCCCTGGGGGCGGCAGACCCGGCGGAGAAAAGGCGGGTCCACTTTGCGGGGAACCTCTCCCGGGAAAAGAGCGGGTTCCTCTATACCTCCTTGTGCAGCCTGAACAGCCTGGAAATCTGCCTGTACGGCGGCGGTTATGACGGGCAGGCGGAGGGCCTGCACTACATGGGCAGCTTCCCGCCGGAAGAGCTGCCGGGCAAGCTGAAAGGGGGCTTCGGCCTGGTGTGGGACGGCACCAGCATCGAGATCTGCGACGGCAACACCGGCAACTACCTGCGGTACAACGACCCCCACAAGACCTCCCTCTACCTGGCGGCGGGGATCCCGGTGATCCTGTGGTCCCAGGCGGCCATGGCCCCCTTCATCCGGGACAACGGCCTGGGCATCACGGTGGACAGCCTGGTGGACCTGGACAAGGCCATCGACGGGGTGTCGGACGAGGCCTACCGGCAGATGCTGGCCAACTGCGCCGCTGCCGCCAGGCGGCTGCGCAGCGGCTGGTATGCCCGGCAGATTTGGGATCAGATGTAAAAAGGGGAGCGTTGCGGGATGTGTGACCAACCGAAAATCAGTGTGATTATGCCGGCTTACAATGCGGAAAAGTACATCGGCAGCATGTTGGACAGCCTACTGCCCCAGACCATGCCGGATTTTTATTTGATCGTGGTGGCGGCCGGGGCCCGGGACGGGACCGGTCAGCTGTGCCAAGCTGCGGCCGGGCGGGACCGCCGTGTGGTTGTGGTATCCCAGGAGAACAGCGGCCCCTCCGCCGCCCGCAACCGGGGCCTGGAACAGGCCCGGGGGACCTATGTCGCCTTTGCCGATGCGGACGACCTGTGTGAGCCCCGGTGGCTGGAAAAAATGCTGGACGCCCTGGAGCGGCACCACTGCGAGATGGCCATGTGCGGCTGGGTGGAGCTGCGGCCGGGCGGGGAAGCGGCCTGCGAAAACTTCCCCCGGGGGGCCCGGCAGATTGACCCGCTGCAGTTTGTGCCCATGCTGCGGGGCCTGGGGGCCAGCGTATGGAACAAGCTGTTTGTGCGGCAGATCCTTGCCGACCACCACATCCGGTTTGACCGGTCCAAGGTGCTGAGCGAAGATTTCACCTTCATCCTGGAATACCTGGTCCACGTCCAGGGGATTGCCCTGGTGGATGAGCCCTTGTACCGGTACCGGATTGTCCCCGAGAGCCTCACCCACAGCGGGGACAAGGGGAAACTCTACTGGGACATCTGCCGCGGGGAATACGACGCCCTGGAAAAAATCAAGGATGCGGCCCCCGCCCCCCTGTACCGCAGCCTGACGGGTTTTATCATTGATACCAACATCCATTCCCTGATCTACACCGTCCGCCACAAAGCGGACGGCGCCTATGTGAAGGGGCTGAAACAGTGCCTGGAAGAACACCGGGACGGGATGAGCCGAAAGCAGAAAATCTATACCGGGATGATCCGGGTTTCCCCCCGGCTGTTTGAGCGGGTCTGGACCGCCCTGTTCGAGCTGAGGCGGAAAAGGCCCGGGGCCCGCTGAAAGCAGGGCAGAACCGGGCGCAGGAGTCAGGACGATCGAAGATGAAGAAAAAATCCTTAACGATGTGCTGCAGAAGGCGGCCGCCCGGCTGCGGGCCGGCGGCTGACCCCGGGCCCCATCCTCTGAAACCGAAAACAAACGAGCACCCTGGTCCACTGGGAACCAGGGTGCTCGTTTTGCGTTTGGCGCCTTATTGGATGCAGAAATCTGCCAGATCGTTTTTCAGGCAGCTGCGGGCAAAGCCCAGGTCCCCCTGCTCCAGCCCGTCCAGGATGAAGGTGTGGTTCCGCAGGTCGTTGGGCAGGGCCGCGCAGTTCCACTGGGACCAGTAAAACTGGGCATAGGCCAGTTTCAGCAGCCGCATGGAGCGCTGCAGCTCCTGGTAGCAGTACTGATTCCTGGCCAGGGAAGCCAGTTTCAGATGGAAATTTTCGTTGATGTGCCAGTGCTCCCAGACGTTGGATTCCGGCTCGTTCTGGCGGATCATGGCCCGCAGCTGGGCCAGGTCATCGGGACGGATGATCCGGATGGTCCTGCAGAGCAGGTGATCCTCCAGCACCGAGCGGAACTCCATGATGTTGGCCATGTTTTCCAGCGTGAAGCTGAACACCTCATAGCCGCAGCGGGGGATATTGGTGAGGATCCCTTCGCTGGTGAGGATCATCAGCGCTTCCCGCACCGGGGATTTGCTCACGGCATACCGGTTCACCAGCCCCTGCTCGGTCAGCAGCTGCCCTGCCTTGAACTCCCCCTGTACAATGTCCTCGATGATATGGTTATAGACTTTTTCTTTGAGCGTTGCCGTCTTTTTCATGGATAACCTCCCTGTAATACCCGCGCCGCATCATCCGCTGCCCTGGCTTTTATCCCCCAAAATACAAAAGCCCCTGCGCAGGCAGGAGGCTCGGAAGAATGCAAAAATGTTACGACAGGTTTTTCTGGATCATGAGCTTGACAATTTCCTTGTCGGTCTCCTGCATGCCCTCGGAGGCCAGCAGGCCCACGCAGCGGATGGTGTTTTCCACGCCCCGCTTGACGATACCGTCGCCCCCCAGGAACTGCTGCCCGTTCTGGTACATGGAATAGCCCAGGATGCCTGCGTCCACCGCCGAGGCAATCTTGGCCGCACAGGATGCCTTGGCGCCGTCGCAGATGGTGCCCGACAGGATGGCCAGGCTGTTGACCAGGGTGTGGGCCAGGACGGTGTAATCCCCGCCGTTCAGATAGGCGATGCCGGCGCCGGCGCCGCAGCCGGCCCCCACAGCCCCGCAGTAGGCGGACAGCCGTCCGATGCCCTCCTTGATGTGGAGGGTGGACAGGTTGGACACCACCAGGGCGCGGTAGAGCAGCTCCTGGCTGGCCCCCAGATGCCGGGCGTAGACGATGACCGGCACCGAAGATGTAATGCCCTGGTTGCCGCTGCCCGAGTTGATGACCACCGGCAGCTCGCAGCCGTTCATCCGGGCGTCGGAGCCGGCGGCGGCATAGGCCTTGGCCAGGACCTTCACATCGGTGTCGCCGTAGGTCTTGAGGAGGACCTTGCCGATGTTGGCGCCGTAATCCCCCCGCAGGCCCTCTTCCGCAATGGCCATGTTGTAGGAGATCTGGCGGTCCAGCACCTCTTTGACGTCCTCGATCCGGACTTCGTTGGCAAAGTTGAAGATGTTTTCGATGGTGAGCAGGGACTTGTCGGCCATGGAGCTCTCGGTCTTGCCGGTGATCTCCTTGGACAGCAGCACCTGGTCCCCCTTGCGGATGCAGACCACATTGGTGTGGTAATCCACGATCCGGGCAAAGGCCGATTCCTCCCCGTGGTAGACGGTGATGGCAATGTCAAAAATCAGGTCCGACTTGGCAAAATCCACCGTCATGGGGGTGTCGTTGACATACTGCTGAATCTGGTCGATCTGCTGGGGGGTCACCTCCGAGATGACTTCCAGTTCCTTGTCCGCCCGGCCGGCCACGATGCCGGCGGCGCAGGCTGCCTCCAGGCCCCGCATGCCGCCGGTGTGGGGCACCACGACGCTCTTGACGTTTTTGATGATGTTGCGGCTGACCTCAATGGTCACCCGGTCAGGCATCTGGCCCAGCGCCTGGCGGGCAATGGCGGCGGCATATGCCACGGCAATGGGCTCGGTGCAGCCCATGGCGGGCAAAAGCTCATCTTTCAAAATTTGCACATAGGTGCCATAGATAAGCGGCTCTAACATCTCATGTTCCTTCTTTCCTTGATGCATACGGCCGGATCCGGGGAAGCGGCCGTATGAGATGGCGATCATATCTAATATGCATTTTAATATTATCAGCAGCGCCTGGATCTGTCAACAATATTCATGTTTAAACGTTAAATTCGCTTTTTTGATGATAAAATGCGCAGTTTAATGCATAGAGCTTGATCAATTTTACAAAAAACGGGAAAGAGATTGACAGCTAAATCACATCAGTGATAATATTAGCCCTAGAAAGCTGTAGCCTGACCTTGGACAAGGCTGGAACATGGCTGCTTGAAACCGTTGCCTTTAGGGCAATCCATACAGAAAAGGGGAAAGTGAGTACTATGAAACTGAAAAGACGCTCGGTTCTGGGTATGATGGGTGCTACCTGCCTGTCCGCCATCCTGGCAGGCTGCGGCGGCTCGGAAGGCGGCAGCTCTGCTGCCGTCACCAGTGCTGCACAGGGCACCGGGGAGGACACCCAGGTGCTGAACATCCGCACCACATCCTTCGGCAACAACTACGATGTGCAGGACATGGGCTGGCGCTGGATGATGGCAGCCTGCTATTCGGGCCTGTACCGCAACGTGGCCGATGACACCGGCGAGCACTTTGTGCTGGACGGCGCAGAGTCGGTGGATGTGTCGGACGACGGCACCGTGTACACCTTCCACCTGCAGCCCAACGCAAAGTGGTCGGACGGCCAGCCTGTGACCGCCCATGACTACGAGTACGGCTGGAAGCGGCTGGTGAACCCCCAGTACCTGTACGACTACGCATCCTTCATCTTCAATGTGGTGGGCGCCGAGGAGTACTACAACGGCACCGGCACTGCGGACGGCGTGATGGCCGTGGCCGTGGACGACTACACCTTCCAGGTGACCCTGAAGATTGCCGATCCCACCTTCGAGGCCAAGCTGGTGGCAACGCCGCTGTATCCCACCCGTCAGGACCTGGCCGAGGCTGCCGGCGACCAGTGGGGCAAGGACTGGACCCTGTGTGTCTACAACGGACCGTTCTGCATGTCGGAGCTGGTGGAAGACAACAAGATGGTCTGGACCAAGAACTCCAACTACTGGAACGCTGCAGAGACCCATCTGGAGACCGTCAACTGGTACCTGGTGGGGGAGGACTCCACCGCCGCCACCATGTTTGACAACGGTGAGCTGGACGTGCTGCAGACTTCGGGCGATTACTCCCGCAAGTACCAGAGCGAGGCCGAGGCCGGCCAGATCCAGATGATCACGGCAGACTACCCCGGCACGGTCTGCCTGGCCTTTGACCACAAGAACGGCGGCAAGTCGGGCCTGATGGGCAACCTGAAGATCCGCAAGGCCCTGAGCTACAGCCTCAACCGGGAGGAAATGATCGACGCGGTCTACGGCCGCTATGAGCCGGCCTACGGCTTTATTTCCCCCGCCATCACCTTCGACGGCAAGTCCTACCGCAGCCAGGTGGAAGAGCCCATGCTGGCCGATTACAACAAGTATGCAGGGGACTATGACGCCCTCAAGTCCCTGTTCCAGGAAGGCCTGTCCGAGCTGGGCATGAGCACCGACCTGTCCGCCGTGACGGTGACCTACCTGTCCTATGGTTCCACCGTGGAGGAGTCCTCCTTCCGCGAGTACCTGCAGCAGACCTGGCAGCAGAACCTGGGCATCCAGGTGGAGCTGAACACGGTGGGCGACTACTCCCTGTTCACCGCAGAGCGGGACGCCGGCAATTTTGACCTGTTCAGCGCCGGCTGGTACAGCGACTACAACGACCCCCTGGACTACCTGAACACCTTCTACACCGGCCTGTATGTGTCGGTGTCGGGCGGCTACAGCAACCCGGAGTACGACGCCCTGATTGACAGCCTGGCCGGCGAGAATGACAACGCCAAGCGGCTGTCCATCTACACCCAGTGCGAGCAGATCCTGTTCGATGACTGCGCCACCATTCCTCTGTACTACTCCACCAAGGAGTACTTCCTGCAGAACTGGGTCAAGGATTTCCGCTGGTCTTCCTTCGGCGCCAGCCAGGAGTTCTACATCACCTGCATTGAGGGACGCGGATTCTAATCGGGGGCACAGCCTGTAAGGGCTTCCCGCAAAATTTCAAATGAAACCGGCATGATAGAGAAGAACTCGCCAGAGTCCTTCTCTATTGTGCATCTATCGATTCACGGGGGCACTTTCTATGACCAAATACATCATACGCCGCCTTGTCGAGATGGCGCTGACCCTTTTCATCATTGCGACGGCCACCTTTTTCCTGCTGGAGGCGGTTCCCGGCGACCCGCTGACCCAGCGGGCCGACCGCCTGCCCGAGCAGTCCCGGGCCGCCCTGTATGAGCGCTACGGCCTGGACCGCCCGGTGATGGAGCGGTACCTGACCCAGATGAACAACATGCTCCACGGCGACTTTGGCGAGTCCTTTGTCTACGCCGGCCAGACGGTCAGCGGCCTGCTGAAGGACCGGCTGCCGGTTTCGGCCCGGCTGGGCATCCAGCAGATGCTGCTGGGTGTGTCGGTGGGCCTGCTGCTGGGCATCCTGGCGGCCACCCACGCCCGATCACCGATTGACTATGCGGTGGTGGGCTTGTCGGTGCTGCTGATCTCGGTGCCGCACCTGGTGTTCGGCCTGCTGCTGCAAAAGGTGTTTGCCGGCACCCTGAAATGGTTCCCCACCATCGGCTGGCCCTCGGGCCAGGACCTGTGGCTGGGAGGCTGGAAATACACCGTCCTGCCCACCCTGACCGGGTGCTTCTCCTATATTGCCACCTACGCCCGCCTGCTCAAGACCTCCATGCTGGACGTCATCAACCAGGACTATGTGCTGACGGCTGAGTCCAAGGGCCTGAGCCGGGGCGCCATTGTGCGCCGCCACATCCTGCGCAATTCCTTCATCCCTGTGATGACCCAGCTGCCCATGTCGGTGGCCATGTGCATCACCGGCTCCTTCTTCATCGAGAGCATCTTCTCCATCCCCGGCATTGGCCAGTACTATGTGACGGCCGTCCAAAACCAGGATCTGTCCATTGTGCTGGGTGAAACGGTGCTGCTGGCTCTGCTGTACATTGTGGTTCTGTTCATCACCGACGTGCTGTACGTGGTGGTAGACCCCCGCATTGCCATGCCGGGCTCGGGCCGCCGCTGAGAAAGGGGGATTAGACGATGCTGGAAAAAGAAAAGCAGCTGACCCCCGATCAGTTTGAGACGGTGGGCTACACCATGGAGGAGGCCAACAAGATTGACCGCCCCACCATTTCCTACTGGCAGGACGCCTGGCGCCGCCTGCGGAAAAACCCTGTGGCCATGGCGGCCCTGGTGGTTTTGGTCCTGCTGGTGATCCTGGTGATTGTGGGTCCCAGCCTCCGCGGGTACGACTATGTCAGCATGAATGTGACCGAAAAGAACCAGGGCGCCAGCGCCAAGTACTGGTTTGGCACCGACAGCCTGGGCCGGGATCTGTTCTCCCGGGTCTGGGTGGGCGCCCGGGCCTCCATCCTGATCGCCCTGGTGGCCACCACCCTCAAACTGGTGGTGGGCACCCTGTACGGCTCGCTGATGGCCCATTTCGGCGGCTGGGTGGATGAACTGCTGATGCGGATCATTGAGGTGATCAACTCGCTGCCCAGCCTGCTGCTCACCATCCTGATCATGATGGTGCTGGGCAACAACCTGTTTGCCCTGTTTGTGGCCCTGAGCATCACAGCCTGGTGCAACACGGCCCGCCAGACCCGCGGCATGATCAAGCAGCTGAAAGAGTCTGAATATGTCTATGCGGCGGAGGTGCTGGGCGCCAGCCCGCTGCACATCATCCTCAAGCACTATGTGCCCAATATGCTGAGCATCCTGCTGCTGGATGCTTCCACCGCCATTCCTTCCTTCATCTTTACCGAGGCTGGCCTGAGCTTCCTGGGCATCGGCCTCACCTCGCCTGAAATCAGCCTGGGCGTTTTGATCTCCCAGGGTCAGCAGACCATGGACTTTTATCCCTCCCAGCTGTTTTACCCCTGCGCGGTGCTGTGCATCATCGTGATGGCTTTCAACCTGCTGGGCGACGGCCTGCGGGACGCGCTGGATCCCCGTCTGCGCAAGTAAAGGTGTGATTTTACCGGAAAGGACGCTTTGTATGGCTGAAAACAACGACATTTTGGAAGTAAAAAATCTGCGGGTCTCCTTCCACACCTATGCCGGCGAGGTCAAGGCAGTGCGCGGGGTTTCCTTTGAGGTCAAGACCGGCGAGGCCCTGGCCATCGTGGGCGAGTCGGGCTGCGGCAAATCGGTGACCGCCAAGACCATCATGGGCCTGGTCAAAAAGCCCCAGGCCGAGGTGAAGGAAGGCAGCGAAATCCTCTACAAAGGGGAGGACATCTTCCACTACAGCAAAAAACAGTGGCAGCACTACCGGGGCGGGGAGTGCGCCATCGTGTTCCAGGATGCGCTGGCATCCCTGAACCCCACCATGCGGGTGGGCAGGCAGATCATGGAAAACCTGATGGTCCACCGCAACATGAACCGCCAGCAGGCCAAAGCCGAGGCCATCGAGATGCTGCGGCGGGTGGGCATCCCCGAACCGGAAAAGCGGTTCCGCCAGTACCCCCACCAGTTCTCGGGCGGCATGCGCCAGCGGGTGATGATCGCCATCGCCTTTGCCTGTGACCCCAAGCTGCTGATCTGCGACGAGCCCACCACCGCCCTGGATGTGACCATCCAGAGCCAGATCCTGGACCTGATCAAGGAGCTGCAGAAGACCCACAACACCTCGGTGATCATGATCACCCACGACCTGGGTGTGGTGGCCAACATGGCCCAGGAGATCGCGGTGATGTATTCGGGCGTCATCGTGGAAAAGGGCTCCAGCCGGGATATCTTCTACCGGCCGCGGCACCCCTACACCTGGGCGCTGATCGACTCGGTGCCCCGGCTGGACCTGGAGAACAAACAGCAGCTGGCATCCATCCCCGGCACCCCGCCGGACCTGCTGAATCCGCCGGTGGGCTGTCCCTTCTCCACCCGGTGCAAGTACTGCATGAAGATCTGCAAAGAGCAGATGCCGCCCCGGACCGATTTTGGTGACGGGCACTATGCATTGTGCTGGCTGCACCACCCGATGGCGCCCAAAGTGGAGATGCCCAATCTGAAAGGAGAGGCCAAATGAGCACCGAAAAAGAGGTTCTGCTTTCTGTAAAGCATCTGAAAAAATACTTCAACGTGGGCAAGAATGCGGTCCTGAAGGCAGTGGACGACGTGTCCTTCGACATCTACAAGGGGGAGACCCTGGGCGTGGTGGGCGAGTCGGGCTGCGGCAAGACCACCTGCGGCCGCACCTGCATCGGCCTGTATGACCGCACCGACGGCCAGGTGCTGTACAAGGGCAAGGATGTCCACCGCATGCCCCGGAAAGACCTGCAGCACTTCAAGAAGGAAGTGCAGATGGTGTTCCAGGACCCCTACGGCTCCCTGGACCCCCGGATGACGGTGGCGGAAATCGTGGCCGAAGGGCTGGACATCCATCACCTGGCGAAAAACCAGCAGGAGCGCCGCCAGCGGATCTACGAATGCCTGGAGATGGTGGGCCTGAACCGGGAGCACGCCAACCGGTTTGTCCACGAGTTCTCGGGCGGCCAGCGCCAGCGCATCGGCATTGCCCGTGCCCTGGCGGTGAACCCTGAATTCATCGTGCTGGACGAGCCCATCTCGGCGCTGGATGTGTCCATCCAGGCCCAGATCGTCAACCTGCTGATCGACCTGCAGAAAAAGATGGGTCTGACCTATCTGTTTGTGGCCCACGACCTGTCCATGGTCAAGCACATTTCGGACCGGATCGCGGTGCTGTACCTGGGCGCCCTGGTGGAGCTGGCCCCCGCCGAGGAGCTGTTCGCCAATCCCAAACACCCCTACACCCAGGCGCTGCTGTCGGCCATCCCGGTGCCCGACCCGGACGTGGAGCAGGAGCGCAGCAAGGTGAGGGTGCACCTGGAAGGGGAGCTGCCCAGCCCCATCAACCCTGCGCCCGGCTGCAAGTTCTGCTCCCGGTGCAGGTACGCCACCGAGGCCTGTGCCACCGAGGCACCTGCCATGCGGGAAGTGTCGGAGGGTCACTTTGTGGCCTGCCGCCGGTGTGAAAAGTAATCTGCCCTGGCCAGAAAAGGAGAAACGCCATGCCTGACAAGAAACAGCCCTCTTTCTGGGCGGCCCTGGGAAAGGATGCAGCCAAAGCGCTGGCCATCGGCCTGGCGACGGCGGCAGGGACAGCGCTGGTTCTGTTTGGACTGGGTGCGCTGGTCAGCAGCCGGCGTCTGGCCGGTGGGCTGGAAGCCGCCAAGGACGGCCTGTTTCTGGTGGTGGCGCTGGAACTGTTTGTGCTGGCGGGGATGCTGATGCTGAAAGGCAAAAAGCCGGAGCCCTCCCTGAAGGGGAAAGGCTGGGAGCGGCATTTCCAGGTCCTCTCCATTAAGGTGGTGCTGGCGCTGCTGGCCGCCGCCTGGATTGCGGTGGCGTCCCTCCTGGATTACCTTTCCCTGCAGCTGTTTTGAAACACAAGCGGGCCCCCGGGCCTGAACCAAAAAAGAGACAGGTACCCCGGGCGGGTGCCTGTCTCTTTTTTTGCAATTTTGCAGAGGGGCTTATTTCTGGAGCACAAAGGCCTCGAAGGGCCGCACCGTCACGGCGCCGGCGGGGGCCTGCCCGGGGAAATCGGGGTAATTGCCGATCAGGCGCCGCGCCCCGGCAAAGTCGGCGGGGATGGCAAAAGCTGCCTCTTTGCCCGAGAAGTTGCAGGCGATCAGGTAGTCCTCGCCGGTCTCGGCCAGGGTGCGCCGGTAGGCAAAAATCTGGGGGTCATCCTCCGCCAGCGGCTGGAAGGAGCCGTACACCAGCCCCAGATGGCTCTTGCGCAGGGCGATCATCTGTTTGTAGTAGTTGAGCACCGAGCCGGGGTCTTTGGCCTCGGCGGCGGCGTTGATGGCGGTATAGTTGGGGTTCACCGCAATCCAGGGGGTGCCGGTGGTAAAGCCGGCGTTGGGGGAGTCGTCCCACTGGACCGGGGTGCGGGCGTTGTCCCGGCTGCGGAGGGCCAGGCACTCCATCATCTCCTGCTCCGAAATCAGCCCGGCGCCGGTGAGCTCGTGGAAGGCGTTGAGGCTCTCGATGTCCCGGTACTGGCTGAGGTCTTTGAAGTAGGCGTTGGTCATCCCCAGCTCGTCCCCCTCGTAGATGTAGGGGGTGCCCTGGAGGCTCAGCAGGCAGGTGGCCAGCATCTTGGCGGAACGGGGCGAGTCGTCGCCCCAGCGGGAGACGGTGCGGGGCTGGTCGTGGTTGGCCCAGTAGAGGCTGTTCCAGGCCTTGCCGTCCAGGCCGGTCTGCCAGCGGCTGAGGATCTTTTTCAGCTCCATAAAGTCGTAGCGGGCGGTGGTCCACTTGCCCAGGGGCCCGTCCCCGATGGACACATGGTCAAAGGAAAACACCATGTTCAGTTCTTTGCCCTCCAGCCCGGCGTACCGGGGGGCATTTTCCACCGTGGCGCCGGGGGTTTCGCCCACCGTCATGATGTCGTATTTCGAGAGGACCCGGCGGTTCATCTCCTGCAGGAATTCGTGAACCCGGGGCCCGTTCAGGAAATAGGGGCCGCCGTCCCCGTAGAGGCCGTGCTTTTCCCCGTCGGGGAACCGCTGGTCCTTGGAAATTTCGCTGATGACGTCCATCCGGAACCCGTCGATCCCCTTGTCAAACCACCAGGTCATCATGTTGAACACTTCATCCCGGACTTTGGGGTTCTCCCAGTTCAGGTCGGGCTGTTTGGGGGAGAACAGATGCAGGTAATACTGATCGGTCTGGGGGTCGTATTTCCAGGCCGGGCCGCCGAAGGCGGCGCCCCAGTTGTTGGGCTCGTGGCCGTCTTTGGCCGGCTTCCAGATGTAGTAGTCTCGGTAGGGGTTGTCCACCGACTTGCGGCTTTCGATGAACCAGGGGTGCTCGTCCGAGGTGTGGTTCACCACCAAATCCATCACGATCCGGCTGCCCCGCTGATGGGCCTCGGCCAGCAGGGCGTCGAAGTCCTCCATGGTGCCAAACCGGGGGTTGATGGCCCGGTAATTGGAGATGTCGTAGCCATTGTCATCCATGGGGGAGTCCATGATGGGGCACAGCCACAGCACATTGACCCCCAGATCCTTCAGGTAATCCAGCCGGGAACGGATGCCGTTCAGGTCCCCGATGCCGTCCCCGTCCGAGTCCTGGAAGCTGCTGGGGTAGATTTGGTATACGATGCTTTCTTTCCACCATTTGCGGTCCATGGCAAAACCCTCCTTTTATTCTGCGGGGATGGTGACCCCGTCGTCGTCGTAGCGGTCATAGCTGGCCCCGGGCCAGCCGATCATCTGAATGGTGGCGGGGTCGATTTCGGCCACCGTCTGGGCGGCATCCGCCACCGGGATGCAGGCGCCCTTGCGGATGAACAGAGGCACCTCGTTGAGGGCCACCTTCACGAAGTGGGTGCCGGCGGGCAGGATTTCCCGGGAAATGCTCCCCTCGGGGCCGAACTTGACAAACAGCATCTCCTCGGGCAGATAGACGCACCGTCCGGTGGCGTTCTGGGTGTAGACCGGGGCAATCATCACCTGGCCGCCCAGCATCAGCTGGTCCTCGGTCTGGACGGCGATTTCGTCCTCGGGGTAGACGAAGGCCAGGGGTTTGAACATCATGTCGTTGCGGAGGGCCGCCTTCATGTATTCGCTGTAGAGATAGGGGATCAGCCGGTAGCGGGCCTCGATGACGCTGCGGAAATCCTCGGGGCCTTCAAACTGGTAGAACTCCTGCCGGCGGGTGTCGCAGCTGGAATGGTTCCGCATCAGGGGGGTGAACACCCCCAGCGCCAGCCACCGCAGCAGCAGGTCCCGGCTGGTGTCGGCGTTGAAGCCCCCCAGATCGGCCCCCACATACAGGAAACCGCACATGTTCAAAGAGGGCAGCATCTTGAGGTTCAGCAGCAGATGGCTCCACCAGGAGTGGTTGTCGCCGGTCCAGATGCCGCCGTACCGGTGCATCCCGATGCAGGAGGACCGGGAAAACAGCAAAAACCGCTTGCCCGGGGCAATCTTGGCCAGCCCCTCCGAGGCGGCCCGGGTCATGTTGTAGCCGAACAGGTTGTGGACCTGGTCGTGGCGGACCATTTTGCCATTCACCTTATGGTAAAAGCGCTTGTAATCCTCGGGGTGGTTGCTCAGGTGCAGCCAGCCCAGGGTCTGGCGGCCGTTGTCCACCAGGCCCTCCCCGTCGGGCACCGGGGCGTCGGCCAGGCGTTCGGCCAGCCCCTCCCGGGAATAGAAGATGGCGGGCTCGTTCATGTCGTTCCAAAAGCCCTCGATGCCGCAGTCGGTGAGGGCCTTGTACTGGCTGCCGAACCAGGCCCGGGCCTCGGGGTTGAGCACATCGGGGAAGTGGCTCCAGCCCGGCCACACCACCGCCTCAAAGTCGGTGCCGTCGGCCCGCTTGCAGAAGTATCCCTTGGCCTTGCCCTCGTCGCAGACAGGATAGCCCTTTTCCTCCTTGACCCCGGCGTCGATGATGGGCACCAGCCGGAC
>ERZ1090865.979-NODE-980-length-15006-cov-8.031837_pt1 | contig 15006 bp, 9 predicted proteins | sample MGYA00478478_ERZ1090865 | MGnify/ENA primary metagenome ERZ1090865 (study PRJEB33644, sample SAMEA5815715) | chicken gut metagenome | biome: Chicken; feature: Gastrointestinal Tract; material: Caecum | place: Ireland | collected 2019-01-01 | study: A study of the... | reverse complement strand
TGACCGAACAGTTGAAAGCGGAAAATCCAACGGAGTGGGTGCAGAAAATGAACAACATCCGCAGCCGTGCGGCGGAAACCGTTTATGCCGATTTGATTTTCTCATAAAACTAAAAGTTCTATTATATCTGGAATATCTTCATTAAAGCTTTAAATATCGCCTCTATGTCTTCTTCGATATTGGCTTTTCCGAGAGAAATTCGGATCGTACCCTTAGCGTAACCTTCTTCAAGTCGAATAGCCTGTAAAACATGCGAAATCTCAGTGGTTGTACTATTGCAGGCAGAACCGGTAGAAATACATATTCCGGATAAATCCAACCGATGCAAAATGGCTTCGCCATCAAATCCTGGAAATGACAAACTTAAAAGACCAGGAAGTCTGGTGGTTCCTCCGTTCATAGCATATTTGATACCCGAATTATTAAGCATGCCAACGAGCTTGGACGCCAGCTTCTCTATATATCTAGTATTTTCTTCAAGGGAATCACAGTTGTTCTTCAGAGCCGCTGCCATCCCTACAATACCAGCAACATTTTCTGTCCCTGCGCGCAATCCAAATTCTTGCGCACCTCCGTCAGAATAAGGCATAATCTTAAGGCCACTTCGTATATATAGAAACCCAACACCTTTGGGGCCGTTGAATTTATGTGCGGATGCAGATAACATATCCACGTCAAGGTCATGAACATCTACTGGTATATGACCAACTGCCTGAACCGCGTCAGTATGGAAAAATGAACCGTTTTCATGCGCTATAGCACACAACTCTTTAATTGGCTGAACTGTTCCTATTTCGTTATTAGCAAACATCACAGAAGTAAGATAAGTGTGATTAGTAATATATTCCTTAAGAATTTCAGCCGTGATATAGCCATCCCGCGAAGGCCACATATACGCAACGGGATACCCACTCCGTTCAAGCGACTTGCAAGGATGTAGCACCGCGTGATGTTCAAACGCGGACGTGACGGTCGCATGTTTATGCGCATTCAATAAGGCAGAACCTTTTATAGCCCAGTTGTCACTTTCGGTGCCACCCGACGTGAAGAATATTTCTTCGGGCGCTGCTCCGATACAAGAGGCTATCGTTTCCCGCGCATCCTGCAACGCCTTTTTGGGCTTTCGGGCAAATGCATAGAGCTGTGAAGCGTTGCCGTATTCATTTGTAAGAAAAGGCTTCATTGCCTCGAACGCAGCAATATCCATTTGTGTGGTAGCTGCGTTATCAGCGTAAATCAATCTGCTCATATTAATCCCTTACAGATAGTTATACTGTATGTCCGGAATATCTTTTTTCCCCGGAACATTAAATTCCTTCGGGTCTATAATGCAAAGCTGCTTTTTAATAACGCCTCGCATCTCTTTTGCAGGTTCCAAACAATACTTAATGAACTCGTCAGCAGGTATGTCATCCTTGCATGTAGCATTAGGATAAAGTAGCTTAACGAAAGCTGTACAAAGCCTCTTAATAGCCGTGAGGTCTCGCTTATCAGGTTTTGCTGGAACTGCCAAGCATTCATCTACTATTGTAGTGTATGTCAAATCGTCACGGAGAAGATGGAGCACCTCAGCAAAGTATTCTGTGTTGAGTGCCCAACCATTCGCTACAAGGCCCTGATGCATTCTGGGAATCTCCCAGCCAGGGATAAAACCATGGAAGCGGTCAAGTGAGGCGGATTCACTAAAGACGCTGCTTACCTCTTCCATCATGTTTTCATTAACATTGAACCGGCTGGCGTTGATGTTGCCAAGTACAATTACCCCTGCATCGGCAACGACCTGAGCATCAAATCCTTGAACCTCACCGAATTCCATATAATCCTTCAGTGCTGTCTGAATCTGGCTTGGCTTATCAAAGGTCATAGATTGAATCTCATCAAAACCGACAAAGTCAAAACGGGTCAGTAAGCCACCAGTCTTTTTCTGGTTATCATAAATAAGAGAAGCTCTTGAAACTGTTCCGCCTGAAATCAGCCAACCACGCTTACTGATTTTTTGATAAACATAGCTTTTTCCCGTGCCTTTCGGTGCGAGCTCCATCAGATTTAGGCGCTTCTCAACAAAAGGAAGAAGTCGGCGAAGAACACACAGTTTTTGCTGTTCGGAATCATATCCATCGGGATTATAGTCGGCAGCGGAGATTAACACATCAATCCATTCTTCGATGGAAAATGCTCGTCTGGCTTCTTTATAAAATTCTAGGTCTACAGTGTATGGACAAAACGGACTGTACTCAATGAGTTTAATTACACCTTTTCCTTGACGCGAGGAATAATCTTTGCCCCAAATCAGCTCAACAATACCCCAGTTTTCACTTTCTTTGAGGAGTGTCTCCTTCCATCGGGAGACAACATCATTTGCCACCTCCCCAGATGCTCCGGAACGTGAACCACCAAAATCAGGAAGCTCAAACAAGGTCTTCCCGGACTTAATATCGACATTTACACGGATTCTGGCCAGAAAGCGGACAGTTTCTCCGTTCACCATCTCAAATTTGAATTGCTCAAAATCCTCGCGGCTTGGAATATACTGGCGGATATATCTCAGTACACTGTCGTAGTCAATGATTCCGTCGTCATCCGAAAACTTCATTACAAGCCAGTCACGCATATATGAAGGCAGGCTCAAATTGGAAAAGAACTCCGTCCTTTCTGGATTTTTCAGCACCACCATATCTGCAAAAATATCGCGTACTTTTTCTTCCAGCATATCGGTTCCGCCTCCCATCACAGGAATAGTGTACATCCCTGTTCCTTAAATTCTTGAATTTTAATTTCAAGGTCATTTTTTGTGCACTCCAAATATTCTGCCAAGCAGTCTATACAGTAAAAATCTTCTGTATCCGTACCAAGCAATTTTTTGCACAAAGCGACCTCGTCTTTTTTTAGAGCTTTTTCGCACTCACAGCATTCTATTTTTCTTCTCATAGGCCCACCCCACCAAAAGGATCATCGTTTTTACTGATGCCTTGAGTCTTTACCTTAAGAGTTACATTGGGAAGAAGACGCCCGTTAGCTATTACTGAGAGGGTAATGTCATCAGTAGTAACACCGTCCAAAATGACAAGCCATGCCCCATCCGCATTCATCTTACAGGTGGCTTCCTTGTTATCATAAGAAACTTCCAGCGTTGATATGGGGCGGCTAAATTGCAGAGTTTTTTCTACATGCCCATTTTTCTTTGTAACAAACAGGCCGCCTTTGGGCTTGCATGTTACAGGAGGAAGAGGCTGCTTCCTCTTGATTACTATAACAGACACGAGCCTTTCTTCTGCTGTATTTCCTCCGTGGATTTCCCCAACAACATCATGTTCATCCGTGTTTCCACCAGCTGCATTGCCGCTCACCGAGAAGTGCTGGTAGTTATCCATAACTAGATAGCGCTTGCCATTTGAGGTAGCTAAGACCGTGTGTGGCAAAGCGATGATATCACCAGTATTGTCATCAAGCTCACAAAACCTTCCAAAGCTACGAACGGTTGACATTTTGGGAGCAGAAATTGGGATGACATTTTCCTGATGAAATGCGAGTGCTGCAAAACGACTGCTTCCGTGGTCTCCAGTCACAACTACATACTCGTGGTTCTCCAAGAGCTCTTCAACCTTCTTAGCAGCATCAGAAAATACGGAAAGTTGATGAACAATGCAGGAGTAATAGCTTTTGTCATCTGGCATCCCCTTATGAGAGAAGGAATCCAGTCTATCCCACTTAATTGCCATAGGGTCGTGTTCATCCCATTGGTGATTATATTCTGTCTCTGTAGGTAGAAGCGCAGCGGCTAGTTTTACGGATTCCGGAACAATGCCCCGTACTTTTAGCTCATGTAGGAACAAGGGGGTATATTCACTTCCAAATCCGTCAATCCAAAATGACACACAGTCTTGCCCTTGCAGCTTATGCATGAGCTTGTACCGAGCGTCGAATCGGTCAAAAGTCATTTGGACTGGATAGTCGCCCGGATATCGATTGATGATTTTGTTCTTACGATACCATGCCATATACTCATCTATGACATCATCACAGCCCATTTCATCCTTCATGTACGATGCCAAAGATGGATAATCACGTTCTAACAAGGTAGTAGCTATCGCGCTCGGTTCAGCACCATCACGAAGCATATTACTGATAACCTTGACAGCATATGTCTTTTCTTCGTGAGTCTGATAAGTAAGGAGCTTCAGTTTTGTCTCGTCCAACGGTAGCTTATCGATGAGCGCAAAATACGAGTCATCAAAGGAATGAAAAGACAAAGCTCGAACAGCAGCCATCCGCTCTTCAATCCAGCGGTCGCTCCTGTTTGAAATGAGCAAAATCTCATCCCGAATCTTCTCCGGAATTTCAGAAGCACATGATGCCTTTTTGCAAGCATAACTATAGTACTCATCGGTCGGATATACCCTATACCAGAGCCAAACAAGATTCTTCTGAAAATCGTTTAGAGTTCCCCATCTTGCCGCAACAGAGACAAAGTCAAACTCATTTACATTCAATGCATCGAGTACGACTTTATCAAACGATGCCGCCTTTGCCGCATAATGTAAGGTACAATTAACAACGCGACTCCAGAAGTCATTGCTTTGCCATTTTTCAATTAGTAGATTGCCGTCCGCCAAAATGTCCGCAAGATATCTGAATGGACTATCAATGGGCTTAATATTTACTGTACCATAAGCTGTTTCGACATTCCCGTACTGCATGGTCACGACTGAACAGGGTACATTTCTTCTAAGAATTATCTGCCAGTCCCGGAACCATGAGGTCAAATTATCTGCATCCGGGTTAATGGCATCCTTGAATTTGGGGGAATATACAGATACAGTATAGTTTTCAAGCGATGGCGCAGAATCGAGCGTCCAGACATAATCTTCTTGTCGCTCATCAATTGCTCCGATAACCCGGTCAAAGATATCTCTACAATTGAAGACGGGAATGATGACTCTGGTCTTGGACGCTTCCGGTTGCTGCGTTTCCCAAAATGCTCTGAACTGGCAACGGTCAGGATTTAATTCACGTTTCGTACACAAACGTAGGTATTCACCAACAGAGAGTAGCAAAACCTGCTGTCCCTCGCGTTCCTTCAACTTGTTCTTAATCTGGTCAAATTGAGGGACAGTATCTGACGCACGGCAAAAATCGGCCACATTTATCGTGACATCGCAGATACCCTTCAGCTGATGCTCAAGCGCAGAATAGTCGTCAAGGTTCTCGACGAAAATAATCCGTGCAGGGTACCGGGAACCGAAGCCACGTTCCTGGCTGAGCTTTTCCTTGATTTCAGCAATTGTCACGATTTAGCCTCCTCACTTAATAAACAGCGTATAAAGGTCGGGATTCTCGTCGAGGAGCTGTACGACCTTGTCACGCAGCTGTGCCTCCGGCATTGACTTTACTTTCCTCTTTGCTTCTCCACAGAATTTATCACGCAGGAAAGCATCAACGATCTTTCGAATTTCTCCTACCTTATTGGTCCAGGAATAAACATCAGCGGTTAACTTCGTGTTAGTTTTCAGTCGAGAAACCAAAACCTGCCCAGATGATTCAAAAGCGCTACGATAGCTTTCGCCAATCTGGGAGATAAAGCAACTGGCGATAAATGCTTTGTCCTTCAGAGCACTGACAGTGTGTGTCTCAAAAAACTGCGTAGCATTATGGAGAGCAGTATTGTCCGCAATTTTCTCGTCTTGCACAGTCTTTAGCACTATAATGTGAGGAAGGACTTCATCGCTGACAACCCACTGGATGGGTACGGCATAGTTTGCGCACCAAAGGGTAATGGAGTCAAAGCCACTCTGCTCTTTCCAAAGTTCCTGAATACGGATTTTGTTTCTATTATAGGCAACCTTGTTGAGCTGCGTGTTGATTCGGGTATCAAAATCTGCAGCTGGAGAATTGTAGTTTACAGTTTCCAAAGATTTGTAGATGCCGTCTAGCTCTTCATCAGTGCAATTGTGCCCATGGGATTCCATATACCGTCGTAGAAGTGGCTTCGAAGATGAAACAAAGCCCCACACTTTTTGTGCATCCGATTTCAAAAGATCTGCATAGCTTTCTCTATCTGCAAGTTCCATTTTCGACCACTGCGTAGTAGAAATAACCCTCATCGCTTGTAGCGCAGGTGTCCAACTGAAGCCGAGTTTCTCAATGACGGTTCCAGGAACTTTCATGTGGTCGAACATGTTTGCAATATCGTCGCTGAGAAGCTTGATGCTCTTTCGCTTCACGGTCAGTGCATCGTTCAAAATGGCAACAACCCGGTACTCTATGCAAAGCTCGGAAAGTTTTTCCTCTACCTGGGCCTCCGTCCATGTGGAAACCTGCCCCTGCATCATTTGGTGAATAGCATCAAACAAGTCATGACTTGTAAGACCAATGGCCTTTTGTAGTTTCTGAAGTTCATTGCATTTCTGAGAAATGAACGAACTGAAAGCGTCATAAACTATATTCTGGTCAAAGTAAAGGCTTGCAAGCGCCTTTCGAACAGTCCCATGGCCGGTGAACTTTACGATGATATTTCCCATTACCTGCTCTTGGTCACCGTTCTCAGACAGAAAATCGCAGAACAGGTCAATTATCTCATCTGCCGTTTGCTTTGCAGCTGTGCCACCAAATTTCTCTTCTGGAGCGTATTTCAGAACCCAGAATGGAGCGCCAGCCTTCTCTGTACACTGTTTGGACATGTACTTACGAGCTTCGGTTTCATTGACCGCTTCGCTGTCCTGAAGCTGAAAGACCTTCTGCACATAGGGTTTAAATTTCTGCCACACTTCGGAGCCAGGAGAAAGATAATTGTTGATAACTTCCTCTTTGCAGAGGCTGGTAATCATCGTGGCTAGTGTTTGGTCAGTCAGCGGCCACGGATTGTTATCTCCTTTGTTCCAGCTAAATTCACTGTTGACATAGTAACGCAGCAAGAAACCGAGAATGTATCCGCAGGCCATGCAATTATAGTAGCCATAAGGCGCGTCCTGAAGTTCCTGCCAAAGAGCATCCAATTTAATCTGCGTTCCTTGCGAGAAACGCTGTAAAATGAAGCTCGCAATCTTGGCAACTGCGGCTGCGCCGTCGTTTCCTTTGCTTTGCGCGAGTGCTTCAAGACCCTCAACATCCCACACGCCAGCCTGCTTCAAACCATTTACAATATTGCCGACCTGAGTATTAGGAGATGTTTTTTGCACACCAGCCAAGGCAGTGCTCTGCTGAATCTTTTTGAAGGCAGTATTCGTCGAAACGATAAGTTCGGGAGCTGCGGTGAAAATGGAACCGAAGATTATATCCTTCTCCAGTTTTGTGGCAAAGTAAGAGGTGCCATATTCAGACGGATATACTTTATCTCCGCAAACAACCATAAGCTGGTCATCCATTGCAGGAGCAGACCACTCCTCAATAATGCTGCTTGCCTCATCCGAATACCGTTCTGAATCACCGCTTTTACCTTCCTCGCCAGCAAGCTCAGAATGTGTCATAGCATTATACCATCTATCCAGATGGTCTTCGGTCAGCGGCGACTTCAGAAGGTAAATAGCCATGCGACCTGTTTCGTCCTGCGCGGCGAGAGCCTTTACCTTTTCTTGCATCGCTGCAAACTGGCTGGATTCGGAAATCGCTATAACAAGAACTCCAAACTTATACGGGCACTTTTTCAGTTCCGTTTGAACCTCTCCAAAACGAGCATTCATTGACGTTGTTCCAGAATCACAGGCCGCGATAAACATTCTACCATAAGATGCGCTTGTCTTGTCCCAGATTTTGGCTTCCATGGACTTTGCAAAACACCCGTTTTTCTTGAATAATTCGTAGCGGGTATACTTCTTGACGAGCATCTCTTTGCGTACATTGAATACGTCTGCGTTTCCGGTGTAGGGAATCTGTAGACGCATATCTCCGTTGGTCATAGCATCAAGCCGGAGCACACCGATCTGCTCAAGGTCGGAGAGGTACATTTCCACATCTTCCTTGGTCAGTTGACCCGCAAAGCATTTATACAAGGTGCTTCTGGTAGCAGAAACCTTGCGCTGTGTGGCCTGACTATAAAGATTGCTGACAGTTCCAGAGGACATGACTGCAATCAACAGCATGGCCGCTTTGAACACATGCATATGATAATCGTCTGCAATGTATTCGCGCTTCGCCATAAAATGCTGATACGCGCTCTTGGCCTCTGCTGAAAAACTACGAACGTCGCTCTCTCTGGTAAAGAAATAGTCCCACAGGAAATCCGGGGTCAGCCACCGCCAATCATCCGGGCCATAATTATTGATGTAATAGATAAAGCCGACATTCTCTTCGGACTCTTTCGTGTCCTTCATAAAGCGGAAGAGTGTACGCTGCGAAGCTCCAAAGTTCTGGGCAACAATTGCAAGGAGCGAAAGCGTCATCGGATGCAGCGGGCAAAGCTGACGGAGGCGTTCCTTCTTGCTGCTCATGTCAAGGTTATCGAAATCGGCAATGTTTTTGCTGATGGATTTCATCAGCTTATCTTTTTCCGCATTCCACTGTTCCTCCATTCCCGCACGGGTAAGGATGGAGCTGCCAATCAACTCATAGGCCGCACTTTCGCTCACGTGAAAGTCAAGAGAATGATAGCGGTGGACAATCTGCTCGTAGACTTCTTCTCCAATCTGACTGACCCAGCTAGGTGCTCTGTGGACAATCAGGAACATGAAGAAGGGCTGCTCCTTGCAAAACTCTGAGAGAGGCTGAAGAACATCATCGGTCGGATTGTTACGGAGATATGAGGTGAATTCGTCCCAGATAAAGACGATACCGGTATCCTGCAGATTGTTCCCTTCGATGACATCGGCGACCCAATCTTTAAACATCTGAAGGGAGGTGAAGAAGCCCCAGCCCTTATCTCGGTAGATACGGGCGACAATATTTGCTGCTTTCAGGTCCCCTGCGTTCACTTCCTCACGGAAATCATCGACAGAGCCATACTCTTCATATAGAGCATACGTCTGGTTCATGAAGAGTTCGTCCCAATTGATGGAGGAATCGTTGACAGCGTCTTGTGCAGCAGCAACCAGGGACTTTTTACCATAGTAAGCGGATGTGCCAAATTTCTCCTTGAGCTTTTCACGGATGGCAGCCTCCATTGTCATCATGAGCTGGATGCCACTCTTAATGTCGGTGGCCTGACTCTTCCAGATAACAAGAAACTCTCCCTTTTCACGAATGGAAAGGAATCTCTCTCTGTACGGAATCAGCATCTGATTTGAGAGAAACTTTCGGATAGAATCGACTTTATCCTCAAACAGATGCTTGAGAACGATTGCGGCATAGCTCTTGCCGGTGCCGTATGCACCATGAACCCAGAAGGAGCGACGCTTATCCTCATCTTCATATTTCATGGAGTCACAGATTTTCTCTATGGCTCCCTTCATATCTTCATGGACAATGTACTCCTGCCACATATCAGGATGACGGGATTCAGAATCAATATCCACCACCGATTCGTAGTGTGGACTCAGCTCAATGTAGGAATTATACTTAGCCATGATACCTCCTCCTTACTTTGCAATTAAATCCAGAATATCAAGAGACTTGTATTCGGGGAAAAGTTGGACATTGTCCAAATCCGCGACAAAAGTCGTGCGGATATGCTTGTCAAACTGAAGGGAAATATCTTGAAGGATATCCTTGAAGCGGTCAGGATTGATTCCGAAGATAGATACCGGATCTACGCCTTTCGCCTCGGCGTTTCCTCTCGCTGCAGCCATCTGACTAAGCGTAAAGGTATATCTTCCCGTTGCTTCTGCCCACATATACAACGCATAGAGAATAGCGACCGCATCCGGCGTGTTCCATCCCTGTTTTGAAAACTTGTAGCTGTTTCCGCTTGGAATCGGGATGCCCTGCTTCAAAACAGTACCGATGGGACTATGCCGGAAGGTTTCAAGTAGAGCGGTTACTGCGTTATCCCGAGTGGACTTTGAATAATCATCTCCAAGAAGGAAAATCAAATCGTTCTTCTCATATATTTCTCCCGCAGGAGCATTCAGCATATACCATTTTGAAATGATTGAATTATAAGCAAGATTTGTCCAAATGACAGCCCACGTCAAAGGGTTCCCGGCTCCAAGGGGCTGGACTTTGTTAAAGAGCGGTGTCGGAACACCAGACTTTGCACCTTTACCCGTTGCCGTCAAAAGACCAGCTTCTTTTAGCCAAACTCTAAGCGAGTCATACTGACGGGTTCCTAAAAAGCCCATAGTGAAGCAGTTTTCTTTGTGCTCGAAGAAGTGTTCCAGCCAAGGACGACGAAGTCCAAAATGCTGATACCTATTCATTCCCTTTAAATCCATACCGTTTTCCCCTCCAGTGACGGAAAGAGATTTTGCTGCCAAGCAGCCCTTCCCATTCGTAAATTCAATGCAATTGTAGCAGTGGATGCATTTATCCTCTCGGATGTAAATCTTACCGTTTTCAGTAATCGAAAATGCATTAACAGGACATTGAACTTCACATGCCTTACAGCCAAAGCAATATGCAGTTTTGTTTGCAATCCCTCTTAGATGGCTAAGAACAAACCTGTCCATTTTAGTATAAGGCCAGTATGTCACAACAGTTTTAGCTTCGCCAGAAATTTGAAATTGAAACTCTTGCTTATTGATCAACTGGGTGTATATATCGTTGTCCTTATATACGATAGGGCCAAGAATACTGCAGACTTGCAGCCAGTCCTGCCGTTTAGATACAAAGCTAAAGGAAATCTTGTCATCAGCAATCTTCTCGACTACGCGGTTTCCACCGTTCTGGAGCCCACGGCCACCCATACGAGCCTTCCATCCACCTTGCTCTATAAACTTTTTCACTTCGCTATCTGGTTTTGTGGCGCGTGCATAGCTTTCGACATTTGAAAGAAGTTCCTGCATTTCATCTGGATAGCAGTCATTAACAATCCCATCCCACCAAGCAGAAGACATGGGACAAACCATACAGCCAACGCGAAATAATCCTTTACGGTAAGCTTCATTAAACAGAATGCCATTATGGAGCAAATAGATGAATAGCTCTGATGTTCCCCATTTCAAAATTGGGCTGCAATTGATTTGGTTAATATTCTTAGCGCCAACGCTAATTGCATCTCTATCAGCTCTCGCAGCGCTTTCCTCAGCTCTCACTCCATCAAAAACTACAACCTTAATGTTATAGTTTCCGGTTAGTTCTCTGAGGAGCAAAATCGTTGGAACTGATTTATGAACAGCGCAGCACCATCTCATTCTTCTTCCCGGAGGACCAAACTCTTCCCAGCTATCTGCAGGCTTCAGATGGCTTTTGGCCTCATAAAACTTAAGCGATGGCCAATGCTTCTTTGCCTTTTCTACAGACTGAATGGTGGTAGATAACTCCATTCCTGTATTGCTAAACACCACTGAGAATTCATCTGGGGATAGTGTACGACTGACAAGGTCGAGGAGCACCAAGGAATCCTTTCCGCCACTAAACGCAACAGCGAATGCCATTCCTTGCTTTTCATACTTATCATGAGTCTTTCTAATGAAATCCATGGATGTCTTTTCAAGACCGAGCATCAAGCGCTCATTTTCTTTCCAGAGTGCATCGACATCAATCGGTTCCAGATTCAGATCTTCAGTATATATTTTTATGGTCGGTTTTGTATAAAATCCACCACCCGTAGCCTCTGCGACACAAGTGCCGTTCAGTATATAACGGCGAATCCCCTCAGCCCACAGCAATGGAGCATCTGTGTCCGGATATGTCCAGTGTTCGTTAAAGCCGAAATAATCCAGCTCCTCTTTGAACACAGGACGAATCTCTTTTTCAATTTTGCTGTTAACTGACAGACGGTAAATACCGTTTTGACCCGTCCACTCATATCCGTACATAGATTGACCTCTATTCTAATATGGCGCGTTTACTTATTCCCGCGCACATATACTGTTCTATTTTCGTTCGACCACGCAAACCGATAGTCGTTCAACGCCTTCGGCAGCGCATAAATCATTTCGCCGTTTTCCAGCATTCCTGCATCCCGCAGCTCAAGCCGCAAATCTTCACCAGGCATACGCATCGGCAAATCATGGTGCTCCTCCATAAAGAGCGTGACCACATCCGGGAATGTCTGGAGCGGTGAGTCAACCGGAACGAACGCAGCAGCAAGTGTATCGTGCGTCTGGTTCAAATCCGGAGAGATAGATTTAAATCCGATGGCAGGATACTTATCCAGTACTTCTTGTAATAAAAGGTGCGTCCAATCCAAACCGTGTGGCAGCGACGGCAATGTTGCCAACCATGCAGCGTTAATATCTCGCGGTATGATATATGCTACGTTTGCCTTGCGGAAAAGGTTATCAAGTCGGTCGTGCATCCGAAGGCACCAAGCATCATCGATTTCCAACGACTCACTAAGAAGATAACGGTCTGAATCGTAAATGAGGAAGGTGTTGGATGAACCGAGCTGTAGGAGCTGACCAATGCCGCCGTAGGTAAGCATGGTCTTCTGCAAATAGTCCTTAGCATCGGAGGCATACAAAAGGCCGCCATTGCATCTGGCAAGGTGAATCATCAGGCCCCGCAAAGTCATAGGGTAGTCCGGTTCCTTCTCGAAAATATGCGGCGTAGAGAATTTGTACGGTACCCCTGCCACAGCCTTTTTCTCAAAAAGGAATCGTGCAATGTCATACACCGCATCAATGCTTTCACAGTCGTTGTCATTCAAAAACATCGACAGCTCTTGGGAGGCAGCCCCGAAGAGAAGTTGGCTATTGCTATAACCTCCAAATTGAGCAAAATGCGTTCGCAGAATCCGTCCTAATGCCTCTTCAGCTTCATCTAGGTCAACAAAGCTATCGACGTGAACATATCGGTTACCAGGCATAGCAATAATGTTCATGCTACCGTCCAGGGCAGAAACAGTGGACGAAAACGCTGCATCGGGTTGAACAGCCTTTATCAGCTCTTTCACTGTTACGCCCTGTAGACCAGCAGACCGGAGATATTCTTCAGTTTTTTCTACCGAAATACCATATCCATTTGAAGCCAAAGTTTCATCCTTCTTTTTGGCAGGCGTAGTTTTGTCCTTTCGACTCGATGCAGATGCCTTGGCCTCACCATAGAGAACAATCTGCTCTTCGGTATATCCGCATCTTACGCACAGTGCCCATATCATTTCCATGAGGCGTGGAATGTTATAGTTAATACATACCCAATACCCATTTGAAAGCTGTGCACAATGAAGGCCATTAAGCCGCTCCTCCAACAGATAGGGGCGGCCTTTTTTTGCTGCAATTAGCGACTTTTTATAAAGCTCATCCATTGCTGCATTATGCTTAGCAAGCTCCTGCTCGGTAATGCTGATGAGAATCCGAGACCAATTCTTCCCCTCGATAGGTACTCCAGCTATTGCGCAATAAACAGGAGCGGTACGTTCAAAACTATGAGCATTTGTAAGGTCATATTTAATCCAGCTGGGCTGGATTTCAACCGTTTTTTGTGATGTTTCTGTTTCAACAGGGGCTTTTTCTTTCTCACCAAGGTAGGCAATATAAGCCGCAAGGAGCTGCACAGCTATATTGCGAAGGCGCTTATTGGCAAATGTCTTTTTCGTGCAACACAAAGCAAATTCCACTTCGTCTGTGGAAGTGATGCTTGTTATCGTCTGAGTCAATGCCCGTGCTTTGATAAGTAGGACGTTTATCTGTGCATATGATTTCTGGATATCTTTTAATGCAGAGGGCGTGACAGCAGTAGGAAGCCACTGGAAAAACTCTTGTTCAGCAGGATTTCCAATTTCTGCCATGTTCATTTTCCTCCGTTCTTCCGTTGTTGCCTTGCCGTGAGCAGCACGCTTCTTACCAGAACTCTGACCATCTTGAGATGCAACTCTCTTCTCCGTGCTTAGGATTTCTTCATAACGAGCCCTGTTGTTTTTGTAGAGTGAGACTACATCAGCAAACATAAGTGTTCCCGGAGCAGATTTTGATTCCTGTCTCTCATACAGACCTTCTAGACTACGGAGCCGATTTACCAATCCACCTGCACTGCGATAACTGTCACTGATTACATATCCGTTTCTCTTTGCGAGGCTACGCAGGCGCACGGATGCTTTTTCAGCAGCCTTTGTAATAGATGTCCCATTCTTTACCATGTCGAGATACACATCCAACAATACGACTGCTTCCTGCAAGTCAAATGGGCGTTTATTTAAAGGCTCTCTGGAATCCTTACGTGCTTGCATCTATTCTTTCTCCCCCCTAGACTGCCAAAACATACGCGGCAATGCTTATTTTTCAGTATTGCCCTTTTCCGACGATGGCTGTCCGGAGAAAAAACCGTAGACCGGTCTCTCAGCATTTTCCGGTATCATATAGGTCGTTCCGTGCGTTAGCACTCCTGGTATTCGGTTCATTTTACAGTGGTTTTGCACTTGCCTTTGTGTGATGCCCCATTTTTCAGCAGCTTCTTTTGTAGTCATATAGCCGTTCATAGAATCAACCTCCTGTAGCATCAAGGCGCACAATAGACTATAATAGTTTACCATGCTTTCGACGAAATGTCAATGCGCGAAGACGAAATCCGGAGTTCGTGTTGGCGAAATCACCTGCTTTCTACCTTGATTAAAGTCTTCCCGAAAAACACAACAAAAGAGCAAGTTTAGGACGTTCTTCTTCGGGTGGTAAGGTAAGATCGGGCAGACAGTAGTCGCCTTGCATTGTGTATGTGCCACCCATTTGCCCAAATATCGTTTTATTCATAGTAAAACCTCCTTTGATACGCTCATTGTACCAAAGGAGGTTTCGTTTTACGAATATGCGATTTATTAATCTATCTATCTACCATATCCTCATAACTCACCAGCGTCACATTTCCCATCTCATTTGCCCGGTCAATGCAGCCTTTGGTGAAGCCGGTCTTGGCAAAGAGGTAGTAGTGGACATTCTTGTAGGGGAATAGCTCGCTGCGCTTTACAAGTGTTTCCAAAACGCCGAGATCGACTTTCTCATTCGTCCATTTACACTCCCCGAAAAGGGCGGTGTTTTTATCCTG
>ERZ1090865.965-NODE-966-length-15111-cov-11.282612_pt1 | contig 15111 bp, 13 predicted proteins | sample MGYA00478478_ERZ1090865 | MGnify/ENA primary metagenome ERZ1090865 (study PRJEB33644, sample SAMEA5815715) | chicken gut metagenome | biome: Chicken; feature: Gastrointestinal Tract; material: Caecum | place: Ireland | collected 2019-01-01 | study: A study of the... | reverse complement strand
GTGGTGGAGACCATGCGGGGCCACAAGCTGGGCCGGGTGATCCTGGAGGGCGCGGCCATCCCCAACACCGGCGTACCGGGCAACATCGGCGGGTACACGGCGGAGCGTGTCATCCACGCCCCGGCCGCGGGACCCATGGAGTTTGTCCCCGACGAAACCGGCACCCTCATTGATATCGGCGCGGTGGTCCGCAAGGGCCAGTGCATCGGCCGGGTGGGCGGCGTGGAAGTCCTGGCCACGTTGGACGGCGTGCTGCGGGGCATCATCCGGCAGGGTTATCCCGTCACCAAGGGGCTCAAAATCGCCGACATCGACCCGCGCCTCGAACAGGTGCACAACTGCGACACGGTGTCCGACAAGGCCCGGGCCATCGCCGGGGGCGTGGTGGAAGCGCTGCTCTTCCTCGCCGAGGAGCGGGCCATCCCGCTGCTCTAGCAAGTGTAGCACATTTCCCGGGCAAAGTCACCCGCCCAGCACCCAGGGGGCCAAAAAAGCGTCCTCTTTTTCCAGCGCTCCCACCCGGCAGTCAAAGCCCTGCCGGGTCAGCGCCGCGGCGGCCTGCCGTCCGGCTTCGATATGCATTTCATCATCCGCCTGGTTGAACAGCAGGCGGATGTTTTTTTGCGGCAAAGGACACCGGGCGGCAGCTTCCCGGGCGCAGAAGCAGAGCTCCTCCACCCCCACGGGGGTGCGGGGCGCCGCAGCCCAGGCGGGGTGCAAAGCGTACCGGTGGACCACCTCCTCCACCGGGCGGCCCAGCGCCGAAAGGCCCATAACAATCAGGGCACGGGTGGTTTCGGCGGGCAGCACCGGCTCGTCGGGGCGGTGGAGTTTCAAAGGCAGCCGGTGGGCGCCGTCCGCCTCACAGAGGACATAGTCCGCCGCCCGGCAGCCTGCGGCAAAAACTTCAGGGGGCAGGGCGGTCCATTTCTCCCCGGCGGGCACCCCGGCGCAGACCACGCCAGGTTCTGCCAGCGCCGCCGCCAACCGGGCCGCCGTGGGGGCGGCCAGCCGCAGCCGGCAGTCTTCGGGGGCGGCGGGGTAGATGTGGGTGGTGGTGGTCCACAGCACCGAAAAACCGCAAAGGCGGTGCGCCAGACTGCGCACCGCCGTGGTTTTGCCGCCGGCGCCCAGCACCGCAATGCAGCCTTTCATGCGGGGTCCTCCGCGGTGAGCAGGCAGCTGTACTGCCCTTCCCGCAAGGCGTAGAGTGCCTCCCAGTCCCGGTCGAGACATTCCCGGCAGTCGCTGTCGGCGGTGTACCGCACACAGGTGCCGCAGCTGGAACTCAGCGCCCGGGGCACCGGCATCATCCGGGCCTGCACGCCCCGTTCCTCCAGCGCCTCGGCGGTGAGCAGGGCGCTCAGGTGGGTGTGGAAGGTGGCAATGTAGTCCCTCATTGTTTCGTCAGGGTCAGCCGGTATTCCTCGTCGGCGGCGGGGGATACCTCCACCGCGTAGCCGCTGTTGTGGGCAAACCGGGTGACGTTTTCCACCGAACAGGGGTTATCCAGCAGCACTTCCAGCGTGGAAGGCGCGTCCTTCTGTACAGCCTTCTGCACCATGACCACCGGCATGGGGCAGGACAGTCCTCTAGCATCGATCATACGTTCTTCTTCTCCTTTTTATAGAGGTTGGCGACGGAAATCACCGCCAGCAATACGAGGCATACCACGACGCCCACCCGGCCGGGCAGCGCCACGCCGCCCGCCGTGAAGGTGCCGTCCGTCATGGCGTCGGCGTTGCCGGCCATGCCGAAGTTGTGGGCCAGGGCGGCACCCACGATCATGCCCAGAACGGTCACAGCGCTGTCGCCGTTGCCCTCACCGGCCAGGATCAGCTGGCGCAGGGGGCAGCCGCCCAGCAGGATGGACCCCCAGCCTGCCGCCGCCATGCCGAGAAAACTCCACAGATAATCGTGGTGGGCCACCGGCTGCACGGCCAGGGTGGGCTGGAACCGGCCCAGGATCAGGTTGCCGACGAGCACCACCACGAAGATGGCGCCGAAGCCGCTGAGCAGGTTGAAGTCACGGAACATCACGGCATCCCGGATGCCGCCCGCCATGCACAGGCGGCTCTTCTGGGCCAGGGCGCCCACGGCCAGCCCTGCAATGAGGGCGACGATCCAGGGGGCGTGGCTGGCGCCGGGACCCTCGGTGGAGAAGAGCAGCACCGACGGCACCGCCAGCAGCAACACCAGCAGGGCGATCATGAAGCCGGGCAGCACAAAGCCGTCGGCGGTTTTCACCTTGTAGGCCCGGCCCAGGGAAAATCCCTTGCGCAGGCAGGCCACGCCTACGAGGATGCCGCAGACGAAACCGGCCAGACCGGCCAGCGCCGTGCCGTCACCGCCGCCCAGGCGCAGCACCATCCGCAGGGGGCAGCCCAGAAAGGCCAGCGCCCCCACCATGACGATGCCGCCCAGGATAAACCGCAGGGCCGGCGCGGAGCCCGCCCGGGCCTTGAACTCCTTGCCTGCCAGCGCCATCACCGTGGCGCCCAGCACAAGACCGATGATCTCGGGGCGGACGTACTGGACCTTGGCCGCATGATGCAGGCCCAGGGAGCCCGAGATATCCCGCAAAAAGCAGGCGATGCAGAAGCCCATGTTGCCGGGGTTGCCTAAGGAAACCAGCACCAGGGCCGCCAGGCCCACCACGATGCCGGTGACAGGCACCAGAATGTTGATCTTTTTCAAAAACGATTCCTCCTTGTTCTGACTGCTTTCTGACTGCGGCGTTGCGCGCCGCGCCCTGGCTGTGCTACACTGTAACCAGGATTTCTATGAAGAAAGGGGCTTTGTCATGCCCGCTGTCTACCTGGATCAGGCCGCCACTTCGTTCCCCAAGCCGCCCTGCGTGGCGGATGCCATGGCGGCGTATATCACGCAGGTGGGCGCCAACGTGAACCGGGGCGTCTACGGCACCGCCCAGCAGGCGGAACGCACCGTGCTGCGGCTGCGCCAGCGGCTCTGCGCGCTGTTTGATTTCGCCGACCCCACCCATGTGGTGCTCACCCCCGGCAACACCTGGGGGCTGAACCTGGTGCTGGGCGGGGCGCTGCACCCCGGGGACCACTGCATCGTGTCGGCCATGGAGCACAACGCCGTCATGCGGCCGCTCCACCAGCTGGCGGGGCAGGAGGTGACCTTCGACCGCATCCCCTGCGACGAAGAGGGCTTTCTCGACCTCTCCGCTCTCGAAACGATGTTCCGCCCCAACACAAAACTGGTGGTGCTGGCCCATGCCTCCAACGTGTCGGGCACGGTGCAGGACGCCGCCGCGGTGGGCAAAATCTGTGCCGCCCACGGGGTGCCCTTCTGTCTCGACGCCGCCCAGACGGCGGGCCATCTGCCCCTTTCCTGTAAAGAGCTGGGCCTGGCAGCCTTGAGCGTGCCCGCCCACAAGGGGCTCATGGGGCCCCAGGGGCTGGGGGCGCTGCTGCTGGCGCCGGACTTTGCCAAAACTCTCGACCCTTATGTCACGGGGGGCACCGGCAGCGCCTCGGACAGCGAGGAGCAGCCCGGCTATATACCGGACAAATTCGAGCCGGGCACCCAGAACCTGCCCGGCATCTACGGCTGGGAGGCGGCGCTGGACTATCTTGCAAACATCGGGGTGGAAACAGTCCGCGCCCACGATGTGGCCATCAGCCGCCGGTTCCTGGAAGGACTTTCGACCATCCCCGGCGTGGCACTGAAAGGCCCCAAAGACCCCCGGCGCCGGGTGGGGGTGTTCAGCCTGGATTTTGCGGGGCGGGACAACGCCGAGGTGGCCTACCAACTGGAAGCGGACTACGGCATCCTGACCCGGTGCGGGCTGCACTGCGCCCCCGCCGCCCACAAAACATTGGGCACCTTTCCCCGGGGCACCGTGCGGTTTTCCACCGGCTGGTTCACAAGCGAAGCCGATATCGACGCCGCCCTTTCCGCCATCCGGGCCGTTACCGCAGAATGATCCGCCTGCCGCCCTCCGTCTCGGGCCGCACCACGCCCACCCGCTGGGCGCTGGGCACCGCCCCCTGCAAATCGCGGTAAAGGGCGTCGGCGTCCCCGGGGGCCACGGCCATCAGCAGGCCGCCCGCCGTCTGGGGGTCGTAGAGAACATCCTGTACTTCCAGCGGAACCGCGCCGGGGTCCACCGCGGCCTCGGCATAGTGCCGGTTGCGGTACATCCCCTCGGGCAGCAGGCCCATTTTGGCGAACTCCAGCGCCGCGGGCAGAATGTCCACCGCGCCGGTGTCGATCTCCAGCGCCACACCGCTGCCCTGGGCCATCTCGTAGGCGTGGCCCAGAAAGCCGAAGCCCGTCACGTCGGTGCAGGCGTGGACTTCATAGCGCACCATGCAGTCCCGGGCCGCCTTGTTTAAGGTGGTCATCAGGGTGTAGGCAGTCTTCATCACCTCCGGCGGGCAGAGGTCGGCCTTGGCCGCCGTGGTCAGCACCCCGATGCCCAGCGGCTTTGTAAAGAGCAGCACATCCCCGGGGCGGGCGCCGGCGTTGGTCAGCACCCGGTCGGGGTGGACAAAACCCGTCACGGCCAGGCCGTATTTCGGCTCCTCGTCCAGGATACTGTGGCCCCCCGTGATGATGGCCCCCGCCTCGTAGACCTTGTCGTAGCCGCCCCGCAGCAGGTCATGGACGGCCTCTTTCGGCATGGATTCGGGAATGCACAAAAGATTCAGCGCCAGTTTCGGCTCGCCCCCCATGGCGTAGACATCACTGAGGGCGTTGGTGGCGGCGATCTGGCCGAAGAGATAGGGGTCGTCGGCGATGGGCGGGAAAAAGTCCACCGTCTGCACCAGGGCCAGCTCGTCGGATACTTTATATACCGAGGCATCGTCGGAGGTATCGAACCCCACCAGCAGGTTGGGGTCGTGGCGGGTGCGGATATCCCCCAGCAGCTGGGCCAGCACGCCGGCGCCCACCTTGGCGCCGCAGCCGGCGCAGTGGGCGAGCTTGGTCAGTTTGATGTTGGGTTCCTGTGACATGGCGGCCCCTCCCGAAAAAGCGTTATTCCAGCAAAAGAATAACACTCCCGCCCCCAAAGGTCAAGTCGGGTTTGCGGGGCGGGGGCGGTCATGTTATAATAAAATGAAATGGTGTGCGAAAGGAGGCGGTCCGGGTGATCCACATTGCCATTGTGGAGGACGATCCCCAGGTGCGGGAGCAGCTGGTGGGCTATGTGCGCCGGTACGAGCGGCAGTTCGGCAGAATGTTTGATCTGACCACCTTTTCCGACGGGGACGAGATCGTGACGGACTACCGGGCGGTGTACGACATCATCCTGCTGGACATCGAGATGCAGCGGATGGACGGCATGACGGCGGCGGAGGCCATCCGCAGGGTGGACAAGGATGTCATCCTGATCTTTATTACCAACATGGCCCAGTTTGCCATCCGGGGTTATGCGGTGGACGCCCTGGACTATGTGCTCAAGCCGGTGCCCTACTTTGCCTTTTCCCAGCAGCTGCAGAAGGCGGTGGACCGGCTGCGCAAGCGGCAGACCGTATTTCTCACCGTGCCGGTGGAGGGCGGTTTGCGGCGCATCGATGTGTCGGCCCTCTATTACCTGGCCAGCGAGGGCCACTCGGTGCGGTTCTACACCGAGTACGGGGACTTTTCCGCCCCCGGCAGCCTGAAGAGCTACGAGGAAAAACTGGCGGGCCAGCCCTTTGCCCGGTGCAACAGCGGCTATATCGTCAACCTGGCCCAGGTGCTGGCGGTGCAGCAGAACACCGTCCAGGTGGGGCCCCACCATCTGCAGATCAGCCGTCCCCGCAAGAAGGCCTTTCTGGAGGCCCTCACCGATTACATCGGAGGGAGCGGAAAATGATCCTGCCTGATATTCCCCGGCTCTACACCGCCCTGGCCGAGTGGCTGGCCTGCCTGCTCTATGTGCTGGCGCTGCCCCGGCGGTTCGGCAAGGGGGCCGCGGCGGCCATCAGCACCGGGGCCCTGGCGGTGCTGGGGGTGTTTTTGCATCTCACTGGCGATGTGCCGCTGGTGTGGTGGATCCCCTGCATGGGGGCGGCGGTGGGCATGATGTACGCCTTCCTCTTCCTCTGCTGCGAGATCCATCCCCGGGAGGCGGGGTACACCTGCGCCCGGGCCTTCATTCTGGCGGAGTTTGCCGCCAGTCTGGAATGGCAGATCCACTGTGTGCTCTGGCCGGGACGCAGCCCCTGGGCGGTGCCCTCCCTGGTGCTGCTGGCGATGGTGTACAGCCTTGTGTACAGCTTTGCGGGCTGGTACGATTTCCGCCACCGGCGGCCCGAGCGGGGGATGGAGATCACCCGGCGGGCGCTGTTCAGCGCGGTGATCATGGCGGCGGTGGCCTTTGCGGTGAGCAACCTGGCCTTCACCCAGGATGGCCAGGCCACCTTCACGGTGTTTTATATCCGCACGCTGGTGGACCTGGCGGGGGTGCTGGTGCTGTCGCTGCAGCAGGACCAGCTGCGGGAGGACTGGCTCCACCGGGAGCTGGAAGCCATGGACAACGTGCTGCACCGCCAGTACGAGCAGTACCAGCAGAGCCGGGAGAGCATCCGGCTCATCAACCGGCACTGCCACGACCTGAAACTGCAGATCGCGGCCATCCGGGCGGAACACGACCCCGGCAAGCGGGCGGCGGCGCTGGACGAGATGGAGAGCGGCATCCGGATGTACGAGGCCCAGAACAAGACGGGCAACCCGGTGCTGGACACGCTGCTCACCGCCAAGAGCCTCTACTGCCAGCAGCACGACATCAACTTCACCTGTGTGGCGGACGGGCATCTGCTGGACTTCATGCCCACGGGGGATATCTGCACCATCGTGGGCACGGCGCTGGACAACGCCACCGAGAGCGTCCAGACGCTGCACGATGCCGACAAGCGGCTCATCCGGGTGGCCATCTTTGCCCAGCACGGCTTTGTGATGCTGCGGTTCGAGAACTACTGCGAGGTCCCGGTGCAGCTGGACGCCGACGGCATGCCGCCCCACGGCTACGGGGTGCGCACGGTCCGGGCGGCGGCGGAGAAGTACGGCGGCACCGTGACGGTGCACTGCAAGGACGGCTGGTTCATCCTGCGGGTGCTGCTGCCCGCGGCGGGTTCCGGTGCAAAATAGGGAAAAACTGCAGACCGGTCTGTGCATAATGCACAGACCGGTTTTTTGTGGGGGTTCGACACACTGCACAAAGCAAGACCCGGAAGACCTGTAAGAATTGCACAATACATTTTTGCCCAAAAAGGGGATTGTGAACAAAGTGTGTCACAAAAATGACAGTTTTTGCAAAGGGTGTAGAAATTCTTTGTGGAAATCGTTACAATAATTTTGCTTCAATGAAGGGAGCGCGCGGCCCTTCATCCCAAAATGTACAACAAGGAGGAAGAAAAACATGTTGGCTATCAATATGGATGATGTCCTGAACGTGCTGAACACGGTAGCCCCCTACCTGATCGGGTTTGCCGTGGTTCTGGTGCTGGCCATCATCGTTATGATCGCCTGCCAAAAGCTGGGCAAAGCCAAGAAATATCTGATCCGCAGTCAGGCGGGTCTGGCCATTCTGCTGGCCTTCGGCATCGTTGCCAACCTGGTGGCATTCGGACCCATGTCCACCATGATTTCCCTGGCCACCGGCGGCGGCACCATCTCGGAGGAATCCACCGATGCTGCCACCGAACTGTGCACCGACATTGCGGAAGAGGGCATCGTGCTGCTGAAGAATGACGACAGCACCCTGCCCCTGGCGTCGGGCGACAACGTGAACGTTTTCGGCTGGGCGTCCATCAATCCCTGCTACGGCGGCACCGGTTCCGGCGCCCTGAGCGACGCCTTCCCCATGGTCAGCCTGCTGGACGGCCTGCGCGGCGCGGGCCTCAACCCCAACCAGGAACTGATCGACTTCTACACCAACTACAAGGCAGACCGTCCCGAAGTGGGCATGTGGGCCGGCGACTGGACGCTGCCTGAGCCCGCCACCAGCCTCTACACCGACGAGCTCATGAACAGCGCCAAGGAGTACTCCGACACGGCCATCATCGTGATCACCCGCGTCGGCGGCGAAGGCGCCGACCTGCCCACCGACATGGCCGCTCTGGCCGCCGGCACCGCCGAGGACGTGGGCTACGACCAGGTGTATGACGACACCCTCAACGAGGGCAACGACTGGGACGAGGGCGACACCTACCTGAACCTGACCAACCAGGAAGAGGCCATGGTGGACCTGGTCTGCAAGAACTTCGACAAGGTCGTCGTGGTGTACAACGGCGCCAACACCATGGAGCTGGGCTTCGTGGATCAGTACCCCCAGATCAAGAGCGTGCTGTGGTGCCCCGGTGCCGGCCAGTCCGGCTTCAGCGGCCTGGGCAACATCATCGCCGGTGCGGTGAACCCCTCCGCCAAGACCACCGATACCTTCGTCTATGACCTGACCGCCACCCCCACCTTCAACAACTTCGGCATGATGCACTACACCAACATGGACGAGTTCGCAGTGGACGATACCCTGCCTTCCTTCGTCAACTACGTGGAGGACATCTACGTCGGCTACAAGTTCTATGAGACCGCTGCGGCAGAAGGCCTCATCGACTACGACAAGACCGTGCAGTATCCCTTCGGCTACGGCCTGTCCTACACCACCTTCAGCCAGACCCTCAACGACGTGACCGAGGCGGACGGCGTCATCACCGTCAGCGCCACCGTCACCAACACCGGTTCTGTGGCCGGCAAGGACGTGGTGGAAGTCTACTACAACCCGCCCTACACCAACGGCGGCATCGAGAAGGCCTCCGCCAACCTCATCGGCTTCGCCAAGACCCAGACCCTGGAGCCCGGCGCCAGTGAGGATGTGACCGTCACCTTCAACGTGGAGGACATGGCCTCCTACGATGACAAGACCGCCAAGGCCTACGTGCTGGAAGCCGGCGACTACGTCATCTCCATCAACTCGGATTCCCACACTGTCATCGACAGCAAGACCTACAACGTGCCCGCCACCATCACCTACAGCGGCGACAACAAGCGCTCCAGCGATGAAGTCACCGCCACCAACCAGTTCGACTATGCCCGCGGCACGGCCACCTATCTGTCCCGTGCGGATCATTTCGCCAACTACGCCGAAGCCACCGCGGCCCCGGCCAGCTACGAGATGCCCGCCGACTCCAAGGCGACCTTCTACAACATCTCCAACTACGACGCCACCACCGATGACGATCCCGACGCCGAGGCCCCTGTGACCGGCGCGGACGGCGATGTCCAGCTGGTGGATCTGCGCGGCCTGGACTACGACGATCCCATGTGGGACAGCCTGCTGGACCAGCTCACCGTGGAGGAAATGAACTCCCTGATCTCCCTGGGCGGCTACCAGACCAACAGCATCGACAGCATCGGCAAGGTGCGCACCAACGACTGCGACGGTCCCGCCTCCATCAACAACAACTTCACCGGCACCGGTTCCATCGGCTTCCCCGCCGCTGTGATGATCGCCAACACCTGGAACGTGGATATCGCCACCTCCTTCGGCGACAGCATCGGTCAGATGGCCGAGGAGATGGATGTCTCCGGCTGGTACGCGCCCGCCATGAACATCCACCGTTCCGCCTTCGCCGGCCGTAACTTCGAGTACTACTCCGAGGACGGCTTCCTCTCCGGCCAGATGGCGGCCCATGCGGTCCAGGGTGCTGCGACCCACGGCGTCTACGCCTACGTCAAGCACTTCGCCATGAACGACCAGGAGACCAACCGCTGCGGCATGCTCTGCACCTGGAGCACCGAGCAGGCCATCCGTGAGATCTACCTCAAGCCCTTCGAGATCGCCATCAAGCAGGGCGGCGCCCAGGCTGTCATGTCCTCCTTCAACTACATCGGCAACCGCTGGGCCGGCGGCACCAAGGAACTGTGCCAGACCGTCCTGCGTGACGAATGGGGCTTCCAGGGCTTCGTGCTCACCGACTACTTCGGCGTGTACGGCTACATGAGCGCTGATCAGGGCGTGCGCAACGGCACCGACTGCATGCTGGTCAACTATCCCACCGAGACCAGCATGGTGGGCAGCCTGACCGACGGCAACATCAGCAACAGCGGTCTGCAGGCCATGCGCACCGCCACCCACAACATCCTCTACACCGTGGTCAACTCCCGTGCCTACACCGAGGAGAACCTCAACCCCGGCATGCCTGCCTGGCAGATCGGCGCCATCACCATCGACGTGGTGCTGGTCCTGATCATTGTGGGTCTGGAAGTCGGTGTGGTCAGGAAAGGCTACACCAAGCGCAAGGAGGAAGAGGCCAAAGCCACCGTGCAGGAGAACACCGAGGCCTGATGCCCCGCTTCTGATACGGACATCCTCTGAAACTTCCGTCTAAGGATCACTGGCTGCGCCTGGTTTCTGCTGACAGGCAGACGCCGGGCGCAGCCCTCTTTTGTTAAGGAGCATCTGTAACTATGCCTGATGTCAAAAGCATAATCCGGGAACTGTCGCTGGAACAGAAATGCGCCCTGCTTTCCGGCGGGGATACCTTCCAGAGCCGGGGCCTGCCCCAGTTCGGCATCCCGTCCATCTGGCTGTCCGACGGCCCCCACGGCGTGCGCAAGCAGGCGGGCGCCAGCGACCACCTGGGCATCAACCCCAGCGAGCCGGCAACCTGTTTCCCCACGGCGTCGGCGGTGGCATCCAGCTGGGACCCCGCCCTGGGCGAGGAGATGGGCCAGGCCCTGGGCCAGGAGGCGGCCGCCCAGAACGTGGCGGTGCTGCTGGGCCCCGGCCTCAACGTGAAGCGCAGCCCGCTGTGCGGACGCAACTTCGAGTATTTCTCGGAGGACCCCTACCTGGCGGGCAAGATGGCGGCATCCTACATCCGCGGTATCCAGAAAAACGGTATCGCGGCCTGCCCCAAGCACTTTGCCGCCAACAACCAGGAGCTGCGCCGTATGGCCAGCGATTCCATTGTGGATGAGCGCACCCTGCGGGAACTCTACCTGACCAATTTCGAGATCGCCGTCACCGAGGGTCATCCCAAGACCATCATGACCAGCTACAACCTCATCAACGGCACCTACGCCAACGAGAACGCCCATCTTCTGCAGGAGATCCTGCGGGACACCTGGGGCTTTGACGGCGCGGTGGTCACCGACTGGGGCGGTTCCAACGACCATGCCCTGGGCGTGAAGAACGGCTCCACGCTGGAGATGCCCGCCCCGGGCCTGGATTCCGCCCGGGAGCTGTGCAAGGCCGTGAAGGACGGCCGCATCTCCGAGGTGGACATCAACGTCCGGCTGGAGGAGCTGCTCAACCTCATCAACGACACCACCGGCGCCCTGGAAAAGGCGCCCAAGACCATCGACTGGGACGCCCACCACGCCCTGGCCCGCAAGGCCGCGGCGGAGAGCATCGTCCTGCTGAAGAACAAGGGCGACCTGCTGCCCCTGGACCCCGAGGCCAGGATCGCCGTCATCGGCGACTTCGCCCAGACGCCCCGGTATCAGGGCGCCGGGTCCAGCGTGGTCAACGCCCCCAAGGTGGACAGCTTCCTGCAGGTCTTCGAGGAGAGCGGCCTGCACAGCGTGGGCTTTGCTCAGGGCTTCAACCGCCAGGGCAAACCGGACCCCTCCCTCCAGGCGAAAGCCGTGGAGCTGGCGGCCCAGGCCGACGTGGTGCTGCTCTTCCTGGGCCTCGACGAGGTGAAGGAGAGCGAGGGTCTTGACCGCAGCGACATGAAGCTGGCCAAGAACCAGATCGACCTGCTGCTGGCCATCCACCGGGTGAACCCCAAGCTGGTGGTCATCCTCAGCAGCGGCAGCGCCGTGGAGACCGGCTGGCAGAGCCACTGCCAGGGCCTGCTGTGGGCGGGCCTGGGCGGCCAGGCCGGCGCCGGCGCCGTGCTGGATGTGCTCACCGGCAAGGTGAACCCCGGCGGCCATCTGGCCGAGACCTGGCCGCTGCACATGGAGGAGAACCCCTCCTACCACAACTTCGGCGGCCCGGGCCGCAACGTGGAGTACCGGGAGGGCCTCTATGTGGGCTACCGCTACTACCAGACCGCCGGTGTGCCGGTGGCCTATCCCTTCGGCTACGGCCTGTCCTACACCACCTTTGCCTACAGCAACCTGACCGCCACCCCCAACGGCGTGACGGTGACGGTGGAAAACACCGGCAACCGCGCCGGCGATGAGGTGGTGCAGGTCTACATCGCCAAACCCGACGCGAAGATTTTCCGTCCTGCCCAGGAGCTGAAAGGCTTCCTGCGGGTGCACCTGGAGGCTGGGGAGAGCCGCACGGTGACCATCCCGCTGGACGACAAGGCCTTCCGCTACTGGAACGACCCCGCCGGCCGCTGGGCCGTGGAGGGCGGCAGCTATGAGGTCCGGGTGGGCGGCTCCAGCGCCGACATCCAGCTGACCGCCACCGTGACGGTGGCCGCCTCCGGGGACGCCAACCCCTACGAGGGGCTGACCCTGCCCCACTACCAGAGCGGCCAGGTCCAGGATGTGCCCGACGAGGAATTCACCGCGCTGCTGGGCCATCCCATCCCGGTGTCCAAGGTGGCCATCGACCGCAACATGACGCTGGGGGAGATCGGCCATGCCCGCAGCCCGCTGGGCTGGCTGGTGCATGTGATCCACAAGCATCTGCTCATGAAGAGCCTGGAGAGCGGCACCCCCGACCTGAACCTGCTGTTCAACTACAACATGCCGCTGCGTGCCATCGCCAAAATGACGGGCGGCATCGTCAGCATGGGCATGGTGGACGCCCTGGTCATGGAGCTCAAGGGCTTCTGGATCATCGGCATCGTGCGTCTGCTGGTGGAATTCGTGAAAAATGACCGCGCCAACAAGGCGATGGAAAAGCGCCTGGCGGAAGGAGGACACAAGCAATGAAACTGTGGAACGCCTTTGCCGAAAAGCACCCCGCCGCCGCCCAATGGGTGCGGGAGGGCGGACTCTTCGTCATCGTCAGCAACCTGATCACGGTGCTCAAGTACCTGCTGCTGCAGTTCCTGCCCGCGGCCTTCGCGGGCCTGGGGAACGCCAGCTTCGGCTGGCCCGGCATCCCGCTGACGCTGTTCGGCGAGACCTTCCAGTGGAACATCCTGGGCTATGACCAGGAACACGGCGGCCTTGCCTACTTCTGCGCCTACATGGTGGCCATGGTCATCGGCGAGTGCATCAACTTCCCCATCCAGCGCAACTTCGTCTTCCGCTCCAACGGCAAGCTGGGCCCCCAGATCGGCTGGTATCTGGCCGCCTTCTGCCTCATCACCTGCATCGTCAACTCCATCAACTGCATCTGGGTGGCGGTGGCCGGCCTGCTGGTGCCCGACTTCATCTATAACATCGGCACCACCGTCCTCAACGGCGGCATCTCCATGGTGGTCTTCTTCTTCGTGAACAAGAAGATCTTCCCCGCTGCCAAGCAGAACTGAGACATTCCCTTTCTTCCCATAGAAAAGCGCCCCGCGGGCGGAAAACCGCGGGGCGCTTTGTTTTGTTTCAGGGCGGCCAGTCCATCCAGCTGCGGGCAAAAAGATTGTCCTTCAGGCAGACAAAATAGAAGGCCCCGTGGAGCGGGATGCCCGCCAGATCGAACCGGGCCAGGCGGCCCCCGGCCAGTTCCCGGGCCACCGCCGCCTCGTAGAGAAAACTCACCCCCAGCCCGTCGGCGGCCAGCGCTTTCAGGATGGCGAAGCCGCTGAGGGTGGCGGTGGTCACCACGCCCCAGTCCAGCCCCACGATGAAGACGGCGTCCAGAATGATGTTGGTCACAGCGCCGATGCCGGTGACGCACATGCCCAGCACCGGCTTGCCGGACACCCGCACGAAGTCGCAGAACAGCTGGGACAGCCCCTGGAAAAGGCATCCCAGCGCCACGATGCGGTAGTAGGCGATGGCATAGGGGTAGGGGGTGTCGGTGACGCCGAAAAGCACCAGCAGCGGGTCGGCCAGCACCAGCAGAAAGACGGTGAGCAACATTTCCCAGCCGCAGACCAGCACAAAGGCGTTGCCGAAGGCCTTGTGCATCCGCCTGGTCTCCCCCTGGCCGGAGAGCAGGCTGAAGAAGGTGGCGCCGCCGGCGCTGCACATCAGCCCGAAGGCCATCATCATGTAGGAGAGGGGGAAGCAGACCGACAGGCCCGCCAATGCGGAGGTGCCGTTGACGTTGCCAACGAACATCCGGTCCACGATGTTGTAGATGGCGGTGATGAGCAGCGAGATGGCGGCGGGAATGGAAAACCGCAGAATCATGGGGAACAGTTTGCCGTGGAGATAGTCCACCTGGTTTGCCTGCATAGCAAGACCTCCGTAAAAAGTTTAGTTTCCTAAGTATCGGGGGGGCGCAAAAGCGCTGCCGGGAAAAACCGGCAGCGGGATTCAGCGCATATTGTCCAGCATTTGTTCAATGACCCGGAAGAAGACCTCCAGGTCGGCGGCGTCCACGCCCCGGGTCAGCTCGGCCTCCAGCCCCTGAATGTTGGCCATGACGGCGGCACGATAGGCCAGGGCCTTGTCGGTGACGACGATCCGCTTGCGGCGGGCGTCCCGGGGCAGGGGTTCCCGGCGGATGAGGCCGTCCCGCTCCATGGATTTGAGCAGCTGGGTAGCGGTGGAGGGGCGCAGGCTGAACTCGTCCTCGATATCCTTCTGGAAGACATCGTCCTGCTGGGCCAGCAGAAAGTGCAGCGCCCGCCCCTGGGACCCTCTCATCCTGCCGTGGGTGGAAAAGGCGTCGATGCGGCGGCGCAGCTTGTTGGACAGCTTGCTCACATACCGCGCGGCGTGACGGTCGTGCTGCATGGTTCTTCCTCCTTATACTTAGTTTCCTAAGTAAAGATGACCCAAAAACCCGCCCCTGTCAAGGGGCGGGTGGTAAAATGGTTACAGCCTGGCCTTTCAGCCGAACACCTGTTTGCGCAAACGGCAGGCGGTGGGGGTGGCGGCAAGGCCCCCCTCGGCGGTCTCCTTCAGGGTGGGGGACATGGTGTTGCCCACCCTGCGCATGGCCACAATGACCTCGTCGGCGGGAATGCGGCTGGAAATGCCCGCCAGGGCCAGTTCCGCCGCCATGAAGGCGATGGCCGCCCCGGCGGCGTTGCGCTTGATGCAGGGAATTTCCACCAGCCCGGCCACCGGGTC
>ERZ1090865.958-NODE-959-length-15178-cov-8.989222_pt1 | contig 15178 bp, 15 predicted proteins | sample MGYA00478478_ERZ1090865 | MGnify/ENA primary metagenome ERZ1090865 (study PRJEB33644, sample SAMEA5815715) | chicken gut metagenome | biome: Chicken; feature: Gastrointestinal Tract; material: Caecum | place: Ireland | collected 2019-01-01 | study: A study of the... | reverse complement strand
TATATTAATTTTGCAATTATTTGTATTAATATAATTGCCGAAATCATCATCATAAACACCCATAAAGTTGTTCAATACAACTTTATGTCAAACTTTAATAAGTTTCTCCTTAATCTCTACTAAACAGATCTCTTGTATAGACTTTTTGCGGAAATCTACTAGCTCCAGCGCGCTGCGATTCTCAATAAAAATGTCGGCACGCTCTTTAAACAAATCAAAATCTTTCGTTATTTCATGCCCGAAATGCTCGTTCGTTTTTGCGGTCGATTCGTAGATGATCACCTCCGCCCCATAGCCCTATGAGCGCTTGATCACGCCTTGGATTGAGCTTTTGCGGAAATTGTCCGAATTCGTCTTCATCGTCAAGCGATATAACTTGACAAAAACCTTATTCTTACCCAGATACCCCACTCGGCACATCACCTGCTGCACAATGAAGGTTTTACACGTACGGTTGGATCCCACAATTACCTTAATCAAATTCTCCGGAACATCTCTGTAATTTGCAAGCAACTGTTTCGTATCTTTAGGAAAACAATATCCGTCATAAAAAAACTAAGGATTGTTACATCCTTTTCCGATCCTCGTATCAAGACAGACTCCCTCTATAATTGGCTTCGTATCCAGCCCGCGCATTTCCACGTTGGTGTCCAGCTCATTAAAATAAGACACTCGGAGCGGCATACAGCTTTACGCCCTCCGCCTCCGTCGTATTCGTAATAATTTAAGGAATAGACTCTTCGCATGCCCATTCAGCAAGCAATCGAGTAAATTACCATGCCTTAGCCGACATTTCCCGCACCGATAAATCTGTTCCCACCACTATACGCGAAGAGTGAAGATTATCATATAGAGCACGTCCTTCACGTAAAACAGGAGAAAAAGTATTTTTTATAATTATATTTCTTTCTGAACTCTGCCGTATACCATACAGGCACTGTGGACTTGATAACAACACAAGCTTTTGTTTCAGCTGCAAGCGCCCGTTCGGTCGCATTTTCCACCGACGAAGTATCAAATAATTTTTTAAGGCCGTAGTGGGTCGGTGTGGCAACAATAAAAAAACTGCGTCCGGATAATCCTCCGTTACATCTGTATAGCGAGTAGATTAAATTTCTTTTGGGCAAGATATTCTTCGAACTCTCGAGCGGCAATTTACGCGCATTGATCATTTCAACACGCTCTGACGAAATATCCATTGCAACCACTTCATGGTGCTATGCAAGCAATATTGAATTTGATAACCCCACATATCCAATGCCCGCAACCTAAATTTTTTTCCTTTTCTCCTTTCGAGGAAACGATACATGTGATAATAAAAACACAGCTTCTTGATTCCTGTCTTTTGCAAAGCTTGCGCAAAGGTAATTTTTTTATTCCCGTTACTCGGCTAACGTTGCAATAAATCCTTCTGTGTATTCGATTTGCGATCTGCCAAATCTACCCCCCCCCCTCTCTCTCCTTAGCCTTGCGAATCCCCTACGCCTGCAATGTTGTTCTTTGTCTTTCCTTTTCCGCAACAAAGGACAAAAACTACCGGACGATCTCCCCGACCGACATTTTTCCCCTCCCGTTTGCGCGTATCAAACAATGGCATATCGATAACGAGACTGTCCGCGCGAATCCATTCTGTGATCTGGTCCACTATCGCAATATTTCCTTGTAATTGTTTCCGAAACTGTCCAAAGTCTTGAAGACAAGATATCCGATGTTGCCCTTTTCGTCGGTCACAATATTTTCTCGTCCAACTCGTTCGGCAACTACCGCAGTTTGCCACTTCAAACTCTGCTTTGTCGACGTGCATGTTTTCGGCAAAAATTTTACAGTCGTTGACATCCGCGAGGAACCATGCTACCATCGCCACCCGAAAAAGCACATTCGAAGATCCTTTTCTCTCTTCAAAACACATAAATCGTGTCCATACGAGTACATTGCAACTTCTTTTTCCTGCAACGGAAAAAATAGGCCGATTATATTATCCTTTTTTGTCAGGCAGTTTTACTTTCTTGCGGTACAGGCTGCTTTTTTCGCTGGAAAAACGCTAAAAATTGCATTTAACAATGTCTGCATTTTCATGCAGTTTTGCAGTCTTGTCCAGCTCCGCAAACATCTTTTCATCCACGTAATCGTCCGTTTCGACGATTCCGATGTACTCTCCCTTCGCCCTCTGCATGCCGACGTTCATAGAATGTCCGTATCCAGAATTTGGTTTATTTATAATGATGATCCTGCTGTCCTTTAGCGCAAAATCATGGACTAGAGCCAATGACCGATCTGTAGATTTCTATATCCTCCAATGTCTGACGCATAACGCTTGTGAAATATTCGACAATATATTTTCCTAGTTATACATCGGCATCACACAATAGAAACTTTAACCATTTCTGCTCCTGTTCAATCCCTCTTAAAAATATCTCTTGTATATACTTTTGCCGTGACATCTGCCAGATCTTGAGACATCCTGTTGGCAATGATCACGTCGCTTTTATTTTTAAAATAACCGAGATCCGTCGTAATCTCGTGACCGAAATGCTCTTTTTCTTTTGCCATCGGTTCGTAAATCAAAACTTCTGCATCATATGATTCCAAACATTTGATAACGCCCTGAATGGCGCTATGACGGAAGTTATCCGAGTCAGTCTTCATTGTAAGACGATATACGCCGATGCAGACATTTTGTTTTTCGGGATATCCGGCACGGCGCATCGCCTGCGCCGCAATAAAGCTCTTTCTCGTACGGTTGGATTCCACGATCGCCTGTATCAATTTTTCAGGGACGTCCTTGTAATTAGCGAGTAATTGCTTTGTATCTTTGGGCAAACAGTATCCTCCGTAACCAAAAGAAGGATTGTTATACCCTTGACCGATGCGTGGATCCAGGCAAACCCCTTCGATAATAGATCTTGTATCCAATCCGCGTATTTCCGCGTATGTATCCAATTCGTTGAAATAAGAAACACGCAGGGCAAGATAGGTGTTTGCAAACAATTTGATCGCCTCCGCCTCCGTCGTATCGGTAATTAACATAGGAATGTCCTTTTTCAGAGCACCCTCCGCTAAAAGTCCCGCAAACTCTTTGGCAAAGTTCTCCATTTGAGGATCTGCACGATTTGTTCCCACGACAATACGGGAAGGGTACAAATTGTCATACAAAGCGCGTCCCTCGCGTAAAAATTCGGGAGAAAACAAAAATTTTTTATATCCGTATTTTTTTCTGATCGTCTTTGTGAATCCGACGGGAACAGTAGACTTAATAACAAAACAAGCCTCCGTACCGACATGCAAACAAAGTTTTATTACGTCTTCCACTGAAGACGTATCAAAATAATCCTTTTTCGGATCATAATCAGTGGGCGTTGAAATGATGATATAATCCGCATCTTTGCATTCACATCCCACATCCGAAACAGCACAAAGATTCAGCTGTTTTTCCGCAAAAAACTCTTCTATTTCCTTATCAACCAACGGCGACTTCCGTTCATTGACCGCCCGAACGCGCGCAGCCGAAATATCGTATGCAATTACCTGATGGTTCTGCGCAAGCAAGATAGCATTTGAAAGCCCCACATAACCTAATCCCGCTACAAGAATTTTCATTGTATTCCTCTTCCCTTGTTTTTCCTTGTATTTTTCCGATCTGAATACGATTGACGTACAAAATTCACGCTGTTTTTTCCGTATGTACGATAACTCCCTGCAAATATGCCGGGTAATCCTCTGTTCGCGACACAACTCGTTTTCACTGCCAAAATTGCAAATCACTTTTCTTTAAAAAAAATACTCTTGGCTTTCTCGTATCTGCAATCTGTTTTAAAAGTTCTTGCAAGCCTCAGAAATAATTTGTACCTTTTATACAGACAACGTACCTATAATATGTATTATATATTTTTTACGCCTTTCTGTCAATGTTTCGCGCGCATATCAATTCTTTTTCTCCCCGTTCTTGACAAAATGTACATAATATATTAAAATATGAAATGAATAACTTTTGCCGAGGTATGTCCTTTTATGAAAAAAATAGGGATAGATCTAGACGGCGTCGTCTTTGATTCGGAGACGATGTTCATGACGGAAGCGGAACTGTACGACGTGCGCGTGCTGCATCGGAACAGCCTTATTGCGCCAGAGGAACCGCGCGTCCAGAAAAAATACGCCTGGACAAAGGAAGAAACGGACGAATATATCTGCCGTTATTCCGTTTCGGACGCCTTCGGCGTGATTCCCGGAGCCAAAGAGGTAATCTCTCTTCTGCGGGAAAGCGGCTGTAAAATTTATTTTATTTCGGCAAGGGGGCAATTTGACGAGCGTGAAAAGGTGATTGCCCTGCGCAAACTGGACGAAGCGGGGATACGCGGGGATGCCTTTATCTGGGGCAAGCTGGACAAACTGGACGTATGCCTGAACAACGGTATCGACGCCATGATCGATGACCGTTACGACGTTTGCGACTCTCTGTGTCGTCACGGGATCCTCTGCCTGTACTACCAGAGTCTCGGCCGGAAACAGATGAAGTCGGGCGAACATCTCGTGCAGGTACATCACTGGGGAGAGATCTACCGCGAACTGTATAACCGCGGCTGGCTGAGGGAGAAAACCGATGAAAAAATTTGACGTTGCCAACTGGAACAGAAAAGAGACATTTGCGTGGTTCAACAGTTTTTCCAACCCCTGCTACGGCGTCAATGTACGGCTGGACGTGACAAACCTTGTACAAGCCTGCCGCACCCGCGGGGAAAGTTTTTTTGCCGCACTTTCGTATGTTGTCTGCCGCACACTCAACGGACTGGAAAGCTTTCGTCTGCGCGTTATGGACGGAGAGCTCTGGGACACGGAATGCGCCAATCCCTGTTATACGGTGGCACTGGACGACGGAAATTTTGTAAACTGCCGCACGAAAATGCGCGGCGAATACGCCGCCTTCTGCGCGGGAATGCGCGCAGATATCGACGCGGCAAAGAAAAACGCACACAACGTGGAGGGCTCATACAACAACGTGAAGGTTGTGGACGATTTTTACTTGTCCTGTGTTCCTTGGATGGATTTTACCGCCTGCACCCAGCCCATTCCCGACAATATGCCTGAGAGCAGCAGTATTCCGCGCGTATGCTGGGGGAAATATTCGGAAGAAAACGGCAGACTGCAGCTGACCATGAACATCACCGCGAGCCACGCGCTTGTGGACGGACGGGATATGTCCCGCGCATTTGAACGCATACAGAAAGACATCGACGAGTGGGAGAAGTAACATGAGAAGAGGGATTGTATTTTTGGGCTGGAGCGGCAACCAGAGCCTTGCCATCGAAGTCAAAAAACAGTTGCAGCAATACGGATATCTGGGCGTGATCGGCGGAGATTACGAAGAAAACATTGCTGGCATGAAGAGCACCAAGCGCACTGTAAATGAGACGGTCACCTACCAGATGAACAGATGCAACCAGGCGATCCTGCTGTTTGAAAACAAGCGCAACCCGAACGGAACTGGAAACGCCATCAGCGGCAACCTCATCTATGAAATGGGCTATCTTTCCTCCAAATTCAGCGACAAGGAGAGCATTCCCAAACTCCATCTTTTCAAGATCAACATGGACGAAAGCGAAAAGGCGATGCTCCCTACCGACCTGCACGGCGTATGGGGAACCAAGCTTGTGCGCAGCGAGGGAATGACGGATGAGCAATTGGCAACGGAAGTTCTGGAAGAATTTCTGCGCCGTCAGAAACTCATTATGAGCGAAAACAAGCTGCAGCTCATCAATTCGGTTCACCAGATCGATACGGAACTGCGCACCCATTTCATGAATCCCAAATACTCCGATTACGAGCTGGCGCTCAACCTCGTATTTTACACGCAGGCAAAATACATCTATCAGGACATTTCCAGCGCCATCGAACAGTGCAACCGCTTTAAGGAACTTCTGGGCGACGACAGAATGACCAGTTACGACCTTATCAATGCCATCGATGCGTCGCTTATCTCGCTTGATCTGTTCCGACAGGTGGTGGTGTCCTCGGATGCGCGCATCAACATGCCGGGGCGCGTTTTCCGATCCTTTCTCGAACGGTACCGCCGCGCGGCGTACAACATTTTACACGGCGTACACGATTATGCCTGCAACGACGAATTCAGTTTTGCCGACAAGCGGTTCACAGTGCAGGAAGTGCAGGAAGACGAATTCCGCGCGTGGTCTGTCATACAAATGCAGGAACACGTTTGCTTTTTGCACCTCATCTATCTTGACAAGGAGGGAATGTCTGCCGAGCGCCGCGCCGAACTGTGCCGCACCGCCCTCCGATACAGCGACTCCGTAGTACATAACTGCGAACTGTTTCAGGGGGACGAAAAAAACGGCGACTATTCCCTGCTGTTCCTCTCTTACATTTATCGGAACATGTGCCAGTTTCATTCCATTCTCGGCGAGGAAGAGGAAGCGAAGGAATGCGACAAAAAATCCTTTGAAAGCAGGCGCAGACTGTACAACAAGATCACCACTCTGCCGCACATCAATTCTCTTTTCAAGAATTACGTTGCACTGGAATATTTTGTCCAGCTTGCGGACAATGTACAGAATATGCAGGATCGGGACATGATCGCAGACAGCATCGCAGAGATGCGCGAATACATAGCATCGTTTGAAAAAGAGGAAATTTCTCGTACCCTCGTCTTTTCCCGATTCAAAAAAATGTATCTCAGTCTTGCGGAAAAATACGGTGACGACGACTGACTTTTGTTGCCAAAAATGCAATACGTATCTTAAAAACAGTGCCGCCGCGCAAAGTTTGCGCGGCGGCACTGTATTAAAGTTTCTCCCCTTTTTGATCGTCACAAGGAGCCGGGTTCTCCTCGGTCTGTTATTTCTTTTTTCGAAAGAGCGGCCGATCCCCTGCGGAGAGCCATGCCCCGACCGCCATCAAAGCCAGCGCAACGTAATACAGCGGCGCGGGAAGCTGACGGAAAATGAGTACAGACAAAAGCGTTCCCAAAAAGGGTGCTACGGCATAATAGGCGCTGGTACGGGCGGCGCCGAGCAATCTCTGCGCGTGCACATAAAAGAAAATGCTCAGCCCGTACGCGACGAGCCCCACCCCCATCACGGCAAACACGCTCCAGAGGGACTGTACCCGTTCGCCGAGGATAAGCCCGATACATAGCGAACCCGCGCCCGAAAAAATCCCTTTCAGCAGGACGATCTCGAGCGGATCTTTGGACGAAATCTTGCGTGTACAGTTGTTTTCTATCCCCCAGCAGATGCACGCCGCCAGTACGAACAGCGAACCGAAAGAAAACTGCAGTCCCGACACATCCTCAAAAGAAAGGAGAGCGCAGGAGAGAGTGACAAACAAAATCCCCAGCCAAAGGCGCAAACTGATCTTTTCGTGAAAGACGGCAAGTGCGATCACTGCGGTGGCAACGATCTCAAAATTATTGAGCAGGGAAACGTTTGCCGCCGTGGCGTAGCGCAATCCAAACAACAAACAGACAGGTGCGGCAATGTCCAGCACGATCATGGCGATGACAAAGGGAAGTTCCTGTCTTGTCAGTTTTTCCTCCTTTTTTTCCGTACCCGCGCACCTGCGCAGCGGAGCGATCAAGAGCATCCCCACCCCTGCCCCGAGATACAAAAATCCCGCCATCAGCGTGGAAGGCATATATTCCAGCAAAACTTTGGAGAGGGGGATACTCACCGAATAAAATGCCGCCGCAAGCACGGCAAGAAAAATCCCCGCACCGACGCTCTTTTCTCTCATAACAGGCTGTCGATGGCTCCCTTTAAAAGGCGGATGCTCTCCTCGTCATTTTCGCGAACGGCGCGCACCACGCAGTGATCGATATGGTCTTTCAAGATGACCTTGCTCGCGTTTGCAAGCTCCGCCCGCACCGCGGAAAGCTGGATCAGCACTTCACTGCAATCCCTGCCTTCCTCGATCATTCTCCGTACCGCATTCAGATGCCCCGACGCCCGCGCCAGACGGTGCAGAACGGCGGCAGTGTGTTCGTGTTTTTCCATAACCCCTCCTATCCCCCCACGGGGGATAGATACAGTATATCCCCGCCCGAAAAAAAAGTCAAGTCTGCCTGCCCAAAATTTTTCCGTTCCGCCTTTCTTTATCAAAAACACAGACCCCTTTTTCACGTGATTTTTCAACCTTTGCTTTGACCGATCCTGCAAGAAAATCGGACTTTTCCGCACTTTTTATCCGTCCCCCGTTTTGCAGATTCTCCATTCGGAAAGATCAGCCGTTCGCATACAAACGCCCCGCGCCGCAATTTTTTGCCGAGGGGCGGTTGGGAAACGGCGGCCTTGGGCCGGTATTCGCGTTACAGCCAAAAGATGTCCGGGAAATGACTGATTGTTTCTTCCGTGTCCATCGTTTTTGCATACGTATCCAATTTTTTGATGACAAAAGACTGCGTGACATACCTGCCGCCCGCCTTTTTTTCGTCTTTCAGAAAGTATGTGACGCGCACTTTCGGATGTTCGTGCAGGTGCTGCAAAAGGTCGCAAAGTCGTTCGTCCAGTTCGGCAAGACGGTCTGCGTCCGGTTCCAGCTTTTCCTCTGTATAGCGCGCCGTTTCCTCCACGGCGTCGCCATATCCCGTCAGCGCGGCAAAGGGTGCAAACTGCGCCGCACGGTCGGAAACAGGCATATGCGGGTGTGTTTTGGAACGGTGATGCGGAAGATCGATGATGTCGTCGTACCTGCTCATGCCTTGTGTCCCCCTATCTGATCGTTCCTGCTCTTTGCCGTCGCCCCTTCCTCTAAATTCATGCCCTTGAGGATGGCATTTTTCCCGTATTTCCCCTTGATTTTCAGCACCGCTTTCTGCCGCTTTTCCTCCCGTCGGAGTTCCTCATCCTCTCTTGCGCGCCGCCTGCTCTCCGCCTCGTAATCGGTAAACAGATCCAGCTGCTGCACAGCGACCTGTTTTTTCTGCGTTTCCGGCACCACGTGCGTCGCCGTGATGTACAGCCGCCGCACAAGGAGGGATTTGTCCACAATGCGTGCAAACAGGCTGTCCACCGCCCTTCTGATCAGCTTTTCCGATGCCGTCTGGCGCCCGAGGTTTTCCGTGCCGTGCGCGTGTTTGGGGATCTTTCTGCCGTAGCGATCGACGCTGTACTCCCCTTTGTAGTTCTCGTTGAGCCTGTCATAACCTATGGTCACCACGACCTGATCGGTCACAAGCCCTTTGGCGACGAGATCGAGCGCCAGCGCTTCCGCCATTTCTCCCGCAACGAGTTTTGCCTTGTCGTACGGGTACGGTTCCTGCAAAACCTGACCGGAACCGAGGCTGTTGGATTCGGGTTTGTACGCCTTGATATCCGCAATGGTGCAGGGTTCCCAGCCCCATGCGTGATCGATAAGAAGTTCCGCATTGACGCCGAACAATTTATACAAGAGGTCCTCGCTGTAATAATCGCCCGGATCTCCCAGCGAACAGCGCGCCACGTCCCCCATCGTGTACAGTCCGTGCGCCTCCAGCTTGTCGGCATATCCCTTACCCACCCGCCAGAAATCGGTGAGCGGACGATGTTCCCACAGCGTGCGGCGGTAGCTCATCTCGTCCAGTTCCGCAATGCGCGCGCCGTCCTCGTCGGGAGGCGTCTTTTTCGCTCCCACATCCATCGCGATCTTGCAAAGATATAAATTTGTGCCGATCCCCGCCGTCGCCGTAATGCCCGTCTGCTTTAAAACATCTTTCATGATGCGCTTTACAAATTCACGCGCGGAAAGCCCTGACGTTTTCAGGTAAGAAGTTGCGTCGATGAACACCTCGTCGATGGAATAGACGTGAATGTCCTCCGGAGCGGCGTATTTGAGATAGATCTGATAAATGCGCGTACTGCATTCCATGTAGTGCGCCATGCGCGGGGGAGCGACGATGTAATCGACGGCAAGCGAAGGATCTGCTTTTAGTTCGCTTTCAAAACAGGATTTGCCCGTCAGTTTGCCGTGCGGCGCATTGTTTTGGCGTTCGCGATTGACCTGCCGCACCTTTTGCACGACCTCAAACAGACGCGCTCTGCCCGAAATCCCGTACGCTTTCAGAGAAGGAGAAACGGCGAGGCAGATGGTCTTTTCCGTACGGGAAAGATCGGCAACGACGAGATTTGTCTTTAAAGCGTCCAGACCGCGTTCCACACATTCGACGGACGCATAGAAAGATTTTAAATCGATTGCAATGTACGTCCGCTGCTGCATTCTGTCTGCCTCCTTTCAATTCTTCTCTATATTATACCATACTTTTGTCCCGATAATCCACTGTTCCCGACATTTTTTTAAAACCCCGCGGACGCGCGTCCGCGGGGGAATTTTATAAAATGTTCGGCGCGATGCGGCGCTTGATCTGCGATCTGTACACGAGGTTGACCATCAGGTAGAACATGGTGCGCCCGGGATGCTTCAAAAACCGCCTGTGAAAGACAGTTCGCTTTAAAATTGCGGGTACGGTATATAATTTTTCGTACACCATCCAGTAACACTCCGTCACCTCTTTCGCCGTCAGGTTGGGGGTATCCAGCACGGAAACGGAGGGTTTATAGGCAAAATAATCGTAGTCCGTGATCTTGCCCTTTTGCTTCATCTCCTCGTGCAGATCTGTCCCCGGAATGGGCGTAAGGCAATAGAATTTGGGGGCGACGATGTCCGAATTTTTTACGAATTTCACCGTTTCCTTCAGACTCTCGCGCGTGTCCCCGTCCGCGCCGACGATCATCTCGCTGGCGACCTCAATACCCGCCTCGTTCACTTTGCGGATGATCTCCGTATAGCGGGAGGGATCGCACCACGTCTTATGGAACTCTTCGAGATTGGCCTTGCAGATACTTTCCAGCCCGAAACTCAGCGTGTAACAACCGCTCTCCGCCACCTCCTTCAAAAGCTGCGGATTGTCCGCGATCTGAATGGCGCACTGGCTCATCCATTTCATTTTCAGCGGCTTGATGCGCCTGCAAAGCTCCAACATATACTTTTCGTCCGCCACGATGTTATCGTCGATGAGCAGAAATTTTTTAAAGCCGAGGCTCTTGACGTACTTGATGTCGCGGATGACCTCGTCGATGGGCCGCTTTAAATATTTGCTCCTGTAAATGCAATAAATGGAACAGAATTTACAGCTGTTGGGGCATCCCCTGCCCGCCTGCACGGGCAGAAAATCGCCGATGTGCTTGTTGAGGACGAGGTCGTAGCGGGGCAGCGGATAGGAAAGGGAGGTGAGCGGCTTGTTGTAGACGGGCTTTAAGCAGCCCTTTTCCAGGTCGCGGCAAAGCTCTGCCATCGTCTCTTCCGAATCGCCGATCATCACCGAATCGCAAAACTGCTTGGCGAGATCGGGAACGAGGCTGACCATCGGCCCGCCCATAAAGACGATTTTTCCGCGCTTTTTAAATTCCAGAGCGATGTCCTTTCCGCGGTTGGCGGCGTGACCCATACCGCCGATGCCGATGACGTCCGCATCCGTATCGTAGGGAATGTCCTCGATGGTTTCGATACAGATATCGCACGTCCAGCCCTCGGGCAGGAGCGCCGCGAGGATGGGATACGCCAACCCCACAAAATACAGTTTGCGCTTTTTGACTACCTTCCCCTTGTCGTCGTAAATGGACGGCTGGATAAACAAGATCTTTTTATTCATTTTACCCCCTTTTTCCGTTCGGCCATGCGATCAGCCGCAGATACTGCCCGACGATCTTATACGCGCCGCGCCGCACCCGCCTGTAAACGCGCATCCCGTACCGCTCTTTGATGTATTTTCTGCCCGCGCGGGAAGCGGAAGTTTTCAGATACGCGCGCAGAATGTTCCAATAAAACGCCCGCACGGACATTTTCTGCGGCTTCATGACGACGTGCGCCATATCGAACAATTCGTAATGCGTTTCGTCCTCGGTGATGAGATGCTTTACCTTTTCGTAATAAGGCGTGCCCTTGATGGGCGTGATGGGCTGGATATTCACCATCGGATGCTCGAAACCGTTGATATACCCGATCAGGTTGTCAAAATCTTTTTTGTCCCAGTCGTAGCCGACGATCAGGCCGCTGTAACACTGCATCCCGTACTTTTCCAGAATGCGCACCGCCCTGTTGTTGGTTTCCACCGTCGTGCGCTTGTTGTAATCGGAAAGTTCGCCCTGCTTGTAAGACTCCAGCCCCACGAAAAAGGCGTCGAACCCGCATTCGGCCAGCCGCGCGATGACATCCTCGTTTGCGGCGATAAAGTCCGCCCTGCCGAAGGCTATGTACGTCTTTTTGATCCCCTTTTGTTGCAGCAGATCGCAAAAACGGAGAACGCGTTCCCTCCTGTACAGAAAGTTGTCGTCCACGATAAAGACGTTCTTTTCCCTGATCTGCGCAAGCTCTTCGACAACTTCGTCCAGGTCGCGCTCCGCATATTTTGCGACGCGCGTGCAAAAACAAAAGTCGCAGTCGTACGCACAGCTGAAAGAGGTTTTGACGGTGGCGCACTCGTCGTGATAGATATAGTTGTAATGTTTTCTGTAACGCAGGGTTTTCGACCTGTCCGGAAAGGGAAAATCGAACTTTGCGCGGGCGGGCGTTTTGCCCAGCTCTTTGAGACGGGACACGGGAGCGCCCTCCTCCATTCCCTTTATGACGGCGGAAAGAGACGTCAGTCCGCCCGTAAGCACGACATCGATGTTGGGATCGTCAAAACTCTGAGGAACCACTTCCGCCTGCACGCCACCCACCAAAGTGATCACTTCGGGGCACTTTTTCTTGACATAGGCGGCATATTTTTTGACGATGCCGATATGCACCTGATAGGCGGTAAAGGCGACTGCGTCGTATTTTTCCACGCGGAAGGCGCGCGGAAAGCTCTTGTCGATGATGAGATCGGCAATGTCCGATTCATGTCCCATCGAGCTTAAAAGCGAGGCGCAATATTCCAGCTCGAGCGGTTCGCAGATCATAAAGCTCTGCAAATTGATGGAGCGCGGCGACGGATTGGGTTTTACAAGCAGAATTTTCATTCCCGATCTCCTTTGAAAACGCGGTAAGTTTTGCCCGAAGAATGCCAGGCGAGTACGGGCGCCGCCCTTTTGCAAAAAAAGTTTACCAAGGGCGAAGAATGATGCAGCCACGCATACAGATAAGTGTATGCGCAGCCGAGTTTGAGTTTGGATTCGTCCGCCGTCTGGCCGAAATCGATGCTTTCAAAGCCGTGTTCGGTGCCGTAGCGGATGATCTCGTACAGCATTCTGTGGTACAGCGCGCCGTCGGCGTTAGCGGAATAATCCATGCCCACAAATTCAAAAATAAGTTCCTTTCCGTTTTCAAGAAGTTGCACAAATCCGACGGGACGTCCCCCTTTTTCTGCGACAAAAATGCAGAATTTCTCCCCGCGGAAATAGTCGGGGCTGAGCGTTTCTATCCTAGTTTGAGAACGGTTCAGCACGTTGAGATACAGCTCGTACAGCTGCCGTGTGAACTGGGTTTTGTTGTCGATGAAGCGTATTGTCACTTCCTGCGTCCGCGCAAACGTCTTTTTCAGGCGGTTCCTGTAATCGCTGCGCAGGGCGGAGACATAGCCGTCAAAGCTGTCCCACTCTACCCGCAGAATGCACTTGGGGCAGGTCAGTCCCGTAGAAAATTCGGGAGCATTTTCTTCGGGCGCGTTCAACACAAGCGTATATCCGCGCATTTTTCTGATCGTTTGCAGAACTTCTTCCCGCAGCGAACCGAGCACGATCCCCGCGCGCGTGACGCTCATGGGCAGATAGATCATGGTGACAGGCCTGTAAATGCGCTTTGGGGTGAACATTCCGATGTCAAATTTTCGGTTGCGATAGGCAACAAAACAGCTATCCGCCCGCGTCCCCTCATAAAAGAGATAGTATCGCGGCCGATACTCCCTCTCCGTCTGCTCGATAAAGGAGAGAAAGTTTCTTTTCAGGTAGGGATTGTCCCCTGCAAGCACGTCCCATTCCTCGGGCAGCTGACCGGCGCGTGTCTGTATTTTCAGGTTCATTGCAGATAGTAGACCTCGTATTTTCTGTGCGGAGCGCCCAGAATTTTTTTCATCAACAGGGAAGATCGTATGTTGTTGTCCCACACAAAGTTTGTTTCCACAAAGGTATATTTGCCTTGAACGTACCTGCGGAAAGCGTCGATGAGAGCAAACGTCGCCGCGTTGGAGAGAGTGCCGAGCGCATTTACCTTGACGGTGTCCATTCTCTTTGCGTACAAGAAACGGCGCGCCGCGATGGCCGCGACAGAGTACTCCCGCCCCGCATCCAGCAGGCAGTTGAAATCGGGATGCCAGAACAAAAAGCCGACGTCCCGCCCCTGCTCGTCCTCGGCAAAGAGGAGATTTTCCGACCGCAGGAAAGGCTTCATATCTTTTAAAAGCTGGTAAAAATGCAGTGGTTTTGTGGAAAAATACAGGTGCGTTTTTGCGATCGTCTTTTCGCACAGGGTGCGCATTCGCTCCGTTTCCGCACAAAATGTCCGAAAATTTGAGGTACGTATCCTGATTTTCGCGACATCCCATTGCGGGAAATTTCCGATCGCCTGCGAGAGCGGCGCCCTGTAAGTGGAAAGGGTATCCTTAGGATACCCTGCAAAATACTCTTTGTAATAGTTTTTATTATACAAGCTGTCGAAGGAGATCTTTTCAAACCCCTCGCTCAGGATGCCCACGCCGTAGCTGAGGTGTCCGTTGAGTCCCGCCACGATCCCGCGCGCACCCCAGTCGTGCGCCGCCTCGCGCGCACATTGCACCAAAAGCTGTACCGCCCCTGCACTGTTTGGCAGAGCATCGAAAAAAGAGAGCTGCAAATAAGGCAGCGCGGGGTGCTGCAGCAGCATTGCCTGCGTAAGAACTTTTTCCCCTTCCCTGACCTGCAGGGGCAAAACGCGGCAGTCCCTTGCAAACTCCGTCCGTGCAAACAGGACGTCCGTCAACACAAATTTGTCCGTGCAGACATATCCCGCATCCCCCCGATAGAGCGCCGAACGGAAAGACAAAAACTTTTTTTTCTGTGCGCGGGTACTCAGCCTGCAGATTTCCATAACAATGCCCTTCATACAAAATTTCTTTTATTATATCACATCTTTCTCTCTCTGTAAAGGGGGATTTTTCTTTATTAAAAAAAGCCCGCCGCGCTTTGCCTGATATGCACCCCAAAAGTTGGACAGACTTTTGGAGGTGCATATTTTCATGTCA
>ERZ1090865.953-NODE-954-length-15231-cov-11.578875_pt1 | contig 15231 bp, 13 predicted proteins | sample MGYA00478478_ERZ1090865 | MGnify/ENA primary metagenome ERZ1090865 (study PRJEB33644, sample SAMEA5815715) | chicken gut metagenome | biome: Chicken; feature: Gastrointestinal Tract; material: Caecum | place: Ireland | collected 2019-01-01 | study: A study of the... | reverse complement strand
AGAAAGTATGCTCCCCCGCATACTTTCTTTTTCTATTTTATGTTATAATATGGATGAATACTATTGACATGCCGTAATTATGATTCCTTGTTAGAAAGGATGAGGCATGGATTATTCAAGTATATTGAAAAACTATGCTCCAAGTGAAATTGCTAAATATTATAGACTTTCATTGGAGGATAGGAATAAGAAAGGTGGAGTTGTTGACGAGAGTGAGAGTATATCTAATCAAAGAAGCATAATTAATAATTTCATTGATAAAAGAGGTAATGTAGGCAGTCTTTGTCGTGAATTTATTGATGACGGTTATTCTGGTACTAACTTTGATCGAGATGGCTGGAAAGAATTATTAGATGAAGTCGAGAATGGAAATATAAAAGTTGTAATTACTAAGAATTTATCAAGACTTGGAAGAAGCAACTTTGAGTGTGGCTATTATATGGATTACTATTTTCCTTCATTGGGCATTAGATTTATGACTGTTCAAGAGGAAGTAGATACATCTGATATATATAATAGTAGTAATGAATACGCACCTTTAACTAACTTTATGAATGAAAAATATTCTCGAGATTTATCTAAAAATGTTACTAATAGTAAAAGGGCAAAACAAAAAGCTGGGGAATATATAGGTGGTAGTAATACACCTTTTGGCTACAAAAGAGATCCAGCTGACAAACATCATCTAATTATAGAAGAAGCCGAAGCCTGTGCTATACGATTAATTTTTAAATGGTATTTAGAAACGAAGACACTTAACGAAGTTGTAAGAAAATTATTTGAATATAAAATAGCAAGATCATCGTATGTTAGAAATTATAAACACGTGGATTTTTCTTCTGAATATAAAAAGTATAGTTGGGATAGTAGTACCGTTAAAAGAATACTTGAAAATCAAGTATATATAGGCAGTATGGTACAGCATAAATATGTAAAGAAAAGTTGGAGAAGGAAAAAACTATCTCGTGTACCAAAAGAAGAGTGGATTATTGTTCCAAATAAGCATGAACCTATTATTGATGTAGAAACTTTTGAAGAAGTTCAACTTTATCTTGATGCCAATTATAAAAGTAATTCCACAAAGCCTAAGGAATTGTTGCAAGGATTACTGGTATGCCATGATTGTAAGCATAAGATGAGCATAGCGAAAAAAGATCATGTTGGTAAAGATGGAAAAACGTATAAACAATATTATACACAATGTGTGTATTACAGAAAAAATCGGCACTTACATTTATGCACATTACATTCTGTAAATTATTTTGAAGTAGAAAATGAAGTTTTAAATCAAATTACATCTTTATTCAAACAATATATTAAATTGTTTGACTTTGATGGTTTAACACAACAGGCAAAAGAAAAATATGAACGTGTGAATTTAAAATTACAAGAAAAAATAAAAAAAATTAATGGCGAAATTCACGATGTTGACAGAAAATTAGAAATAGCTTATATGGATCGGCTAGATGATAAAATAAGTATTGAAACGTACGGAAAGATTGCAATGTCATTAGAAGATAAGAAAAAACAATTACAGTTATCTTTAGATGAAACACAAGATACTCTCATAGAATATCAAACTAATAATGAACACAATAAATTATTGGAAACAAAGAAAATAGTTTCCGAATATTTAAAAAGCAGAAAAAAGGTTGATAGAGATTTAATTCTAAGCATAGTTGATAGAGTAGAAATACATGAAGATAAATCTATCGACCTACACTTAAAATTAAAACCTTTAGAACAAGTTTTAATGTAAATAAAAACATATTTTTTTTAGAATTTTGGATTATGTACCATTGGGTGTAGGGAAAATTACTCCAGCGCATGATCCAAACGATTATGAGGTGGGAGTTCGCCATCATTTGCCTCGTGTTGTTGTTATGAATTTAGATGCAACCATGAATGAAAATGCTCCTGGTTATGAAGGAATGACGCGGGAAGCTTGTCGAGAGAAATTAGTGGAAGATTTGAAGAGTCAAGATTTGTTTATTGGCATTGAAGAGATGACGCATAATGTTGGTCATAGTGAGCGTAGTGGGGCGATTGTGGAGCCAACATTATCGAAACAATGGTTTGTTAAAATGCGTCCTTTGGCAGATGCGGTGTTGAACAATCAAAAAAATAAAGATACAAAAGTGAATTTTGTTCCAGAGCGTTATGAAAAAACGATGACTCACTGGATGGAGATTACTTACGATTGGTGCATTTCAAGACAGTTATGGTGGGGACATCGAATTCCTGCTTGGTATCGTGGGGATGAAGTTTATGTTGGTATGGAAGCGCCAGAAGGAGATGGCTGGGTTCAAGATCCTGATGTTTTAGATACGTGGTTTAGTTCTGCTTTATGGCCATTTTCAACCTTAGGATGGCCAGAGGAAACGGCAGATTTTAAACGGTATTATCCCAATAATGTGTTAGTTACAGGATATGATATTATTCCGTTTTGGGTTAATCGTATGACCTTTCAAGGTTTAGAATTTACTGGTGAGCGTCCTTTTCAAGATTGTTTGATTCATGGTTTGATTCGGGATAAAGAAGGCCGTAAGATGAGCAAGTCGCTTGGAAATGGTGTCGATCCGATGGATGTGATTGAACAGTATGGAGCGGACAGTTTACGTTATTTCTTAACGACGAATACAGCACCTGGTATGGATTTACGCTATGATGAAGAAAAAGTAAAATCCACTTGGAATTTTATCAATAAACTATGGAATGCTTCTCGGTTTGTTTTGATGAAGTTAGAAGGAGTAGATTCTTTTGCTATTGAAAAGAAGGAATTAACTTTGGCGGATCAATGGATTTTAGAGAAAAAGAATCAGTTGATTGAAGAAGTTACACGTAATATGGAACACTATGATTTCCATACTGTTGGAAATATCCTTTATGATTTTATTTGGAGTGATTTTTGTGATAATTATATTGAACTTACAAAAGGGGATATTTCTAGTACGACGAAGAGTGTGTTGCTTGAGGTGTTGACGACGATTATCAAATTACTTCATCCTTTTATGCCTTATGTTACGGAAGAGATTTATCAAATGTTGCCAGTGAAAGATGCCTTATCGATTGTTGTAAGCTCTTATCCAATTGTTGATTCTTATCGTTTTTCGGAAGAGGCAATTCAAATGGAGAGAGTATTAAGTGATATTCGGGAAATTCGTAACTTGAAAGCGACAAACAATATTACAAAAGAAGCTTTGGTTACTTATCAAGTCGCTAAAAATTTGGAACCCATTTATGTAAGTCAATTGAAACTTCCGGAAATGGAAGATGTTGATGTTTCTTCTTATCAAGCAATTTCTTATGAGTCAAAGGATATTAAGATTACTTATTATGTTCAAAATAAGATTGATTTAGAAGCATTAAAAGAAGAAAAAGAGAAATTAGCTTCTTCGATTGCTCGGAGAGAGAAGTTGTTAGCGAATGAAAATTACGTTCAGAAAGCTCCAAGTCATGTTGTGGAACAAGATCGTATAAAATTAAAAGAAGAGCAGGAACGATTTGATTTCCTTTCAAAACAGATTGAAGGAAATCAAGTAGGTGATGAGAATGGATAAAATCAAGAAACATTATGGAAGATATTTCCGTTCTTTTTTCTTCCTTACGATCGGGGTTGTTTTAGCTGCTTTTGCTTTAGAAGCTTTTCTTATTCCGAATACAATTTTGGATGGTGGAATTACGGGAGTTTCGACAATTCTTACGAAAGTAACGGATGTTCCGCTAAGCTTCTTTATTCTTATTTTAAATATTCCGTTTGTTTGTATAGGTTATCTTAATCTTGGGCGTGGTTTTTTAGTTCGAACGGTCTATAGCATGCTTCTATTTTCTGCTTGTTTAACGCTTTTCAATTCTATAGATCCTATTACCGATCAGATGTTGTTAGCGACAGTCTTTGGAGGAGCTTTGCTAGGCATTGGTGTAGGGCTTGTTATTCATTTTGGAGGATGTGTTGATGGAACAGAATCCGTGGCTATTGTGATTAGTAAGAAAACGCCTTTTTCGGTTGGACAAGTGGTTCTTGTCTTTAACCTTATTATCTATACGGTAGCGGGACTTATTTTTGGTTTTGATCGGGCGATGTATTCGCTACTTACTTATTTCATTACCTTTCGGGTTATCGATTTTGTTTCGGAAGGTATGGAACAGGCCAAAGCAGCTTTGATTATTACGGATCATGGGGAGAACTTAGCAGCGGAGATTTATAAAAAATTGGGGAGAACTGTAACTTTTATTCAAGGAAATGGATTGATTAGTGGAGAAAAAGAAGTTCTTTATTGTGTGTTAACCCGCATTGAAATCTTTGAATTGAGACATCTTGTGGAAGAAATGGATGATAGTGCTTTTATTACCATATTGGAAGTTTCGGAGATTATTGGTGATCATATTAAATCTACACAGAAGATCAAAAAAGTAAAAGAAAATGTTCAAAAAATAGAAAGTTTAGAAAAATAAAAAAAATCTGTATATATACCTAATGAGGTGATTGGTATGCAGATTTTTTTTGCATTTAAAAAGTTGAAAAAAGAATTTGAACGAATCAAATCTTACGGTAAAATCTGTAATGAACATAAGGGTCCGCATAGTGTTGGTACTCTTTTTGAAGAGTTATTAGGGAAAAAGAAAGATCAACTTTCTTTGCCTGACTATGAAGGGATCGAAATTAAGACGAAGAAACTTTATCAGGGGAAGATAAAACAAAAATATTTTACTTTGTTTCATGAGAAGCCTTCTTCTGTTTCTTATCAAACGAAAGAGTTTTTAGATACGTATGGTTATGGTTCTTCTCATAATGAAAAGGTTTTAAATATGTCTATCTATTCTTATAAGAAGGTTTCTGTTATAAGTGGTTATTCTTTTCAATTATTTGTTAATGAAAAAAAGAAAAGGCTGGAGCTTCATTGTTATGATGAAACTGGGTGCCTTATTGATGCTTCTTATTATTGGTCTTTTAAAGATTTAAAGAAAAGGTTATATCAAAAAATGAAGTATTTAGCTTTTGTTTTTGCTTCGGTATCCTATTATTCTTCTGATGAATTTGTTCAGTTTCAAACGATTTCTTTTTATATTTTACGTGATTTTTCCTTCTTTCTTTTTTGTATTAAGCAAGGGTGTATTCGGGTAAGTTTTAAAATAGGTTATTTTCGTGATGGTCCAAGGAAAGGGGAAGTTCACGATCATGGCGTTGGCTTTGAACTTCGTTTTTCGGATTTAGAAACATTATACGAAAAAGTATCAATCTAATTCTAGATTAATACCAATAGGACAGTGATCACTTCCATAAATTTCTTGATAAATTTTTGGCTCTTTTACTTTGTCTATGATTCTTTTTGATACTAGGAAATAGTCAATTCTCCAACCAATATTTTTACTTCTGGCATTGCCCATATAGCCCCACCAAGTGTAGTGATTTTCTTCGTTGGGATGAAAGTAACGAAAGGTATCAATAAAGCCAGCGTTTAATAAGTCCGTCATTTTGTTTCTTTCTTCATAGGTAAAGCCGGCATTGCCAATATTTGCTTTGGGATTTTTTAAATCAATTTCTTCATGGGCGACATTGAGATCACCACAGACTACAACGGGTTTCTTTTGATCAAGCTCTTTTAGATAATTTTTAAAATCATCTTCCCATTCCATTCGGTAATCGAGTCGTTCTAGTCCTCGTTTGGCATTGGGGGTATAGACAGTAACTAGGTAGAAGTCTTTATATTCTAAAGTGATGACTCTTCCTTCCTGATCATGCTTTTCAATGTTGATACCGTAAGTCACAGATAAGGGTTTCTTTTTGGTATAGATCATCGTTCCTGAATATCCTTTTCTTTCGGCTGGATTTAGATATTCAAAATATCCTTCTTGATGAAAGGTAAGTTGTTCTTCTAATAATTTTGTTTCTTGTAAACAATAGATGTCTGCCTTACTTTCTTGAAAGAAATCCGCAAATCCTTTTTTTAAGCAGGCTCTTAGACCGGCGACATTCCAAGATATTATTTTCATAGATTACCTCTTTCTAATAAGTCTTTTATGACTTTGTACTTTTTGATCAATTCGTCTTCTTTTACTTTGGCGTTAGCAGGAGAGGTGGAAGGTAAGACGATCGCTTCTATTTTGGTTTTGGGTAAAAGAAATTTATCATAATATTTCTTGGCTGTTTGACCCGTGGTTATGATATATTTTATTTTTGTCTTTTTGATTAAACTTGAAATATTATTTGCTTTTACATTACAAATTGAAGCATCACTTGATCCTTTTATATCACATGAATGAATGACATCCCATAGAGCCAATCGATGTTTTTTTAAAAAAGTAATTTTTTCTTCCTTTGTTTTTGGCGTTTCTTGAAATATTTGGGAAAGGACGGACCAAAAACGATTTTTTGGATTGGCATAATAGAAGTTTTCTTCTCTTGATTTTTTGGAAGGAAGGGACCCTAATATTAAAATAAGAGAATCTTCTGTATAAATTGGTTGTAAGGGATGTATAATTGTTTCTTTTTTCATGTTTACCTCTAATCATGGTCGGGAAAACCAGATTTGAACTGGTGACCTCTTGCTCCCGAAGCAAGCGCTCTACCAAGCTGAGCCATTTCCCGATGACTTTATTATAACGCATTTTCTCTTTCTTTGAAAGGTATAATCTTTTCTCTTTCTATCATATAGTTAAAGTGTAAGGAGTTGATACTTTGACAATATATACGGTTGGGCGAGGGGATACCCTTTATGGAATTGCTAGAAGGTTTGGGGTTCCGGTAAGAGATATTACAAGTTTGAATGGTTTATCCAATGTGGATCAATTAATGGTTGGTCAATCTTTGGTAATACCTGCTGAGGTACAACCGAGTATTTTCGTAAATGGTTATGCTTATCCCACTATTAGTGATATTACACTTGCTTTGACTTTACCGAGTTTGACTTTTTTAAGTATTTTTAGTTATCAGGTCACAAGTTCTGGGGATTTGATCCCTTTAAATGATAGTCGAGTAATAAGAGTAGCAAAAGATAATAATACATTACCGATGCTTGTCATGACTAATATTGGAGCTACGGGTCGTTTTGATAGTGATCTTGCTCATGTTATTTTAAGTAATGAAAGAATTCAAGAGCGACTTATTTCTAATTTGATCATGACTTTAAGAAATAAAGGCTATGCGGGAGTGAATATTGATTTTGAGTATGTTTATCCTATGGATAAAGAATTATATAATGCTTTCTTAGAAAAAGTTGTTACTCGTCTTCAGGAAGAAGAGTTTATTGTGACGACCGCTTTGGCTCCTAAAGTAAGAAGCGATCAGGTGGGCACTCTTTATGAAGCCCATGATTATGCCACCCATGGAAGATTGGCCGATCATGTTATTTTAATGACTTATGAATGGGGATATACTTATGGACCACCGATGGCTGTTGCTCCAATTAATCAAGTAGAACGTGTCATCGCTTATGCGGTTACGGAAATACCAAGTAAAAAAATTTTGATGGGGATTCCAAACTATGGCTATGACTGGACTCTACCTTATGAACAGGGAAGACCAGCGAAATCTATTTCTAATACGGCGGCGGTAGCATTGGCGGCGGAGAAAAAAGTTGAAATTCAATTTGATCCTGTAGCGAAAGCTCCCTATTTTTATTATAAAGATGAGAATGGGGCTTTGCATGTTGTTTGGTTTGAGGATGCGAGAAGCGTACAAGCTAAGTTAGATTTGGTTAAAAAATATAATTTGGGAGGAGTCAGTTTCTGGACGGTTATGAATTATTTTCCTCAAGCTTTTGCGGTTTTAAATAGTAATTTTCAAGTAGAGAAGGCCTAGCTTAGGCTTTTTCAAATGAAGCGGATTTTTTGTCTTGATAGTGTGTTTGGGACAAGCTTTGCAGAAAATAAAAAAACGAGTAGACTTAAGCTAACTCGTTGTTTTTTTCGAATGGTCGGGAAGACAGGATTTGAACCTGCAACAGCTTGGTCCCAAACCAAGTGCTCTACCAAGTTGAACTACTTCCCGAAAATATTATAAGATGGTGCGCTCGAAGGGATTCGAACCCCTGACCTTTTGGTTCGTAGCCAAACGCTCTATCCAACTGAGCTACGAGCGCAGAGCCAAACCGTTTGATTTGTTTGTATTACTTGCTCGAAATACATACTTATCTTATCACAAGGCCTTAGGATCCGTCAATTCTTTTTTTTATTTTTTTGTTATTTTCTGCTTTTGGGTGAAAAATATTTTTTTCGACAGCACATTCTTATATAATTTTTAAGCAAAGGATAGAATCCTTTGTTATAATATATATGAGATAGTATATTATATACAACGTTTCATTTCGTGTATCCTTGAATTATGTATTTTTATGTAATTTTTTTGAAAAGTTATACAAAAATTGATTTGTCGCTTATAATACTATTTGGAAAGGCCGGGGGAGGAAAAGTGAAAGAACCTAGACTTTATCGTATTGTTAGACCAATTTTGACGTTTTTCTTTCGTCTTTTGTTTCGGCCAACTTACGTGGGAAGAGAAAATATCCCAGCCGAAGGAAGAGTTGTGTTAGCAGGGAACCATACCAGTTTTCTTGACTGCTTACTTTTAATTTCTTCCACCAAAAGAACAATTCATTTTTTAGCGAAAGATAGTCTTGCTAAGGGGTGGAAAAAGCCTATTTTTCTTGCTATGGGCATTATTCCTGTAAATCGGAAGATTCATGATCATGGAGCTCTTGTAAAAGGGGAAGAAGAATTAAAAGAAGGAAAAGTAATTGGTATTTTTCCGGAAGGCACGATTAATCGCTTGAAGAAAGATGTGATTTTACCTTTTAAAATAGGGGCTGTTAAAATGTCTTATGATACCAAAAGTCCACTTGTTGTCTTTGCGATTGAACATAAATATAAGTTTTTAAGACGAAGTGTTAAGATTACTTTTTTTAAGCCTTATCTTCCTTCTTCTGATTTGACAGAAGAAAATGAAAAGCTCATGAATCAAGTAAAGGAAAAATTAAAAAAGGAGAATCAAAAATGAGTATAAATATTTATGATATGAAGTTTTTTCAGTTTTTAGGCTTTCATAAAAAACCAAAAGCTCCTTGGGCAAAGTATTACGATAAAAAAGATATGAATTTAAAAATTCCCAATATGTCTTTGTATCAATATTTTCGGAATTGTACAAGAAATATTGGCGATAGAATTGCTTTTGATTATTATGGAGCGAAGACAACATACGATCAATTATATCGAGAAATTACTCTTTGTGCGAAAGCCTTTTTAAAGCAAGGAATTCGTCGGGGTGATGTTGTTACGATTTGTATGCCCAACACACCAGAAGGCATTATTTGTTTTTTAGCTTTGAATAAAATTGGGGCGGTTTCGAATATGATTCATCCTTTATCAAGTGAAAATGAAATCAAAGATACCCTCATTGCGACCAGTAGTGTTATGCTTGTTATGATTGATATTGATTATGTGAAAGTGAAAAATATTATAAAAGATACAGAGGTTTTTCGGGTGATTTGTGTAAGAGCGAGTGATTCGATGCCTTGGCTCTTAAAAATGGGCTATCTTGTAACCCAAGGAAGAAAGACGGAGTTACCTAAGAAGAAGGATCCTTTTTATCTTACTTGGAAAGAGTTTTTAGAAAGTGGTAAAAATTATGTGAATCATCGCTATAATTATTCTCATTCAAAGGGTGATCCCGCCGTTATGCTTCATAGTGGTGGAACGACAGGAACTCCCAAAGCGATTGTTCTTTCGAATGCGAATTTTATTGTGTTAATTTTACAAATAAAAATCCGGTTAACTGATTTGGAACCGGGGGATAAATGCCTTGCGATTATGCCAGTTTTTCATGGCTTTGGATTAGGTGTTTGTGTTTATGCTGCTTTGTGTTTGAAAGCCACTTGCATTTTGGTTCCTCAATTTAATGCTTTAGAATTTGATAAGTTGCTCGATCGCTATAAACCTGAATTTGTGATTGGGGTTCCTACGTTATTTGAAGCTTTAATGGAAATTAAGAATGATCGTTTAAGACTTGATTATTTGAAGTATGTTATTTCGGGTGGCGATGTTTTAAAACCAGCGGTAGAAGAGCAGATCAATCAATTTTTAGCAGATCACGGGGCCAAAATTAAAATTATTCAAGGTTATGGAATGAGTGAATGTCTTTCCGCTGTGGCTCTTAACTTTAAAGAATCTCCCAAACCAGGTACGATTGGGATCCCTTTTCCGGGTTGTTATATGGGGATCTTTTCTCCAGAGGATGAAGAATTGCCTTATGGGGTAGAGGGAGAAATTTGTGTTTGTGGGCCAAATGTGATGCTTGGCTATTATAATAATGAAAAGGAAACCAATGAAGTCCTTCATCTACATAAGGATGGAAATATTTGGCTTCATTCCGGTGATTTGGGGTCCATGGATCGAAATGGGTATATTACTTATACGGGAAGAATTAAACGGATGATTATTTCTTCGGGTTATAATATTTATCCTAACCAAATAGAAAATGTTTTAGAAGAATATCCGGCCGTTATGCTTAGTAGCGCCATTGGGGTTCCTCACCCTTATAAAGGGGAAGTGGTAAAAGTATTTTTAGTTCTTAAAAAGGGCTATACTTGGAGTAAGCAGTTAGAGGAAGAGTTAAGGGAATTATGTAAGAAAAATTTACCACGCTATTCTTTGCCGGCGGAATATGAAGTGCGGAAGGCTTTGCCGAAGACAATGATTGGAAAAGTTGATTTTCGAAAGTTACAACAAGAAAATAAAGAAGAAAGAGAGCGTGAAAGGAATGAAGCAAACAAAAAAGTTTAAAGGGGAGATGGCTTATCGAATATTTACACCCCTTCTGCGTGTTCTTTTTCGGCTTTATTATAATCCTAAGATCATTCATAAGGAAGTAATTCCCAAAGAGGGATCAATTTTACTAGTAGGAAATCATAAACATGTATATGATCAATGTTTAACCATTATGGCTACCAAACGAGTCATTCATTATATGGCCAAAAAAGAATATTTCGATGGTCATTTTGCTTGGTTTTTTAAAATGTTTGGTTGTATTTCTGTGAATCGACAAATTCATGATCATGAAGCAACGGAACAAGCTCTTGATATTTTAAATCATCAAGGAGCAGTAGGACTTTTTCCAGAAGGGACGAGGAACAAAACGAAAAAGTTTTTGTTACCCTTTAAATTTGGGGCAGTTTCTATGGCTCAAAAGACCGGGGCGACGATTGTTCCTTTTGGTTTGACTGGAGATTACAAATTTCGGAGTAAAAATTTAACAATTCGTTATGGAACCCCCTTTCAAGTGCCCAAAGATATGAGTTTAGAAGAAGCAAATGAGAAGTTGTATCATGAAGTAGAACGTTTGATGAGGGAAAATCTAAAAGAAAGACCTTAGTATGTTTAAAAGCAAAAAGTAAAAAGCTAACGTCTTTTTTTTAATGTTTTTATTTAAAAAGAAAAGAACTTTCTTTTTTTTTGAAAGCCCTTTTAAAAGGTAATGTATTCTCCTGTATTATAAATAGTTCCATCAATTTCTAAATAAATGGAGTAGTTACCGCTTAATCCTTCTTGGTTGATGTATTTGGTTACCACAATGCCATTTTCATTTTCTTCTTCGGTAAAGATATCAAGACAAAGGGCCGTATAGGGTCTTTTACTAATAGGGACATTATAGATTTTAGAGGATAAGTCTTTATAAAGAATTACATTGATATCAGTTTCTCTTAGGAATTGGCCGGTGAAGACTAAGCGGTCTTCTTCTTTGGTCCAAGAGATGTTATGTGATTCGTAAGTTTCATCAGTTACTTTAGCACCTAAGATAGGACCTATTTTTTGTTTTGTAACCTTTGTTTTTCCAAGAGTTCCTAATCTTTTGGCTTTTCCTGTTTGGAAAGTTTCTCCTTCTTGATAGAGGCTTAATTTTTCTACTCGATAGTTGTTTGTGGGAAGAATGATTTCGAAGATTGCTTCATCATTTAATAATTCAACGGTATCGGACACTAGTCGATCGGCACCACCAAGTCCTGCTGGTTGATTGGAGTTCTTACCATCGACATAAACAATTCCTCCAGAGTGTACAATGTAGTGATTTTCTCCTAGATAATCAACATCAGAAATATAAGGAGAGTAGAATTCACTACCACGTTCTTTCCCATATTCCCATACTTGTTCGATGGTCATATTATCGGTATCAATTTTATACATGACACCTCTTGAATAACTATCTTCGGCTTTTACATAGTCGGATTCAATTTTGGATTTATTGTTCCCATTGTCAAAGAGGAAAACGTAGCCTTCAGGGGTAATCATTGCTGCATGTTGGCTCCATTGCCACTCGAAATTATCTCCTACTGGGGTAAAGAAATATTTTTGATACTCTTCACTCCAATTGGTCGGATCTCCAAGAATCCAGTTTAATTTTTTGGTATCATAATCAATATTAATGACAGCATCTTGATGACGACCAGAAAGAGTGATGGAGTTTGTTTTTTCATCGTACCAAACAGAGTTGTTGTGGAACCAGTCATATTCACTCCAATTTTCACTTTTTCCTTCGTCCATTGGTAATACGTCTTTGATATCAAATGTTTTTACAATATTACCAGTTTTTCGATCGAGTTCTATGACGTAATCTTCTACCGTTCCCGCTCCACTATCGAAGTTATCACTAGCGACAAGTAAGTTGCCATTTGGTAGTTCATCATAATCATGGTGATATCCTCCAGGTAAGCTGTATTCTACATAGATTTTTCCTAAGAGATCAATTTCATATAGGCCAGTCATATAATAAGGAGAATTGATAAGACGTTCGGTACTGATTAGCATGTGACCGTTTTCTAGTCTTGCGTTATCCCATAGAGCATAATTAGTAAGATACCATCTGACATCCCCATTTACATCATAAGCACAAGTGTACCCTTTGCTAGAGGGAGTAAAGAAATAAAGATCGTTGTTTAAAGAATCTTTTTCGGCTGTTACACTCGTAGGTAAGATAAAGTCATCTGGTAGAGGATCGGTTTGGATGGTAATTGTTTTTTCAATGGTTTCTCCATTTTCTTCATATTTGATTCTGACTTCATTTTCTTGATCCGGATAAAGACCATAGATTGGTAATTGATGAATTTTACTAGCTTCAAAAGTATGGGTATAAGTTGTTAAGTCATCTTTTCCTTCGATGGTCACCGTAGGAGTTACTTCTTCTTCTGTTTCAAAGAGAACTAAAGCGGTTAAGGGTGAGATATGGTAAGGATCTAAAATGACATTTGGATCATCGATCGTATACCCTTCTGTTTTAAAATCCTTTTCATATTCTCTTTGTAAAGTTACTAAACTTTTCGTAGTTGCTAGTGCTTTTTGATTTGTACTTTGCTTATTTAAAAAGAATAAGACCAAAGCTAAGATAATAAGAAATAGAATAATTCCTATTAAGATAAAACATTTTTTTCTTTTTTTCATAGAAAAACACTTCCTTCTTTTTACAATTTAGCAGAAAGTGCTTTTTTATACTATAAAGAGCAAGTTGTAAGGACTCAACTTAAGGTTGAATCCTTTTAACAGTTGTCTTCTATTGATAGGGGAATTTCATAAGAAGTTGTTTTATTGGCCTCATCCGTTGCTTTGATTTCTAAATAGAGGTTATTTTCCTCATACGTTTTACATATTTGAGGATAATCATCGACTTTAAAAGTGATCGTTTTCAAAAAATCATCTAGTTTGGTTGGTTGTTCTTCTTCATAATGATAGGTTTGAATGGCTGTTTTGGTATTATTTTCTTTTTCATATAGGGTACATTCGATTTTTTGATAATTGGTGTTATCTTCTGCGCCACAATAATTAATATCAGAAATATAAATAGAAGAGATATTGCTGTTGTAGGCGAGGCTGCCAGTAATCGTAAATTGATCACATTGACTAGAAATGGTTTTAAATTCGAAAGAATCATCGTGATGAAAGAGAATATAAGCAGTGAAAATAATTGCTAGGGCAATAATGATTCCTCCTAAAATGAAAATAATCTTTTTATGATTGTTTTTCTTCTTTTTGGTGTAGGTTCCGTTTAAAATATCTTCTATATTTATATTAAAATCTTGACTCATTTGTTTTAATAAGGCAATATCTGGAATGTTTTTTCCATTTTCCCATTTGCTTACCGCTTGATAGGTAACGCCATATTTTTCTGCTAGATCTTTTTGGGTTAGATTGTTTTTGATTCTAATTTCTTTGATGAATTTGCCAATTTTTTCTTGATCCATTTTCCCACTTCCTTTGGTCTATCAGTATTATTATACACTTTTTTTGGTTTTTTCGAAAAGAAAAGTTTTTTCAAGAAAAAAGCTGTTAACAAAAACTGTTAACAGCAAGAATGGTAATAATATGATTAGAAAATTTTAGAGATTGATACGCCAGCTGAGTATAAGTCATTTGGTACGAGACTAAAATCAACATCAGAAGTGTTTATTAAGCGATAGCTTGCACCAGGTTGAGCTTCAAAAATGGCATTTCCACTAATAGTTCCAGTGTCACAACAAGTAAGGCGATTATGAGTTGAGGAGTGAGCGATTAGGACATCATTTGGCCAGAATTGGTGAAGTTCAACACCTAATGCTTTTGGTTCACAACTGTCTTCTTTTTTGTTTGCATTTCTTACATTAATCCACCAATGAATTAGATAAATTCCGGCTTCTGGAATAGTAAAGTCACCAGTATTTGGATTATAAGTGATCTTGTTTGAAATATTTGTTGTTTGGAAAAGAACTGGTTGTTGTACTCCTACTGTGGAATTTGTTTCATCATGAACCATAGCATAACTATCCATAAGACTTTCTGGACCGGTAGGACCTTGAGGACCCGTTGGCCCAGTAGGACCAGTTACACCTTGAGGACCCGTTGGCCCAGTAGGACCAGTTACTCCTTGAGGACCAGTAGGTCCAGTAGGACCCGTTACTCCTTGAGGACCAGTAGGTCCAGTAGGACCTGTTGGACCGGTAGGACCTGTGGCACCTTTTTTGCTAATGCAGTCAATTACCTTACAAAGGCAATCTTGTTGATCTGGATTTGATGGAAAATTTTGAAATTCTTCATTCATTTTGTTTTTTTCCTCCTTTTACCATATCTTATGAAGGAAAAGAGAAAACGTCGTGCACGAATAAACTAGAAAATGGAAATAAATTTAAAAATAATTTTTATTTTGATATTCTGCTTTTAAGATGTTATACCTGTCTCTTATACACATCTCCGAGCCCACGAGACCCTAAGACATGT
>ERZ1090865.946-NODE-947-length-15318-cov-13.079342_pt1 | contig 15318 bp, 12 predicted proteins | sample MGYA00478478_ERZ1090865 | MGnify/ENA primary metagenome ERZ1090865 (study PRJEB33644, sample SAMEA5815715) | chicken gut metagenome | biome: Chicken; feature: Gastrointestinal Tract; material: Caecum | place: Ireland | collected 2019-01-01 | study: A study of the... | reverse complement strand
AGCAGAATTGTGATTTTCAAAATATCATAAATGAAAAACTGTACGCTGCCGCCTATGCGTCCATTCACATCTAAGCCAAGTGCTGACAGCCCCATTCCGATAAGTTTATTAAGCCATCTCATCCCAAGCACCTGGTCCTGGATAAAATCCCATACGCCCATATAAAATCCTCGCTTTCAATTTAATAAATACATCAATTTTTTTTGATGTGTATCTTCAAAAGAAACACCATCCGGACTTAGATGGCGTTTCCTAACCGCACTTTGAACAGTTTTTCTCTTGCTCACTATCAGGCGTCGTTAATTTCCTTAGTAGCTCTACCGCCTTTTCTCTGCCGGGAGCGCTCAATCGGTAGTGTGTCCATTTTCCCTCCTGCCGACTGACAACAATGCCGGAATCACAGAGAATTTTCATATGGTAAGAGAGACCGGATTGAGTTAGATTCAGCGGCTCCTGCAAAACACACGCACACTTTTCTCCGCCCCTTAACTGCTCCAGAATCGCGAGGCGTTTAGGGTCACAAAGAGCCTTAAACACTTTCGCTTGTTCTTGATATTCTGATTCCATGGTTTTTCCTCACATCAAATTATTTTGATGTGATTATTATATGTGATGATTGAAAGAATGTCAATATTTTTTAAAAACATATTGTAACGGAATGGAGCCGCCGCTATTGACAACTCGGCGGCCTGACAGGTAGAATGAAATTTGAAAAGCTGAAAACTAATATCTGGTGCTTCTGCCATGGAGGGACAAAATGAGACTTCAAATAGTACAAGACGCATTAAAAAAGAAAAATATTGATTATAAATATACGGAAGAGGACGGATGCGGCAGTCTCGACTTTCTGTTCCGCGGACTGTCTTTTCATGTATGGGAATACTGCGACCGGGTCTGGGGAGCAGAAACAAATATATTTGCCGCGGGAAGAAGCGAAGACATCGAGGGAGATTATGAAGAGGTGATCTCCAGAGAGATTCTTTCCTGGCCGGATATGGCGGGATGATTTTTAAATTATAGAGAGAAAGGATTTAATCAGATATAGCAATGGAATTACAGAATATTCAAAAAGAAGGAAAATCATACAGAGACAAGGTATATGCCTTATATCACCAGGCATTTCCGGAAATCGAGAGAAAGCCTTTTGAACTGATGGAAGAGCTCTCCTTACAGGGGAAAATGGAGATCCTGGCGGTTACAGAGAACGGAGAGTTTCTCGGTCTGGCAGTGAACATGATGGATGGCGGGACTGCCCTGCTGGATTATTTTGCCATAGCTCCTGAGAGAAGAGGAGGAGGAGTCGGAAGCCGCAGCCTGAAACTTCTGCTGGAGCATTTTCGCGGCCAGAAATATATATTTGAGATTGAAAAACAGGATGCGGCTGCAGACAATGCGGAAGAGCGGAAACGCAGAAAAGCCTTTTATCTCAGAAACGGACTTAAGGAAACCGGGGTATTTGTAAATGTTTATGGGACAGATTTTGAATTGATCACTCCGGACGGAAGTCTTTCTTATGAAACATATGTCAGAATTTTGGAGGATGTTCTTGGAAAAGAGGGGACAGAAATCCTGAACCCTGTGCTTATTTCTGCAGAAGGGTGAGACGGAGGGTTTTCATTTATGGAACCGTTATATGCGGAGCGTATAAAAATACGGAAATCAAAACTATATCTTACGCTGGCTTCCTCCGGAAGTCTGGCGGGGACACAGGTGTATCTGGAGAAAAAAGCTCCTGGCTTTTCGGAAAAGAAAAACAGGCTTCTTCCTTTCCGGCATATAAGCAGGTCGGAAAAATCCATCAGCGTAGTGCTGGACACTTCGGAAATGGAAACAGACAAAGCTGACTGGGAAGTTGTGGTATACGACGGAGAGAACAGAGAGGAGAACCCTGGATTGGAACCCCAGTCCCGGAGTCTTTTCCCGGTGATCTTAAGCGGAAAAGTGAGGGCGCTTCTGATTCTTGGCAGTTATCAGATAAAAAAAGGCGCATACATTCTCTTTCCTATGGGAAGCACAGGTCACCGGCTGATCCTGCGCTGCCGCCGGCAAACAAAGTACGATGGACAGAGCACAAGGATAAAGGAATTCCTAGCATACGGAATTTACAGAGTTCTGCGCCCTTTTTGGAAAAGAAAGCGTATCTGGATCGTATATGAAAAATACTGCATATCCGCTCAGGACAATGGATTTTATTTTTTCCGGTACTGTATGGAAAGGCTGGGAAAAGAGGACAGAAACCGTATTTTCTTTATACTGGACAGGGATTCCGCACAGTGGAATAAAGTGGAAAAATACCGGAAAAATGTGATACCATTTATGAGCTTCCGCCATATCCTGTATATGCTGGCTGCCAGCCTGTATGTAGCTTCGGACAGCAGAGTACACGGATATCTGTGGCAGCCTAAACCGAATCTGATCTCCAGAGAGATCAACAGACATGATATCTATTTCCTGCAGCATGGCGTTCTCGCGCTGAAAAGAGTGGAAGATCTTTTTGGAAAGGAAGGCGCCTGTCCGGTAACTTATTTCACCGCTTCCTCCCGGTATGAACAGCAGATTATCGTGCAGAATTTCGGGTATGAACCGGAAAATGTGCCTGTTGTGGGGCTGGCCCGCTGGGATGTTCTTGAAAACAGGGCGCGGCCGGATGCGAAAAAAATACTGGTTATGCCTACCTGGCGTTCCTGGCTGGAAGACCTATGCGACGAGGATTTCTGCAAAAGTGATTATTACAGGCGGTACGCCTCTCTGATGAGAAATCAGAAGCTGATTTCCTGTCTGAAGGAAAATAAGGCGGAGCTGATCTTTTATATACACCCCAAGCTGCGGAGATTTATGAAAAATTTCGAGGCGGAGAGCAGTCAGGTGAAGCTGATTCCCTTTGGGGAAAGGCCGCTGAACGAACTTCTGATGGAATGTTCTATGATGGTGACGGATTACTCAAGCGCCTGCTGGGATGTGTACTACCAGGAAAAACCGGTGGTTTTCTACCAGTTTGACCTGAAACTTTATATGGAGACGAACGGAAGCTATATAGATATGGAAAAAGAGCTTTTCGGCCAGCGATGCACAGAAGAACAGGAGCTGGTGGAAAAGCTGGAGGAATATATAAGGGACGAATTCCTGGAAAAAGAAGTCTATGCAGCTATGCGAAGCTCCTATTTTGCCTACCGCGACCATTACAACTGTGAGAGAACTTATGCTTATATTGCCGGAAAAGGATATTGATGTGAGAAGACGATATTCTCTGATGCCGGTTTAGAAAGAGGAAACAAGAAGATGGAAAAGAAACTGAGATTTACAAAACAGAACACCCTGGCAGTGAAAGGCATTGCCGTTATTTTTCTGCTGTGTTATCACTGCTTCTCCAATGAGGCAAGGCTGTACGGACATACCGTGGATTTCTGGCCGCTGTCTCAGGACATGGCTATGATGATCAGCCGCTGTATGGTCCATTGTGTAGGGCTTTTTGCCTTTTTGTCCGTATATGGCCTTACATTATCTATGAAAAAGCAGTATGAGCAGTTTCAGTTTTCCGCCCATGAGGCGACGCTTTTTGTGTTTAAAAGATATGTAAATCTTGTGCTTTTGTTTTTCCTGCCGTTCTGTTTCTGCGCGGGAATCACTTTGATCACAGGAACCTCCCGTTACGGAAGCGGGATCGTCTGGGCAAATATTCTCAGCGCGGTCATGGATATCTTCTGCCTGGGCCATCTTTTCGGTACGCAGACCATGGTCGCAACCTGGTGGTATCTGAGCCTGGAGGTTCTGCTGATCGTATTTCTGCCATTTGCGGTAAGACTTTATAAAAAATACGGATGGCTGATCGTGATGATGGTGCTGCTTCCCGGAAGTTTCCTTTTGGAAAAGCACATTCATCTGACAAAGTACTTTTTTGTGGTTCCCCTTGCCGTATGCTTTGCGGACGGGCAGGTCCTGGAACGGCTGAAGGGATTTGCCGTAGTGAAAAACCATGCGCTGAATAAACTCCTGAAATTTTTGATCACTACCTTCCTTTTGATTTGTATGTTCCTGCTTTATGACAGCTCCTGGGGAATCCAGCGGTTTGAGTTCGCCCTTAACGGGCTGATCCCTGTGACGCTGATCTACTGGGCCTATGAATTTTTTATAGAACTTCCGGTGATACGGCAGATTCTGGAATTCCTGGGAAAACGATCGTCCGATATTTTCTATACCCATACGTTTGTAAGGGCAATGTGGCTTACAGATGTGACATATTCCTTTAAACACGCGTTTTCTATCTGGCTGTTCCTTCTTGGAGTCAGCATCGGCATTTCCTTTATCCTTGACGGGTTAAGAAAGCTGTTCCATTACCGGCAGATTACAGGAAAGGTATCGGACTGGCTGGTGTGCTGGGCGGACAGAACTTTGTGAGACACATCATTAGAGACAGAGGGCTTTAATAGTATATGCGGCCTTTGCGCTTGTAAAAAAAGAGAACAATTCTCCTGTCAGTGGGAGGATCGTTCTCTTTATTTTTGGAAAACTGTTTTTACAGCAGTTTTTTGATGCATTCGCAGATCTGGCGGCTGTGCGTATGATCTGGATTGCTGAAATACATCCGGCGCATTTCCTCATATCTAGGTTTCATGAGGAAATTGTTCTGGATCTGTTCTTCCAGCATATCAAGAAGTTCTTCGCAGTGTTCCGCCCGGTCCCCGAAAAGTTCTGTACGCATATTCAGATAGCTTCCCTGGGCCTCTTCGTATTTATCCAGATCAAACTGATAGAAAAGGATCGGCTTGTCCTGGTAAAGTACATCCCAGCTTACGCTGGAATAATCTGTGATCAGCATGCGGCACCGCATCAGCATTTCATTTACAGCCGCTTCGCCGAAGGAGATCAGATGGATACGGCTTTCCCTGGAACGGAAGTTTTCCACATAGTCCTGGAATTTTGCGTGAAGATAGAAGTTGACCTGAAGATCATACTTTTCCAGGATTTCCGCAAACCTTTTAGAATTCAGAAGTTCCATATAATGGCGGAAATAGTCGCTTTGCTCAAAGTCTTCGTCAGGTACGGAATCAAGCCAGTTTCTCCAGGTGGGCATGATCAGTATTTCCCTCCGGTCCTGGGATTTGTCATGAAGCACGTCCCAGCGCGGAAGACCGGTGTTGATGACCTCTTCGGGAAGATAATCGAAATTGTCCACAATGATCTTTTTCTCCGCTTCTGTGGATACCACAAAGAGATCGCATCCTCCCCGTTTTCCCTTTCCGTAAAAAAAGTCCACCTGTTTAAGGGCGATCACTCCATGCTGAAGGAAAACAAAAGGTATTTTCTTGATATAACGGTTAAAAATACTATGCCGGCTCTGCATGGCGTAGGTGTGGTAGCGGGAGTCTGAGCTGACGATCAGATCTGCGGCCAGCAGATAGCACATATGACGGATAGTCATAAAATCCAGCAGACGATTCTTATAGGGCTCCAGCTTTTGACGGTCAGGAGAGTCTTTTGTAATAATGTAGTAGATCTGTTTCCCAAGATAGGATTCTTCGTCTTCATCCATACAATGCTTGAAGAAGTAAAATCCATTGTCCTGAGCCATTTCGGAAAATTTCTCGCAGACAAGACAGATATGGCGCCTTTTCCAGTAGGGTTTTGTGATCCGGTAGATAAAAATGGATAAAAATTCTTTCAGAACAATATCCATACCGTCGTATTTTCCCTTTTGGCGGTAGACGAAAGCCAGGGTCTGTTTGCCGGTATAATATGGATAAAGGAAAAAGTTGTTTTCGCCGGGATAAGAACCATTATAAAGAAATTTGTGAAACATTCTGCACTTTGTATCCATTGTAATGGGAATCTGGCAGACTGAGGACTTTTCCGGAAGGGACAGCAGAATTCTTACGTCCCAGTACAGACTTTTCCATTCAGTCTTATTAAGATCAAGAACTGCCGTAATACAGGAAAGACCATTCTTTCCGGCGCGGACATCTGTGGTGAATTCATACAGGGCGGCGTCTTCGGCAAGCTTGTTCCGGAAACTGAATACTGTTTTTTCGTAGGAATAAATACCGGGATCCAGGTCAAACTTTAAAGTAAGAATTCCCTTACGGATCTTCAGAGAACGGAGCGCGCAGGTGAGAGTGGATTCCGCAAAAGCGTTCCGGCTGCAGAGAACCGCGCACAGATAATTTTCCTCTTCGGTGCAAAGAGCGCCGATGTATTCCAAAGCTTCAGAGCCGTCATCTGTTTCGAACCGGATGTTTTCCATAAAGATCCGGTAACGGCAGGAGGGAGGCAGCGAGGAGAAATCCTCTGTAATAGAAAAAATCTGAGACTTCTCTTTTGTGGTCAGTTCCAGAAAAAAACGGTAGCTTTTTTTCTGTTTGTATACGGCAAGCCCTTCTAATAAGGAAAGGCTGATCGTAAACTGATGTGCGTCCGTCTGCTCCGTGTCGAAGTAGAGAAGAGTTTCGGAGCCTTTCTCCTGGGATATGAGGCGGATCGCGGCGTCAGGGTCCGGTGAAAAAGATTCTATTGTAAAAGTGAGCAGATGATCCGGGCTCACGCTGGTTTTTACCGCAAGGCGGCCCGCCGCTTTGCTGCCGAGAGAATATTCGTCGGCAGAAGAAGCTGAATGATTCATGGGTAATTCCTCCGTATTATATTAAGATCAGGTTTTTATACGATAATTTTATTGTTATCATAAATTATTACATAAGTATAACAGAAAGTTAACAAAAATGAAATATCAGCCATGAAAGAAAATATAATATTTTTTTTCATAAATCCTTGACATCTTGTTTCTGCCATGGTATTTTAATACAGAACGCTGCCGAAGACAGTAGGTGCCGTAAGGCATAAGGATCAAAACGCCTACCGAGGACTTAGTATTCTGATGAGATTCAGGAACCCTTGCTGTCATGATGCGGCAAGGGCTTTTTTATGTTCATAACGGCGGTATATCAAAATCTATAAGGAGGTGTACCATTTATGGCAAAAGTTGAACTGAAGAAACCAATCGTAGAAGAAATCGCAAATAACATTAAAGATGCACAGGCCGTAGTACTGGTAAATTACAGTGGTCTGACAGTGGAACAGGATACTATTCTGCGTAAGGAATTAAGGGAAGCCGGCGTAAACTACAAAGTTTACAAGAACACGATGATGAACCGTGCTTTTGAAGGAACTTCCTGTGAAGAACTGCGTCAGCATCTGGAAGGAACCAACGCTCTGGCTATCTCTGATACAGATGCGACAGCTCCGGCAAGAATCCTTGCAAAATTTGCAAAACAGTATCCGGCTCTGAAACTGATCGCCGGTGTGGTTGAAGGAAACTACAACGATCAGGCAGGCATTATGGCTCTTTCTCAGGTTCCGTCCAGAGAAGAACTTCTTGGAAAACTTCTTGGAAGCATCCAGTCTCCGATCAGCAACTTCGCTCGTGTGCTTAATCAGATCGCTGAAGCACAGGGAGGCAACGCAGAAGCTGCGGCAGAACCGGCAGCAGAGTAAAGAAAAAATTTACGAAGTAGATTTTTTCGCTACGCAAACGGAGCGAAGCGGAGTTCGCGGTTCCCGTGAACGAAGTAAATTTTTTCGCTTCTGTATTAAAAAAGAAATGAAATAAAGTATAATGGAGGGAAATCAAAATGGCAAAATTAACAACAGAAGAATTTATTGCAGCAATCAAAGAGTTATCTGTATTAGAATTAAACGAATTAGTAAAAGCTTGTGAAGAAGAGTTCGGCGTATCTGCAGCAGCAGGCGTTGTAGTTGCAGCAGCAGGCGGCGCAGCAGAAGCAGCAGAAGAAAAAGACGAGTTTGACGTAGAACTGACAGACGTTGGCCCGAACAAAGTTAAGGTTATTAAAGTTGTTCGTGAAGTTACCGGCTTAGGTCTGAAAGAAGCGAAAGCAGTAGTTGATGGTGCTCCGAAGGTTGTTAAGGAAGCAGCTTCCAAGGCAGAGGCTGAGGACATCAAGACAAAACTGGAAGCAGAGGGAGCTAAGGTTACTCTGAAATAAGTCTTTTTGGACAGAAGAAAGTGCGCAGGAACGCAGAGAAGTGTTCCTGCGTTTTCTTTTTTGCCGGATTTGACAGGATAAATAAGGAATCGGTGAAAAAGAAAATAAAAAAATGTTGACAGCTTGACAGCAGTATGCTATAGTGAAAAATGCTATATTATGGCAAGATATGCCTGTTTGTCCAAAAGTACAAATGGGATCATGTTGTAATAAATAAAAAAACAGGGGTGAAACGTCAATGGAAAAAAACAGAATTCGTTCTGTAAAAACTGGAAAAAGCATGCGTATGAGCTACCAGAGACAAAAAGAAGTCCTGGAAATGCCGAACCTGATCGAAGTCCAGAAGGATTCTTACCAGTGGTTTCTCGATGAAGGGCTGAAAGAGGTATTTGATGATATTTCTCCGATCGCGGATTATGGCGGAAAGCTCAGCCTGGAGTTTATCGACTTTACATTTGACGCAAAGGATGCGAAATACACGATTGAACAGTGTAAAGAACGCGACGTAACTTATGCCGCGCCTTTGAAGGTTCGCGTGCGGCTGATCAATAAGGAAACAGAAGAGATCAATGAACACGAGATTTTCATGGGTGATCTTCCATTAATGACAGAGACAGGTACTTTTGTGATTAATGGTGCAGAACGTGTTATTGTCAGTCAGCTGGTGCGTTCCCCTGGAATCTATTATGCAATTGCACATGATAAAGTTGGCAAAAGGTTGTTTTCCAGTACCGTAATCCCCAACAGAGGCGCATGGCTGGAATACGAGACGGATTCCAACGATGTGTTCTATGTACGAGTAGACAGGACCAGAAAGGTTCCGATCACTGTGCTGATTCGTGCCCTTGGTATCGGCACCAATGCGGAAATCGTGGAGCTGTTCGGTGAAGAGCCTAAGATTCTCGCAAGCTTTACCAAGGATACTTCTACAAATTACCAGGAAGGTCTTCTGGAACTGTATAAGAAGATCCGTCCCGGCGAGCCGCTGGCGGTAGAAAGCGCAGAGAGTCTGATCATGTCTATGTTTTTTGATCCCAGAAGATATGATCTTGCCAAAGTCGGACGTTATAAATTTAATAAGAAACTTCATTTTAATAAGAGGATCGTAGGTCATAAGCTGGCTGAAACCGTTGTGGACCCTGCTACCGGAGAAATTCTGGCGGAAGAGGGAACCAACGTGACAAAAGAACTGGCTGAAAATATTCAGAACGCAGCGGTTCCCTATGTATGGATCCAGGGTGAAGAGAGAAAGATCAAGGTGCTTTCCAGCCTTATGGTAGATATCCGCAGACATGTGGATCTGGACTGCGACCCGAAAACTCTTGGTGTTACAGAGTTAGTATATTACCCGGTCCTGGAAAAAATTCTGGAAGAAAATGATAATCTGGAAGATATCAAAGCCGCTATTAAACGTGATATCCACGATCTGATTCCAAAGCATATCACAAAGGAAGACATTCTTGCTTCCATCAACTACAATATGCACCTGGAATACGGCCTCGGAAACGACGATGATATTGACCATCTGGGCAACCGCCGTATCCGTTCCGTAGGCGAACTTCTTCAGAACCAGTACCGTATCGGTCTTTCCAGACTGGAAAGAGTCGTGCGTGAACGTATGACTACACAGGACACGGAGAATATTTCTCCACAGTCCCTGATCAATATAAAACCTGTAACTGCGGCAGTGAAGGAATTTTTCGGTTCTTCTCAGCTGTCACAGTTTATGGATCAGAACAACCCTCTGGGTGAGCTGACGCACAAAAGACGTCTCTCCGCCCTGGGACCCGGCGGTCTGTCCCGAGACAGAGCCGGATTTGAGGTGCGAGACGTTCATTATTCTCATTACGGACGTATGTGCCCGATCGAGACGCCTGAAGGTCCGAACATCGGTCTGATCAACTCTCTGGCGTCTTATGCGAGAATCAATCAGTACGGTTTCATTGAGGCTCCGTACCGCAAGATCGACAAGACAGATCCGAACAATCCGGTTGTAACGGATGAGGTTGTCTATATGACGGCTGATGAGGAAGACAATTATCATGTGGCCCAGGCGAATGAGCCCCTGGATGCAGAAGGACATTTTGTCCACAAAAACGTATCCGGCCGTTTCCGTGAGGAGACTCAGGAGTATGAAAAGAACATGTTCGATTACATGGACGTATCTCCTAAGATGGTGTTCTCTGTGGCGACAGCTCTGATTCCTTTCCTTCAGAACGACGACGCCAACCGTGCGCTGATGGGATCCAACATGCAGCGTCAGGCGGTGCCTCTTCTGACCACGGAAGCTCCTGTAGTCGGAACCGGTATGGAAACAAAGACAGCGGTAGACTCCGGCGTGTGCGTAGTCGCGAAAAAGTCCGGTACAGTGCTCCGCTCTACGTCTACAGATATCAGCATCAAAAATGATGACGGAACAAAGGACGATTATCATCTGACCAAGTTCCTCAGAAGCAACCAGAGCAACTGCTATAACCAGCGGCCCATCGTTTTCCAGGGCGAGCATGTAGAGGCCGGACAGGTCATTGCCGACGGTCCGTCCACTTCCAACGGAGAACTGGCGCTGGGCAAGAACCCGCTGATCGGATTTATGACCTGGGAAGGTTATAACTACGAGGACGCTGTCCTTTTAAGTGAAAAACTTGTCCAGGATGACGTATATACATCTATCCACATGGAGGAGTACGAGGCAGAAGCCAGAGATACAAAGCTGGGGCCGGAAGAGATCACAAGAGACGTTCCGGGCGTAGGCGATGACGCTCTCAAGGATCTGGACGAGCGCGGCATCATCCGTATCGGCGCGGAAGTTCGCGCCGGAGACATTCTGGTAGGTAAAGTAACACCAAAAGGTGAGACAGAGCTTACCGCAGAGGAAAGACTGCTTCGTGCGATCTTCGGCGAGAAGGCAAGAGAAGTAAGGGATACTTCCCTTAAAGTTCCTCACGGAGAATATGGAATTATCGTAGACGCAAAGGTATTCACCAGAGAGAACGGAGACGAGCTTTCTCCAGGTGTGAACCAGTCTGTGCGTATTTATATCGCTCAGAAACGTAAGATCTCCGTAGGAGATAAAATGGCAGGCCGTCACGGAAATAAGGGTGTCGTTTCCCGCGTGCTTCCTGTAGAGGATATGCCCTTCCTGCCTAACGGCCGTCCGCTGGATATCGTGCTGAACCCTCTGGGCGTGCCGTCCCGTATGAATATCGGACAGGTGCTGGAGATCCATCTGAGCCTTGCGGCGAAAGCTCTCGGCTTCAATGTGGCTACGCCTGTATTCGACGGAGCGAATGAGGAAGATATCCAGGATACTCTGGAACTGGCAAATGACTATGTAAACACTGAGGACTTTGAGGAATTCCGTGCGAAATATCAGGATGTTCTCGCTCCCGATGTTATGCAGTATCTGGATGAAAATAAGGCTCACAGAGAGCTTTGGAAGGGTGTGCCCATTTCCAGAGACGGTAAAGTGCGTCTCCGCGACGGACGTACCGGAGAGTATTTCGACAGCCCGGTTACGATCGGACACATGCATTATCTTAAGCTGCATCATCTGGTTGACGATAAGATCCATGCGCGTTCCACCGGCCCATATTCCCTGGTAACGCAGCAGCCTCTGGGAGGAAAAGCCCAGTTCGGCGGACAGCGTTTCGGAGAGATGGAGGTTTGGGCGCTGGAGGCGTACGGCGCTTCCTATACACTGCAGGAGATCCTGACAGTGAAGTCGGACGATGTTGTCGGACGTGTCAAGACCTATGAAGCGATCATCAAAGGCGATAATATTCCGGAGCCGGGTATTCCGGAGTCCTTCAAGGTTCTTCTGAAAGAACTTCAGTCCCTGGGCCTTGACGTCAAAGTCCTGAGAGACGACAATACAGAAGTAGAGATCATGGAGACTGTAGATTACGGAGATACGGATCTGCGTTCCGTGATCGAGGGAGACAGACATTCAAGAGAAGAGGAATCTTTTGGCCGTCATGGATATACACAGCAGGAATTCGAGGGAGAAGAGCTTGTTGATGTGGAAGAAGACGACGATGAAGAGGATGACGATTTCCTGGAGTTCGATGAAACTCTTGGTGATGATGAAGAATAGAAAGGGGAAAAGAATACATGGCAGAAACAACCAATACCAATGAATCATATCAGCCAATGACTTTCGATGCCATTAAGATCGGACTGGCGTCCCCTGAGAAGATCAGAGAGTGGTCAAGAGGCGAGGTCACCAAGCCGGAGACCATTAACTACCGTACTCTGAAACCGGAAAAGGACGGACTTTTCTGTGAAAGAATCTTCGGGCCCAGCAAAGACTGGGAGTGCCATTGCGGAAAGTATAAGAAAATCCGCTATAAAGGCGTTGTATGCGACAGATGCGGCGTAGAGGTAACGAAATCATCTGTCAGAAGAGAACGTATGGGCCATATCGAACTGGCTGCTCCTGTTTCTCATATCTGGTACTTTAAGGGGATTCCTTCCAGAATGGGACTGATCCTGGATCTGTCTCCGAGAACATTGGAAAAGGTTTTATATTTTGCAAACTATATTGTACTGGATCCGGCTGACTCCGGACTTCAGTACAAACAGATCCTTACAGAAAAGGAATATCAGGATGCCCGCGAAGCATATGGCAGCGGATTCCGTGTAGGCATGGGAGCTGAGTCCATTATGGAACTGCTCCAGGCCATTGATCTGGAGAAAGACGCGGAGGAGCTGAAAAAAGAACTTGCGGACGCTACAGGCCAGAAACGGGCAAGAATCATCAAACGTCTGGAAGTGGTAGAATCTTTCCGCGAATCCGGAAACCGTCCGGAATGGATGATCCTTACAGCGATCCCGGTCATCCCGCCGGATCTCCGTCCTATGGTACAGCTTGACGGCGGACGTTTCGCTACTTCCGACCTGAACGACCTGTACAGAAGGATCATCAACAGAAACAACCGTCTGAAAAGACTTCTGGAGCTGGGCGCTCCGGATATCATTGTCCGCAATGAGAAACGTATGCTCCAGGAAGCGGTAGACGCTCTGATCGATAACGGCCGCCGCGGCCGTCCGGTAACAGGTCCCGGAAACAGAGCGCTGAAATCCCTTTCCGATATGCTGAAAGGTAAATCCGGACGTTTCCGTCAGAACCTTCTTGGAAAACGTGTGGATTATTCCGGACGTTCCGTTATCGTAGTCGGACCGGAGCTGAAAATTTATCAGTGCGGCCTTCCGAAAGAGATGGCTATCGAGCTGTTTAAACCTTTTGTTATGAAGGAACTGGTTGCAAACGGAACTTCTCATAACATCAAAAACGCGAAGAAAATGGTAGAGAAGCTTCAGCCTGAAGTGTGGGACGTTCTTGAAGACGTTATTAAAGAGCATCCGGTTATGCTGAACCGCGCCCCTACTCTTCACCGTCTTGGAATCCAGGCGTTTGAGCCTATCCTGGTAGAAGGAAAGGCGATCAAGCTTCATCCGCTTGTTTGTACAGCGTTCAATGCGGACTTCGACGGCGACCAGATGGCAGTACATCTTCCGCTTTCTGTGGAGGCTCAGGCAGAGTGCCGTTTCCTGCTGCTGTCGCCGAATAACCTTCTGAAACCTTCCGACGGCGGTCCTGTGGCCGTTCCTTCTCAGGATATGGTGCTTGGCATCTATTATCTGACGCAGGAAAGACCGGGAAATCCGGGAGAAGGAAAATTCTTCAGAAGCGTAAATGAAGCCATTCTTGCTTATGAAAATAAAGTGATCACTCTGCAGTCAAAGATCAAAGTGCGCTGCACCAAGACTATGCCTGACGGCACGAAGCTGGTAGGAAATGTAGAGTCTACTCTGGGACGTTTCCTCTTCAATGAGATCCTGCCTCAGGATCTTGGATTCGTAGACAGAAGCATTCCGGGCAACGAGCTGCTTCTGGAAGTGGATTTCCTGGTAGGAAAGAAACAGTTAAAACAGATCCTGGAAAAAGTCATCAATACCCACGGCGCAACAAAGACCGCCGAGGTGCTGGACGCGATCAAGTCCACCGGATACAAGTATTCTACCCGGGCTGCGATGACAGTATCTATTTCCGATATGACAGTGCCGCCGCAGAAGCCTGAGATGATCCAGAACGCTCAGAATATCGTAGACAAGATCACCAAGAACTACAAGCGTGGTCTGATCACCGAAGAAGAGCGGTACAAAGAAGTTGTGGAAACCTGGAAGAAGACAGACGACGAGCTGACGAAAGCTCTTCTGACAGGTCTTGATAAATATAACAACATCTTCATGATGGCGGACTCCGGAGCCCGTGGTTCCGATAAGCAGATCAAACAGCTTGCCGGCATGCGAGGCCTGATGGCGGATACCACCGGCCATACCATCGAGCTTCCTATCAAGTCCAACTTCCGTGAAGGTCTGGACGTACTGGAATACTTCATGTCCGCTCACGGAGCTCGTAAAGGTCTTTCCGATACAGCTCTCCGTACAGCAGACTCCGGTTATCTGACCAGACGAATGGTCGATGTTTCTCAGGAGCTGATCGTCCGCGAGACAGACTGCTGCGAGAACAGAGACGAGATTTCCGGTATGTATGTAAAAGGCTTCATGGACGGCAAAGAAGAGATTGAAAGCCTTCAGGAGCGTATTACAGGAAGATTCGCCTGCGAGACCATCACCAATAAAGACGGAGAGGTTCTTGTAAAGGCAAACCATATGATCACGCCGAAACGTGCTGCCCGTATCATGAAAGAGGGAGTCAACGCAGAGGGCGGTCCTATTGACCAGGTGAAGATCCGTACGATCCTGACCTGTAAATGCAAAGTGGGTGTCTGCGCGAAGTGTTATGGCGCTAACATGGCTACAGGAGAACCTGTACAGGTCGGCGAGTCTGTCGGTATTATCGCGGCTCAGTCCATCGGAGAGCCCGGTACACAGCTTACCATGCGTACTTTCCATACCGGCGGTGTTGCCGGCGGCGATATCACACAGGGTCTTCCTCGTGTGGAGGAGCTTTTCGAGGCGCGTAAACCAAAGGGTCTTGCCATCATCACAGAGATCCCGGGTGTGGCTGTGATCAATGATACAAAGAAAAAACGTGAGATCATCGTTACCAATCCGGAGGACGGAACCTCCAAGACCTATCTGATCCCGTACGGATCCCGCATCAAGATCATAGACGGTCAGGTTCTTGAAGCCGGCGATGAGCTGACAGAAGGTAGCGTAAATCCTCATGATATCCTGAGAATCAAAGGCGTCCGCGCGGCTCAGGACTACATGCTCCGTGAGGTTCAGCGTGTATACCGTCTTCAGGGTGTGGATATCAGCGATAAACATATCGAGGTGCTGGTACGCCAGATGCTGA
>ERZ1090865.944-NODE-945-length-15336-cov-7.778679_pt1 | contig 15336 bp, 9 predicted proteins | sample MGYA00478478_ERZ1090865 | MGnify/ENA primary metagenome ERZ1090865 (study PRJEB33644, sample SAMEA5815715) | chicken gut metagenome | biome: Chicken; feature: Gastrointestinal Tract; material: Caecum | place: Ireland | collected 2019-01-01 | study: A study of the... | reverse complement strand
TTCCGTTTCCGTATACCGCGAATCGAGATATTCCCAACACTTTAAGACTTTCGTTCCCGTTTCTTCCACGCTTATATTATCTTCGCCCGTGCCGAAATAACGAGTCAAAAAACTGTTGATGCAATCTTCATAATACTTTTCGTCCGTAAGAATACCGTCTTCGGGAACAACGCCCACAAACCCTTCTTTAAAAACTGCCGTGTATTCGTCGTAGCCGACATCTTCGGTGTCCGCCCCGCTTTCATCGGCAACGCCTACACAGAAAGCGGGAACACCTTTTTCCCTTTCGGAAAAAGCGGAAACGGACAACCGATACCCTGTATTTTTTTCCAGCCAATCGCGGATATCGTTTGCGGCCAGCCGCGCGCGCTCCGAGCCGTCTTTATAAAAAATATCATACAGAGCGACGGACATGCCGTTGATCGTGAGCGTATCAATCGCATAATCGCCCCAAACGCCGACGCTCGTATCGGGCCCGAACGAATTTTTTAAAAAATACTCGTCGAACGCGGCTGCCGCTTCGGTATAATTGCCCGTGGCCGACTGTATATACACATCGTCGCCGAGAACGCCGACATACCAGCCGTCTTTTGCAAGCCGCGGCGCGCAATAACTGTATTTTCTGCCGCTCGCCGCTCCGATTACAATCTCTTTATCCGCTTCGGGCGCAGAATCCGACGTTACCGTGAGAGAATCGCCCGTCTGTTCACTATAGAGCGTGGAAATGCGGTTTGCGGCCGAACGGGCCTGCATATCGTTGGCCGCATATACGATTTGATAATCGTCCGTAATTCCGCCGCTCTCGCCGCTTGTATTGCAGCCTGCCATATAGAGCAGCGATGCAGCCGATACAACGATCGCCAAAACGATCGCCGCTGCCGCTCTTATCCCGTTTTTCAAAAATGTATTCGTTGCCATGTCCGACGTTTCCTCCGAAAATTTCTGTACACCGGCAAACAAACCGAATCCGTTCCGTTTTGTCGGCAAAACGGATCATTTCAGCAATTCTGTCAGCGCCGTTCCGTCGCAATCGAAAAAATCAATCCCCATTGCCTTGGCAAGTGTAGGAGCAAGGTCATAAATTTTACCCGCGGCACCGATATAATTCTCCTTGAAAGCAGGGCCCTTGGCACAAAAAACGGGTTGAGGCCCCTTTTCGGGCATATGCCCGTGCGTAGCCCGGCCTTGCCGATAATCCGCAGAATCATATCCTTGTACCGGTACAGCCGGATGTTTATAATCGTCTCCGAATCCGGTAAATCCGTCCGTTTCAATAATAAAAGAAAATTTTCCGTAAAGGCCGTAACGTTCGCGAGCCTCCCTTTCGTTGAGCACGCCGCCAAAACCGTACAAACCGTCTTTTATCAATTCGCGAAGGGTCCGCTCCGCTTTTTCTTTAAAATCGCTATCGCAGGGATCGCGCAAAACCACATAAGAGGAAAATCCCTGCGAAATCGCCCAGGCTTTCCAATCTTTGACGTTGCCGCGGCTATCCGTTTCGATCCAACCGAGATCGGCAAACAGGGCGTTGACATTGACTATGCGCTTCATATCCAATTGACCGTGATCACTCACAAGCACAAAATTATACTTTCCGCCAAGCCCGGCAGCTTCCGCCGCGCGACAAACGATGCCGATCATGTCGTCCGTTTCTTTGACCGCCTGTTCGACCGCATCGGAAAAAACCCCGCTCGCGTGCCGCGCGCCGTCTACGTTGGCAGGATGCAGCATGACCAAATCAGGCGTATATCTTTTAATAATTTCCGCCGCACAGTCCGCAACAAAATAGTCGCATCCCGGATGTACTCCCGTGCGCAGCATTTCCTTTTCGTACATTTTCACGATATCGAGCGTTTTTTGATCGCTGCCTTCTTCCTTCATCGCCTCGGCTATGGGAATATCCGGCGCGCATCCGGGCCATTCGTTGATCAAATAATCGACGTCGCGATGGTTGCCCGTAACGGGCCAAAAAATGCTTGCGGTAGTCAGTCCCGCACTCTTCGCCGCCGTAAAAAGATCGGGAATTTTGACAAACTTGCGCTCCAAAACCCAATCGTATTTGCCGGGCACGAGCGTTTCGAAATTGCTCAATATGCCCGTTTTGCCGGGAGTGCATCCCGTAATCATCGAAGTATGCGCCGCATACGTTACGGACGGATAAACGGAAAGCATGCTTTTTGTACGCGCCCCGCCCATTACATATCTCCTGTAATTGGGCAGCGTTTCCAAAATTTTCAAATCTTCCACAACCAGCGCGTCGGCCGACATCACAATAAATTTTTGTTTCATTCTTAAACCTTCGTTATATGGAACCTGTTTCCGCCGCCGCGAAGAGAGGTACCTTCCTCGGCAACATACCCCTGCGGTAAACGCAATTTGCCGTGCGCGCCTTCAGGCAGCCCGACGAACATCAGAATTTTCCTGTCTCCTACCCTCTGCCAATCGGCAATAACCGTACCGTAAGGCATTTCGTGCCTTCCTTCGGCGTATTCGAGCTGCTTTACAAAACACGGAGCAACGTCGACCCGATAAGTATCATCCAGCTCTTCATTGATGCGTAAACCTGCAATATAACTGATATACCATGCCGCTATATCGCCCCAGAAATGGTGATTCATCGATTTGATTTTTCCGACCGAAACATCGTATTTCGTTCCCGGCACAAAAGTATGGATAAACTCCCACAGGCTGGTCGCCCCATGATCGAGCATATTCCCGTAAGAAGGTCTGTCGGGGCTCATGGCCGCCTCGTACGCGACATCCGCCATACCGTAATCGCAAAGCACGCGCAGAAGCGCCTGTACCCCGAATACGCCTACCTGCATATGGTTTTCCGTGCCGCCGAGCATCTCCTTCATTCGGTCGACCGCATGCGGTAATTCTTCCCGATCGAAAATGCCGTTGCGGATAAGCATGGCCTGCGCCGTCTGCGTCTTGCAATACGGGCGGCAAAAATATGCGTCGCCGTAACGCCATTCCACAAAATCATTCCGGGCCGCTTTCCGCAAAGAATCGCCGAGCGCGCGCGCCTCGCCCGCCCTGTCGTCTTGATTCAAAATCAAAAAAATCTTTTCCGACTTGCGGCAAAATTCGATGGCGTTCAGAGTATCCGTCACTTCCGCCGGCGTCCAAGGATCGCTGTCGCGCAGAGCACCGATCTGACACCAATCCCCCAAGCCGTAATCGATTGTTCCTTTATCGTTGCGAATGCTTCGCAAAAAACCGAGATATTTATAGATCGCATCGGCATTTTCTTCCAAAATTTCTTTATGCCCCGTATACCGATAAAGCATATAAGGCGTAAACGCGATAACGCTATCCCACGAAGGACCGCTGCCCCATCCGTATCCCCAGCCGCCCGTAGGCACGATACAAGGCAATGCTCCGTTTTCTTTTTGACAATCCCGCAGACAGGAAAGCCACATTCTGAGAGATTTCTCACAATCGAGCAAAAGACAAAACTGTTCCGAAGAGAGAGCGACATCGCCCGTCCAGCCCGATTTTTCACGATGCGGACAATCGGTCGGAAAATAGTAAAAATTGGAATAATCGCTGCGCAACGTGTTTTCAAAGGTCTTATTCGCGTACTCATCCGAACAATAAAAATTCCCTATACGGCGAAGAGCCGAACTCTGTTCGGAAAAAATTACAAGATCTTCCGTCGCCTGAGATTCCTCGATGCCCGTAACTTTTACATAACGCCCTCCGTAATAACTGAAACAAGGCATAAAACCTTCGCCCCGCTCTCCCTTGCAGATATAGCGTATCATCTGAATTTCCCTATCCATATCCCGATAGCGAACCCAGCATTGGATATTTTTTGTATCCATGTTTCCGTCTTTGAACCATTCCCCGACAACAAGCGTTACAACTTGCCCCGCTTTCCCGTTGATTTTCAGGACGGGAACCCCCGCCGTATTGACGCCGAAATCGTACAGATACCCGTCTTCGAGAGGAATGATGCGGATAGCTTTTCTCCTCTTATATTCGCGTATCGGTTCGAAATCCGCCAAAACGCAACGGCCTTTCGGCGTTGTTGCGGAAAGCGGTTCTTTCCAAGCGGAATCGTCGAAATCGGGCAAATTCCAACCCTCGATCTCTCTTCGGGCATCGTAATATTCTCCTTCCCGATAATCGTCGTTCAGAATGGGCGAAGGGGCCCATTTCATTTTTCCGGCGGACGAAAAAACCTCTTTCCCGTTCACTTCCACGCAAAACGCCGTTTTCGGCGCGGCGCGAAACTGTGCCAAATGAATATCCCACGGCACGCCGCCATAGTTATTCGTGAACCCGTTGCCGAGAATCAGACCTATCGCGTTTTTTCCCTTTTTTAAAAGTGCGGCAATATCGTACTCGTCGTAAACGACTACCTGATCGGGATTGCTTATGTAAGGCGCGAGAATGCCTTTCGTTACGCGTGTTCCGTTGACGTACAAATCGTAAAAACCGAGCGCCGTGATCCGAATTTTAGCGTTCGCAATGTTTTCGTCTCCGAGCGCAAAGGCCCCGCGCATATACGGCGCCGGCACATCTTTATCGAAATCGGAATATTCTTTCGTCGCGCAAATAAACGTTTTTTCAAATCGCATAGCTCTTTGCTTTCGCTCCTTTAATGATATTCACAATATCGGATATCTTTTTCACTTTATAAGAACAAATATTGAAATTCTGCCTGAGCCGTTCATCTTCCACCGCGTCGTACGCGATACAGGGAATTCCCGCCGCCTCCGCCGCTCGTGCGCCCGTGTCCGAGTCCTCTACGGCGAGCGCTTCCGAAGCGTTTACGCCGCATCCCTTCAATGCTTTTAAATATACGTCGGGCGCGGGTTTCGCACATGGCACCTCGTCGCCGCAAGCAGTAACGCAAAAGTATCCGCCGAGATCGGTAAGCGCAAGTATCTTTTCCACATAATTGCGGTCGGAAGAAGACGCGACTGCCGCCTTAATTTTTTCTCTTTCCAAAAATTCGAGCAATTCTTTCATCCCCTGCGACGGTTTCAGGTGCGATTCTTTGGCGATGCGCATAATTATATCAAATTCACGGAGAGTCAATTCGTCCCCGCTTTCCTTGAGATTGAATTTTTGGGATATCTCCGACCAAAAAGAACGCTTGCTCCTCCCGATCGCCTGCGGCGAAAGTTGTTCTACATCCAACCCCAATGATTCGAGCAGAGCGTTCCGCGCCTTTTCGTGCAGAGGCTCCGTATCGGCGATTACTCCGTCCATATCGAATACTACTGCCTTAATCATAATTGTACCACATATTTTCCTTTTGCGCGCATTTTTTCATCAGAAAGCACTTCAAAAAGTTTTTCCAAAGGAATGGCCGGACAAAGCATACTGACGACATCCACTCTGCCGCTCTCGATCAAAGCGAGCGCCCGTGCCTGCGTATACGGATTGATATACGAAGAACGTAGCGTGAGTTCCTTCGAAAAGACGTCGTACGGTTTGACCGAAACAATATCATCAGGCTTTGTGAGCCCGAACATCATGACCGTGGCCTTTTTCCCCGCCGCCCGGATAGCCTGCCCGATGGTTTTTACATTCCCTGCACATTCGATAACGCAATCGAAATTATATTTTTCGCATTCGGCAACGAACGCATCCTCGGAAACCGCAAACGGATCGAAACATATATCTGCGCCCAATCTCTTCGCCTCTTCGCGCTTCGCTGCGACGGGTTCGGAAATCGCGACGAGCGCAGCGCCGGAAAGGCGCGCGAGCTGCAACATGAGCAGACCGATCATACCCGCACCGATAACGAGCACGCGGCTGCCGGGGCGGATATCGCACATGTCGATGCCGTGCAGGCAACAGGCAAGCGGCTCCGTCATCGCCGCGGCTTTTAAGTCCGTTTTTTCTCCGACCAAATGCGTCTGTTTTGCGGGAACGGCGACATACTCCGCAAATCCGCCGTTCACCATTGTGCCGATGCCCGTCATATGTTCGCAAAAATGCCCCTTTGCCGCCAGACAAGGCGGACACGACTCGCAAAGCACGTTGGGGTCTACGTCTACCCTGTCGCCCTCTTTTCTGTTCTTCACGTTTTTCCCTACGGAAACAACGGTTCCGGCAAATTCATGCCCGAGCACAATGGGCGGATGCACTTCCGCGCATCCTTTATCGCCCTCGAATATATGTACGTCCGTTCCGCACACGCCGCAGTATGCGACTTTGACAAGCACCTCGTCGTCTTTGATTTCGGGAACGGGAATGTTTTCCACTTTAACAGAATGTTTGCCGTAAAACACGGCCGCTTTCATAAACTTTTCCATGCCGATCCTCACTTTTTGTGCAAAATTGCCGCACAAAATATTAACGTTGACCTAAAATCCATATTGATCGCAATATATGCCGCACGCCGAACGGCGCGCTTTTAAAAAGTATGCCGCGGCGGCAGAATGCCGCCGCGGCTTTTTGCTTAAACAACTTACTTCCGCACAAGCCGCTTTATGCTTCTTGCGCCATATTTACAACTTTTTCATCCCCGAAATAGATGCCGTCTGCCTCTTTTCTCCAATATGAAGAATCAAATTTGGAAATATCGATTCCGGCATAGCATTCCGCATCGTTCGCGTACGTCGATATCGTAATCGTCGCATCGCCAAGCCATTGCATCTGTTTACCTTCCGCGCCCGTATAGATGAGTACAATATCTTCCGCCGCCTTTATTCGATCTGCATCATTTTCGGCCGTCACCCAAATGCCCAAAGCCGAATCGTTTGCTGCAGTAGCTTCTGCGCGAAGTTCAATATCAAAGAGACAATCTTTGACCGACTGCGCGCGCATCTGACTCACAACTCCCGAATAGCTCCAACGCCCCGTTCCGACCGAACCGCTCACATATACATTTTCGAGCGTACCGTAAAACTTCTGAGCAAGAATATTCGAACCGTGCGAAACATTCTTTTCCGCCTGCACTCCGTCCGCTTTATAGCCGTAAGCATATGCATCGATGATCGCAACGTTTTTAACGACTGCGCCATGCTGAACCATATTAAACAGACCTCTGTTGCCCGTTTTCATACCCTTTATCGAGTGCCCTTCGCCGTCGAACAAGCCCGCAAAAAATCTGTTTCCGCCCTCTTCCGGTTTCTCAGGGTTACCATACAAATCGCCGAACACGAAGTCGATTTCCGTCATATCGATATCCGCATCGAGTTTATACCAACCTTTCAGAGCGGATGCTTCGGTCGTCGCCTGATTTAAATCGGCCGCAAAAGCCTGCAACTCCGTCGGATCGGAAATAATATTTTTCCATACCGTGACCGAAATGTTATAGGTACGGGTTACACCGTTGTCGTCCGAAACGACGGCGAAAGTCGTTTTACCGTCTGCCGCGGCGGCGAGAGCGTCCGCCGTAAAAGTAAAGGCACCGTCCTTATATGAGAAAGCTATATTTGTACCGTATGCATCTTTTACCGAAACGATTTCACCCTGAATTGCCGTTGTATCGGTCAATGTGAAGGAAAGCATCGCATCCTTTTCGGTTTTACTGAGTTCATAACTGCCATCCACGTCGATGGGAAGCGCATCTGCGGACACAACTTTTTCATCCCCGAAATAGATGCCGTCTGCCTCTTTACTCCAATATGCGGAATCAAATTTGGAAATATCGATTTCGGCATAGCATTCCGCATCGTTCGCATACGTCGATATCGTAACCGGATCGCCCAGCCATCCCATCTTTTTATTCTCCGCACCCGTATAGATGAAAACAATGTCTTCCGTTTCCATTACCGCCAGATCGGGATTCGTTACCCACATTCCGAAAGCAAAATCAGTAGAACCGGTAGCTTCCGGACGAATCGTGACGTTAAAAATACAATCTTTGATCGAATCGGCACGCATTTGGTCAACGACGCCCGAATAAGCCCATCGCGTCGATCCGACCGATCCGCTCACATATACGTTTTCGAGCGCACCGCAGAACCATTCGGCAAGAATATTCGAACCGTGCGAAACATTCTTTTCCGTCTGTATTCCGTCCGCTTTATAGCCGTAAGCGTACGCATCGACAATCGCAACGTTTTTAACGACTGCGCCATGCTGAACCATATTAAACAGACCTCTGTTGCCCGTTTTCATACCCTTTATCGAGTGCCCTTCGCCGTCGAACAAGCCCGCAAAAAATCTGTTTCCGCCCTCTTCCGGTTTCTCAGGGTTACCATACAAATCGCCGAACACGAAGTCGATTTCCGTCATATCGATATCCGCATCGAGTTTATACCAACCTTTCAGAGCGGATGCTTCGGTCGTCGCCTGATTTAAATCGGCCGCAAAAGCCTGCAACTCCGTCGGATCGGAAATAATATTTTTCCATACCGTGACCGAAATTTTGTAAACACGATTCACTCCGCCGTCTTTGGTGAATACAGTAAATACTGTTTCGCCGTCCGCCGCGGCTTCGAGCGCTTCCGCCGTAAAGGTAAACACGCCGTCTTTATACGAACATTCGATTTTGTTTCCGTTTGTATCTTCCAAGGAAACAAACTCGCCCTGTATCTTTCCTTCTTCCGGAGTGATCGTCAGTTTTTTATCGCCATCCGTCTTGCTCAATTCATAGTGCTCTTCCAGCGTTACCGGCGGTGCGGATTCTTCTACGGTAATTTTAACCGTAGCTTCTACCGGATCCGCCCAATCACAAACCGTTTCGCCTTTACCCGCAAAGACAAGCGAATAGACGAGCGTATATGTGCCGCTTTCGGAAGGAGCAAAAGAACCGTCTGCCGAAACATCGATCTTTTCTCCGTTCAGCAAAGCACCCGTAACTTTAAAAGAAAAATTGGGAACAACGTCGCCGCGCGCCCAAGTAAGGCTGCAATCCTGCGATATACTTACCTCCTGCGCATCGGGACGATATTTTTCGTTGAGAAGAAGCGTAACCTCGCCAAGTTCCGGAACAGAAGACATTACAACGTCTTCCGTTTTAATGCCGTATGCGGCACCGAGATAAAGCTGCTCGTTCTCTTTGATTCCTCCGATTACAAACTTAACGGAATTGATACCGAGCGAAACGCCGTTCACCACGGACGTCGCCGTCATCTGGTCCACATTCATGTAAACGGTTGCCCAGCTTTGGGGCGCGATATCATACTGCATATACGTTCCGTTCGGAGAGTCCGACGTAAGGATGCCGATATATGCGGTAGTCGTTTCGTTCGGATTATATACGCGGAACGCGACCAAGCCGTAATCGGACACATCGGTAATATAGGCAGCATTGAGAATAAAGTCGCCGCTGGCGCCGCCGCCCTTTTTGGCAGGATCGTTATTCGTGATGACCGTAACGCCCGTAAGGCCCGTATCGTTATCTTTAAAATCATCTTTGAAAGTAAATTTGTAACCGCCCGCATTTCCCGAACGATAAGAAATATGGTCTACACCCGCAGCCGTGTTAAAGTAGAATATCTGATCGTTATTCCTGTTATTTTCGGGAACGACGTAATTCGTGCCCTGTTCGCCCAGATACATATTGCCGAAATAGAGATCGATATCTTCTCTGGCAATTATGGCATTATTTTTACCGCTGCTGACATCGTTACCGAGGAAAATCTGCAAGCCCGTAATATCGGCAGGCGTTACATGGTCGCTCACCACTCCGCCGCGGATAAGATCGAGCGGATACGCGACATGCGTCCATGCATGAGGGGCAAGCGGCCTCGTTTCCGTCCATGCAAGCTGCAAAGGAATGACGGCATCGCTCGCATTGTATACGTCGAAATAGAGATAGCGGTAATTTTCGCCGTCAACGTCGATGCTCTGAATATACGGCAAGTCAACGCTGATATCGAATTCACCGGTGGTCGTTTCCAGAGCCTCATCTACGGTAACGTGCGTAAAGCCCGCCGCATTGCCCTTGGCAACGCCATCCGGCAGATCTGCCGCCGCAACGTATTCGAAATCGAGCCATCCGTATTTGCCGGATACCTGTTCTACGCCGAAAGCGTCTTCAAAATACACGAACGCATCTTCCACGACCGATTCGGGCCCGCCGAGCGGAACGGTGAAAGGATAATCTTTGGCGTTGCCGTAATTATCTTCCAGATGGAAAACGACCTTGTAATAACCGCTGTTGTGTTCGATCTCGAAGCCGCCGTCCATCGTTACGTCCTCTTTCACCAATTCGGGATCCGCATCGTTCTCCGTTTCCAGCCAATAGACGGAAATCACCGTTTTCCCCAGATCGAGGCCGTCCGTTTTGTAAGCCGGAATATTATACCAAAGCCCGCTGAAAAAATAATTCGGGAATCCGTCCCCCTCGAATACGAGTGCGGGAGGTTCCGTCTTGACAAAATTGACGGTAAGCGTCGCATTTTCCACACCCTCGGCAACATATACGATATATACCGTATTCGGTTCGCTTACAACAATCGTGCCGTTCTGATACGCAATATTATTGCCGTCTTTGTCTTTAATGGATTGAATACCCACTTCATACCCGCTCAAAACCACGCCGTCGGCATCCACCACGTCCGGGATCGGGACCTCATATTCACCGATCTGAACTTCGATTGCTTCCGACGGAACGTCGATATGAGCGCCGTTTTTACCTGTGTCGCACGCAACGAGCACGCCCGCCAAAAGAAAACAACAGGCCAGTGCCGCCAATGCAAACAGGTGCAATACTTTGTTTTTCATCGCTCCCTCCTTTTATTTCACGGGCGGCGCACCGAACGCGTCCGCCCGCTTTTACCGAAATATTGTCTGGTATTTTTTAATTATCAGTTGCTTGTTTATCTTCCGTTATTTTTTTAACCCCGATTCAAGAATCGTAGACCAGTTTTTAATCCAATGTGCGCATATATCGCTTTCAATCTTCGAAGCATCTATCCCGTCGTACATATTCAGGTAACGATTGTCTACCGCAATATAACGGAATCCGCCCAGATATACATACGGTGAAGAATAGTCCACGTAAACGGGTTCGCAATCTTCGATTGCAGCTACGGTTGTTTGCGTAAAGAAAGACGACTGCGAAGTATCGGGCGTATAACCGTAAATCAAAGAACGCCCCTCAAGCGCATCCGCGTAAATTTTACCTGCCTGATCGGACGCCAAAAACACGAGGAAGTTGTACGCATTTTCTTTATTTTTAGCCGTCGTGGGCACCGTGACCATATGATCCATCGTTGCAACGTAAGCCATGTTGCGCGCCTGCGCAATCTTATCGTAATCGTGTTGGGTCAAGTCGCTCCAGCCTTCTTCTTTACGGATATCCTCGAGAGACATATCCGCATCGATAAAGCCGACCAATTCGGACAGTTCGGAGTCCTTCATCGTTTTGTCGTCGAGCACGGCCACGATACCGGAAAAGACGGGCGTGGGCATATAGCCGATCGTCTGCGGATTTTTTGCCAGATACTGCGCCAACTCGTTTTCCATCCAGTCGCCGGATACGATGAACGCGCACTCCGTTTTATCGGTACGGAAACCGTTGCCCGCAAACGCGATCTGCGATTGCAGATAATCCATCGATTTCGCCTGCTTATGCACATAACCGTTGGCGGAATTGAGCAGCTGCGATTCGAACTCCAACACCAACGCACGCGCCTCGTTCGCGGCGGCGAGATCGTCGTACTCTTCCGCCGTATGCGCTTTGCCCTCCGCGTCGCGATACACGATGTCGTAATAATCAAAATAAGTCTGCACGCCGCAATACTGCGCCGCCCATACATACGTCATGTAATCCCAATATGCCGAACCCGTCGAGAGAGAAAACGCATATTGATTTTCACCTTTCACACGATCACAGAGAGTCATAAGTTCCGTCGTGGTATTGGGCAATTCCCATTTGCCGAGATATTTATCGAGCATGGTCTGGTTGTAAAAAATTCCGCTGACCGAATTGCACCAATTCATGTTGTAAATCTTGCCGTCGTCGCGCAAAAGCCTATTATAGTAATTTTGGTCCATTTTATCGGCAACCGTCTTTTCTTCTCCCTTCGGCACCTTATTGTAAACCGTATCCGTCAGATCTTCCACCATGCCTTCGTCGATAGCGCGGTGCTGCGAACCGACGGTCATCACGATGTCGTAAGGAGATTGTCCGTCCAGCACAAGGCTGATATCCGGTCCGCTGTTCGTGCTTTTGTCTATCGTCACGTTCACGTCGTACTGCTCGGAAAACGCGCGGGCAATATTGCGCAGCCAATCCAGGCCGTAACCGGCATCCCTGCAAACAATTTCCAATTCGCCGTTCTCGCCCGTACCGCCGGAAATGACCTCCGAACCCGTATTCTGCTTGCAAGACGCAAACACGAATGCCGAGCAGGCAAGCATTGCTGCCAAAATAACCGTTAAAAATCTTTTCATGTTTAAAAAAGTCCTCCTTTTTTATCGATTGAGCCACACCGGAACGACAAACGCCCCTTCGCCCGCTTGCAAATCGAGCGTAAGCGTATTGTCCGTGACTTCATATGTTTTCACGTCGGTACCGCGGCAGATAATCGCGCGGTTTGCATGTTCGAAATTGATCGTGACGGTATCGGCGCTCTCTTTTCCGTAATACGGATCGGCAAAATTTGCTACAACGAATCCTTTGTTCCCTTCTGCATCGCGAAATTGACCGATCAGCGTATCCTGCGTAGCCTCTACGGATTTTACTCCCTCCAAGCTGTTCAAAGAATATTGCAGCCGACGGAAATAATCGCTGACGCCGTTCGCATCCACATATTCATTTTGGCTTCCCGTTACCGTATACACCCCTTCCCAATCGAAAGAGAGATACACGTTTTCCATTGCATGAAGTTCTTTGTTCACCTGCTGCGCGTCGTAATATTTATCGGTAGGATTGCCCTGCATATCCACGAGTGCGGTTGAAAAGCTTTCATTGAGCGATTTACGGTATGTAAAATAAGTCATCGCATTGACTCCGTACGCCATATTCACCCAAGCTTGGTAGCGAAGATCTTCCTCTTCGATTTCCCTGTAATCCATGTGTTGCGTTGAAAGCAGGAAAGAATGGAACGTATCGATATCACTGTCTTTTCGCACTTTGGCGAGCATTTCGAGGTTGCCGAGCCACCCTGTGTCCACCGTGCTCCCGCTCGCCGCAAGTTTCAGCGGATAATAATCCACGCTGATCCACGATGTGCCCGTTTCGGCACCGGCCACGATTTCCGCATACGTTTCGAGATATTCGTCGTACGAACCTTTAAGAACGTCTGAACTGACGTATGTCGGATACAAATTAACATAAAAACTTTTATCCGTGCCGGCAAACTGTGCGTTATGCCATTTCGCAAATTCTTTTATAGTCGAATCCAGCGTGGGAACAGAAGGTTCGTCCCAATAATTGACACCGATAACGTTCGGGTCGTCTTTATAGGCAGCTGCCCACTCGTAAGCATTTTGCGGCTGATTTTGCCCGTTACCGAACATCAGCATAGACTTGACGCCCTGCTCTCCTGCCGTAGCGATCATCTCGCGATATCGGTCCGTTCCATAACCGGCAAACGTCGCATTCATAAACATAAACGTAAGTCCCATTTCCGAAGCGATTCGGAAAGCATTTTCCGTGTCGGGCGGCACGTCCCAACCGCCGATCAAAAATTCTTTATCTTGCTCGTACGTCGGAAGTTCGGAAAGACCTCCGTTTCCGTTCTCTCCGCAAGCCGCAAGTGAAAACAATATCCCCGCGGAAAGAACGCAGGCAAGCAATTTTTTCATTTTCATTCCGATTTCTCCTTATGCGAAATATTTATCCTTTGATGCCGCCGCCCAAAGAAAGATCCATCATCTTATTTTGAAAAGCCACGAACACCGCAAGCACCGGTATCATGCTGATAATGAGCGCGGAAAAATAAACAGGCGTATTCTGATTCATGATGGCCGTGATGGCGCGGTAACGGTAGATACCTGTCGCCAAAGTAGGATAGCTGCGCAAAAAGAGCAGCGGCCCCATATAGTCGTTCCAGAAATTGATACTCGTCACTACACACAATGCGAGAACGATAGAGAGCGTTTGCGGCACCATAACCTGTATAAACACCCGAAAATCACCCGCTCCGTCGATAAATGCCGCCTCCGCATATTCCCAAGAAAGAGATTTGTAAAAGGAATACAATACGATAAAATTGAAACCGAGGCCCGAAGCAAACGTGATCACAAGCAAGGGAGAATCAATGATGCCGAGAACCGTATACATGCGATACTGCGAAGGCATTGCCCCGACAATGGGAATCATCATGACGAACATGGCGACACCGTAAACAAGTTTTCTGCCTGGAAACTCATACTTTGCGGCAACATATGCCGTCATCATGGAAACAAATACGCCCAGAATCGTGCCTCCCAACGTATACCAAATACTGTTAAAGAACATGTTGAACATATTCGAACCGTCGGCAGAAAGCTCGTTGAACACAACTATGTAGTTGGAAAACAACCATTCCTGCGGCAACCGGTTCGGATCTTCCATAAATTCGCTCTGCGATTTCAAAGAAGTTAAAAATCCGTAAAATACCGGATAAATAAGACTGATCGCATATAGCAAAAAAATGACAAACATTATGATTTTGAAAACAAGCCATCCCCTGCCGCCCGATTTTTTCTTTTCTTTTCGCTTTTCGGGAACGATTTCATTGCTATCTTTTAAAATTTCTTCCATACGCGAACCCTCTCAATAGGAAACTTCCGGATCGATCTTGTTAAAAAACCAACGAACGAACATAACGAACGGAAAACTCAAAATCGTAAAAAAGATGCTGACCGCAGCCGGATATTCAACCGCAGTAGTACTATATGTCTGATTAAATATCCAATAAGATATCGTCCACATTTCGTACGTTCTCGCAGAATCGTTCTCGTCAAACAGAACAATCGGGCCCGTCGACGTGAAAATTTTCGAAAGCGCGAGAACGATCGTCGTCGAAAGCGTCGTCCAGATCATCGGCGTAACGATTTGGAACATTTCTCTGACCCAACTGACCCCGTCGAGCTTGCCCGCTTCGATCACCTCTTCAGGAATACGTCCCATTGCTCCTTGATACAAAAGCAGATTAACGCCGAATCCCGTCCAGATACAGAAAAAGACGATTGTCCAGGTTGCCGTGGAAGGATCGCTCAATAAAGGAGGCAGATTTTCACCGAACAATGCAACCCACATCACATCGATCGGGCCGCCGAAATTAAGCACCTCACGGAAAGAAGATACGTATACAAGTCCCGGGATGATGGAAGGAAGAAAGAAAACTACGCGGAAAAATTTATAGCCCCACATCTTTTTATAAAGAAAATAGGAGAACAAATAGCTCAGCGGTACGGTAATCAAAATATTCGTGATAAAATACAACAACGTATTATTTAACCCGATCGTTAAGTTATTTGTCG